>VFQN01000123.1_pt1 | contig 166550 bp, 146 predicted proteins | sample 3512371 | NCBI WGS metagenome assembly VFQN01 (sample SAMN10412370, study PRJNA504923) | tailings metagenome | isolation source: Replicate 2 from Balatoc abandoned mine | place: Philippines: Itogon, Benguet | collected 2017-08-28
TGTTTTGTGGTAAGCCGGTTGCTAAACTATCTAAAATCCGGAAAGTGGTAAGCGTAGTCAAACAAATGGAACGGAAGCTGATCGGACTGCCAGTACCTTTCTGCAGGGATTCAATAAAACCGTGAACTTCTTCCTTATGCCCTTTACCGGGTGATTTCAGTTTAATCTCTTTGCCTCCCTTATACAGCAGGCCATCCCGGAAATCATTAATCACTCCAATCTTTCCCGCACAGAATACTTCTATCAGTTCCTTTGGCATGCCTTTATCTCCATTGGCCAGGTAGGTCAGGTTTCCAACCGATCCATCTGAAAACTTCACCACAATTGAAATATTGTCAGCCGGAGTGATTGCCGCATTCTGCGTACTGATGCAATCGGCATATACTTTTATCGGTTCTGCATCTGTGAAATACTGCATCAGATCAATGAAGTGACAGATTTCGCCAATAATACGGCCACCACCAATATCGGGTTGCTGAATCCAGTGATCTTTGGGAATATGCCCGCCATTTACGCGGATATTCACCACCATGGGTTCTCCTGAATTGGCCATTTCCGCTTTAATCCTTTTGCTTACTTCCGCAAACCTGCGATTGAAACCAACCATCAGGGTTTTGTCGGATTTCCTCATGGCTTCCACCACATCCGCCAACTGATCATCATTCATAGCCAATGGCTTCTCAACATAAACATGTTTGCCTGCCTGAAGTGCTTTTATGGTGAGTCCGGCATGTGATGAATGCGGAGTTGCAATAAAGACCGTATTGATCGAATCTTTAGTCAGGACATCCTGCAAATCGGAAGAACAAAAATTGAATCCAAACTTATTGGCTACATTTTTTGCCGTGATGCCTCTTGAAGTTACTACTCCGTCCAGTGAACCACCGGCGGATTTTACATTCGGGATGAGGTAACTCTGAGCAAAACTACCCGCACCGATAAAACCGGTATTGACGGTCGCAAGCGGATTCTGTTTCAGTTCAACGCGAGTGGCATGTTTGGTAGTGTTGGGCGCATATTTCAGCAATATGCCGATATGCGGCTCCTTTACTTTACCTAAAATAATATCATAGGCCTGTTCAGCCTGGTCAATGTCAAATACATGTGTGATCAGCGGTTGCAGATTGATCAACTTTCGCGAAAGCAATTCTAGGAAGGCGACCATATTTCGCTGCTCGGTCCAGCGTACATAGGCAAAGGGATAATCATGCCCGTTCTCTTCGTAATTGGTATCATATCTGCCTGGTCCATAAGAACAGGAAATCCTTAGCTCGAGTTCCTTCCGATAAAAGTGAGGATCCCGGGGCACGTCCATTTTAACAGCACCCACCACAACAATCCGGCCTTTCTTTCTGCACAATTCAGTTGATAGTTCGATTGGGTCACTCGACTGCGTAGCTGCTGTTATGATAATACTGTCAAATCCCTGGCCATTGGTAAAGTTTTCACAGGCGGCTATCAGGTTGGGATCATTCCGGTTCAAGGCGATATCAGCCGAATATTCATTGGCCATCTTCACAAATGAATCCGAAAGATCAATTCCGAAAACCGTACAACCATTTGCTTTCAGCAACTGGCCGGTGATCTGCCCCAGTAAGCCGAGTCCGATCACACATACTTTTTCTCCCAGTCGGGGTTCTGCCTGGCGCACCCCTTGCAGAGCGATGGCCCCCAATGTAGTAAAGGAAGCCTCTTCAGAGCTAACATTATCCGGCACTTTGGCCACCAGGTTCTGGGGAACCGCAATGATTTCTGCATGAGAAGCATAATCCAGTCCGGCACAGGCTACCCGGTCGCCGGTTTGGAAACTACCATTTCTATCCAGGGAGGAAAGCACCGTACCGCTGGTACTGTACCCGAGGGCTTTCAGCGAATCCAGTTTGGTGCGCACTTTTTCAAGAGTGGCCTTCCATCCTTCTTTTTTTACATTCTGCAGTACCTGAGCTACCAGGTCGGGCCGTTGCCTTGCTTTGTTGAGCAGGTTGGCCTGCGCCACTTTTACAGTACTTCTTTCGGTGCCGGCACTGATAAGGGAAAAGTTATTCTCCACTAATACCATTCCACTGGAGAGCTTGGGCAGGGGCACTTCATCTACATAGAGTTCTCCGGTCTTAAAATTCTGAATAACCTGTTTCATGTTTCTTTTTGGTTCAGTTGTCTAAAAATTCCCGGAACCACAGTTCCAGTGTGATCAATTGATAGATCTGGTAAGCATTGTCTTCCACCCCTCTCCGATCGTCCTCAATAAGTTTCTTTACGGCCCCGAAATTAAGGATGCCACGCTTTTCTATTACTTCTTTTGATAATAATTCATCCACCATACCCCTCAGCTCCTTGGAAATCCAGGATCTGATAGGTGCTCCGAACGCCGCTTTAGGCCTGTAAATAATACTCTTAGGCAAGAACGATTCCGCTACCTTCTTTAATATATACTTGGGTTCTTTTTTATATATTTTGTATTCCCCCGGGATCTGCATGGCCTTCTCTATCACTATTTTATCAATAAAAGGCACCCTTACCTCCACGGATGCGGCCATTGAAGCCCGGTCTGTGTAGGTCAGGTTTAACCCCAGCATGAACATACTCAGGTCCGTATTACACATCTGATTCACCAGGTCTCCCTTAAATTTTGCATTAAATATATCGTCATGCTCCTTCAGAAGAGCCGGAATAGCCTCCTGATAGCCTGGTTTTACGAGTTCCTTAAGCTGCTCCGGACTGTAATAGGAATAACTCCGCATATAGGTGTGGCTGGGAGGCAGGGATACCAGGCTGAAGAAACGCTTGGCCCAGCGTCCGAAACGAAAGCCTTTACCGCCAATTTTAACGGGCAACAGGGAGGCTGTAAATTTCCCGGCAGCTCTTACAAATCCCGGCAGCTGGTTGAAACGCATGGATAAAAGTGTAGCTTTCTGCCTGCGGTATCCAAAAAAGATCTCATCGGCCCCCATACCAGACAACAGCACTTTCACCCCTTTTTCTCTTGCCGCTTTACAAATTATATAGGTATTGATTGCGGCCGGATCACCAATCGGCTCATCAAGCGTTCTGACCATATCCGGCAGCATGCGGATAATATCCGGCGTAATTTCAATGACGTTGTGATCAAATCCAAACTGGTTGGCAAGTTCCTGGGCGTATTTTTCATCATCCGGCATTTTCTCCACCTGTTTATCGCGACTGGTGGTGGAGATCGTGTACGTCGATAAATCCGGATTTGATTTTTTAGCCAGGACAGAAATCAGTGACGAATCCAGCCCCCCGCTCAAAAAACTGCTGACCGGAACATCGGCCACCATATGCCTTGCAATGGAGGCTTCCACAGTGGATTTGATATCGGCAATGATAGCTTCCTCTGATTGATAGGCAGGGTTTTTAACCGGTTGTAATTCATAGTAACGCACTATTTCCATGCGCTGATCCGGATGATACAAGAGGTAATGCCCCGGCGGCAATTTGAAGCAATTGCGAAACATCGACTGATTACCCGATACCCAGGCATAATTCAACGCACTTATCAGCGCCTTGGGTTCGATGGTTTTGTCAAAGCCCGGAACCTTCACCAGCGTTTTCAGCTCTGAACTGAATGCCAGTCCGGACCCAATCTTTGTATAAAACAGCGGCTTGATTCCAAAATGATCCCTTGCCAGCACCAGTTCTTTTGTTTTCTTGTTGTAGATGGCAAAGGCAAACATTCCAATCAGCTGATCCAGGCTTTTCAGTCCATATTGCACAAACATTTCCAATGCCACTTCTGTATCACCGGTTGTGATAAAGTTTACCTGTTTATCTTTTTGCAACTGCAGCTGCAGTTCCTGGTAATTATATATTTCACCATTAAAAATGATCGTGTAATCGCCCTTGTGGAAAGGTTGATTGGAACGCTCACTCAGGTCGATGATAGATAATCGCTGATGCGCCAGTGCGATGTATTCATCTGCCCATACGGATTGGTTATCCGGTCCCCGATGGGCCTGGCATTGATTCGCGATGGCTGCTAAAGCCTGGTTATCCGCGAAACCTGTAAATCCGGCAAATCCACACATAGGCTGGTTTTAAATATTAGATGTTTCCCAACAAGTTGGTGTAATAAGTTTTATAATAGTCGTAAGAAGTGGACGCGACGGTGCTGTTCTCCTGCCTGTTCTGCCGCAATACCTGCAACAGGGTTATTTCAAATGCTGCCTGGCTTCTGTTTTCAAACAGTATGGTACCCTCGGGTCTTTTTACCACATCAGAAGAAACAATAGGTTTGTTTAAAAAAATAGCTTCCCGGATGGATAGAGAATCACCATCTGTATTGGTCGGACGAACCACCAGATCTGCCTGCTCCATTAATTTCACAAAAGAAAGTTCTTCGTTGATCAGGGAAAAAGAATCCGATAATCCTTTGCTTTTGATTTCCTCCTGATAGGCTTCATAAGCCGGACCAAACATATCAATGGTGGCAATATTGAAAATGAAGTGTACCGGCATCCCTTCTTCCTTTAATTTCTTAACTGCTTCAATGCACATATCAACGCCATACACATCCTGGTTATTAAAGCGATCGAGTCTCCAGGCATTGGAAACAATGATTTTTTTTCCGGCCGCTTTCTGTTCGGATAACAATTGTTGCACCTTTTGGGGAAGCTCTTTTTCCTCTTCCATCACTGGTGGAAGGAAGGCATATTGTACAAAGGTTTTATGCTTTGGCAAACTGACTCTTTCCAGCATCTCTGCATTCACACTGATGAGAACATCACACCAGCTGAACAAACGTTCATCCAGCCACCTGTTCAAGCCGGATTTTTCTTCCGGATACGCATGCAGGGTCATAACGATTTTTCTGCCCAGCAGCTTCGCGGAAAGAATATGAAAAAAACGAAGTGCATTTAAGCCGGAATGAATAAAAAGAAAATCTGACCAGACTATTTTTTTCCAGTAGGTAAAAAATTTCTTCTGCCTGATATTAAAAAAAGCTGGTTTGATATTCCTGGATTCATCTACCAGGTCTATTTCGAACGAATCACTTAGCAGATGTTTTAACCTCCACAAATGAATACTCACCCCTCCAGCGGGAGGGGGAACTGGTCCAACCAGCAGCATTTTTTTCTTCTTAGGGACGGGTTGCCAGTTTTCCATCAGCCGATTTTATTTTTTCTGCCAGCATATAAGAAAACCGCAACGAGGCCGGTTCATTCAAATGCCTGACATCATAAAAATTCTTTGGATTTCCGCTAAAGGCCGGATCCTGGGAATGATCCCAGAAAGGGACATCGTATTTATGGGCAATTTCTTCTGCCAGTACGATGGATTTATCACGAACCGGAAACTTATTGAAATAGGGAGAACATACTACATAGAGTTGTACACCGGCTTGCTTACAGTTTTGAATAAAGGTTTCATAACTTCTTACCTGCACGGTATCAATTTCATAATTCAGATTAATGGTGTCCACAACAGGTTCCTGATTGAGCTCCCGGTTGATAGGGGAATAACCTTTAATGATCGGATCCTTTTTGTTATAAAACTCAGTATTTCCCAAGCAGATTGAAAGAAGGGTACTGTTGAAAGGGTACATCTGAAACCAGAGTTTAATGGATTCAAACTCTCCCCGCAGGTTTACGGTTGAACGAATTTCCGGATGTGTTTTGTAAAAGGGCAGCAGTACAGAAAGTTTCTCGTAATTGGGCGCATAGTATTCAAATTCATGTCCCACAATATCAAGTATCACAATTTTGGGCTGGTGTCTTTTTAAGACCGCCTGTGCTAATGCATTGCTGTACAAAATGAAATTTCCATTTCTTCCTGCATTATAAAAGGACATACCCAGTGCTTCTTCAAAAGCTTTCGGATGGTAATGATTGCGTGCGCGGGAAGAGCCAAAGACCATCAGGTCTTCAGTGCTTTTTTCCATCGCATAAATGGTCTCATAATCAGGACCGGATTTTTGCTGGAAGTAGAGTTTTCGCAAAACATTTCCTACAACGAAATCAATCGCAAATAATACTACCAGGAAGATCACCAGGCGTACCAGGAATTTTTTAAATCCGGGATTGGCAACTAATTGAGTCAGCATACTGGTTAAAATTGAAAATAGATAAACTGGCTTCCGTCAAACACTCCAATGAGCAAAATCAGCGCAATTAATACCATATAGGTAGCATAACGGACAACCGGACTCCGGTGCTCCAGCAACGGTGAAACATTTTTGAAATATTCATGTTTGATTTCTCGCGCCATTAAAATCGCCAGTCCAACCAATCCATAGAACATCTGTGTAAAATCAGTAAAGAGCGGTCCATTCAGCGTGAAGATTTTCTTTACGATCATGAATGCATCCTGAACTGATTCAGCCCGAAAAAATATCCAGGAAAAACAGATTAGAATAAAGGTCACCAGAATGTTTCCAGTCTTCTTTATCCATACAGGCAAGGGTACCTTACCCTCCAATTGTTTGTCTATATAACGGGTACGAATAAGCGCAAACACAAGATAGAAGCCATTCAGGGCACCCCAGATGATATAGGTCCAGTTGGCTCCATGCCATAAGCCACTGATCAGGAAAGTAAAGAAGAGGTTGAAATACCACCTTGGAATGGGTACGCGGTTTCCTCCCATGGAGATATACAGGTAATCCTTGAACCAGGTGGAAAGTGAAATATGCCAGCGACTCCAGAATTCAGAAATACTGGCAGAAAGATAGGGGCGATTGAAGTTCTTCATCAGATCATACCCCATTACGCGGGCTGCACCAATCGCTATATCAGAATAACCGGAAAAATCACAATAGATCTGGAAAGCGAAAAACATGGTAGCTACAGCCAGTGTTAAGCCGGTATGTTCATCCGGGTTGCCGTAGGCTGCGTTTACATAAATTGCCAGGCGATCTGCGATTACCAGCTTTTTGAAGAAGCCCCATAACATCAGCCGAAGGCCGCTCACTACTCTTTCATATTCGAATTTATGTTCGGTTCTAAACTGGAACAGCAGGTTCTGTGGGCGTTCAATAGGGCCGGCAACCAATTGCGGATAGAACATCACATAAAGGGAATAGATTCCAAAATGCCGTTCCGCTTTCTGGTGGCCGCGATAGACCTCAATGGTATAACTCATGGCCTGGAAAGTATGGAAGGACAAACCTATGGGAAGCAGAATGGACAGGTAAGGAATCGGGTTTTCCCAACCGGCTCCATGCAACAGGAAAGTGAGGTTATCGTTGAGAAAGTTATAGTATTTGAACACGGCCAGTACACCAATGTTGGCTACCAGGCTGATGACCAGGAACTGTTTCTTCTTTTTTCCCTGGGCCTCCTCGATCCAGATACCGGCAAAATAATCAATCACAATGGTAAAAAAGAGAATGAGTATATACACCGGCACAAAAGCCATGTAAAAATAACAGCTCGCCACCAAGAGCAGGAACCATCTGTATTTATGAGGAAGTATAAAATAGAGGGAGGTTACCAGTATGAAAAAAAAGACAAACTCTATGGAATTAAACAGCATATATCTGAGGTTCGTTACAGTTTGAATTGCAGGATCAACCTTTACCCAGCGCACCCATCAGTGAGCCGACTTTTTTTAGCAATTGATAGCTGACCGTATAATAATTGGTGCAGGCAACCACTTCACCACCAAAAGACTGTTTGAAATTATTAATACCCAGCAGGGCTTTATCTTCCGTATTCTGGGTATAACCACCGAAGTCGTATACTTTATAACCCAGCTCCCGGAAATGCATCATGTCTTTATAGTGAAGCGCTTTATTCGCTTTTGCGATCAGGGATTTGTCAAAACTATCATCGGTTCGTTTGGAAGCCGAATGGAAGGCCCGTACAATCTTGTAGGTATCATCAATTAAGGTGCTATGCGCAACCAGGATTCGCCCCTGGTGTTTGGCATAGCTCAGTTTTAAAAAACCTTCCATTTCCTGAATCCTGCGCACACTGGTGGTGCCAATATTTACGGAGCGGGCAAACTCATTGAAGAATTCCACAAAGCCCTCCACATCATTATGGAATTCAAATTCTACACCAGCTTCCTCCGCCTGGCGGATCTGTTGCCTGTTGGATTTCAGAAATCCTGCATAAATCGTATCATGATCCAGGGTCAGATCATTCTCAATTGTGTAAGTGACATCCGAATAACCAGGTTTTACCGGCGTTTCACGGTTCTTTACATGTAACCAGGCTGTCGGCAGTATCATATCCCAGAATCCGGGGTCACAGTGATACCAGTTCTCTCGTACGTTCAGGAATAAAAACTTCTTCTTAAAACTTACCATCTGCTCATTGTTTTACTACGGTTCGGAATCAGTTTAATGGGGCGGAAAAAATCGTTGCCAATAGCCGTTGATTTTGGCCAGGTTTTCAAAATAACCTCCCTCATCATTCACGGAATATCGGGGTATCTCCAATCGGGATACGGTGGCAGTATTTATTTGTCCGGGTTTGGTTGTGAAGCCTAACCGGTATCCATATTTATCAGCCAGTTCTAAAGTCTGTTCATTATAATCTCCATTCGGATAAGCCAGGTAAACAGTATACTGTTGCAACCATTCATTCAACTGCATTTGTCCTTCTGCCAGTTCTTTTGCCTGTCGGACTGCATCACAGTTTTTAAGAATCGGGTGACTAACCGTATGCGCACCGATGGTTATGTAAGGATGTTTAGCCAATTCTTTCAACTGGCTTACTGTCATACAACTGCGTTCAAGTTTCAAATGTTCCCGGAGCACATCCAGTTTCAGATCAAATTCCTGAACGGGAAGTAGCTTAAAAGATTCGATCGTTGGCAATCCGGAATACTTGCTTTGTTCATGCTTGCCGGCATAATCCCACCAGTAATTGCCTTCCTTCACCGGATTGGTTGGAACAAATACCGTAACCGGTACTTTATACTTTTCAATGGTTGGAAGCAGGTCCAGGAATTCTTTGTTTCCATCATCAAAACTGATAAAAGCAAGTCTTTTTGCAGGCGCCTGCTGTTGCGAAATCAATTCATCCAGATCACGAATGGAAATAAACTGGTAGCCTTTTTTATGCAACCAGCTGATCATCTGGTGAAACAATTTCACAGATGGATTATGGAAATACACGGAAAGGATCTTAGCATCATCCGGTCGACTGGTAAGACGTAATCCCATCAATGTGGCTCCAATTATTTCTTTTATCAGACTCATACGGCTGGTACAGTTGCTTTGGAAGTAAGTAATTGTTGATAGAACCCGAGGGTGCGTTCTGCCACGGATTCAGCCATATAATTGGAAAGCGCCTTTTCTTTGGCAGCCTTTCCCATGGTTTGCATCAGGCTATCATTCTGATATACTTTCTTAAGTGCTTCTACAGCCAATTTTGTGGAATCTATAGTTACCAGGAATCCATTTACTGCATCCTCAATCATTTCCGGAATCCCTCCTACCCTCGTTGCAAGTACGGGTCTTCCGGCAGCCATGGCTTCCGCTATACTCATGGGCAATGCTTCCTGTCGGGAGGTCAGCACCAGCATATCAGATCGTTCCAAAATATTCGGTAGATCAGAATAGGCTACCCAACCATTAAACCGAACCTGGTTTTCCAGGTTATGCTCCTTAATGTATGACTCTACCCGTTGCTGGTACTCCGCATTTCCAAATCCACCACAAAATTCAATGGTGAACAGATAACCTGAATCTCTCAGCTCCTTCAGCACCTGTAATATGAATAACTGATTTTTTAAATCATTGAGGATTCCGACAAATACCAGGTGATTGGTCATTTTTTCTTTCAGGCCTATATCTGCATACCGGGCCGGAATGGCATTGGGGATAATACAAAATCGATTGATTTTCCGATTCCGGAATTGTTCCCTCGAATAAGCGGAAATCTGAATAATATTATCAGGGTACAACCAGTCTCCGATTACTGCATTTAACCAGATCGTCAGTTTTTGTTTCCAGTGTTTTGCAATTTTTAATTCTGCCCAGGGAATTCCATGAATGGTGATCAGATGTGGCAATGAAAACATACTCGCCCAGCGGGTGAATAAAAGCGTACCACCTATCTGGTAATGCACCAGGTCTGGCTGAAAAGACTTTATCAACTTCCTTAACCTTCCAGTGCTTACAAAAAAATAATTGAGACTGGAAGATGGGAATGGCCCTTCCGGTAGATAGTAAATGCGCACATTGTCTGCGAACTGAATTTCAACCGGTTCTTTCAATGATTCATTAATTGATACCAACATCAGTTCCGGGTTTCCGAGCGCAGCAAATCCACGCAGCAGGTTCATAACCGCGGAATGAACCCCACCTGTAATGGTTTCGAGCTGGGTGGACATATTGGGCACCACAATCATCACTTTCAAACTATGCTCCGCCGGTTTATTCACTTAAAAAGGTTTTTAATGTTCTACCTAAAGCTTTATGATCGAAATGCTGCAATCCAAGATTATATCCGTTTAAACCAATTTGTTCCGCCAATGCAGGCTGCTCCATTACCAGTTTCATTTTTTCTGCAAATGCCGCTTCATCGTACTGATCCGCCAGCAGAGCAGTTTCACCATCCCGAAAAAACTGGTCTACCTCTCCAATTTTGGTGGAAATAATAGGTTTCCTGGCAGCCGTATACTCGCCGATTTTATGAGGAAAACGGGCCCGGTCCTGGGGTGTTGGCCGCAAAGGAATCAGCAGGGCTTGACTCGTCATATACAGATCAATCAACTCCTGCATGGGCAACCTGGAAAACAATTTAATGTTCTCTGCACGCGGACTTTCACGAATGCGTTTTTTGAGCCGGTCCATCTCCCATTCTGCACCATTCGAAACAAGGTATAACGCATATGGATAATCGCTTAACCGTTCATATGCATTCAGAATAAAAGCTATCACTTCAAAATAACCCGCATGGCCGCAATAGAGGAAAAAGGGTTCCTTCGCTACCGCTTTTGTCTGGAATTTTTCAAACTCTACGATTGAAGGAATTTGAATAATAGCATCCGCTTTTTTATGCCTGGCAGCCATATCCTTTAGAAAATGACTGATCGCAACTACCTTATCGGCCAACCTGCTGGCATACTGGTCATACCAATGATTATCCCATTTCACGAATTTTGATTTGGGAATGTTCATGGCGGAAAAATACTCTACATTGTCAATTACCATTGGTACCCGCAATAAAACAGATACCAATTTATAAAAAACGATATTGTAAAATTCAAGCGTTGACACCAGCAGAACTGTTTTTCCAGTTTTTCTTTTCTCCTTTCGTACCAGGAAAAACTCATTGAACATTCCTTTTAGTTTCCCCCAATTCCGTTGCAAAAATGCAGCGGGTCGGTAGGGATTTCCGGATGCATAAACAAAAGGGATCCCTTCAAAAGAGGGCTCATGTAAGAGGTCAATTCTTTTGCCTTCCGGCTGTTGTCCATAGCGGTTAATAATAAGAACGGATGCGCCTGCATGCAGTAACCCTTTGGAAATAAGTTTTTGCCTTTCAACCTGTGCCAGGCCAAAAGGAAAACCGCTTGTTCCCACAAAGCAGACATTCAATTTATCATTTGCAACTTCAGGCGCCATTTGTTGATTTCAAAGGTTTAATCGGCTTACAGGGATTGCCGGCACAAATCATATTGGCAGGAAGGCTGGAACTTACCACACTACCTGCACCCACCACCGTATTTGCTCCAATTGTTACCCCCTTCAACACCAGGCAATTGGCACCTATCCAAACCCTGTCTTCGATTATTACCGGCCTGGATAAAATTTCACCTCCATTCCGGTCGTACGGATCCATACTATGCCAGTCAAAATCTGTGATCACTGTATTCGCACCTACCATCACACCTTCTCCCAGTTCAATGGAAGTTGCACATCCGATGGTACTGCCACTCATTCCACTTCCATTTCCGATTTTAATGCTGGCTCCAGCCCTGTGCGTTGAAATAACACAGCGGTGATTCAATCCAAACAAATTCGTTACTACCCCCGATCGGAATTGCACATTATCCCCGATTTCAATGCTGGACCCATCCTGCATAAAAAAAGTAGAGAACTTGAAAAACAATACATTTTTTCCCAGCCTGATTCCATAAATGCGGGCAAAGAGGTAGGTTAATGCAGAATAATAACGAACAGAATAGTCCTGCTTTTTAATCCTTAGTTTATTTATTATGGAAGTGAAGCGGCTCATGCTAAAGCTGGTTGAAAATTTTCTTCATTTTCCTCTTCTTTCCTGAGGGCTTGTTCATACGGTATATAAAGCAGTATTAATGCATAAAAAAATCCAAATCTGAAATATGGTTCACTAACTCCAAGAGTTAACATGATGATCACGAATAAAAGCGCCAGGAACGTTTTTTCCCCATAATAGAGACATAAAGAGCGAATTGACCTTCCCATTAATAAAACATAGCAAATAAAAAAAGGAATTCCCCAAACTGCGATAACATCTGTAGTACCATTATTTCGTTGTACAGCCTTATCCCGTGTTGCAACCCTGTGCTCCGGATGATTTCCTCTTCCAAAAAAAATGTACAATTTATTTTCGTTCAATTCTACAATATCCAGGTAGGCACTTGCCATTCTTGAATTTCCGCCCTGCACCTGGGCATCATATGCTACCAATTTCATTTCATCCTCAATCTTTGATCCTAAAAATTCCAATTCTGAATAAGCATAACCAAAACCAATTGCAAATACCAGAATACTTAGGGCGCGCAAAATCGGACTCCCGATTTTTACTGCATAGTAGATACCAATGAAAAGAAACAGGGCCAGATAGGCAGTAGTTGAAAAGGTAGTAAGGATACAAAATATAAATAGCAGTCCACGGCGATTAAATACCGATTTTTCCTTGATTGTATTAAGGATCAGTGTTACCATGAGATACCCTCCATATACGCCTGCTTCCCAAAATGGACCTACATTACGAACACGAAAATTGAAATCCGGTGTAAAATTAAAAAACAAGAAACTATGAATAATCTGCCTTATACCGTACGATTCTTTTTCAATGGGAACGTGAATCGGGAAATTAGCTATTAAAAAATCAGTTAGGGAAGGTTGAAAATAGATCGGAATAAAGAATATCAGACTTATGACTGCTATATAGGTCATGATTTGAAGAAAACTGCTTACAAATCTATCCTTCAATACATCTACCGTAATGACACCAGTCAATAATATCATTAACTGTGCTACCGCTGTAAGCAAATAATGCTGCCCTGTATTCAAAAATTGCACAAAAAGTATAGCGGCAAAAAAAAGCAGGAAGGGAAGAAAATACTTCAGGTTAACCCTGAAATAAAAGAAACAAAACAGGGCGTATCCGAAATAAACCAAAAAGACCGGTACGTTATCAATAAACAACGGCATTCCTGAAGTAGCCATCAGGCCCAGCAATAAGATTATTTCAAGAATTCTTTTCACTTATTGAATTTGAAAATTTGCGGTTGATAATTTGCCATTCTTTAATATGAAAGAATAGATTTCCTGCAAACGATCAATGATCAAATCCGGATTATGTCTTTTAATTGCCCGTTCTCTTGCCTGATGACCAAGTGTTCTTGCGAGTTCTGGTTCTTTCACAATATCCAAAATATGACGAGCAAGCAAATACTGGTCATAATCCGGATATAAAATGCCTTCTTTCATATGATCCATTAGAGACCCAACCCCGCCTGTGTTGGCAGCAATAACCGGCATCCCCAATAACATGGCTTCACATACAGAGTTTGGACTATTGTCAATATGACTTGGATGCACAAAAACATTGCTCCTGCATAATTGTGCAACAAGGTCATCAGCATTTACCGGGCCATGAAAAAATACGCTATTCGACTTAAAAGATATTTTAGCATAACGCTCAAACAATTTTACAAGTGTATGATTTTCATGAATCCCATAAATATTCCACTGAAAGTCCAAACCGGCTTTTTCCTTTAAGAGTTGGGCGGTTTTAAGTATAATATCAAGACCTTTATAAATATTAGGATTGATGGTTGTACTAATTATAAACGGCGAACTCTTTATTGGTTGAGCCCAACGACGGGAAAAAAAGAAAGGCCGTATTACTTCTTCGCAGTGGAAATAAGTAGAACCCGGAGAAAGAAGTTGACTTACAGACTGATCCCAAAAGGTTCTTCCCATATAATATTTACAATGCTGAAATATTTGTCGTTCCCGCCTTGCCATTTTGGAAATAGTCCGATAATCAAAATATAAGCCTGTTGCTCTAAGGCTATCCGTTATCGGACTTTTTTTCAGTATAGAAATATTGGAAACTCCTTTTGGGAACCAATGATCAAGATAAGGAGTCAGTATTCCCTGGATATGTAATATTACAGGAGTTGTTACATATTTTGAAACCATTCCAAACACCTCCTCTGAACCAAATACATGAATAAGATCCGGCTTAAACTGATCAATGATCTGTATCAACCGGTACAACTTGTTATCCGTCGGAAGATTCAGTAAAAAACGGTCCATTATTCTGCCAATTGCACCCTTCTCTTCCAATGCTACAGCAAAATAGGTGGTTCTCCCTTTTACAAGGGTTTGGTCCTGTTTCAATGGATAAAAAAAAGCAACCCCCAGCTCAATATCAGTTTGTTCGGTAACCAGCGTTTCCAGAGATGAAATCCAGCCGCCTCCCTTGCTGTTTGAACCAAGTTCAGCAGCAGCATTAGAAGGTGTATTACAGAACCAGAGAACTTTCATAGTGTTGATTTATTTATTCCAGATTCCGGTTGCTGTTTGCTGAATGATTTTTCTGTATTGTAACGGCGCAATAAAAATTCCATAGACATTACAAATGATAGAGGAATATATTAATCCTGCCTGTCCCAGGTAGCGCCCCAGTAACAATGCCAATGGTATAAACAGGATCGGAGCAATAATACTGGTCAGGAACTGGAGAAAAACTTTACCGGTTCCATTTATAAAAAACACAAAAATTGATCCGAATGAACTACTGATAAAATATAACCACATGGCAAATCCTGCATGAAGGGAATAACGAACCGTATCTCCAACCCATAACTTAATGAGGGGAACACTAACCAGTAACATCACCAATCCGCCAGCAGCAATCAATGCCCAGATCTTAAGCAGTTTATTGACGGTTTGCCTGATCCATACCTTATCATTTTTATGAAACGCATCAGAAAAAGCAACCCAGAAAGGAGACATCACAATGGAAAATACCATAGTAATGACACCAAAGTATTTGTAGTTGATATTATAGGAGGTCACTTCATCTGCATCATATAATTTCAACAATAAAATATTAGTGGTTTGATATAGGATGATTGCAGCAATCTGAATCACAAAAAACTTCACCCCCAATCCCATCAGCACCCTTGAGTAGGAAAAATTGATGCTGCCGAAGGAAGGTGCGATCAGCCGGTATTTTGTTTTAAAATAAAAAACACTTGAGAAAAAATAAACCACAAGCGGTGTAGCACTGAAGGCCAATCCCAGGTATAGGAGATTACCTTCCGTTGTTTTGGTTAATATAAAAATAAAAACCAGCGAAAGCAGATTTCCCAGAAAGCTCAGGAATGAAGCAATTGATACCTGCTGGTGTGCTGTCAGGATTACCACTATGGTTTGAAGTACAAATTGCAGACAGAATAGAATGAAAACCAGGGATATCAGGCTCCTTAATTCTGCTTCCATTGCTGTGGGCAAACTTAGAATGGCACTCCAGCTTACAAAATGATGCACCACCAGGAAGATCAGTACAAAAGCAACTACCAGCAATACCAGTAAAGCATAGGTAGTACTGATCAGGGTTTTGGCAAGCGCCCGGTCTTCTTTGGCAAGGGCCTCAGCCAGTTTATTTTTCAGTCCATTACCCAAACCAACATCAAAAAAACTGAACCAGGCAATGATCGAGCTGAGTGCCAGCCAAATTCCATATTGGGTGGCATTCACATAACTGATGGTCAGGGGAACGATCACCAGGCTGATCAGTACACTTCCCCCTTTCACAAAGAGCGAGCCTACTATATTTTTAATTGCCAGACTCGTGCGGGCATTATCCGACCTTAAAAAGGAAGGAAGATATTTACTGGTTAAATTTCTCGCTCGCATAATTCTTGGGTTCGGGGCAAAGCTTCGCCTCCTCAGTCCCATCCATGCGGTTGAGACCGGGTACGATCGATCGGTTCAATTTTTTTATCTGTCTGGAAATGCGGAAGAATACTGCCCCGGATTATTTACCCGGATTGTTGCCATACCCATATCCGTTCCCAAACATTCTGATCCCCCAGCCACGACCTTTAACTGCGTTAAATACATAACCGGGGTTCTTTAGAGCATCCATATGCCCGTTGTACAAGAGCATAGTGAGGTCTGCTTTGGATGTAACTCCTTGTCTGATAACGAATAAACTGGCGTCAGCAATATGTGAAAGTGCCTGAATATTTACATCATCACTAAATGCCGGACCAACAATTACGATATAATCAAAACTGGCATCCAATTCCTTTATGAGCCCTTCCAATTTGCCACTCATGAGCCATTCAGCAGTACCATCATTGGTTGCTCCAACGGGTAAAATACTGAGTCCGGTTGTGGTTTTATCTGTATGCAACAAGGAGCCCAAAGAAGCCCCATCCCGAAGGTATTCCACTATACCACGGGCATTGTTCAAATCATACAGCGAACTGATTTCATGTGAATAAAAATCAAGATCAATCAATACCACCCGGGCATTGGTCATCGCCAGGCTGATAGCCAGGTTGGAACCAATATAGGCTTTCCCTTCTCCCCTGGAAGCAGAAGTAATTATTACCTTTTTTACCTGTTTGTTATTGGCGCCAAAAAACAGTTTATTCCGCAAGCTTTTCAATTGGCCGCTGATCCTTGACCCTACCTCATTTCTTACCAGGAAAGGATCTTTCGACCCATCATACAAGATCTCTCCCTCCACCGGAATCGGTGAAAGTTTTTCCAGTTCCGAACGGAACAGGATCTTTTTATTCAATCCTTCTTTCAGACTTACCCACAATATACCTGCACCTAATGCAAATACCAGGGCAGCTAGATAAAGCAGGAATTTATTCGGACTAACCGGCTGTATGGATGAATAGGCTTTATCTATAATGCGGGTGTCCCCTTTATTGGTAGAGGTAAAAGAAAGCGCAGCTTCTTCCCTTTTCTCCAGCAGGAAAGCATAGAGCTGGTTTTTAATGGCCTGCTGGCGACTGATCTCAATCAATTGCTTTTCTTTTTGAGGAATCGTACTCAACATGGCAGAGTAACGGTTACCCGTACTCGCAATACTGTTGCGCGTTATATTCAGATTGATCTTCTGGTTACGGATATTTTCAAGTATACCCGGCTTCAGTGTTTCGATTTCTTCTTTCAGATTAACCAGGATGGGACTATTCTCTCCTGTTGTGCGTTTCAGTTTTTCAAACTGTAGCTGGGTGTTATTCAGCTTATCAAGCATCTGGTTCAATGCAGGGTCATTAACTCCCACTGCGGATGGTATAATGCCTGAACTGGCAGATTCTTTCTGCACAATGAATTTCTCCACTTCATTCAAAACAGCAATCTGGTTTTTGATCTGTTCCAATTGCTGATCATACTGCCCCACGTTTTCAAGATACTGCCTGCCCTGGGTACTGATATCAATTACACCGGTACTGGTACGGTAACGCTGAATTTCATTTTCAACCGAATCAAGCTGACCGGCTACAGAACGGATACGATTCTCCACCATGGCAACCGTACTGGCCGCACGCTGGTTTTTATCCTCGATCTCTGCTTCCGTATAAACTTTCACCAGTTCATTCAGAATGTCTTCCGCACGATCCGGTACCTGGTCTTTGATTGAAATATTGATAACCGTTGCCAGCTTACTGGCAGGCACCACTTTAATCCGGTTCATCAGAGAAGCCTGCACCGCCTGGGTCGGAAATAAAAGGAAATAGAGATTCCGTGTTACCGTATCTCCATTGTATTTGTAATTCGGAATAAAACTGATCTCTCCCCACTTGGTGGTAACCCACTCGTTGATTGGGAAATTGTCCTTGCCAATAGTTACAGATCTGGCATCGCGGTTAAATGTAAACGGAATTTTTTCAACTTTTTTAATCCTCGACGGATCCTTGAACCGTAATTTGATAGGAGAAATCAGATAAGCTGGCGCCTTCTGAACTTTCTTCTCTTCCATTACATCGGCGTAGAGTCCGAGATTGTTCACTACATCTGATATAAAAGAATGGGAACGAAGAATCTCAATTTCGTTTTCTACCAGTTTCTTTCCACGGAACAGGTTGAGGTCCTGCAACATTTCAGATTCATTTAAACCTTTTGATTCATCCTTGATAACTACTGATGAATAGGCTTCATAAACCGGAATTGTAATTTTTCCGTAGATATAGGCAGCAGCCAGAAATAATATAATTAATAACAGGTATAATGGCCAGAACGGTAAATACTTCTGGAGCAATTGCTTAAAAAGATCGTCCTCTTTCGCTTTGAAAGTTTTGTATTGTGTTGGAGGCATGGGAAACTGTTTCAGAGTTAGGAATGGAACTATCTGGCCACACGATCAATGATAATGGCAAGTAATGCAAAGCCGCTTAACATAGCAGGCAGCAGGGTGGTAAACCGGCTTGTACTTTGTACTTTGGCTTTATTTGCCTCTACATAGATGATATCATTGTTCTTCAGAAAATAATACGGAGACCGAAAAAAGGATTCATCATTCAAATTGATCCTTCGCGTAATTTTTTTATTCCCTTCCTCTCTGATCAATAGTACATTGTCTCTTTTTGCAGTAAGTGTAAGGTCACCTGCCATACCAATTGCCTCCAATAAACTGATACGTTCATTGGCAACAGATACAACGGTTGGTTTTCCAACCTCTCCCAATACGGTTACTTTGAAGTTTAGTATCCGCACATTTACAATCGGATCCACCAGTAATTTCCGGCTCTTTAATGCAATCATGAGTGAATCTGTAAACTGTGCTTTGGTTAAACCAGCTGCCTGCAATCTTCCAAGCATCGGATACGTGATTACCCCTTCAGGATCTACCAGGTAACCTACAGGAGCCATGGAATTATTGGTGTTTCCAAAATATCCGGCAGGTGTAACATTTAGTGTATTAAATGGCTGGTTGGCATCCGGATTCAGAGAACTGATGGTGATACCCAGGATATCCGCTTTCTGTATGATGGGATCCAGGTTGGCATCCACAAGGGGATACTGGGCAGGCACTGAATCATTGAAATACCGGGCTTTTTCAACGCTGGCACAGGAACCCAGGAAAAGGGTAATCAGCACCAGGAAAACCCAACTAAATTTAGTGAAGACGGGTAACAAGAAACGATTCATGAGGTAACAGGGGTTTAATGGTAATCTTGAGCTTCCACATCCGTAAAAGCCTGAAGTATTTACTACGAATTTTTACGCTTGTTTAAGATGCGTAAAAGTAATACTTCAACCGACTTTTTGCAAATGTTTAGCTGGTTTTACCAATGACCAAATTCAGTTCTTGCATAGGGTGGCACCGGATCAAAATAACAAGCTGATAATCAGTTGTTTGTTAGTTTTCAAATCTATTAGGGGTTTACCATTAACGAATTGTGTAGTAAAAAATTGCAGCTGTTTCAGTTTATTTCGAACAATTTGAGGAAACTCTTCACCGTTTTATCGTTGCAACTGTGAATTTTTTTTACCACACATTCTTGGCACAGATTTTGGTAAAATATTTTCAGTTCTGAAATCCAATATCATGAAATCCAGTACCCGCACTCATGTAGTGAAAACGTGTGCGTTCGCGTGTCTGCTACTCTGCAGCATCGCGTCCAAAGCACAAACAGGCGTCATCTTTTACGATGATTGTGAAGCTTCGAATAAACCAGTTTTAGTGGGAACAAATGGCAATGTTTCCGCGGGCTGGACAAGCAGACAGGGAAGCACCTCCAACAGTAGTATCGCAAGATCGAATGCCTACGCCCGAAAAGGCACTTACAGTTACAAACACATCTTAAGCAATTCCACCAATGATGGATGGCAGTATATGAAAGCCGAACTGGCCTGGAACTTCCTTCCTGCTGGTTCACCGCTTGGTACTGTTGGGGATCAAACAGCATTTTATCGTCAGCCCCTTGGCCTTCGCTGGATGGCTGCTTCTACTTTGATTCCCTCCAGCAACAACGATTTCAATACCATTACCTCCATTCTTTTCAATACCAAGCCAGTAGAAGACGATTGGCCTACTCCTACTTACCTGGGAATGGAAGGCGGACGGTATATTTTTATCATTACCAAGCTCTCCTCTTCCGGTGCAGCTACTATTACCAAAACAGATGTTGGACCGGTTGTAAAAGACCAGTGGGAAGACTGGGTGATGAACCGCGATTTCACCTCTTCTTCTTCCGGTTTTGTACGCCTTTACAAAAATGGTAAACTGGTAGCCGAATACATCGGTCCAAACTGGAAGGATGATGGTCGTCACAGTAAAGAACCTTATATGCAAATGGGCCTTTACAAGTGGGCTTTTGGAAACAACCACAACCCTGCTCCCAATGTGAACACGGTAGAAATGTATATGGATGAAGTTCGTTTCGGCAACCAGAACGCCAAACTCGAAGACTTCCTCCTGGATGGCACTACCGCTCCTCCTCCTCCAACCAATCAATTACCAACTGTAAATTTAGGAACCAATCGAAACATAACTTTACCTACCAACACTATTACTATTTCAGGAACTGCTACTGATGCCGACGGAACCATCAGCTCTTATCGCTGGTCTCAGGTTTCCGGTCCCAATACAGCAACTATTACCAATGGCAGTTCTGCCAATGCAACTTTTTCTAACCTTGTGCAGGGCACTTATAGTTTTCGTCTTACTGTTACGGATAATGCAGGAGGTACCGCTGCAGCAACAGTTTCTGTTACTGTAAATGCGGCTCCGGTGGATAATGTTGCACCCGTTGCAAACGCCGGTTCCAATAGAAATATTACACTCCCAACCAATTCCACTACGATTTCAGGTTCAGGCACGGATGCAGATGGAACGGTTACCCGATTTCAATGGCGACAAATAAACGGTCCGAATACTGCAAATATTGTAAGTGCTACAACAGCAAGCACTTCTGTTTCCGGTTTAGTCCAGGGTACCTATACTTTTCGGTTAACCGTAACCGATAATGATGGCGCTACACATTCAGATGACATGAATGTTACTGTAAATGCTGCCCCCAATCAGGTTCCAACAGTGAATGCAGGAAGAAACATTTCCATTACACTTCCAACCTCCAGCGCTAACCTGTCTGGCACTGCAACCGATGCGGATGGTACAATCGCCTCCTATAACTGGAGACAGGTGAATGGTCCGTCTACTGCAACCATTGCCAACGCAGGAAATGCAGCAACTGCTGTATCCGGATTAGTTGCTGGTGTATATACGTTTCGGTTAACCGCCACCGATAATGATGGTGGAACTGGTTCGGATGAACTGACCGTTACTGTTAACGCTGCTGCACAAACGAATGCAGCACCTGTAGCCAATGCAGGAACAAACCGAACAATCACACTTCCGACCAACAGTGTTTCGCTGTCCGGAACAGGTACAGATAGTGACGGTACTATTTCAACTTACCGTTGGACTCAGGTGAGTGGCCCCAGTACAGCACTTATTAATCCGGTTACAGCAGCCAATACAACCGTATCCACATTAGTGGCCGGTACTTATGTATTCCGATTGACAGTAACGGATAATGACGGGGCAACTGATGCAGATGAAACAACCGTAGTGGTGAATCCGGCTCCGGTTCCCAATGAAGCTCCCACTGCCAATGCAGGAAGCAACCGCACGATCACACTCCCAACCAATTCAACAACCCTTTCCGGATCCGGTACAGATAGCGATGGAACTATCACCGCTTACCGCTGGACCCAGTTGAGTGGTCCCAATACAGCTACTTTTACAGCAGCAACAGCAGCCAGCACAGGTGTTTCCAATCTGGTTGAAGGCTCTTATGTGTTCCGTTTAACAGTAACTGACAATAGTGGCGCTCGTGATGCAGACGATGTAACTGTTACTGTAAATCCTGCTCCGGTTGCAGCGGTTAAGAGAGCACCGGTATCCAATGCAGGTGGTAAAAAAACAGTAAACACCAAATCGACTTCATTAGATGGTTCATCTTCCTATGATCCGGATGGCTCCATCGTTTCTTACAGCTGGAGACAACTTAATGGGCCCAACACTGCCAGCTTCAGTGCAGCCAGATCCGCCAGTACCAATGTCAGCAACCTTACTACAGGCACTTATAGTTTCCAACTGGAAGTAACAGATAATGATGGATTAAAAGCAACCAGCACCATGACCCTGGAAGTATTGCCTCCTCCGGTTACACCTGTAGCAATAGCTGCCAATAAAACCATTTCATTGCCAACCAACCGTGTTGAACTGGATGGTTCCGGGTCAACTGATTCAGATGGCAGTATTCGCGCTTATCGCTGGTCGCAGCAAAGCGGGCCTGCAACTGCCTCTATCCTCACTCCTGGCGGAAGTAAAACGGTTGTCGGCAACCTCGTAGCTGGCACCTACCAGTTCCAACTGGAAGTGACTGACAATGCCGGACTGAAAGGCACTACCACTGTATCCGTTCGGGTGCTTCCCAACAGAGCTCCGGTTATTGTAACCAGTGATAGCGTGGAAGTGTTGCTACCTGCAGATACTGCTACACTCAATGCCAGTGAATCCTATGATCCGGATGGCCAGATTCGTCTCTTCCAGTGGAAACTGGTTAATGGTCCGAGTAATGCCGCGATGCGCAACCAGAATACTTCCGTATTAAGTTTAAGCGGATTGGTATCCGGCATCTACACCTTCGAGATCCTGATTCGCGATAATGGAAACATTACGGTAAGAAAAGAAGTGAATGTAATCGTACGTGGCAATTCAGGAAAAGAAACCCTTTCCATGAAATTGTATCCGAACCCGGTTGCAAGCAATGGAGTGTTGAACCTGCGCCTTGATGATAATTCAACCGGCAGAGGTACCATCCAGTTCTACAGCATTAGTGGTGTATTGGTACAGCGTGATGAAATCAACAAACAGGGAACACATTTCAACAAGACCTACAATATATCAAACTTCCCTGCAGGCACTTATGTGATTCGGGTACAGTTTGATGGAATGGCACCGGTAACCCGGAAGTTCCAGAAGCAATAAGAAGACATACTGGAAAATAGAAAGAGGCTGTCGCAGTAAATGCTACAGCCTCTTTTATTATAAAACGAACTAACCCTTTTTTATTTTGCTTTCACCACCCGGATCTGCTGTGTTTCGGTTGAAGTCACTACCCGAACAATATAGGTACCCGGATTATAATCCAGCAATTCACCCAATGAGAACTGGTTATTTCCTTTCTGTAATTGCAACTTTCTGGAAGATAATAATCTGCCGGAAGCATCGTGCAGATGGATGGTAGCCAACGCCGCTTCGTTCATATTGATAGTAGCATTTGCCGAGCCAGCAACCGGGTTGGGATAAACCCTGAATTCTTTGACATTGTTCAAGCGATTGTTGACAGTAACCACCTGGCTGAACAATTCTCTTCCATCCTGCTGTATCGCACGAATCCGGTAATGACTCACTGTTGCATTGGGTTTGTTATCAGTGAAGTCGTATTGAATGGTTCCACTCTGACCGGTTCCATATACTTCGTAAACAGGCTTGAAAGAATTGCGCGTTTCCCCTCTTTCCACTACAAACTGATCAAACCGCTCATTGGACTCTGCCTTCCAACGAAGTTGATGTGCTCCCCCATTTCTTGATACAGTAAGTGAGAGCGGATCAATGGGGAGGGGTTGATTTAGAATTGGTAGGCTTCTGAAATAAGCTAGACCAGAACCCGAAGAATTTGTTATTGCCGGAAATGCAGATCCTGAATGTCCAAAATAAGAAACTGATGAAGGATCTTGAGTTGTTCCAGAATTTTTCGAGTATGTAATTACAACTCGCTTCAGGGCATTATTTATCGAAACATTTGTAATTGTATAACTTCCCCCTTCCAATCGAAAATCCGATTCTATTCCGCTTCCTGATAATGTAATGTTATCATTAGTTTGTTTCAAACTAAATTGGATTTGGTTAGGATCTGGGCCTGGTGCAGCTTTATCTGCAATTAAGGATTGCCAGTTAGCGTCATTAATATTACCTCCATATAAATATCTACGAACTTGCTCAAATAACCTTTTTCCAATTTCTTCATAACCCCCAACCCATGAATAATGACAAAAACTTATTCCAGATTCGAAAATTTGTGATGTATTACTAGATGATATAAGATGAGCAACACCTGGTCTTTCATTAACAATTTCCTGCTGAGCTTGCATAATTTTCAATGCATCATCTGGATTATTTTCGAAACATCCTCTTTTAACTTGTACCACAAATAATTTTTCAAAAGAACCATAATCTAATCTCCAAGCATCGAACAATTGCTTGAATTGAGATTTATATTGATCGGTTGTAAGGTTTTCATCTTCAGCGTCGGTCATATTACTCTCTCCTTGAAACCAAACTATTGCACGAATATTATTTTGTAAGCCTGCTTCTTGAATTCTACTTAGTAAAACATTATAATTATTTCTACCTGTCGGATCTAATCTAGAACTATTTTTTAAGAAATGAAGAATTGGTGCTCCATAAGCGCCATTGAAAATACAAATTGGAATTCCCTCTGATGTTGATAATAATCTACCAAATATTGCTCCTACTTGTCCAACGTGTCTGTTTCTATTTGCTCGTTCATCAAAACGGCCCACAACTCCACTACCAAAGCCCCAACTTTTTGGCATTAAAGAATAATCTTCACCAAGACTCTGTGCTGTATACCAACCACTGCCTCTTCCGTTTCCATAAACTCGTATAAAATTTCGATCTGTTATCGGAGGATCATTTCCATACTTATTACCAACAAAATCTTGATCATCCGAATTAGGATTACATGGATAGGGTGCCCCTGGTTGCTCGCATCGGTTAATCGCTTCAGCATTAGATTGTCCGCTAATTATTATTGCATCACCAGCAACTATATTAGAACGAGCTACAAGAAATGTTTCATTATTACTAGAATTAACCCCATAAAGTTCATAACGATAATCATTAAGTTCTGCGGTTAGTTGATCAACGAATGAAAAAGAAGCAGTCCCAGATACATAATTTAAAGATACATCTGGCAATGTTCTAGCTAATGAATAATTGTATGGATAGCCTGATATATTATCTCTTAAAACTTTTAATCTAACTCTATTAAACCCCGATGAACTTTGAATTGTTCCAGAAATTGTAACAAGAGCGTAATCATCAGAATTATCATTGGGGTTAATAATTCTTGGATAAAGTTGATAATCTGCAGGAAATGCTGTAATCGTACCATTAGTAATAGTTGGTAACGGTGCTTGCGCTTGCGTACTGCTAACAAAAAGGGCTAGGATCAAGGTTAGCACAGAACTGATACGCCAAATCTTTTGATTCGTCTGTTTCATTATCCGTAAAAGGTTTTGTGGTTGAGGCACTAATCATCTGAGCAAGGCGCTTCAATACGGATAATGGAGTTACTCGGCTTAACTCGATATGGATAGACCAAAAATACTTCTAATTATCAGATTTTCTAATGGTAGAAATAAAATATTTTTCAACATTTAGTTGATGGAACATCAATCTACTTAGGCATTTTAGATTTCTACGATATTTACCATGTTCCTTTCTTTATTTACATCAAAAATCGCCTCTTTTTTCTCATATTAGTAATTTTACTATCGTATTTCTACTAATTAAAACTTTTCCACATAGCTGTGGAAACAAGAAAGAGGCTGTCTCAAAAGGACAGCTTCTTTTTTATGTCAAGTTTTAATATTAAGTAATAATGTAATATGATATTTTATTCATATTTTAGGGTATGGGTAAAAAATCAATGCACGTTGTGTTCAAACAATACAATCAGCAACAGGCTTTTTTGCTTCCTCCTTCTTTAGATGAACTGGTAAAAGTGGATCATCCGGTTCGGGTAGTCAATGAGGTAATGGACAAAGTAGACATCGACCCCCTGCTTAAAAAATTCAAGGGCGGTGGTACGAGTAGTTATCATCCCAAGATGCTCCTGAAGGTGCTGGTCTATGCTTACATTACCAATACCTATAGCAGCCGCAAGATTGAAGAAGCCTTGCAATCCAATATTCATTTTATGTGGCTCAGTGGGATGAGTCAACCGGATCACAATACCATCAATCGCTTCCGCTCGGATCGATTAAAAGACAGTCTGCGTTATATTTTTACTCAGGTGGTGGTGCTGCTGGCCGAGCAGGGAGTGTTGAGTTTGCGGGAAGCCTATGTGGATGGTACCAAAATCGAAGCCAACGCCAATCGCTACACCTTTGTTTGGGGCAATGCTATTAAAACCAGCAAGGAGAAGATGAAGCAACAGTTGGATGAGCTCTGGAAGTATGCCCAACAGGTAGCGAAGGAAGAAATGGATGATAAAGATCCCGGGGGCTTTGATAAGATTGACCCCCAGCAGGTGGAACAGACCATTGCTACCATCAATGAGGCGCTGAAGGATAAAGACGTTCCCGCCAAGGTCAAGCAAAAGCTGAACTATGCGAAGAAAAACTGGCCCTCCAAACTGGCTCAGTATGAACAGCAAGAGCGTATTATAGGGGAAGACAGAAGTAGCTACAGTAAAACCGACCCGGATGCGACTTTTATGCGCATGAAGGAGGATCACATGAAAAACGGACAATTAAAACCCGGCTACAACCTTCAGCTAAGCACCAACCAGCAATACATTACCCATTACAGCCTACACCAAAGTTCTACCGATACCGGCACCTTACAAAAACATCTGGAACACTATCTGCAACAATACAACCAGCACCTGCAAACCGTTATAGCCGATGCCGGTTATGGAAGTGAAGAGAACTATCAGTACCTGGAAGAAAAGGGGCTTACCAGTTATGTAAAATACAACTACTTCGACCGGGAGCAACAAGGTGCCAAGCCCAAAGGAGTACTGAGTACCGACCAGTTGTATTACAACCAGCAACAGGATTGCTATTATTGCCCGATGGGCCAGCGCATGGACCGCATCCGGGATAGAAAACGTACTACCCGGACCGGTTTTGTACAAACCCTTGCCCGTTACCAGGCACGCAATTGTTCGAACTGTCCAATGAGAGGGGCTTGTCATAAAGCAGAAGGGAATAAAATTATGGAAGTGAATCAGAACATGCAGCGGCTTCGGGAGAACAGCCGACATAACCTGCTATCAGAAGCGGGTATCCATTACCGTAAGCAACGATGTGTAGATGTTGAACCCGTGTTTGCCAATATCAAACACAATCACTTCTTCAAGCGCTTTATGTTACGGGGATTGGATAAAGTGCAGATTGAAACAGGATTGCTGGCGATCGCCCATAACCTGCGAAAAAAAGCAGCTTAGAAGGGAGATTACCGATCTACTACCTCGAAAAACAAGTTTCTGCAACACAATAACGCAACACTCACCTCCTTACCTTCCAATTTTGAAACAAAACGTACACTAGCAACATTACCCATACCAGCCTCCATAAAGCTCCCTATACTGAAAAAGAAAGAGGCCGCCTCTTTTGAGACAGCCTCTAGACTATATAATATGATCGGTGATTAATATCCCATATCACCCATGCCACCACCGTGACCATGCGGAGCAGGCGCTGCTTCTTTAGCAGGCTTATCAGCAATCACACACTCAGTGGTCAGCAACATACCAGCAATTGATGCTGCATGCTCCAGGGCAACACGACCTACTTTAGTTGGATCGATTACACCCGCTTTGAACAGGTTCTCGAAATTCTCAGTGCGAGCATTGAATCCGAAATCACCTTTTCCTTCGCGGATCTTGTTCACGATCACACTTCCTTCCAGTCCGGCATTCTCAACGATGGTGCGGATTGGAGCCTCCAGAGCGCGACGAACAATTTGTGCACCCAGTTTCTCGTCTTCGTTGCTGCTGCGGAATCCATCCAACGCGCTGATCGCACGGATGAAGGCAGTACCACCACCAGGAACGATTCCTTCTTCTACAGCTGCTCGGGTTGCATGCAGGGCATCATCCACGCGGTCTTTCTTCTCTTTCATTTCAACTTCAGTTGCAGCACCTACATTCAGTACAGCTACACCACCGCTCAGCTTAGCCAGGCGCTCCTGGAGCTTCTCACGGTCATAGTCAGACGTAGTAGATTCAATCTGCGCCTTGATCTGGTTGATACGTGCGTTGATATCTTCTTTTTTACCCTTACCACCAACAACAACAGTGTTGTCTTTGTCGATAGTGATAGAAGAAGCCTGTCCCAGGTAGCTGAGGTCAGCATTCTCCAGTTTGAAGCCCTGCTCTTCAGAGATCACGATACCTTTTGTCAGGATCGCGATGTCCTGCAGCATTTCCTTACGACGGTCGCCAAAGCCAGGAGCTTTTACAGCAGCCACTTTCAGGGTACCACGCAGTTTGTTTACTACGAGGGTAGCCAGTGCTTCACCTTCCAGATCTTCCGCGATGATTACCAGTGGACGACCCCCCTGTGCTACTTTCTCCAGGATGTGCAGGATGTCTTTCATTGCGCTGATCTTCTTGTCGTAGATCAGGATATATGGGTTCTGCAGTTCAGCTTCCATTTTTTCGCTGTTGGTAACGAAATAAGGAGAGATATAACCGCGATCGAACTGCATACCTTCTACTACTTCTACAGTAGTGTCAGTACCTTTTGCTTCTTCAACAGTGATTACACCATCTTTACCAACTTTTGCCATCGCTTCAGCAATCAGCTTACCGATTTCAGCATCATTGTTCGCAGAGATAGTAGCAACCGCTTCGATTTTCTTGGAATCATTTCCAACAGTCTGGCTCTGCTCTTTCAGGGCCACGATAACTTTTTCAACTGCTTTGTCGATACCGCGCTTCAGGTCCATTGGATTGGCACCTGCTGCTACGTTTTTCAGACCTTCAGTGATGATTGCCTGGGCCAGTACCGTTGCAGTAGTGGTACCATCACCAGCAACATCAGCAGTTTTGCTGGCAACTTCTTTCACCATCTGGGCACCCATGTTCTCGATGGGATCTTCCAGTTCAATTTCTTTCGCTACTGTAACACCATCTTTGGTAATAGCAGGAGCACCGAATTTCTTTTCGATTACCACGTTACGACCTTTAGGTCCCAGGGTTACTTTCACCGCATTGGCGAGGGTATCTACCCCTTTCTTCATTTTGTTTCTCGCGTCGAGGTCGAAGAATATTTGCTTTGCCATAGTAGTTGACTTAAAATAAGTTGTTGATTGATTGAATTAGATAATAGCCAGGATATCACTTTCCCGCATAATCAGGAAATCGCCGCCTTCGAGTTGCAATTCGGTACCGGCATATTTACCGTACAATACGGTATCGCCCACTTTAACGGTCATCGGCTCATCTTTTTTACCGGTTCCCGCAGCTACGATGGTACCACGCTGGGGCTTTTCTTTTGCCGTATCAGGAATAATGATACCACCTGCAGTCTTCTCTTCAGCAGGGGCGGGTTTAACTACCACCCGGTCGTGCAAAGGAGTAATGTTCAACTTCTTAGCCATATTACTTGGTTTTTATTAAGTGAGTTATTGTTTTGGAGCATGAACTCCATAGGCGAGCAAACCGGAACGAATTACATGCCAACTTGCCCAATCGGCTGAATTAAAGCCATTTTTGCAGCCGGATCGCAATTTTTCAAATCTTTTGCCGTTAAAAGAACTGACAGCACTGCAATCCGTGCCAATTTTTCAGGTTATGTCAATTATTCGTTCCTTTCGATCCTCCTATATCTTGCTTATGGTGAACAGCCTGCTGTTGTTTTCCTGTCAGAAAGCGGATACGGAAGCGCCAGTTCTGACAGCCGATCCTGCCACCGTGCAAACCTGGCGCTACCCCTGCGGACCCGCCTGTGATGCCAGTGCCTGGGTACTTGTCATGCAGAATGGTAACGCATATGAAGCCCCCAACCTCCCTCCCGATTTGCAAAAAGATGACCAGCCCGTTTCTGTACAATACCGCCGTACCGGCAGGAAAAGTAGTTTCAATCCGGGTACCGGACTTGAAATCATTTCCATCGTTGCGATAACACCTCGTTAATTGCGTGTCTGGCTTTTGGTAAGCGAACTGAAATGACCTAGATTTGCCGCCTTAACAAAGCTCTTGGAGGTATGATCAGCAGAAGAATTATTCGGGTAAAAGTGATGCAGACCCTGTACGCGTTGGATTCCTTTACCCAGCCCTCTAAGCCCGGTGAACCCGTTCGATTATTACAAAAGCAATTCGATCAAACCAGGCAGTTACTTACTTATATCCTTCACTTTATTACGGAAGTGGCCCGTTATGCCGAAACCGATGCACGGAATCGTGCCAGTAAACACCTGCCCAGTGCAGCCGATCTGGAGGTGAATACCCGGATCGCAGGCAACCAGCTGCTTTGGAAAATGCTGGAAGACACATCCCTGAAAGCTGCAATGGAGGATGATAAAGTAGAACGATTCCTCGACAAGGAATTGGTGCGTAAGGTATATCTAGAATTGGTAAGCACTCCCGAATACCAGCAGTATATCCAGGCAGAAAGCCGGGAATACAAAGCAGAGAAAGCCATCCTTGAATTCATTTATAACAACCTGCTGATCGGTAAAGAAAACTTTACCAATCACCTGGAGGAAATCTTTACGAACTGGGACGATGACTGTGAGATGGTACACCAGTTGGTACAGCAATACCTGTCCAAACCCGGCAGCTTCAATTTTCAGCAGATGGTGAGCACCGAGAAAATGGATTTTGCCAAAAGCCTGCTGAATTCGGTATTGGATAAAAGGGATCTCACCCTGGATATGATCAAACCCAAATTGAAGAACTGGGATCCGGAGCGGATTGCAACCCTGGATATGATCCTGATGCAAATGGGTGTATGTGAGTTACTTTATTTTGAAACCATCCCGCCGAAAGTGACCATCAACGAATACATTGATCTGGCCAAGGAATACAGTACGCCACAAAGCGGACAGTTTGTCAACGGAATCCTTGACAATATTCATAAAGATCTGGTCAGAGATAATAAATTGCATAAAGTAAGCTTCAAAAAATAACAGACTATGCGTTTCATCTTTTTATCCATGTTCGCATTGGCAGCAGTGGCCTGCCAAAACAGCCCGGCATCCGAGGCAACCGCTACAGAAGCACCTGTATCGGCGCCAGCAGCAGCCACCAACCTGCCTGATAGTTCCCAGTTCACCAGCATTGAATGGCTGGACCAGGATAAGGACTATGGCAAAGTAACTGAAGGTCAGCAGGTGGAAGTTGCTTTTCGCTTCAAGAACAGCGGCAGTAAGCCCCTGGTAATTTATTCAGTATCTCCAGCCTGCGGATGCACGGCTGCTGAGCCTCCGAAAGAACCAATCCTGCCAGGCGCGGAAGGTGTGATAAAGGGATCCTTTGACAGCAAAGGACGTCCGGGTACCAATAACAAATCCATTCATGTAAGAGCCAACACAACCGGCAGCATGGATCATCATCTGCAGTTCAAGGTGGAAGTAGCGGCAGCACCAGCAGCAGGAGGAGCAAAATAATTCTCAATTCACAACTCATAATTCAAAATTCAAAATGACCAATTTAGTTTTTCTTCAGGCCGGCGGTGCCGGTGGTGGTACGTTCCAGTTGATTTTGCTGGGAGGTATGATTCTCGTATTCTGGCTGTTCATGATTCGTCCGCAGGCCAAGAAAGCCAAGGAAGCCAAGACCTTCCAGGAAAACATGCAGAAAGGCGATAAAATCGTAACCATCGCGGGTATTCATGGTACTGTTAATAAAGTAAATGAAGACGGTACCATTCAGCTGGAAACTTCTCCTGGCAGTTATATGAAGATTGAAAAATCTGCTATTTCACTGGAGTGGACCAAGAATATCAACAAAACAGCTCCTGCTGAGAAAGCATAATGTTGAAAATAGGCATAACCGGCGGTATCGGCAGTGGTAAATCAATGGTAGCAAAGGTGTTTGAGCACCTGGGCATCCCGGTTTACAATGCTGATACTGCCGCTAAAAGCCTGATGGAAAATGACCCCGCCTTACGGGCATCCATAACCGAATTATTCGGTCCCGAAGCCTACCTCAACGGTACCCTCAACCGTTCCTATATTTCCTCCCTTGTATTTAAAGACAGAAGCAAACTCGAGGCACTCAATGCCCTGGTTCATCCTGCTACCATAAAGTATGGCAAAGACTGGATGAACCGGCAAACAACGCCCTACGCTATTAAAGAAGCAGCCCTGATCTTTGAATCCGGCACACAGAATGAACTGGATTATGTAATTGGCGTGTATGCGCCCCAGGCCCTCCGGATCCATCGTGTTATGCAACGTGACAATGTAACCCGCGAGCAGGTACTCCAGCGCATGGCCAACCAGATAGAAGAATCTGTAAAAATGAGACTTTGTGATTTTGTGGTGGTGAACGACGATCAGCAATTAGTGCTGCCGCAGGTATTGGCATTACATGAGAAGTTTTTAAAGCGCTAGTATTTATCTGATTTATTTTATAGTCTTGCATGTAATTCCAACCAACATGCGTGTTTCGTTACCCTGGATTTTTCAACAACTTTTTGTGTTATCTATTTCTTTTCTTTTTTCCTGCAAGAAACCCTCCGATGATCGGGTTAAACTTCATATCAGTTCTATTCAACCAACAGAAGGGAGAAAAGGAACGCTTGTCAATATTGTTGGTGGTGAATTTGAATTGGATAATAACAAGAACAAAGTATATATAAATAATCTACCCGTACAGGTTATTGAGTCTTATTATAACAGTATTGTTGTGGTCATCCCGGATAACCCAAACTGCTCCGGCATTGTTAAGATCAGCGTTCGAAATGAAGTAGCGGAATCCGAAGAGAAGTTCACCTATCTTACACCTGTCATACGCGCTATTGAACCTGCCTATGGGGAAGCCGGCGATACCATTAAAATTATCGGAGATTATTTTTGTCCGGGTGAAGGGGAAAATTCCATTAAACTGAATGGCATTTCAGCCACCATTGTATCGATGACACCCTCTACTGCCAGCGTTATTGTACCGGATGATAAAAACTCGACGGGACTAGTTACCATTACAAGTTGTAAAGCATCTGGAACCTCCACGGTTCCGTTCACCTATATGCCATCTGCGCTATCCGTAACGACCATTGCAGGATCCATTCAGGCGGGATACCGCGATGGAACGGGCCAACAGGCCTTGTTTTATTTTCCGAAGGATCTGGCTGTGAATAAAAACAATGAAATTTTTATCACCGATCAGTGGAATTATTGCATTCGGAAAATAGATAACAGTGGAATGGTGTCCACTTTTGCGGGTTCAAAACCACAGGGCTTTTTGGATGGACCCGGCAATCAGGCTAAGTTTTACCTGTTAGCTGGTATGACGATAAATAATGCAGGAGATTTATTTGTAGTGGATTTTGACAATTTTGCTATCCGGAAGATTAATATGGCTGGAATGGTAAGTACTGTTTTCAGGAATCTATCGGATTATATGAAAGATGTTTTGATAAAAGGGGATACACTTTTCTTTACCAAGGGAAATAACATCTATTACATGAAAGAAGGAGAAGAACACAAACTATTTGCTGGCAGAACTGTAACAGGCCATGTGGATGGCAAAGGGTCCGAAGCAGGATTTACATCCCCTTCCTATATGCATTGGGACCCGGTTAAAGGGTTTATTGTATCCGATGGCTCTTATCTCCGATTGTCAACAATAGATGCGCAGGTTACAACCTTTTCAAAACCCAATGGACCCTGGCATTGGATAAACGGAGTTGCCGGAATAACCTCCGATTCAAAGGGAACCATTTATTATGTTGAATCCGGCTACAATGCAATCAAACGAATTAGTCCGGATGGCAGGGTAACTACCATTGCCGGTACCGGGAACAAGGGATTAAAAAACGGACCTCCGCTACAGGCTGAATTTAATGACCCTTCAGGAATAACGATGGACATGGATGGCAATCTGATCATCGCAGACACCAGAAATAACTGCATCCGAAAATTAGTCATGCGATAATAAAACACCCGACGGATGCCCGTCGGGTGTTTTATCTTTTCACTTCTCACGTCTGACGTCTCACATCTCACATCTAACGTCTCACGTCTCACTTCAACTTCCCCAACACCGCTTTAATTCTTGCCATCCCCTCTTCTATCTTCGGAAGGCTATTCGTGTACGCGATGCGTATGCATTTATCCTCTCCGAATGCTTTTCCGGTAACCGTAGTTACATATGCATTCTCGAGTATGTAAAAACAAAGCTCATCTGAATTGTTTATCGTTGTGGTACCATCGGATTTTCCAAAATAGTAACTGATATCCGGAAATACATAAAAGGCACCATCCGGCTCATTGCAGGTGATTCCGGGAATCTCTGCAAGCTTCGCCATGATCACTTTCTTCCGCTCTGCGAACTCTTTTACCATCGCCCTACTGGGAGCCAGGTCGGTTGTCAGGGCTACAATCGCGGCACGCTGCGTTACCGCATTGGCACCACTGGTGATTTGTCCCTGGATTTTTTCACAGGCTTTCACAATCTCCGGTGCGCCGGCAATAAAGCCCAAACGATAGCCGGTCATCGCAAAGCCCTTGCTTAATCCATTGATAATAATAACACGATCCTTGATGTCATCAAACTGCGCGATGCTTTCATGTTTACCCACGTAATTGATGTATTCATAGATCTCATCACTCATGATATATACCTGCGGATGCTTGCGGAATACATCTGCCAGGGCAGACAACTCTTCCTTCGTATACACGGCACCGGTAGGGTTGCAGGGAGAAGAAAACATGAAGAGTTTGGTGTTCGGTGTAATCGCCGCTTCTACTTCTGCCGCCGTTACTTTGTATCCGGATGCTGCAGAAGTGCGGATCATCACAGGTACACCTTCTGACATCTTCACAATTTCAGAATAGGATACCCAATAAGGTGTTGGGATGATCACTTCATCGCCTGTATCCACCAATGCCATGATCAGGTTCGCGATACTTTGCTTGGCACCTGTAGATACCAGGATATTCTCCGGTTTATAATCGAGGTTGTTATCACGTTTCAGTTTGGTGCACACAGCTTCTCGCAGATCCGGATAACCTGCAACCGGAGGATAGTGGCTCCAGTTTTCATCTACTGCTTTTTTTGCTGCTTCCTTGATGTGTTCTGGGGTATCAAAATCAGGTTCACCCAAACTCAGATCGATTACGTCAAATCCTTTGGCACGAAGTTCACGGCCCATTTTGGCCATTCGCAGCGTTTCGGGTTCGCTAAAGCGCTGCAACCGGGATGATAAAGACATTTTGTGTTGCTAAATTGGTTTGATTAAGAATGATTGCTTGACAATTGGTAAAAATACTAAATGGCCCGTTTATTCCGGTCATTTCTTTTGCCGAACCACCAGTGCCCTCGGCTGCTTCTCCCCTGCTGCCCCGGTTTCCCCAATTCCTATAAAACTGTACACTTCACCGGGAACAGGAAGAAAATCGGCGGTTTCCAGTACCACCTGGTTTTTATTGATCAACTCGTATCGCCAGTTGCCCGGCAGCACATTTACATTAAATTCGGTTCCTGTGATGCCCGTGGCTTCCAGGTAAGCCCGCCGGTTGGCAACCTGGAGGGTATCCTCGCTGTTGATCAGCCATAAACTCAGGGAATCGGTGCCAGCCACACAGTTAATAAAGCGGACTTTGGCCGATGTATCTGAAAAAGCAGGATTATCTTCTATAATGGTCCATCTTCCGAATCCTCCCACAGCCGTATCAAAATGGAGTACGGTATAATAGCTGTTCGGATCCCAGATCAAAAACTTATCATCTGTAATGGTCTCTCCACCAATCTTCCAGCCAACTGTCTGAACACCCGGCCGGGCTTTGATATAGCCATTTTCATTTACCTGTCCGGCTTCCCCAAAGGCCAGATCAGCCGGTGCAAGTGGTTCTCCGTCAAGCAGCAGGTTCACCTCCGCCGCATCCAGGGCAGCATTTACCAGCAGGATATTGGTTTTGGGCCCCTCGCCGGTTTTGTCTTCCTGCTTCAGGCAGCCTGCCAGCGCCAGGCAGCTAATCCATCCCGCCAGGATCGTTTTCCTCCAACTCATAGTTTCTTTTTAGTTCCAGGAGGCACAAATTCCGGAATTTTTCCGGTTCCGGCAGCAATAAACTCCCACCCTGTCAATATTTCATCCGAAATCCTATATTTGCCACTCTTTAAAAAACTACAAAAAACGAAACAAGTATTGCGATGAGAATACTCGTGAGCATCTTTACTGCTTTCTTAATTCTGATTTCTTTGTACCAGTTATCTTTTACCTGGTTCGTAAATCAGCATGAAAAAGGCATCGAAGAAAAGGCACTGCGGTACGTAAACAACACCTACCCTAAACCAGAACAAAAGTACCCCGGTAACCAGGAACTTCAACTCCAGTACCAGGATACGCTGAATGAGATCAAGAAGTCAACGGTTCGTCGACTGCAGGACAGCACCCGCAATGAAAAAATTACCTGGTGGGGTCACACTTACCAGAAAGCAAAAGAGAACGAATTGCTGCTGGGACTGGATTTGCAGGGCGGTATCAACGTAACAATGGATGTTGCGCTGGACGGACTGATCAAAGGTTTGAGCAACAATCCTGCTGATGCGAATCTGAAAAAAGCGATTGATGAAGCAACCCGCAGAAAAGCAAATTCTGATGCGGATTTCATTTCCCTGTTTGCACAATCTTTCAAAGAAGTGAATCCGGGTATTAGGATGGCGCCCCTGTTTGCCAACAGCACCCGTAACCGTTTGAAAGTGGATGCATCAGATGAAGCTGTTGTAAGTTATATCCGCGAACAGGCTACCGCTGCCATGAAGCAGACCTATGATGTGTTGACCAAACGTATCGACAAGTTCGGGGTGGCACAGCCGAATATTTCACTGGATGAAACCAAGGGTATCATTACAGTAGAACTGGCTGGTGCAAGTGATCCTGAGCGGGTTCGTAAATATCTTCAGTCTACTGCCAACCTGCAGTTCTTTGAAGTATATAATATTGGTGAACTGGATCGTAGCCTGGAAGCTTCTGACAAAGCGTTGGCTGCTTACCTGAAAGGAACTTCTGCAACCGACACTGTTGCAAAACCTGCAGCAGTTGATACAAGCGCCAAAGCGTCTGATACGACTTCTCTTGCCAATGTGTTGAAGAGTGGAGATACTTCCAAGACTGCAGCTGCACAGACACCGGAAGCTGCCCGTGCAGCCAACCCGCTGCTGGCAACTATCCAGTTTATTCCGCCTCAGCAGGGTCAGGATGGACGCGTATCCTATGCACCTAATCTCGGTTATGTTGCAACGAAAGATACAGCACTGGCCATGTCTTATCTGAAGAACCCCGTTGTTCAGAATAATATGCCTGGTGATGTGAAGTTCCTCTTTGGCATGCCAGAGAAAAACGAAGATGGCAAAGTGCAGGATTTTGTTGCACTCTATGCGATCAAAACGATTCCTGGTTCTGAAAAAGCCAAACTTGAAGGAGAGAATATTACAGATGCCTTCCAGGACTTCAACCCGGTTACCAACCAGGTTACGGTAAACATGACCATGAGCAAGCAGGGTGAAAAAATCTGGGCAAAGATGACCGGCGATAATGTTGGTCGCGCTATTGCGATTGTCCTGGATGATATCGTTTACTCAGCTCCCAATGTAAATGAACCTATCACTGGAGGTAATTCACAGATCTCTGGTTCTTTCTCCGTTCAGGAAGGTCAGGATCTCTCCAATATCCTGAAAAGTGGTAAACTGGATGCGCCTGCGAAGATCGTACAGGAGCAGGTAGTTGGACCTACACTCGGACAGGAAGCCATCTCCGGTGGTTCACTTTCTTTCCTCATTTCCTTTGCAGTGATCTTCATCCTGATGCTGGTGTATTACAACACTGCCGGATGGGTTGCCAATATTTCACTGATCCTGAACCTTCTGTTTACCGTGGGTGTGCTGAGTTCGCTGAATGCAACGCTGACAGCTCCTGGTATTGCGGGTCTGGTATTGACTATCGGTATGGCGGTGGATACCAATGTGGTGATCTTTGAGCGCATCAAGGATGAACTGACAAGAGGTAAATCTTACCAGCAGGCTGTAAATGATGGTTATAGCCGTTCTCTGGCGCCTGTACTGGATGGTCACCTTACTTCTTTGATTACTGCCTTTATTCTGTTTTATTTCGGTTTGGGTCCGGTGCTTGGATTCGCAACCACACAGATCCTCGGTTTGTTGCTGAGCCTGTTCTGCGGTATCCTGGTTTCCCGCCTGGTAACTGATTTCTGGACTAATAAAAATCGTCACTTCAAATACTTCACTGGTATCAGTCGTAGTCTCTTCAAGAATGCGAATTTTGATTACGTGAAAGTGCGGAAAGTTACCTATGCTATTTCTGCCATTATCCTGGCACTTGGTATTGGTGCATTGATCAATGGTTTTAACCAGGGTGTTGAATTCAGTGGTGGACGTAGTTTCATTGTGAAGTTTGACAAGCCGGTTTCTACTGCTGAAGTAGCGAATGACCTGGAGAAAGTACTGGGAAGCACACCGATTATCAAAACTTATGGTGGTGCCAACCAACTGGATATCACTACTGATTACCTGATTGAACAATCCGGTCCGGAAGTGGATGACAAGGTGCAGGCGAAACTGTTTGAAGGATTGAAAAACTTCCTGCCAGCAAATGCTACAGCAGAGGAATTTGATACCAAATACAAGCAGGGTTCCAAGAAAGTAGTACCCACCATTTCGGATGACTTGAAGCAAGGTGCTAAATGGGCCACTTTCTGGTCATTGCTGGGTATCTTCCTGTATATCCTGATTCGTTTCCGCGACTGGCGTTATTCTTTCGGTACGATTGTGGCGTTGATTCACGATGCGCTGGTAACACTGATTGTGTTCTCCTTCTTTAAGGACATCGTACCCTTCTCACTGGAAATTGATCAGCACTTTATTGCTGCGATCCTGACAGTGATTGGTTTCTCTACCAATGATACGGTGATCGTGTTTGACCGGATCCGTGAAAACAGTCACCTAATGAAGAATGCTACCCGCGCACAGATCATCAACAAATCCATCAATGATACCTTAAGCAGAACCATTATGACTTCTGTAACGGTATTCCTGACCATCCTGATCCTCTTCCTGGTAGGTGGTGAGGTAACCAAAGGATTCGCCTTTGCGATGTTGATTGGTGTGATCACCGGTGTGTATTCATCCATCTTTGTGGCTGCTCCGATCCTGGTGGATTTCGGTAAAAGCAAACCGCTGGGAGGTGATTCCAATGAAGTAATGGAATCTGCTCCTGCAGCTGCTCCAACTACTGTAAAAGCATAGTATTATATTTTTATTTCATAAAGGCTGCCTCAATTGAGGCAGCCTTTTTTATTTATACAATTTTAATCCGCCTGATCATGATAAGTTAAAATAAATTCTGCGTTTATCCGTTGAAGTTAGTTCAACCCTTTGCCGATGAAACTGATTAGTATGCTGGTGGCTGCCATACTGGCGGGCACCCCTTTGCAACTGCTTGCCCAAACGGCTGGTGCAGGCACATTGTCTACCATTGAAAGCCTGGCTAATACCATCCAGGCTAACGATGAAAAAATTGGAGCGCTCAACCGACAGCATCTTGAATCTTATGATGCAGAAAATCAAAAACTCCTGGCGCTAAAAAAGAAACTGAATGACCTGATTGCGGAGAAAGCAAATGCACTCAAAGAACTTCGCAGCGGACTCTATTGCAGTCAGTGTAAAAGACCAAAATCCGAAATTGAAAGAGGAGGTTCTGAGACCTACCAGGGGCATTTACGCAGGGTGAATGGTGTATCTGTTCCGGCAACCCAAGAACATATTGATAGTAAGATGGCTGAATACGATCGACTGATCGCGGCCCAGGAGGAATTGATTAAAAAATTCCAGACAGAGGAAAATGAGTTTACCAGAAAGCGGGCAGACATTGATAAACAAATGAATGAACTGCGAGGTAAAACAGATGACATGCGGGCAAAAATTGTAGCCTTAAGTAAAGACTACAAGGATAAAGTTGTTCAGGAAGCAAAATCAATTACCCTGACCTGGGTGGATGAAATATTACGAACGCTGGCTGAGAAACATTATGCGGAAGACCGTATTAATATCATCAATGTTAAACTAAGTGAGTTGCAACAGGAAGAGGCAAAAGCTGTGAGTGAACTGAAAGAAAAAGTAGCGAAAAAAGTAGAGCAGGATAAGAAACAACTCAATGAGAAAATAACCACGAACCGGAGTCGCATCAATGAACTGGATCAATTACACAAGGACCGGATCGGCAGATTAGGTTCCGAATTAAACGCACTCAGAACAAAATTATCCTCTATCAAATCTGAGCTCCAATTAAACACCAAATTAACAGCAGAGGAAAAAACGGTAATGGATGCCAACAGCAAGGAGCTTGAGAACCGGATCAGTCAGCAGGTGAGTGAAATACAGGCATATGAAGAAAAATATTCAACAGATCGCCGGCAGCTGCTGGCAGAAATAAAGCAAGCTGAAGATAAAATCTGGGAGTTGACAGTAAACCTGTCATCCATACAGGAAGAAGCATTGAAAGGATTACGTAATGCATTTACAACGAAACGAAAAATTCTGCAGGATGCACATACAGCACGCATTGCATCACTGGAGCGGCTTGGCAGCCTGGTAAACAATAAAACAGATGTGTACAGGAAAAAACAATCCGAATATGATGCCAAAGCAAATAATGAACGAATCCGATTATTAAGAGCATGCGAAAAGGCAGGTTGTTCCTGTTATGGCAGGGATGCCCAGGGAGAATTTAACCTGATCGCCAACAATCGTCTTACTTGTGTAGGCTCAATGGATAATCTGCATGCCAATAACAGTGCTTATTATGGCTGCGAAGAAGAATCTGCAAACTATAAAGGCCATTATCATTCCTGGGTAAATGGTTTATCTGATTCCGATATGGATGCGCTTCGCAAAAGCTCATCCAAAACCAGGTACGAAATGCTGCTGAATAAAATCACTAATTAATCCAATTACTATCAAAATATGAAGGCAATTCTAACCGGACTTCTACTGGTATGCAGCATACTGGCAATAGCACAAACCGATGATTTTTTCACCATTGAAAGAAGGATAAAAGATCATATCAAAAATGGTCGTTGGGATGAAGTGGTGGTAACTGCACCTGATCTTGTAATTGCAGATCCCACCAAAGGGAATGGATACTATTATACTGCAATGGCCTTCCTGAAATTAAATCAGCCGGATAAGGCCAATGAATACCTGGCACAGGCAGAACCATTGGCAGATGAAGAGCTAAAGCCCTTGTTATCAACATTAAAAAATGAGATTAACCAGTACCGGGAAGCAAACCAGGTATTAGAACTTGCCGAAAAACAGGAAAAACAGGGCAGCAAACGAGCTGCTGATGAGTGGAAAAAGCTTTGGGAACTCGATAAACTGAAAACCGAGTATGCACTAAATGCAGTTGAGTTATATGTTGAGCAAAAAAATTATCCGCAGGCGCTGGAAATTCTAAAAGATCCGGCCATGGCAAATGATCCTGGTGCCCAGGCCTTATATAAGCGAATTAACAGTACCCCGGAGATGACCAAAATCAATGGTTATAATGAGGCCCTGTTATTAGGCAAACAAAATATGAAAAACGGAAATTACAGTACAGCCATTAGCAACTTCTCAACTGCACTTCGTTTCCAGCCGAATGATGCAGAAGCTGGTTCGCAGAAAAAACTGGCAGAGGATGAACTGGCCTGGCAAACTACCCGCAAGACCAATACACTTGAAGCATTCGAGAGCTATTTGAAAGGCACTACTTTACGTAATCATAAAGCAGAAGCAGATGAAATTGTGATGCGCGCGCTAATTCGTTTTGGAAATAAAGCTGCGTCAGAAAACAATTTCAAAGACATGGAGTATTACTTTGGTAAATACATGAAACAATATCCAAATGGTTCAGAAAACACAGCCGCCCGTCAAACCATGTGTGATACCTACCAGGCTGCAGCTGATAAAGAAAAAGATAAAAAAACAGCCTTTGCGCAAAAGCAATCCATCGCGTATTTAACGAAAGTAAAGACCATTTGCAGCAGTACGCCGGCGCTGGAGACAGCAATGAAAACAGCCAACAAAAAAGCAATCCGGTATGGCAGACCCAATCGTGGCTTTATTGCTTATGTGTATGATAGCCTGGCTCCAATCGGTTTATCTTTTGGTACTATCAATAACCGTAAAGTGGGAATGTACATAACAGTTCGCGCCAATGAGAACCTCTTCCAGGGAAATAGTTTTTATACAGTGAATGACCAGGGTATGCTTGATGGAAGTGTTTTTGATGATGTTCGCCCAACCGGAGAAACACGTACCAGTCATTTTGACGGCACACTGGGACTTACCAAAAAAATCGCCTTCCCTTTATGGTTGTATGCCGGAGGGGGAATTAATTATTCCCAACTTTCCATTCAGGTAGATGAATACAATGACAGTGGACGATTTGTAGAATCTGAATGGATTAAAAATACCGATCAGCAATTCATAAAACCGGTGGTAGAAGCAGGTGCTATTATCGATGTAGGGGGCTTCCAGCTACGCGGCGGCGGGAAAATGATTGATTTCAAGGACATTTATTATACCCTTGGAGTTGGCTTTTCCTTTCGCCGGGGTTGATTCAATCCTATTACACAGCGAAGGAAGTACCGCATCCGCAGGTCTTGCTGGCATTGGGATTGGTAAAAGTGAAACCACGATTATTGAGCCCTTCCTGCCAGTCGATTTCCATACCCATCAGGTAGATCCCATGAGATTTGGTCATGGTACAGGGAATACCATCGATGCTGAATTGTTCATCGCCTTCTTCTATCTTATCAAACCCGAGGATATAACTCATACCTGAACAACCGCCGCCTTTTACGCCCACGCGTAAAACCTGGCTTTTGTCGAATTCCGGAGCCTCCATTAAGCGCTTGATCTCACTGATAGCCCCTGCTGTCATTGTAACCGGTGTAGTTGTTGTCATTTCCATACTGCAAATTTAAGGATTCCGGCCACTCCACCCGGTCAGCTAAATCCTTTACTTTTGCTGCTTAATTGTTAAGCTTTTATGGATAATACAATCGTTTGGATCGTTGCCGGCATTGCACTTGTTGGTTTTGTAGGCCTCTATCTTTATTTCTACCGGAAGGACAAAAAGTCCATCGCCGATATCAGTCAGAAAGTGGATGCCGCTGCCAGTAAAGAACAACAGGTGGCAGGTGCTTCCAAACAAATGCAGCTGGCGGCTTATGAGCGACTGGTAATTTTAGCCGACAGAATCGCACTGCCCAACCTCATCAGCAGAAGCAATGACCCCTCTTTTGATAAACGCGGAATGCAACAACTGCTTACCCAAACCATCAAACAGGAATTTGAATATAATCTCTCTCAACAGATCTATGTGAGCGCTGCTGCCTGGGACGCGATTCGCAACCTGAAAGAGCAGAACATCATGATTGTAAATCAGCTCGCTGCCATCCTGCCGGATGATATGAGTGGTGTGGAATTCAACAAAAAGATCATTGAGTTTGTAATGAACCAACCCCAGGGCTCCATGCATAGCCTGGTGCAGGAAGCCTTAAGCTACGAAGCAAAGAAATTACTGAGTTGATTGCAAAACGATGAATTGCCATGTCAGAAAAAAAAATCACCACCGACAGCGGTATAGAAATTAAACCGGTTTATTACCCCGGTGATCTGCCGACTGCATGGAATGGTACCGAACAACCGGGACAATTCCCCTACACGCGGGGCGTACAACCCGATATGTACAGGGGAAAGCCCTGGACCATGAGGCAGTATGCCGGCTTCTCTACTGCCGAGGAAAGCAACAAACGCTATCACTATTTATTGTCGCAGGGGGTATCCGGCCTTTCAGTTGCCTTTGACCTGCCCACGCAAATCGGATACGACAGTGATCATGCCATGGCAGAAGGTGAAGTGGGAAAAGTGGGGGTCGCGATTGACAGTCTCGAAGATATGCAGGTACTCTTCCAGGGCATACCACTGGAATCTGTCAGCACATCCATGACGATCAATGCCACCGGATTTATATTACTCTCCTTTTATGTGGCGCTGGCCAAACAGCAGGGAGCCGATCTCAGCAAAATCAGTGGTACCATCCAGAATGATATTCTGAAAGAATATGCTGCCCGCGGCACTTATATCTATCCACCCAAACCATCCATGCGTATCATCACCGATATCTTTGAATGGTGCAGTGGTTCATTGCCCAAATGGAATACGATATCCATTTCAGGTTACCATATCCGTGAGGCCGGTTCAACAGCAGTGCAGGAGATCGCATTTACACTATCTAACGGGAAGGCTTATGTGAAAGCAGCACTGGAGCGCGGACTAGACATCAATGTTTTCGGCAAACGCCTCTCCTTCTTTTTCAACGCACACAACAACCTCTTTGAAGAAGTGGCCAAATTCCGCGCTGCCCGTCGCATGTGGGCAACTATCATGAAGGAACTGGGGGCTACTGATCCCAAGGCCATGATGCTGCGTTTCCATACCCAAACAGGTGGCAGTACCCTTACTGCGCAACAACCCCAGAACAATATCAGCCGGGTAACGATTCAAACCCTGGCCGCTGTACTGGGAGGCACACAATCACTGCATACTAACGGGTATGATGAGGCGCTTTCTCTGCCAACTGAAGAAGCGGCTCGTATTGCTTTGAGAACCCAGCAAATCGTTGCCTTTGAAAGTGGCGTGGCCGATACGGTGGATCCCCTGGCAGGCTCCTATTTTGTAGAAGCGCTCACTTCTCAACTTGAGCAGGAAGCGCTGGCTTTAATGGCAAAGATAGATGCCATGGGCGGCAGTGTATCTGCCATTGAACAAGGCTTCATGCAGGATGAGATCGCGCGTAGCGCTTATGAATACCAGAAAGGGATTGAAAGCGGTGAAAAGATCATTGTGGGTGTCAATAAATTCCAGATTGATACTGAAGCTTCCATTCCTATATTCAAAGTGGATGACAGCATACGGCAGGTACAGATTGAAAAACTGAATGCCTTAAAGAATAACCGCAATCCGGCAATGGTTGACCAGGTACTGCAAAATCTGAACGACAAAGCGGCTTCCGGTGAAAACCTGATGCCGGCAGTAATTGAGGCAGTAGAACAAAAATGTACTTTGGGGGAGATTGCAGATGAACTCAGGGGGGTATTCGGAGAACATCGCTAGCTGATTTTTCTTAACTTACTGACCAACTTAATCCACACATCATGTTTCGATTTCTTACCCTTCTGCTCGCAGCTTCCAGCTTCTGCCTGACAGCCGGGGCGCAAAGCAACCTGGATGCAACCATCCAGGCGAAAGCCAAACAGGTACTACCCAAAGTGATTGAATGGCGGCGGCATATCCACCAATATCCCGAGCTGAGCAATCGCGAATTCAAAACAATGGAATACATCGCGAATCACCTGCGTTCCCTTGGCATTGAAGTACAGGATAAAGTAGCAAAAACAGGAGTAGTGGGACTCTTAAAAGGAGGCAAACCCGGCCCTGTGATTGCCCTGCGCGCAGACATGGATGCCCTGCCTGTGGAAGAAAGAGTGGACCTGCCCTTTAAATCAACCCAGAAAGCAGATTATCTTGGGCAGGAAGTATCGGTTATGCATGCCTGTGGGCATGACAGCCATGTGGCCATCCTGATGGGTACGGCAGAGGTATTGGCTGCCATGAAAAAAGACATTGCAGGAACTGTGAAGTTCATTTTTCAGCCTGCAGAAGAAGGTCCGCCCGGTGAGGAAGAAGGCGGCGCACCATTAATGGTGAAAGAAGGCGTGATGGACAATCCCAAAGTAGATGCGATTTTCGGTTTGCATATTTCATCCAATACAGAAAGTGGCAGTATCAGATACAAGCCAGGGCCGTTTATGGCATCCTCCGACTGGTTCACCATCAAAGTGAAAGGCAAACAGGCACATGGTTCTGCTCCCTGGGGCAGCATTGATCCGATTGTTGTGGGAACTCAAATCATAGCAGGATTGCAGACAATTGTGAGTCGCCAGGAAAATATTGTCAAAGCACCCGTGGTGATTACCGTTGGTAAATTCCATAGCGGCGTACGCAGTAATATCATTCCCGAGGAAGCAATACTGGAAGGTACCATTCGTACGCTGGATGCCGAAATGCAACGCGATGTGCATGCACGCATCAAAAAAACTGCTGAAAAGATTGCAGAAGCCAGTGGTGCAACTGTGGAAGTAGATATTGACACCAAAACCCTTGTTACCGATAATGATTCCAGCCTGACAGCCATGATGGCACCATCACTTCAAAAAGCAGCAGGAAAGGATAAAGTGCAAACACAATCCTGGACTACCGGTGCGGAAGATTTCTCCTTCTTTGGTGAGAAAGCCCCTGCCCTGTTTTTCAATTTGGGAGGCATGCCGGTTGGTACCGATCCTTCAAAAGCACCGGGGCATCATACACCGGATTTCTTCATAGACGACAGTCAACTGGATGTTGGTGTAAAAGCTTTCTGCCACCTGGTATTTGATTATGCCAATCTCCAGGCAAAACAGAAACAGGCTCCTGCAAAAAAAGGATTCTAAGCAGTATCGCGTCAGCCTTTTTTCTGTTCTTTCGCCCAGGCATCTTTCAATGTAACCGTGCGGTTGAAGACGAGTTTTTCTTCACTGGTATCTTTATCCAGGCAGAAATATCCTTTACGCAGGAACTGATAACGCTCGTCAAATTTTGATTTGAGCAAAGCAGGCTCTGCATATACATGATCAATCACCTGTAATGAATCTGGGTTGATATAAGATTTGAAATCGCCTTCTTCACTGGAGGGATCTTCCACTCTGAAAAGACGATCATACAATCTTACTTCAGCAGATACTGCGTGTTTGGCGCTAACCCAATGCAGGGTCCCTTTTACATTGATACCGGAAGTATCGGAGCCACTCTTACTCTCAGGGATATACGAACAATGCAGTTCGGTAATAGTTCCTGCATCATCTTTCACCACTTCATCGCAACGGATGATATAAGCGCTTTTGAGTCGCACCATTTGCCCTGGTGCCAGCCGGAAGAATTTCTTCGGTGGAACCTCCATGAAATCTTCCCGCTCAATGTAGAGTTCCCTGCAAAAAGGAATATCGCGGTGGGTAACAGTTTCCGCTTCCGGATTGTCTTCACTTTGCAGCATTTCCTCCTGGCCTTCGGGATAATTGGTAAGAATCACTTTTAACGGATCAAAAACTACCATGCGGCGCAGGGCGCTTTTATTCAGGTCTTCCCGTACGCAAAATTCAAGAAGGGATACATCAATCATATTCTCCCTTTTAGCAATACCGATACGATCACAGAAATCGCGGATGCTGAAAGGAGTATAACCTCTTCTGCGTAAACCGGAAATAGTAGGCATGCGCGGATCATCCCAACCCGTAACATGTTTCTCATTTACGAGTTGCAGCAATTTTCGTTTACTCGTAACCGTGTAGTTCAGGTTACGACGTGCAAATTCATATTGATGAGAAGGATAAATCTCCAGTTTTTCTATACACCAGTCATACAGTTCACGGTGAGGTACAAATTCCATGGTACACAGAGAGTGCGTCACTTCTTCTATGGAATCCGATTGGCCATGCGCAAAATCATACATCGGATAAATGCACCAGGCATCACCTGTGCGGTGGTGGTGAGCATGTTTAATACGATAGAGCACAGGATCGCGCATGATCATGTTGGGATGTGCCATATCGATTTTTGCCCGCAGCGTGCGACTCCCATCCGGAAATTCACCAGCTTTCATGCGGGCGAATAAATCCAGGTTTTCTTCTACAGACCGATCCCGATAAGGGCTATTCACGCCAGGCTGGGTGGTAGTACCTTTCATGGCAGCGATCTCCTCAGAGGTAGAATCATCTACATAGGCCAATCCTTTGTTGATGAGTTTTCTGGCAAATGCGTAGAGCTGATCAAAATAATCAGAAGCATAGAGTTCATTTTTCCAGGTAAAACCCAGCCATTTGATATCCTCCTTAATGCTTTCCACATATTCCGTGTCTTCAGTAACCGGATTGGTATCATCAAACCGGAGATTGGTATAACCGGGGTACTTCAGGGTGAGACCGAAATTCAGGCAGATGCTGGAAGCATGCCCGATATGAAGATACCCATTAGGTTCCGGGGGAAAACGGGTGATGATGGAATTGTATTTTCCGGCAGCTAAATCTGCTTCAATGATCTCTTCAATAAAATTGAGGCCTTTCTCTTCTTCTTTCTTGATGTCGCTCATACGTAATGATTCCTTTGGAAGGGCGAATTTACGGCCTTTTCGCGGAGGATAAAATCCTTAGTTGCGGTCACCAAAAAGCAGACTGCCGATTCGAACCAGGGTGGAGCCTTCTTCCAGCGCGATGGCATAGTCGCCACTCATTCCAAAGCTCAGTATTTTACTATTGCTATCAGGAAGGATCGCCGGCAGGTATTGATTAGCCCACCCTGTCAATTGCCTGAATTCCTGGCGGATTTGCGCCTCGTTTTCGGTAAAGGAGGCCATCCCCATCAACCCGCGAATTTGAACCCCTTCAAACGCCTCCGGACTAGCGGAAACGGATGCCACCAGTTCCTGTAACTCTGCCTCATCCAGGCCAAATTTGGTTTCTTCCTGCGCGATATGAACCTGGAGCAGGCAATTCACGCACCGGTTGAGCTTTACCCCCTGCTTGCTGATTTCCTTTAGCAGCTTTAGACTGTCCACCCCATGGATGAGGTATACAAAGGGAACAATGTATTTCACCTTGTTGGATTGCAGGTGTCCGATAAAATGCCAGCGAATATCTTCCGGTAACTGTGCCTGTTTATCAACCAGTTCCTGCACATAATTTTCTCCAAAATCACGTTGCCCCGCATCGTACAAAGCTTTGATATCCGACACCGGTTTGATCTTGCTCACCGCCACAAGCAACGCATTTGCAGCAGCACATTCTTTTTGAATTTTCTGGTATTGAGTAAGGTTGACAGACATGGTGCGAAGGTACGGAAAGGTGAAAAGTCAAAGGTGAAAGGTGAAAGATTGTGAAAGGGGAAACGTGAAAAGTGAAAGGTTTCACCATTGACCTTTGACCATCTTTCACCTTTCACCTTTCACCATAAAAAAAGCGCCCTTCTTTCGAAGTGGCGCTCAAGCAAGCAAAACCAAACCTATTTTAGTACGGAGCGACCAATTACAATGCGTTGTACTTCGGATGTACCCTCATAGATCTGGGTAATCTTGGCGTCGCGCATCAATCGCTCAACGTGATATTCCTTAACATAACCATAGCCACCATGTACCTGTACTGCTTCCGTGCTGATCCACATAGCTGCTTCGGAGGCATATACTTTGGCCATTGAACTACTTGTCGTATAGTCGATACCGTTATCCTTTTCCCAGGCAGCTTTCAGACATAAGAGACGGGCTGCTTCCACTTTGGTAGCCATATCCGCCAGTTTGAACTGAATAGCCTGGTGGTGCATGATCTCCTTACCAAATGCTTTCCGCTGTTTGGCATACGCAACAGACAATTCATATGCACCACTAGCGATTCCAAGGGCCTGGGCGGCAATTCCAATTCGACCACCCGCAAGGGTTTTCATGGCAAATTTAAATCCAAATCCATCCGCACCAATCCGGTTTTCCTTTGGCACTTTTACATCCGAAAAAGAGATACTGTGTGTGTCACTGCCGCGGATCCCCATTTTATTTTCTTTGGCACCAACACTTACGCCGGGCCAGTTTTTTTCAACGATGAAGGCATTAATGCCGGAAGAACCTTTTGCAACATCTGTTTGCGCAATCACGAGGTAAACAGAGGCAGATGATCCATTGGTGATCCAGTTTTTAGTACCATTCAACAGGTAGTAATCACCTTTGTCTTCCGCAGTGGTACGCTGTGAAGTGGCATCACTTCCTGCTTCCGGTTCACTTAACAAAAAGGCCCCGATGTACAAGTCGCCGTCCTTTTTTCCCTGAGCCAATGGGGTCAGGTATTTTTGCTTTTGTTCTTCTGTTCCAAAAGTTTCCAATCCCCAGCATACCAGGCTGTTGTTTACGCTCATACAAACACTCACACTTGCATCCACTTTACTGATCTCTTCCATTGCCAGCACATAACTGATGGTATCCATTCCGGCACCGCCGTAGGCTGGATCAACCATCATTCCCATGAAACCGAGCTCCGCCAATTGTAATATCTGCTCTTTGGGAAACTGTTGTTTTTCATCGCGCTCAATCACACCCGGCAAACATTGCTGCTGTGCAAAATCCCGGGCCGCTTTTTGAATCATCAATTGTTCTTCTGTCAACTGAAACTGCATCGGATACGCTTAAAGTGGAGCAAAAATAACCGAAAAAGTTGTTCAACTAACGATTGTTAGCTATTTTTTATAAAAAATTTGGTTCGCTTTGCAACTATTTAATTGTCAACTACTTAATGCCCTAATTTGACAGGATATAGTAGCTTTGAAAAATGGCTACCACACTTGACAGCAACTATTGGAACAATCGTTACCGCAATGCGGAAACCGGTTGGGACATTGGTTATGCATCCCCTCCCCTGACGAATTATTTTGATCAGCTAACTGATAAGAATAAACGAATCTTAATTCCGGGTTGTGGTAATGCTTATGAAGTAGCTTACTTATTGGAGAAAGGATTTCAGCATATTACTGTCATTGATATTGCGCCCGAACTGACAGCTGTACTCGCTAAAAAGTTTACACCCCATGTTGGCAAAGAGCTTACCATCATTACCGGTGATTTTTTTGAACACCAGGGGGGCTATGATATAATAATTGAACAGACTTTTTTTTGTGCGCTGGATCCATCTCTGCGCGCTCAATATGTCAGCAAGATGTTCGAGTTACTTGCTCCCGGCGGAAAGCTGGTGGGGGTACTCTTTAACAGGGCTTTTGAAGGGGGACCGCCATTTGGAGGATCTAAAGAAGAATATGAGCAACTTTTTGCTTCAACATTCAGCCGGAGAAGTATGGAGCCTTGTTACAACTCCATACCTCCCCGGAAAGATGCTGAATTATTTATCCGAATGGAAAAATAGTGCGACTTACTTAGGCAGTACCACACTATCTATCACGTGGATTACTCCATTGGTTGCTTGCAGATCGGTTGCAGTTACCCAGGAAGTTCCACCGTTTTCATCGGTCAGTTTTACTTTACCTCCATCCAGTGTAGCTGTCAGTTTGCCACCGCTTACAGTTGACAATACAGCTTTGCCGCCACCTGCCTGGATGGCTTTTACTACTGCAGCAGCATCCAGTTTACCTGCCACTACATGATAGGTAAGGATTTTAGTAAGTGCCGGCTTCGCCTCAGGCTTTAACAGGCCATCTACAGTTCCGGATGGCAATTTGCCAAATGCCGCATTGGTAGGAGCGAATACAGTGAAAGGTCCAACTCCCTGCAAGGTTCCTACTAAATCAGCTGCTTTAACAGCGGCCACCAGCGTGCTGTGATCTGCACTTCCTGCAGCCACTCCAACGATATCTTTACTTTGTGCGTTTACTGAAAAAATAGAGGCAGCACCGATTACCATGAAAAGGAAAAACTTTTTCATAAAATGTTTTTTAATTGTTGAGATTAATTACCCGTTAATTGAAATACTATCACCGGGCCCTGGTGATCTGCTGATTGTAGGTTATTCAGGAAAGCATAACCCAAAAAACCAGCCAAGGTTGCGAAAGCACAAAAAATTAATCCTGGAAAGAAATCCTTTTTACATTTTCTTAGCGCGCGTTGAGGAAATGTGAGACGTCAGACGGGAAACGTGAAACGTGAAACATGAGGAGTGAGAAGTGAGACGAATCCCACTTCATAATTCATAATTCATACTTCCATTGGTTCTTGCTGGCTCAAACAATGAAAACTTCCCAGGCCCCAGATGATCTCAGTGGAATCTATCCCGATAACCTCGCGGTCGGGGAAGCAACCCTGTATGATCTGTAATGCCCGGTCGTCTTTTGTACAACGAAAAGTGGGAACAATCACATATTTATTCGCGATGTAGAAGTTGGCATAAGAACAAGGCAGCCGCTGGTCGTCATATACCAGTTCATCCGGCATGGGTAATTCTACAATATTCAATTGTTTGCCATTTAGTAAGCGCATCTGCTGCAGTTGCTTCAGATTGGTCTGCAACAGCTCATAATTCTCATCTGCCTTGTTTTCTTCAATTACTGTTAATACAGTGTCTTCATTCACAAAGCGAACCGTATCATCAATATGACCATCGGTATCATCTCCTACAATACCCTCATCAACCCACAATACCTGCTGCACGCCATAATATTGCTGCAAATACCATTCAATCTTTTCCTGGTTCAGAGAAGGGTTGCGATTCGGATTCAGTAAACAGGCCGTACTTGTCATAACTGTTCCCTTCCCATTAAACTCCACCGAACCTCCTTCCATCACAATACCCGGATGAAAAACCGGGAGTCCAAAATGTTCTGCTATTCGGGTTGGTATCACATCATCCAGGTCAAAGGGTGGATACTTCCCTCCCCATGCATTATAACCCCAATCCACAATTGCTTTCGGTTGCTCCAGCGACGGGTTGAGCAAAAAAGCCGGACCGTGATCCCTGCACCAGGCATCATTGGTGGGAAAGTAGAAGAAATCAACCTGCGACAAATCAACACCGGCTTTTTCAAGGTGCGAAAGGGCAAACGTCTTCATGGCCTCATCTCTAACGTTTATACATACCCGCTCACTTTTGGCCAGCCATTTTACAAATTCAGCGTAGTACGGGAAAATCGTATGAATTTTTCCCGGCCAGCTGGCTTCCTTATGCGGCCAACTTAACCAGGTAGCACGGTGCAATTCAAATTCAGCAGGAAAATAATAACCCAGCTCTGCCGGTGTCTTATGATTCATCGATATATCTTTTGGTGATGGGCTGATAGGAATCAATTCTTCTGTCGCGCATAAAAGGCCAGTGCGTCCTGTACCGGTCCGTTTTGGATAAATCAATCTCCATTACCTGCACTTCTTCCTGTTCGTGCGATGCCTGGTACAATACGGTACCAAATGGATTGCTGATAAAGGACCCTCCCCAGAACTTCATGGCGCCGTCCTGTTCAAATCCAACACGGTTCACACTTACCACATGAATGCCATTGGCAACAGCATGGCTCCTTTGAATAGTTTGCCAGGCATTGTATTGCTCGGTATTGGTGGCTTCATCCTGCGAAGTGGCCCAGCCGATTGCAGTGGGATAAAACAGGATCTCTGCGCCCATTAAAGCAGTTATTCTCGCAGCTTCCGGATACCACTGATCCCAGCAGATTAAAACACCGAAGGTTGCAAATTTGGTTTTGAAGATTTTATATCCGAGATCTCCCGGTGTAAAGTAAAATTTCTCGTAGTAAGCCGGATCATCCGGGATATGCATTTTGCGGTACTTGCCCAGGTAGGTTCCATCCGCATCCAGCACTGCGGTTGTATTGTGATACAATCCCTGTGCTCTTTTTTCAAAGAGGCTGGCAATGATTACTACGCCCAATTCTTTCGCAACTGAACTAAGCCGATCAGTTGATGGTCCGGGTATAGGTTCCGCCAATTCAAAATTGGCATAGTCTTCCACATCACAAAAATAAAGGGAGGTAAACAGTTCCTGGAGGCAGACGATCTGTGCGCCTTTCTCAGCAGCCTGTTTAACTCCCGCTATGGCTTTTTGTAAATTTTCTTCCTTATTGGCGGTACAACTCATTTGTACCATTCCCACCCTTACAGTTGACATTCAATTGAATTTAGAGCGCCAAATGTAAGAAGAGTTCCCGACTATCAGGAACGTCCCATCTGCTTCAGGAAGGATACATGCGAAGCGATCGCCAGTCTGGTTTTCGGATACTCAATGTAAGGAATACCATACTCTGCGCAAGCCTTCCTGATGATCTTACTGATCTCAGGATAATGCACATGCGAAATCTTTGGGAAGAGGTGATGTTCCACCTGGAAATTCAATCCGCCTACCAACCAGCAAACCAGTTTGTTGTTGGTTGCGAAATTGGCCGTGGTTTTCAACTGGTGAACAGCCCACTCATCTTCCAGTCTGCCTGTATTCACATCCGGAACCGGGAAAGCAGTGTGCTCAACTGTATGCGCCAACTGGAATACAATACTTAGTACCAAACCAGCAAACATGGTGAACACCAGGAACCCTACCAACCAGGGCAGGAACCCTACCATGTAAATTGGCAACCCAACATACAGGAATAGATTGAACACTTTGAAAGCCCAGAAAGTGATATGATCACTAAGCTTCATTTTTTTCAGTGGCATACTTCCGATTTTGCTCGCGAAATACTTGCTGTAATCGAGAACAAAAATCCAGAGGATGTACAACAGCGCATACAAAAACCAGAAGTAAATATGCTGATACTTATGGAATTTATATTTGGGCTGAGTTGTACTCATCCGCATCCAGGGTTGGATATCAATATCATCGTCCAGGCCATCCACGTTGGTATAGGCGTGGTGGATCACATTGTGTTTTACATTCCACATAAAGCTGCTGCCACCCAATACATTCAGGGAGAAAGCAGCTACCTGGTTCAGCCATTTGTATTTGCTGAAACTCCCGTGTGCACCGTCGTGCATGATGTTAAAACCGATCGCAGCTACAATACCGCCTAAAAGCAGGCATTCGAGGATCGCTACCCAGGTTACCGGCGTAAAAAACACCAGGTGCACATAGGTAAAAACAAAAGCAACCAACAGAATAATCGCCTTGGTATACAAGGTCATGTTGCCGGTGGTGGACTTTCCTTTTTCTTCAAAATACTGATTGATACGTCTTTTCAATTCTGCATGAAAGGATTGGGCAGAAGAACTAAACTTTGGAGTAACCATGAGAAAATAACAGGTTCGAAATAAAAAATTAATGCGTGAAGGTACAAAAAACCTTCACGCATTTCACTTGTGTTTAGTCTTTGAACTGTTAATCTTATGTCTCATTTTGGATCAGTGCATCCAGGCTACTGATTCCCAATGTTTTCTGTGTTGTGAACCCTTCCGCGTAACGAACACCAATTCGTTTTCCAAGCATCCGGGCCCGGGCTACAACCGACTCCCTGAAATCAGGTGTTGAGATATAGGTTGCGGGGCCCTCTGTTTCCATATCCGGATTGTAAAACTGGGTGGAATAGGCTTCGATTGCTTTCATCCGCTGCTCAAATACATCGGAAACATCTACCAGCAGATCCGGCTCCTGCAGGCGGTCCTGGATATAATGCAACACATATTTTGGCCGCCAGCGTTCCTGGATCCTGCCTTCCTCATCTTTGGTTTCTATCTTGATCAATCCCGCAAGGAAACAGGCATCCGCAATCAGTTTACCCGCCCTTCCATGGTCCGGATGGCGATCCTCCAGTGCATTTGCCAATACAATCTCTGGCTGGTATTTCCGGATGATGCGGATCAATTCCAACTGATGTTTTTCATCATTGGCAAAAAAACCATCCCGCATTTTCAGGTTTTCCCTTGCATGAATTCCCATGATCCGGGAGGCTTCCGCAGCCTCGGCATAGCGGGTTTCGATGGTTCCCCGGGTACCGAGCTCTCCCTGTGTCAGATCCACGATTCCAACCTTCTTTCCTTTTCGAATTTCGTTGATGATAGTGCCCGAACAACCCAGCTCTACATCGTCTGGATGGACACCGATTGCCAATAGGTCTAGTTTCATAATGTGCAAATGTAGTGGGTTTAATATCCTACCTTTGCGCAAATTTTGATATATGATAACATTTGATGGGTTAGGACTTGATGAGCAATTGGTTAAAGCGACGACGGCCCTTGGATTTGTAAACCCTACCCCGATTCAGGAAAAAGCGATTCCTATTCTTCTTAGCGGAACCACTGATTTAGTGGGACTTGCACAAACCGGCACCGGTAAAACGGCAGCTTTTGGATTACCCCTTTTACAGCTGATTTCCACTACCGATAAATACCCGCAGGCGCTGGTTGTTTGTCCAACCCGCGAACTCTGCATGCAGATTGTAACTGAAATGGAATTGTTCAAAAAATTCAAAACCTCCATCAATATGGTGGCGGTTTATGGAGGAACTTCCATTGGCGCACAGATCCGCGATATTAAACGCGGTGTTCAGATTGTAGTGGCAACCCCAGGTCGTTTGATCGACCTGATCGAGAGAAAAGCAATCAATCTCGAACAGATCAAATATGTTGTGCTGGATGAAGCTGATGAAATGCTGAACATGGGCTTCCAGGATGATATTGAATTCATTCTGAAGAATACTCCCCAACGCGAAAGCACCTGGTTGTTCAGCGCCACTATGCCACCTGAAATCAAGAAGGTAAGTAAGCGGTACATGAATGATCCGAAAGAAGTTCAGGTTGGAAAGGTGAACACAGCAAACAAAAACATTGATCACCAATACTACATAACGTCTGCACAACACCGTTATGAAGCACTGAAACGCCTGATCGATTTCAACCCAGGCATGTATGGTATCATCTTTACCCGCACCAAACTGGATGCCCAGGAAATAGCGGAAAAGCTGACACGTGAAGGCTATGATATCGATGCCCTGCATGGTGACCTTACCCAGGCACAACGGGATAAAGTAATGGGCCAGTTCCGCGACAAGAGCTTACAGTTGCTGATTGCAACCGATGTTGCTGCCCGTGGTATTGATGTTAAAGAAATCACGCATGTGATCAACTACGAATTGCCCGACGACATCGAAGTATATACCCACAGAAGCGGCCGTACTGGTCGTGCCGGAAAAACCGGTATCTGTATGTCGATTGTGCATAGCCGTGAGACTTTCCGTCTCCGCCAGATTGAAAAAATTGTTCAGGCGCCATTTAATAAACTGGAAATTCCAACCGGCAAAGACGTATGCAGGAAGCAATTTTTCTACTTCATGGATAAACTGCTGGAAACAGATATCAGTCATGGTAATTATGAAACCTATGTGCCCATGCTGGAAGAGAAGTTTGCCGACATGAGTAAGGAAGATATCCTGAAGCGGGTGGCTGCCATGGAATTTGACCGTTTCCTGAAATATTATGAAAATGCGGAGGACCTGAACATACGCGAAGACCGCAGCAGAAGTCGCCAGCAGGTTGGTAGAGAATTCGGCAGCAGAGGTGATGGACAACGCCGGGACAGAGATGCGGGTCGGGGAAGAAGTTTTGAAGGTCCGGCCAATACCACCAAGCTTTTTGTGAATCTTGGCACGAAAGATGGGTTCTATAAAGCCAGTTTTCTTCAGTTCATCCTGGACATGAGTGATTTGCGCAAAGATTCTCTGGGCCGTATTGATATGAAGGAAATGAACAGTTGGATTGAAGTGGACAAAGCTGCCGCATCCAAGATGATCAAAGCGATTGACGGGAAGACGTACAAGGGTCGCAAGATCCGCATGAACGATGCCAATCGGTAGTGGTTTGGCGATTTGGGGCTTCTAAGTTAGTTTCGCAGATCAGATAACAAAATATCAACCTACAATTAAAATATAGATTATGGCATACGACGTTGTTGTGATCGGTAGTGGACCTGGTGGTTATGTGGCCGCTATCCGTGCTTCACAGTTAGGGTTTAAAACAGCCGTTATTGAAAAGGAAAGCCTGGGAGGAGTTTGTCTGAACTGGGGTTGTATTCCTACCAAGGCATTGCTGAAAAGTGCGCAGGTAATGGAATACATCAAACATGCGGAAGCCTATGGGATCGAAGCAAGTGGAAAGCACAACTTTGAAAAAGTAATTAAACGCAGTCGTGGCGTTGCTGATAAGATGAGTAAGGGTGTACAATTCCTGATGAAGAAGAACAAGATCGATGTGATCATGGGCTTCGGAAAGGTACAGTCAAAAGGTAAAGTGGAAGTAAGCAAGGCGGATGGCACCAAAGAAGTAGTGGAAGCCAAACACATCATCATCGCAACCGGTGGTCGCAGTCGTGAATTGCCAAGCCTTAAGCAGGATGGTAAAAAAGTGATCGGCTATCGCGAAGCAATGGTATTGCCACAGCAGCCCAAGAGCATGATTGTAGTAGGAAGTGGCGCCATTGGTGTGGAGTTCGCGTATTTCTACAACAGCATGGGAACAAAAGTGACCATCGTTGAATTCATGCCTCGTATTGTTCCGGTGGAAGATGAAGATATCTCCAAAGAACTCGAGAAGTCGTATAAAAAATCCGGCATTGAGGTGATGACAAATTCATCCGTTGAATCAGTTGACACATCCGGCACAGGTGTAAAAGCAAAAGTGAAAACTCCAAATGGGGAAGTGACACTTGAAGCTGATATCGTACTGAGTGCAGCTGGAGTGGTAGCCAATATCGAAGGAATTGGCCTGGAAGAAAATGGCATCAAAACAGATAAGGGAAGAATTGTGGTAGATAAGTTCTACCAGACAAGTGTTCCAGGTATCTATGCAATTGGAGATTGTGTACCAGGACAAGCATTGGCGCACGTAGCTTCCAAAGAAGGAATCATTTGTGCGGAGAATATCGGGTATGCTGAGAAGAAATACCACCATCAGCCGGAAGCACTGGATTATAACAATGTTCCGGGATGTACCTATTGTACTCCGGAGATCGCTTCTGTAGGTTATACAGAGAAGGCAGCGAAAGAAGCCGGTTATGAAATCAAGGTGGGCAAATTCCCGCTGAGCGTTTCCGGTAAAGCGCAGGCTGCCGGTGCTACGGAAGGATTTGTTAAAGTGATTTTCGATGCCAAGTATGGCGAGTGGTTAGGTACGCACATGATCGGATACAATGTAACTGAAATGATTGCAGAAACTGTGGTGGCCCGCAAACTGGAGACCACCTACCACGAAGTGCTGAACAGCATCCACCCCCACCCCACCATCTCTGAAGGGATCAAGGACGCGATTGAAGTGGCGTATGGAGAAGCGATCCATCTGTAGGAAGTGAAAGGTGAAAAGTGAAAAGTGAAAGACGTGAAAACACGATAAGTGAAAAGGCTGTATGTTGGTACAGCCTTTTCTTTTTATAAGCCTCCCTACTTTCACTTTCATATCCTTTCACCACTTTCACCTTTCACTTTTCACCTTTCACCTAATCACATTTTCACAAACCTCCCCACCGCCTGGTCTGCCCTGTCCGTTTTGATCAGGTATTGACCAGGTGCCAGTTTGCCAATGGGAATGATCACCTGGCTGCTGCGGATGGGCACCTGCATTAGTTGTTGACCCATCATGTTATAAATGAATAATTGCTTCTGTTTAAGTGTTTCGTAATCCGAAATCTCAACCCTGATTTCGGTGGAAGCGGGTACAGGGAATATCTGTAAGGGTTGTGCTTTTATGCTGGCAGGATCCGGCAGTCCCCATTCCGGGTCAATCGGATCTCCATCTGTTTGTAATGCCAGTCCGGCGAGAATGCTGTTTCTTGGTGCACCAGCCGCAAATACCGAACGCATTTTTTCCCGTTGCCCAAGGGTAAACATATACATGCAACTGTCATCTGTAAGATCCATGTAATTCATGTACATATCACCGTTAGGATCATTTCCGCAGGAATTTAAAATACCGGAAGGACAACCGCGATTGTAACTTTTTTGAGGTGGGGTATCGGCAATTCCATCATCACCGCAATAAGCATCTCCCCAGATATGTTTGAGGCCTAACCAGTGGCCTACTTCATGCACAGCCACCCGACCCATTGTATATCTTCCTCTTTTATTCAATGTGCCAAATATCGTGTGATTTAATACCACGCCATCCAGCTCCGGTGCGTCCCCGGGCATACTGGAATACCCCATTATACCACTAACCATATTGCCAACCCAGATATTCAGATAATGTGCAGCAGGCCAGGCATCGGCTCCCCCTCTGGAGCGAAACTTGATGCGGTTATCTAAAGAGAATTGATTTGCGCCGGCTTTTACGCGAACGATCCCTGATGTTAACTCTCCGGATGGATCCACTTTGGCCAGCTCAAAGCGGATATTGCAATTGGCCACCAGGTGTTTAAAGCGATCCGGAACCCTTACCAGGTCAGCGTTTGCTGCCTGAAAATCACGGTTGAGCGCATCGAGCTGAGATTGTACCTGTTCATCAGAAACAGAGAATGCAGCAGACTCAAGAATATGCACTACAACGGGAACCGTTATGCTAGCAGGAATTTCAAAAATAGGAGCAAGCGGAGAAGATGAAACTGCAGGTGATATAGAGAAGGAAGAATTGGCAATAAGGGGAGTGCCGTCCTGTACACACGCTTTCTGGGCGAATATAAGGGCAGGTATGATCAATATTATTAAGAGTACCAGAATCCGTCTCATGAACAAATCGATTGTTTGGACGGCCAATCATAGCGTGGATCAACAGCAATTCATTGGGTAGATTTCGACAGTATTGGTCAGAGGATATTCGATGAAGAACTGTAAAACAACTGCTTTTTAGTTGAAATTCAAAGATTAATGGCCTTTTTTAGCGTTTTTTAGACGAATGGAACCTTTGGGCATCCTACCTTTGCTTCCATGTCTATGAAAAAGAACTCATTTTTCGCAATGCTGGTGTGCTTTCTGGCAAGTGCCTGCAACACTGCTCCGCAGCCTGCAGAAAATGGCCAGCAGCTTCCCTCCAATAATCTGCCTGCTCCTGCAACCATACAGGTAAATACGGTGAATGTTTTTCCGCATGATGCAAGTTCCTATGTCCAGGGGTTAGTTGTATATAAGGGACAATTGCTGGAAGGCACGGGAGGTAAACCAGGTGTGAATGATTACACATCCAGAATTTCCAAAATAGATCTTAGCTCAGGAAAAGCTATAGCCACCCAACCACTTGGCAAGGATTATTTCGGTGAAGGGATTACTGCATTTCAGGATAAACTTTACCAGCTTACCTGGACAGAAAAAAAAGGCTTTATTTACGACCCGACCACGCTCAAAAAAACAGGCGAGTTCCAGATCAAAACCGAAGGATGGGGGCTCACCCACGACAGTACCCACCTGATTCTATCCGATGGTTCCAGCAATCTGTATTTTCTTGATCCAGTTGATTTTAAAACTGCCCGCATACTAAGTGTTACCGATCAATACGGACCGGTTAATAACCTGAATGAACTTGAGTATATTAACGGTTATATCTATGCGAATAAATGGCAAACCAATCAAATCCTGAAAATAGATCCTTCGAACGGACAGGTGACAGCCCGGGCTGATTTATCTGGCATGTTGGATTCCATGAAACAACAGTACTTTCCCAATACCGATTACAATAACGGAGATGCTGTATTGAATGGAATTGCCTATGATCCTGCATCCGGGAAAATCTATATTACCGGCAAACTCTGGCCTGTGCTTCTGGAAGTCCGGTTCAACTAGTTTTTTTGATAACATAAATAAGGGAACTCGCTTTCTCACGATCCCCCATGGCAGCAAGATTGGATTTCAATCCCTGCCAAAAGGCCGCAGCCAGGTTGGATTTGCCCTTACGATAGGTTTCACTGAGCATGCTTACATAAAAGCTATCAAACCACATTGGCAGTATGCGCAGCACACTGAAACCGTGTTTTTCCATGAGTGTGCGCATGGCTTTGGGAGAAAAATGATACAAATGCCTCGGCACATCGTAAGCTGCCCAATATTGCTGATAATGATGGGCATCACCAGACGTATAATTGGGTACTGCAATAAGTAAAACTCCATCCGGCTTCAATAAACCGTGAAACTGATCCAGATATTCATGCAATGCATGAACATGTTCCAAAACATGCCAAAGCGTAATTACATCGTAGTTTTCAACAGGTAATTGAAACAATGCATCCGGCTCCAGAAGCACCAAACCTGTTTTAGTTTGCGCCAGTTTTCTTGCATCCGCATCCGGCTCAAGACCAGCTATATCCCAGCCAGTAGCTTTCATTTCCATAAGAAATGCGCCGGTACCTGCGCCTACATCCAACAACCGACCGGATTTTTTTGCGCTCTCCCTTTCTACCAGGGTACGTTTACCCCTTAACGTGAATCGTCTAACGAGGTGGTATAACCGATTTACCAATCCCTTATTGGTATCACTGTGTGATATATAATTTTCAGATTTATAATAAGGAGCGATGGCAGCCTGATCAGGAATATCCTGCGTAAAGCGAAAACTACACTGTTCACATTCCCATATCGCAAATGCCTGTTTGGATACCGAGAAATCCTGGAGTTCTACTACCGGGTGAATGTTACCACCAGCACAAACCGGGCATGCAGTAATATGAATCGATCCCATACTAGTTATTAATGGTTCTGCTCGTAGAGGGCATTTGGTAGGCTGGAACTTTCTGCTGGCTTCCCCCGCTTTGTTGACCAGCATCCTGTAGGAAGTAATGGTAACCGATGACGATTAATGCCAGCGCCGCGATAATCAATGCATAGATCCACCAGGAACCCCTTTCAATGATAACTGCCTCGGAAGATCTTTCCGTAAGATCAGATACCACCACTTCACGATCTCCAACCAAGATTGCATGCTCCGTGTGTTCGTGTATGATCCTGTTAGCCGGAACCGGATCCGGAAGATCAAAAGAAGGCTTCTCAGTTTCGAATGTTATTTCACCTTTATCATCTGAAACAAAACTTCCAAGTCCGGGCCATTCTGCAGATTCGTTATTCCTGATTTTGGACCGTAATGCATAGGCAAATTCATTGTACCATTTTACAGCTTCAAAATCCGGTATGCCCAGGTGGTAGGACAAAAAACCAAACAGGTCTTTATCCGGCGCATCAAAATATTGATCGAACCGGAATCTGTACAACGGCGGAAGAATCCGGGCATTCACAAAATCTGTTCTTGCCGGTACCCGCTCCATATGCAGCGTGCCCAAACCAGGAATGCTGATTCGCTTTTGTTGCAACAAATAATTGCTTAATACATCCAGTCTTTCCATACAGGTTCCAATCGGACAAAAAACCGAATTTTACCTGACCCGTCAAAAAATACTTATCAGTTTAGCGGTTCAATCTCAAAATCACCCCTCCCAGCACGTTGAAACCATACACCTGGTATTGGTTCCAGCGCTCATACCGATTGTTCAGGATATTATTCATTTGTAACCAGAGATCAATTGATTTAGTCACCTTGAATTCCAATCCGGAACTGAGGTCAAACGCCTTATCTCCTTTAAATGCCAATCCGGATTGATTCCGGTAAGCAGGACCATCCCAACCGATGAAATCTGTTTTGAAATACAGATCATCAATGATTTTCCAGCGAAGGCTTGCATTTACTTCCAGAGGGAACAGTCCCCATGCTTTTTCCTGTCCTTCCACATCGACGAAATTATTGTACGTAATTCCGGAGGTAAATGTGAACTTCTCTCCTTTATGATACCCTATTTCACCATGCACGGTTACAACATCCATTTCAGGAGCATACACCGTTAAAAAGGTTTTACCATCTCTCAGGTCATTTACAAAAAGGTTTACATTCCGTTGTTTCTGTACGCCCAGTTTGGCGTTGTAGGTGAAATGTTGCGCCAGCACCCCTTTAATGCCACCATATAATTCCACTACCCTGGTGTTAAGCAATTGATCGGGCTGTGCAATCCAGGGATTGATGGTTGAAAATCGCTGCATACTTCCCTTATTGAAATATCCGATATAACCGGCCTGGAAGGTAAACTGCTTGTCGTTGGTGGTAAAGTCTGCCAGGATATTAGGCAACATATGAAACACTTTATTATCCCAGGACGGAAGGATGCCCGTTTGGATCGATACATTCGGCGTTTTCAACAACAGGGAGGGCGCCAGTTGAAACAGGTTGTTTTTAATGGTTGATTTCCCATCTGCTTTATAATTTGTCAGGTCTCCGGTAAATGCCAGGTTAATGCCAAAACTTTTCCCAAAGGTTTTCTGAACCGGTAACTTAAATACGAAATTCTGTTCCCGGGCACTGCTGTCGGCATTATTGTGACGGAAGGATACAACCCTTACAGTTGGCTGATAACTCAATCCAAATTCCGTAGGATCGGTATTGCGTAAGGTAACTTCACCATCCAGTGTCTGAAACTGCTGCCGTAATTCACGTTTGGTGAAATCCAGTGTAGTTGGCCGGTAGCCGTATAAGAAATAATCTTCCCCTTTGAAACCAACCGTTGCTGATACCTGGTGATTTTGATTTAGCATTTGTCCGGCTCTGGCCCTGACTTCCGCCATATTATGCTTCTGAAAATCAAGCTTGCCTTTACTTGCGAATACTTCTCCATACAAATTCAGGTAAGATGTTTTGCCTTCACCAAAACTGAATCCTGCCTGTGCATAGGGAATATGATTGTTGCCCACGCCAACTTTTACATACTGGCTATTCTTCCAGGGCACCAAAGAGTCAATCTGCATGGCAACCGGTTTCAAGGTACCCGGCTGGTAAGGCAATTTAACCTGCTGAACGGGTATGGAATAACCCAATACTGGCCTGGTGGTATCAAGTGCCGGCTGTGCAGCTGAAAAATTAAGCTTTACCGCATCCCGCAAAACCGGCTTGAAGGTGGATGTTATATCAATGGTTTTTCTTTTACTGCTATCCTGTGCCATTGTGCATAGTCCCAGGGATAATAACCCTGCTCCCACTACCAGCGATTTTCCAATTACCTGAATATTGCTCATGGAAATACTTTCTTTAGTTGATTCAATTTTTAGCGGAGATGGTATTCTGTTTGCTTTCCGCTTCGGTTGCCTGCTTGAGTTTTTGTTGTGCCAGTTCCTTTAATTCAGGGATGGAGGCATTCTCAACAATACTCTGATAAGTTGCCTTTGCATTGAAATAATCCTGCTGTTTCATATAGATATCACCCAGCAGTAAATAAGAACGTGTTACCCATTCTTCATAGGAACCGCTTTTATTGATCACTTCAAATGCTGCTTTTTCCGACTCTTTTAATTTAGACTGCTCAAATAAACACCAGGCGATCTGGTACCTGGCTTCCGCACTGTAAGCACCTTTGCCACCTGTCACTGCCGCCTTGTAATATGAAATGGCCAGGTCATAGTTCTTTTCTTCCTGGGCTGCCCGGGCAAGCACCATGTTGCTGAGCAGCTTATCATCGCCGCTGGCGCCTTTTGCTTTCAGTAACTCCTTGGCATTTTCCACGGCCTGAGCCCATTGTCCTAATTGAAACTCACTTCGTAACTGACCGCGCATTGCTTCCAGTTTATTTTCCTCCGTGCTTGCAAAATTCTTTAACTGTGCATAAAGTCCGGCCGCTTTTTCATATTGCTTCAGATCGAAAAAATTGATCCGGGCCGCCTGCAACAGTGATTTTTCTCCAAACTTATTAGGCACCCGACTAGCCACGGCTTCATAAGCTGCAGCTGCTGGTGCAAATTCTTTTCTGCTTAGATGAATTTCTCCCTTATAATAGTTTGCCTCCACTACATAGCGTCCCTGGGGATAATTTTTCAGATAGGCATCAAACCGGCTGATTGCATTGGTGAAATTTCCGTTGCTCAATTGTATTTCTGCCTCAGCATAAGAAAGTGAATCCTGTTGACTGGTGGAAATATCCCGGCCCATTTTCCTGGCATAACCAATGTATTCACTGGTGCGCCCTTCTTCCACATAAATGCTTCTTGCATTGTCCAGCGCATCTTCCGCTTCTGTTGAATTGGGATATTGTTCCAGTAACGTATTGTATTGCTTTAATGCTGCTTCATTGTTTCCCAGGTTATAATAGGCAATTCCTGCACGCAAATAGGCTCTTGGCTTCAGTGCTTCACTGCGGGCATCTTTCATTACTGCCTGCAGATAAGGGATTGCTTCTTTAAAATCTTCGTTTGCCAGGTAAGATTGGGCAATTTCCATATTTGCATCCGGTATCAAAGAAGAATTGGGGTACTTCTGTTGTAGTTGCTGCAAGAGCCGGATTTTATCGCCCGAATTGGAAATGCCGGCGATCATGGCTTTCTGAAAATTCGCATAATCACTCGACGCCCATCCCAGTTGGATGGCACGATCATACATGGAGGAAGCTTTTTTATAATCACGCTGCATGTAAACCGCATCGGCAGACCGGATGTAAGCATCCTGTTCCACCTGAGTTGATCTTGCTGCGGGTGTTTTTATTACAGCATCAAAACTGGCCTGTGCCTGACGGTACAACTCTTTCCGCAGATATGCATAACCCAAATTGTAGTGTGCATTGGTACTGCTGACTTCATTATTGGTTACCGGATTCTTGAGGTAATCGGTATAATATTCAATTGCTTCTTCAACTGCACCGGTACGGTATGCCAGCTCTCCTTTCCAGAACTGGGTCAACGGAAGGATGGCTGTATTATAAGGTGCCTTCAAAGCTTTATCCAGCAACAGGTCGGCTTCTTCTAATCGGTTATCATTGATCAGTTCAGTTGCACGACCGTACAAAATGGAAGGATAAAATCGCTTTACCTGCTCCGATGGCTGGCGAATGCTTTCCAGCAAGGTTAGCGCGTCTTTAAAATTGCTTGTGGTGGCCATTACGCCTACCAAAACTTCCTGCGCTTCTACTGCATAACCGGAATTGGGATAAGTAGCTAAAAACTGCTGCAACTCATTTAAGGCAATATCATGGTAGCCCAATTCGTAGGACAACTTACCATAATTGAACCTTGATATCTCCTGCTGCGTTGGATTGGAGCTGTTGATGGCGCAAAACAAAAATGCATTTCGTGCATTTGCTTTCTGCCCGGTTTTCAGGTAAGCGTCTCCCAGCAGATACATCGAGTTTTGTGCCAGCGAATCTTCTTTTCCGGAAAGTTTTTTGAACCCTTCAATCGCTTTCTCGTATTGCTTCAGCTGGTATTGCGTGTAGGATAATTCATACTGGTCGTACCGGCCCAGTGTATTTCGCTCTGCAAATTTTTCCAGGTAGGGCAGGGCTTTCCCATACTCTCCTTTTTCAAACCAGCCATGACCAACCAGCTTTGATAATTCAAGATCATAATAGCCTTTCCCTTTTGACAGCCTTCCCCCGGCATATTCCAGGGCCTTCTCCTTTTCTCCGGTTATATATAAAATACTGGCAATATAATAGGGAACAACATCACTATAGGCTTCCGCGTTTTCCACGATCCGGAACGATTCAAGCGCTGTCCGGTATTGGCGGTCTCTGAAGGCGATAAAGCCATAATAATAATTGGCATCCACATAATGCTCTGAACTTTTCATCTGGCGCACTGCATCCAGCAGGGGTTTTGCTTTTTCAAACTGCTGCAGGTTGAAATAACTGTAGCCCTGGTGAAATTTCAAGGTTGCCACCTGGCTGTTTTCCAGGTTTGTCAGGGATGTCTTTTCATAAAAATTTACAGCCTGGTAAAAATCCTTCTGGCGATAATAATATTCTCCCAAATGAAAACTCATCAGCTCTACCCTGCTTACGTTTTCTTCCAGTTCTACATATTCTGTTGCCTGCTCCAGTGCGCCTTTTTCATTTAGCATCAAACCGCAGGACAATGTATAAAACCGTAATTCCTGGGAGTTAAGCGCATTGTTGGTAAGATCTGGTTCCCGTTGCTGCTGATACAATTCACGAAATATCGGGTAAGCAAGACTGTATTGTCCCTGCTGATAATATTCCTTGGCTTGTTTATATCCGTTCCGGGGATCAGTGAAAAATCCAGTTTGTTGTGCCTGTCCAAATTGAAGAAGGGAACAGCACAGGATCGTTGCGACGAAGTTTCTCACTTGTTGTTGATTTTATTTTCAAAGGCCACTTGAAACCGGGTAAAGTTTTCAAATATTTTAATCCTGACCAAATAACGTTCCAAACAACTGTGGATAATTGAAATCATTAACAATTCTTTCTGTCGAGTGCCTATTTTTGGCAAAAAATCCAGAATGAAAAAACTACTTTCCACCAGCTACCAGGAATGGGCATTTGATACTATGAGCTTTTTGATGCGAATTACTTTCGGAGGTTTAATGCTGGTTGATCATGGTTTTCAGAAATTAACAAAATACCCTAGTCTGCAGAGCAAATTCAGCGATCCTTTTCATATCGGATCCGACTGGTCGCTGATACTGGTCATCTTTGCTGAAGTGTTTTGCAGCCTGCTGATCATGGCGGGATTGTTTACCCGGCTGGCAGCTATCCCGCTTGTAGTTGCGATGGGCGTAGCCTTTTTTATTGCGCATAACCATGACATTAAGGAAGGAGAAAAAGCGGCTCTATTTCTTGTTGGTTTTCTTTCCATTCTGCTGGTTGGCCCGGGAAGAGCCTCCCTCGACCGCATGATGGGAAGGTAAGGAATGTGAGACGTCAGACGTCAGACGTGAGACGTGAGATGTGAGAAATATGAATTAACATAAGAAATTGCAAAATGTATATTTCAGAAACCCAGGTACGCGTGCGGTATGCAGAAACCGACCAGATGAATGTAGTGTACCATGGCAATTATGCACAATACTTTGAAGTGGCCCGGGCTGAAAGTATCCGCCAACTTGGATTCAGTTATAAAGACATGGAAGCGATGGGCGTTATCATGCCCATTGTGGAATTGCACACCAAATTTCTACGTCCTGCTCATTACGACGATCTGTTAACCGTGCGTACTACCCTGGCGCATCTGCCAACCGATCACCGGATTGAATTCCAGCAGGAAGTATTCAATGAACACCAGAAATTGCTGACCATCGGAAAAGTAGTGCTTTACTTTATCAAAGCTGATACAAAGGAAAAAACATCCATGCCGGATGCCTTATTCCAGAAACTGGCGCCTTATTTCAACACATCCAAAACAGAATAAAGGGATCGAACAGCAGCAGCGCCAGAACCGGTATAATTGTTTACCAGTATGGCAACGATGTATTTTTTTCCATCTGCAGCAGTATGAAAACCTGTATAGGCTCGGGCGCCATTAATGGAACCGCTTTTTAGTTTCATACCGTTATAGAGAGGAAAGGAATCATAAAATTGCCTGTACCAGCTTTGTTTGGTAGACCAGAATAGAGCAGTTGCCAATGCATTTGATGTAACGCGGTTTTGTGGAGATAATCCACTGCCATCCATCAATTGAAGCGCACCCGGTTCGATACCTATGGCTTTCCAGAATGCAGCCAGGTGCTCAGCTCCGGCTGCTGTTGAGGATGTTTTTCCCGCCTTGCGGGCAAGTTCTTTTATCATCGCTTCGCCATAAAGGTTGATGCTTTTCCGCATGAACCAATATACTAATGAGTCCAGCCGGGGCGATGCTGTTTTCGCTAGCGTACCTGTCTTTCCTGATGCTGCCACCCCGCTTTCATTGGAGAGTTCTATTCCTGCATCCGAAAGCTCCTCCTTAAAAGTAGCGATGAACTGAGAAACCGGATCGGGAATTGATCCGGAAATAGAAAAAGCCTGCTCCCCCAGGGGAATCGTGCCTCTTATTACCCCCTGCATTGAGCCGGGAGCCAGGTAGATGTAGGCATTGTCGCCACTTCCTTTTGCGCCGGTTGTTAAAACAGATCTCAGTTCCACTCCATGCAACTCAGGTCTGGTACGCACAATGCGTACCGGGTCCCCGATTTTTTGTCCGGCTGCTAATAGTACATCATACTGGTTTTCTCTCCAGTTCAGGGAACCTGCTCCAGCTCCATAATAATTGCCGATATCCTGCCAGATCCATCCATCCGGTATGCGTTCCAAATCCGGCTCCTCTTCACTTAGCAGGATATTTCCTGTTATTTTTTTTATGCCTGTTGCTTTCAACGCTTTTATCCAGGACTCCCAGAATACTTCTTCTTTGGTAGCTGCATACCTCCACGAACCCAGGGAAGGATCGCCACCGCCCCTGATCAGCAGATCTCCATGCAATATCCCTTCCCTGATTTCTCCCCGGTATGCAAGCCGGGTTTCGAAACGATAGTCAGGTCCCAGGGATTCTAGGGCTGCCATAGCCGTTAATACCTTCAGTGTACTGGCTGGCGCCAGCCCCATCTGTTCATTGTATTCATACACAGGTTTACCAGTTACTCCATCCAAAACAGAAAGGGCCACAGCCGCATGTTTCATGCTCGGCTCTTTGAGCATCGCCTGAATTTTTTGAGAAAGCCGGGCAGGCACTGTTTGCGCCTGCATCGAAATAGCAATTAATACAGAACCAAGACCGCTCCAGATTTGTTTCCAACTCATGCGGCAATTTAGGAAGAATTGCTGCTACCTTTACGCATTGAATCAATTGTATGGAATTACTGAGAGCCAGTATTATCACCATTGGCGACGAATTACTCATAGGTCAGGTTATTGATACCAACAGTGCCTGGATGGCACAGCAATTAAATCTGGTAGGCATCACCGTTAGCAGAAGGGTTGCAGTAGGAGATGAATGGAATGCCATCTGGTCGACACTAGACGAAGAGCTCGAAAAATCCGATATTATTCTACTTACTGGTGGCCTCGGCCCTACTGCGGATGATATCACCAAACCCCTGCTTTGTGAATATTTTGGCGGTAAACTGGTCAGTGATCCGAAGGTACTGGCACATGTTACCTACCTCTTTGAAAAAGTACTGAAACGACCGATGATCGAACGGAATATCCGGCAGGCAGATGTACCGGATGTGTGCACCGTGTTACACAATCGGAATGGTACTGCTCCTGGCATGTGGTTTGAAAAAAACAATAAGATTGTTGCTTCGCTTCCGGGCGTCCCGCATGAAATGAAGGGTCTTATGAGCGATGAAGTGATCCCCCGCTTATTGCAGCACTTTCAGCCTCCTGTTATTGTACATCGCACCCTGCTCACTGCCGGTATTGGTGAATCCTTCCTGGCAGAACGCATCAACGCTTTTGAAACCAGCCTGCCTGCTTTCATAAAACTGGCTTACTTGCCGAATTACGGAATGGTACGGCTCAGGCTCAGTGCTTCCGGATATGATAAAGAAACCATTGAAAAAATTATGGAAGAGCAATTCACCTTGTTGCAGGAGCAAGTGGCAGACGTGCTGGTCACCAACAAGGACGAATCCATGGACCAGGTGGTTGCCCGGATGTTACTGGACCGTGGAGAAACCCTGGGAACAGCCGAAAGCTGCACGGGTGGTTATATTGCTCAGCTGCTAACTTCAGTTGCCGGCAGCAGCCGCTATTACCTGGGCAGTATCATCAGTTATGACAACCAGGTTAAAAAAGACCTGTTAGATGTGCCGGATACTACCCTGGAATCGGAAGGTGCGGTAAGTGAGGCTACTGTTATCCAGATGGTCAAAGGGGCATTGGCAGCTCTCAAAACGGATTATGTTATTGCTACCAGCGGAATAATGGGTCCGGATGGTGGTTCTTCCAGAAAACCGGTTGGTACAGTTTGGGTGGCTGTTGGCAATCAGGACGAAATCATCACCCAGCAATTTCATTTCCGGTTCGACCGGCGCAGGAATATCGAACTAACTGCCACCAACGCTTTTAACCTGTTAAGAAAATTTATAATCAGTCGGGGTACGGAAAAAACTAACAGTCATTAACATTAATACTGAATCCTTACCTTTGGCGCACAAATGATGAATGCTTATGGCTCTAGTTGACCTCGTAATGCCTAAAATGGGAGAAAGTATCATGGAAGCCACCGTGCTGAAATGGCTGAAGAACCCTGGGGATACGGTGAAGCAGGATGAAACCGTACTGGAAATCGCAACCGATAAAGTGGACAGTGAAGTTCCCAGTACGGCGGACGGAGTAATTGAAGAGGTATTGTATCAACCCAATGATGTAGTTCCCATTGGTTCTGTTATTGCCCGCATCCGTACCAATGGTGCGGCAGCTGAAACGCCGGCTCCGGCTATTGCTGCTCCCATAGAACAGAAAGCACCTGAAGCTGTAGCTGTTCAAGTTGCACCAGCTGCTCCTGTTGCTGAACCTGCTGTGGCCTACCATCCGGAACACACCATAACTGGCAATGGCAATCGCTTTTACTCGCCGCTTGTATTAAATATTGCAGCAAGTGAAGGAGTTTCCATGAGCGAACTGGAACATATTCCTGGTACAGGCAATGAAGGACGTGTAACCAAAAAAGATATTCTTCAGTTTGTTCAGAATAAAAAATCAGGAATACCACAACCAGTTGCAACATCAGTACAACAACCTGCTGAAGCGAAACCGGCACAACCTGCTCCTTCTTCCAGTCAGGTGATTGAAAGATCCTCCGGTTCTTATGGCAATAATGTAGAGATCATAGAAATGGATCGCATGCGCAAACTGATTGCCGACCACATGGTGAAGAGCAAGCAGATCAGTCCGCATGTTACCAGCTTTACCGAAGCAGATGTTACCAACCTCGTTTTATGGCGTGACAAAGTGAAGTCGCAATTCATTAAACAGGAAGGTACCAAGATCACGTTCACACCGCTTTTTATTGAAGCCATTGTTCGTTGCATAAAAAAATATCCGCTGATCAACAGCAGTGTGGAGGGGGATCGGATCATCGTAAAAAAAGATATCAATATTGGGATGGCTACTGCCCTTCCTTCTGGTAATCTCATTGTGCCGGTGATTAAAAGCGCCGACCAACTCAACCTGGTGGGACTTACCAAACAGGTAAACACGCTGGCGGATGCAGCGCGTAACAACAAACTCAAGCCGGAAGATACACAGGGTGGAACTTTTACACTTACCAATGTAGGTACATTCGGAAGCCTGATGGGTACACCGATCATTCCACAACCGCAGGTAGCTATCCTGGCAGTTGGAGCCATTAAAAAACGTCCGGTAGTGATAGAAACCGAACAGGGCGATTCCATCGCGATCCGGCACATGATGTACCTCAGCATGAGTTACGATCATCGCATCATTGATGGCAGCCTGGGAGCTACTTTCTTAAGCGCTGTTGCAAGAGAACTGGAACATTTCGATTCGCATAGGGAAATCTAAGCACACACATAGAGATCACTGCGGAGAGGGCTGACCAAACTTGGATTGAACAAGTGTCAGCCTTTTTCCTTTTTTGGTGATGATGTAAAGATTATCATACGCCGCATCCGGCAGGTCCTTCAAGAGTTGCTGTCCGGTTAATCCATTGACCAGATCATCTACCGTATTGCTATGCCCAACTATAAGGGTGTTTGTTTTTAATGCTTTCAATTGATTGATCAGACTGGAGTCTATTCTGCCATATGTTTGAATAGTCAGTCCTGCCTGCGCGGCAGTGGGGGTTGCCGTTTCCCTGGTTCTTATTGTGTTGGTTGAATAGATCGCGCCAATCTTCTCTCCTTTTAATCGTTCAGCCAAATCCTTTGCACGCTGTTGCCCAGCATCCGATAAGGGTGGATTACCAGCCGTTTGCATGGTAGCACCACTACTTTCCTGCGCCTTCTCCGCATGCCGTACGATATAATATTTCTGATAACATCCCGTTAGTAAAAAAGTAAGGAGCAGCAATGGCAGGACTGATTTCATAAACGTTGTTTTAACAGCAATTTCAGTAAATTAAGGAAAATAAGTTCACCATGAAAACATTATCCCAAACCTGGTTTGCCGAAGGATATATTGATTTCGAACTGAAAAAATATACCCTGCTTGCTTATCTGCAGGAAGTTAACCAGCACTTCAATGAAAACCGGCTCTATCCCCAATTGGCAGATATCATCTTTCACTATAACAACCTGGTTCAGTTCAGGGAGAATAAAAAATTTCTGCAGGAACAGTTTCCCAAACGCCTCACAGGCATCCAGCTTGAAAAATTGCAATTGCTCTATGAACAGATGATTGAAGACGATGAAATGATGGAAGAATTGGAGAACATCATTCACTATTCAACCGGCAAGATGAAAGACACGATTCGAAGTGGTACAGAAATCTTCGAATTTGTTGAAGATAACATTCAGATTGAACCGGTAGGGATCATTCCACTGGAAAATAAAGAAGGTTATTTTTTCCTAAGTACTACCAATAGAAAAGAAACGCTTATCTATTACTACCGGTTAAGCATATTCGAAAAACACGACGAACAGTATCGGGCCATCAAAACAAATTTTGTAGCGGAATGGCATCGCAGTATCAGTAATACGTTTGAGCAAATGAAAGGATTACTGATAAAAGAAAAGAAAGAGCTTCCCAATCCGGCGGTGTACACCATCTGTTCAGATCTTTCTTTTCCTGTAGAGGAAACGCTTTTACCAATAGCTAAGCGCTGCCTCGTACGATATATCTCTTAGTAGTCGAGTCCCCAGTTGATTCCTTTTAGTGTTGCCGGCACCCCTTCCTTCATCCATACCGGTGCCGGTGCACCTTTCAGATAATGATCGAAGAATTGAGCCATGCGGATGGTCCAGTCCTTTCTATTTCTACGTTCATTGATTCCGTGTAATTCATCATTGTAATTAATCATCCACACCGGTTTGCCTAACCTGCGTAGTGCCGTAAAATATTCAATGCCCTGGTACCAGGGTACGGCATCGTCCTTATCGTTGTGCAACATCAGCAAGGGCGTTTTAACTTTGTCAGCACGGAAAAGCGGACTGTTCTTAATGTATAATTCAGGTTTCTCCCAAAGCGTGGCACCTAATCTGCTTTGGGTCTTTTCATACTGGAACTGGCGACTAATGCCTGTTCCCCAGCGAATGCCTCCATACGCACTGGTCATATTACTAACCGGTGCACCTGCTTCTGCTGCTGCAAACATATTGGTTCGGGTAATCAGGTAAGCAATTTGGTAACCTCCCCAGCTATGTCCCTGTAATCCCATTTTTGTGGAATCCACAAATTTGAACTTCGACAAATACCGGGCAGCCGATACAACCGAATTATATGCATCTTCACCAGGCTGACCGGTTTTATAATAAATATTGGGATCAAATACCAGGTAACCATTGCTGGTGTAATAGGCGATATTAACAGAAGCCCTAACTGGCATAGGTTCTATATAATTATACCTCCTGTCCGCATTCTTTTCATAGAAATAAAAGATCACCGGATATTTTTTTGAGGCATCAAAATTCTCTGGTTTGTAGAGTAACCCTTCACTCATTTTTCCATCCAGCATTTTCCATTTATGAAGTTCCACCGTAAACCAATTGTATTGCTGCTGCTGTGGATTGAGCTCACTGACTTTTCGATGGGCTGTCGCGTTTTCGGCTTCGTTTAAGCTCGTCAACCAGATATCCCTGGCAGACGGCATTTTTTTTACAAACAGCAGTTCATTACTTTTCTTCGCTTTGATCGCACCATCCACTACTGATGGATGGATTAAAGTAGCCGGATTACCTGCTATAAATGCAGCACCCATTGTATAGGTTTTCCATCCGTATCCTTTTGAAACATTGTCAAACAATTGAAACAGCAGGGGCTGACCATCTTTCAGGAAGCGCTCTTCCCGATCCAGCACTTCATTCCGAATGCTGATTTTATTTTTTCTGCCCCATCCCTGGGTCAGTAATTTAGCTGTTTCCTTTCCGTTCGGATCCAGTTCCCAGATATCATATTTATCATAGATGTAAGCTTTTTCATCCTTTTCCTTCCACCCCATCAATCCATGCGGCGGCGCATCAGAAGGTGTATCATGCTCTTCATCATAAAGGGGAACCGTAATTGACTTTGTAATTACTATTTTTCGGCCAGACTGATTTGAATAACTAATCCAATGCTTCTGCATCGGATCATACCAAAGGACAAAATTTCCAGTTGGTGACAAACGTACAGTTCCGCGGTTAGCCCGCTCTGTAATCAGCTTGCGTTTCCCGGTTTTTATATCCACCAGGTATAAACGAACCGCACCATCCTGTTTCCATTGTTGTTCAATCCGGTAACCCAGGTTGCTCATTCCCAATGCATGGGTTGCATTTCCCTCATCACCCGGCATTACCATTTCGCAACTATCATCAGCGAGCTGCAACCAGCTTCCTGTTTCCTGATCCCATACAGCCAGCCAGCTTTTTTTCAGCTCATTGGATAGATTGACCAGTTGCTGTGGTTGCAGGTAATCATCTTTATAATTCCATACATCCAGTTTAGCCGTTTCAAATTCAACCAGGCTGGTATCCTTAACCGGACGATCAGGAGCGAGTCCGAAGAAAAGTCGCTTACCATTCTGGCTGAAATAATTCGAGAAATCCGGACTGATGACCAGTTGCTTACTCATCCCCGGTGAATATCTGTTGAGCAGTTCTTTTGCCTTACCCTGACCCGTTTCAAAAAAATACAACTGGTAATATTTTTTCAGCGCTTTTGCACTGCTGTCTTTTTGAATTACAAAAGCAAGTCGATTGCCTGCTTCTGAAATGGCAAATGATTTTGCTTCCTGGAAACCGGATAAGATGGTATCAATCCGGTTATTGGTAAAATCCTGCCACAACAAACGGGCTTCACTTAAGCTGTCATTATTCTTTCTGCTCTGTTCAATTACCAATCCCTGCCCAAATTCTGCGAACTTATATTCCAATACCAGCTTATGAATCCATTCTTTACCTGTACTCAGATCGCGTACAATCAATTCTGTTCCTTCTTCAACAGACTCGGGCTTTTTGCCAGCAACCTGCGGTTTGGCTGGCTGGATAGCTGCCATGCCTTTGATCCTTGCTTCATTTACTTTATTGCGCAAACTATCAGAGACACGATTCAGGCTGTCTGCCATCTGCAACATACGCTGCAAGCGGGCAAGTGAATCCGTAATAACTGGCCGGGGAGATACGGCGCTAGTTTTCCATTTATGGTAAGCAAGGAAGTGGCCGCCTTTTGTCGGCATCTGGTAAGATTTTACTTCTGCAATCCGTTGCTCGGTACCTTTCTCCAGATCAAGGATTAACAGGGAATCCTTAGGCATATCATTCGGCCCTTTCTTAAGAATTCTTGCCTGCCGGGTGTCCTTAAAAAAAGGCTTGATACGCGCAACCAAAAAGCGATTATCAGCGCTAAACATCGCCTGGTAACAACGTGGAAATTGCCAGGATTTATCTCCACTGGTTGACTTGATAGATAAATGCCCATCGCCTTCCTGAACTACTACCGTATAAGCGAGCCATTTGCCATCACTGCTCAGGATCCGTTCCCCAATATTCTGCCATTGATCATAAACACTATGATTCAATGGCTTTTTTTGGGAACTGGCAGGCAGATAGCTAATCAGAAGGAACAGAGCCCAACAAAAATTCCGCATGTGTGTACTGTTTAGTAGCTAAAATTAAGCAATCCGGTTTATCGATGTGCTTTCCAGACGCGAAACAACTGCAGTAAAACGGCAGATACAATAATAAGCAGCCCAATATAGAAATGTAACCCAAGTGCTGCATTTTCCTGGAATAGAAAAAAAGCCAGCAATATGCCGTAAACCGGCTCCAGGTTATAGCTAAGATTTACAGTAAAAGCAGAAATATATTTAAGGGCGTAAGAGGATAAATAAAATGCCCATACCGTACAAATCAGTGATAACACGAGCAACCAACCCCAATCCGTCCAACTTGGGGTAAGCACCGTTGTCGGAAAAAAATAAAAATAAACAGGCATTAAACAACTTAATGTAAGAAACCCTCCTGTGAGCTCATAGGTTACCAAAGTTTCAACCGTAACCTTCTTAAGCAGGATTCTGTTCAACACAGGAAAGATGGCTCCCAGAAAGGCCGATATCACCCCGATAATAATACCGGTTTGGTAGCGGGTATCAAATTGAAAAATGATGAATATGCCAAGAATCACCAATAAGCCCAGTGCCAGCTCCTGCCAGACCGGTTTTTTCCTCAGCAATAAAGGTTCTAGCAGCGCGGTAAAAAATCCGATGGCGGAAAAACAGACCAGCGTAACCGATACATTGGAATATTTTATCGCTCCATAAAATGTTACCCAATGTATGGCGGCAATGAAACCAACTCCAAAGATGGCAGCCAGTTGCGATAATGGAATTTTTTTGATGGTCCTCCGGAATGCTGCAATGAACCAGAGTGCGAGTGCACTTAATAGCAGCCTGTAAAATACGATCAGTGCCTCATTCAGTGTAATCAATCTGCCCAGGACACCTGTAAAACCTGCCAGTATAACGGCGATATGCAACCGAATAAAAGCAGTTTTCATGCGGCAGCTTCTTCTTCATTATTTTTCATCCGGTTATGATAGTCTTTAAACAAACTCTCCCAGCGAAGTTTCAGCACCCCAAGTACACCTTCTTTTACTATGCCTTTGTGCATTTTAGATACACCATACTGCCGGTCCTCAAAAATGATGGGAACCTCTTTTATCTTAAATCCCAGTTTCCAGGCGGCAAATTTCATTTCTATCTGAAATGCATAACCGAGAAAGCGAATCTCATCCAGATTGATTGCTTCCAGTACTTCCCGCTTGTAACAGACAAATCCTGCGGTTGTGTCTTTTACAGGCATCCAGGTTATAATGCGGGTATACCAGCTGCCCCCTTTTGATAAAAAGATCCGATCCCAGGGCCAGTTTACAGTACCACCGCCTTTTACCCACCTGGACCCTATCGCCAGGTCGGCCCCTCCTTCTGAACAAGCCAGGTAAAGCCGCTGCAGGTCTTTGGGATTGTGGGAGAAATCTGCATCCATTTCAAATATATACTTGTAACCTTTGGCCAGGGACCATTTAAAGCCATGGATATAGGCTGTTCCCAATCCAAGTTTACCGGTACGTTGTTCCAGAAATAACTGCCCTTGAAACTGCTGCTGTAAAGCCTGTACAATCTGTGCAGTACCATCCGGCGACCCATCATCTATTACCAATACGTGAAAATCCTGTTGCAGCCCGAATATAGCCTGCAGGATGGAAGAAATATTTTCCTTCTCGTTGTACGTAGGTATGATGACTATCTTTTCCAAAAACGGAGGCGAAATTAATTGAATTAAGGCTTCTTCAGCAGGGTCCTGTTTAAAATTTCAGTCAATTTCTGTTTGGTATGAAGCGGGAAATCGCCCTTCATCATCCAGTCGTAATACTGTGGTTCAGATTTTAATACATCAGCAACAGGGCGGCCTTTATGTTTACCAAAATTGAATACTTCCACTCCATTTACCATAACGAAGCGACGGGCGAAATCAACGATTTGTTCTTCCCCAATAAATTTTATAATGGATTCCACTGAATCGCCCAATTGCGGATACCGGATCAGTTGCGCTTCCAGCACTTCCCATGTTGCTGTTGCATCCACTTCTGCGCTGTGCGCACCATCCAATGTCTTATTACAATAGAATTTATATGCTGCACTCAGCGTACGCTGTTCCATCAGGTGAAATATCTTCTGAACATCCAGTAATCTGCGGGAACCTACTTCAAACTCAAGACCTGCGCGTAAAAACTCTTCCACCAGCAGCGGAATATCAAAACGATTGGAATTGTATCCGGCCAGGTCACAGTTCTCCATGAATTGCTTCAATTCATTGGCAACCTGTCGAAAAGTCGGAGCATCTTTAACCATTTCATCTGTGATGCCATGTATGTCTGAAGCACCCACCGGTATCGGCATTTCCGGGTTAATTAATTTCCGTTTATTTGTTCTGCTGTTGTCCTTTCCGATTCTTACGATCGCTATCTCCACAATTCTATCGGTCCCCAGGTTGGTGCCGGTTGTCTCAAGGTCAATAAATGCTATAGGTCGCTGTAATTGTAATGGCATGGCGCAAATGTACACTTATTGACAGTTTGCCCAATCAGCTCCTGTTAACCATACCATAAATTATTAATAATTTGTATGTATCTACCCTTTTTCACTGGCAGATTGGACTTAGGTATGTAATTTGCAAGGGTGTATCCATAAATCTGGAAATCATGAAAAAATTATTGATAGTTATTGGATTGGCAAGTTTGCTTGCTGTGGGTTTCAGCTCTTGCACAACTTCAAGAGGTGGTTGTAAGATGTCTTCCGGAATGATAGGTTATTAAATAGCTATTATTATGAATTGGAATACGCTCTCCAGCCTGGAACAAATTGAAATGATCCGGAATGCCTCTATCCATAAACCACAGGTGATTTTTAAGCACAGCACACGCTGTTCAATTAGCGCCATGGCAAAAAACAGACTGGAAAAATCAACTCCACCGGAAGGCATTGATTTTCACTATCTGGATCTGATTCAATATCGCCCAGTTTCCAACGCTGTAGCAAATACCTTTGGTGTTGAACATGAATCTCCACAGATTATCCTGATTCGGAATGAATCTATTGTTTATACTGCGAGTCACATGGGGATTTCTATGGCTGAATTGGAAGCCGCAGTTAATTCCGTGCATAATAATTGAGTCGGAGTGTCACCGGTAATCCCGCGTTTTCACTTAAGGTATAAAACCCCTTCAGATCAGTTTTAAACGCGATGGCTTCTCCCTGAGGCTCAAGTGCCGGTGGTATCGAAACCGCTTCCCGTTGTAACGCCGCTTCAACAGATTCACCATTGTTTCTTTTCCAGTAAAAGATTCCTGTATAGGTCCTCAGTAACAATTCCTTTCCGTCTCCTCCAATTGCTGCGCCGGTTACTGTTTCCAGTTTGGTTGCTCCGGCGAGTACAGCTGAATTCAGTTCATTTGTTTTATAAGGGTAACGCAATACAAAAACCTTTGCAGGCTTTTCTTTGGTTACCAGTATGATATCTTTTGAAGAAGGGTCAACCAAAATTGCTTCCGTATTGTGTGAAGCTCCATCACCATACACAAACCGGATTTTAACGAGATTCTGTACGGTTGTAACTCCTGCTCCGGGCTCTTCGATCCGGTAAATGGCATATTCCGAATACTGGCTCGCATTGTCGCCGGTTTCAGCTATGTATAAATACTTTAGTGCCGGATCGGGGCCCGCGCCAATTGCAAGATCTTCCCAATCACGGTTTTCGGAACCTGGCAGAGAAACTGCTTCCTGTAATTCACCGGAATGATTTACCCGGAGCAACTCATTCCCATTTTGGCTGTCCTGAATCATCCAGATAGAACCAGGCTGCGTATAACTGTCTGCTATACCGGAAACTTCCCCGGGAAAATTCCCCGGCAACAGCGCACCTACAGGTTCTTTGAATAAGGGTTGAATAGTACCCGATTCACCCGATTTGGTACAGGAAAGTAAAAACACAACCAGCACCAGGCCAGTGGTTTTAGGGAATAACTGCAGCATATTAGTAAAAATAATTACTTATATGCTGCAGTCAAATTATTGGAACAGTAATTTCTCAATAGTTTCCACCCCGGTTTCCGTATTTCTGACTTTCAGGAAGTAAACACCTGGCTTCATGGATACTTTACGCTCGAGGGTAACGGTTACAGGTCCGCCTACCGCTTTCTGGGTCTGGTACAATACCTGGCCGGCAACATTCATGAGATCCAACTGATACAGTCCCGGTTGATTTGCCTGGAACGCGATATTCACCACATCCTTCACTGGGTTTGGATAGATCCGGATGGGAAGTACCGCTGACGCTTCCGTTTTTAATTTCACCAGGTTGCTATAGCTTACTCTGCCACTCTTATCAATGGCTTTGATCCGGTATTGGTGTAGTGGCCCAGTCAGGCGGTCATCAGTATAACTAAACTGAGTTCCGGCACGATTGCCTGTTACGTTTACTTCACCTATCACCTGGAATTCGTTTGTTACTGGATGCAGGCGCTCTACCTGGTAACGAACAATATCACCGGTTTGTAAATGATTCCAGGTCAACTGGTGTACTTTCCGGATGGTTTTACCATTCAGTTTAATCTTATCAGATAATACGCCTCCACAATTTCCGGTTACGTTGTAATAGCTGAGTCGGATCAAACATCCGTTGTTTACAGATACTTTTGATACATATTCACCTATTCCATCAGGCTCCAGGTAAGGAATCATATACTCCCGATCTGTACTTACCAGCACACTATCAGTGTCAGATAATTTCTGATACCATTCATAACTGGCATTGGGGAAAACCGGTACAGAAAGGGTAACATCCGTATAATAACAGTCTGATTGTGCAGTTACAACGATATTCTGCAATGGCAGTACGCTGACATCATTTAACGTTGCATTACCACAGTAGTCCACTACTCTCAAACGAACCAGGGAATAGCTGCTTCCATTATTGATATTGAATACCGGACTTGCCTGAGGTGGTGCAACGATTGATGGTGCTGCCGGAACACTTCCGATTATTTCATACATGAACGGTGGAGCCCCCCCTGTTACATTTGCACCTACACTGAAGGAATTATTATCACACTGGTAGGAAGCTGATTTATCCAACTGAGGATATTGATATGCACCTACTACTATGGTGTCGTATCCTTTGTTGTTACAACTTCCCGGTAGATTGTATTGAATTACATAGGTGGCCGGTTCCAGATCCATCCATTTATAAACAGCTACGGATCCAGTGTTATATGGCATGTTCACCACATTACCATCTTTTCGAATGATAACCGGACTAATAACCCCAAGATTGGAACTAACGGTTACGGTTAACTCAGAAGAACCATTCTGATTCACACCAGAAGGACATTTGGCTGTTACCTGCAGATCACTATTGAATGTGCTCATCACAGGTGTTACATTACTACTGGTAGCACTACCGCAATTATCGGTTAATTCCACCCGGTACTGCTGACCTCCGGGTAACATATCCAGTTCATTCGCCCACAAGGTGGTACTCCAGCTGGTTACGGTTGCAACAAGTGAATCCGCGGGTGTATAAACTTTGATAGTATAAGGGCCGAATCCATTGGATGCAGTAACCCTGATATTGGTTTTGTTAAACACACAGGATGGTTGCGCAAGTAAGGAGATGCCTGGAGAAGAACGACGCACTTCCAGACAACGGGTAATCGTTGTATCATAGCAGTTATCCCGGATTCCAATGCAATAGGAACCATACGGAAGATTGAAAAATCTGCCGGTAGTGTTAGATGCTACCACATTATTTGCAGAATCACGAAGCGTATAAGTTGGCGAGCTAAAGTTTGACACCCATTGAATTTCTGCATTAAAACCTGTACAGGTTCTATTAAAGGCCCGGGCGCTACCTGCATTCGGAATATTCTGCGTTACCGTCATGCAACGTGTAATCAATGTATCGTAACATGCCGGATCGTTTTGAACTTCCATACAGTAGGTACCATAAGGTACATTGCTGAATACACCATTGGTATTGGTTCCAATTACGGTTCCACTGCTGTTTTTCAAACGGAATAGTGGATTGGAAAGATTAGTCAGTCCATTCAGACTCATCGTAAATCCGGTACAACCCCTGCTTCCAACCTGAAGAGATCCTACAGATGGAATATTGGGGGCAACTGTTATACAACGTCGTATCGTTGTATCATAACAATTTACGTCATTACGGATATCCATACAGTAGGAACCATAGGGCAATCCGGGAAATACACCAGTAGTATTACAACCTATCAGGGTATTTGCAGCATCGTATAAACAGTACTGAGGATTGGTCAGGTTGGTTTGTCCGCCTATACTCAGATCAATTGTAGAACAATTTCTTACCACATCCAGTTGTGAGTTAACAGATGGTGGAATTGGCAACACAGTGAAACAACGTTCAATAGTGGTATCATAACAGGCAGCATCATTCGTAATGCGCATGCAATAATTTCCGTAAGGAATATTTCCAAAGCTTCCGGTAGTATTACATGCAATTTGTACACCGGCCTGGTCGAATAAACAAAACTGTGGATTGGTAAGATTGGTTTGTCCGCTTATGCTTACATCCACATTATCACACTGCGGATCACTCACGGTTACACTGGCTGCAACGGAAGGAATCAGGGGTTCTACTGTGAAACACCTGGTGATGGTGGTATCATAACAACCATCCTTCACCTCAATACAATAGGATCCATTAGCAAGATTGGGGAAACTTCCCGTTGTATTACATGCCAATTGTACACCGGCACTGTTGAACAGGCAGAAATTGGGATTGGTAAAATTCACCAATCCGCTTACAGAAGCGGAAACCTGATCACAACTCACTCTGTTTAAACTGACATTCGGGTTCAGGCTCAGCACTGGTTGAGCCAGCACAAAATTGCGGGTGATAGTTGTGTCAAAACAGTCATCACGTACTGTGATGGAATAGGTTCCTTCCTGAATACCTGGGAATATTCCTGTAGTATTACAGGCAATCTGAACATTAGAGCTGTTGAACAGACAATAGGTTGGATTGGTCAGGTTGGTTTGTCCGGTGATAGTTGCTGTGAAACTATTACAGGACTGGAAAGAAGTAGCCACAACATTGGCAACTGAAGGAATACTAGTATCAGACCAGTTCACACCTCTCACATTACCACAAGCGTCTTTTGCTACCAACCGAACAGATCGACGCGATTCAAGGTCGTATGTAAATTGATAACTGCTGTACCAGCTGGTATCACCAGGGCTATTCACCACTCCATACTGGAAGGTATCGAATACCGATGAACTGGTATTGGAATTACCTCTTGAATCACGCAGCCTCAGTTCAAAATTGGCATCCCGGCAATTCACTCTGGCCCCACTGTGGTTTTCAATCCACCAATCGTATGCAAGTACATTAATACGGCGTGTCTGAATACCACCACAGGAGTCCTTCAATTCAATGGCATACTCTCCACCAGGCAAACCGGTAAAAACTCCCGTTGAATTGGAAGTACCCACACCAGCCGGTGAAGGAGCGACAATTGTAAACGTATAGGGAGCCCGTCCACCGGTTTGATTGTTAACCGTGATTGTTCCGTTGCTGGCGTTCAAACAGGTTTCGTCTGTTTTAGACAGGTTGAAACGGGGATCCTCATAAGTTCCCGGAATTACAATATTCTGTAGTTCTGCTACACAATTGGTGGTTACATCCTGAACCAGTATGGTGTAGGTGCCTGCAGATAATCCGGAAATAGTAGTCGAGGACGTATAGGGCGTAGAAAGAGGCCCGGTTACGCGATAATTGTAATTACCCGACCCACCTGAAGCAGCAACCGTAATAGATCCGGTAGCTTTGCATCTTGATTCCTGTGGTACTGCTGAATTAATGGTCAGAGTACAGGCCTGAGACCAGCCGACCTGGTAAAATATAAGGTTGAGTAATAGCGATAGAAATAAGTAGAATTTTTTCATAGTCGGATTTGGATTCGAGGATATAACGTTAAAATTCTAACTACCGTCGAAGAAATGAAAGCTTTTATCGAAAATTTCGACGAATGGATGCCCAAATTGAGTACTAGTACCTAGCCTTTGTAGAAATATTACGAGGTTCCTGAAAAGTATCCTGATTTTTTTTATGCTGGTACAACGGAAGGTTATTGAATGTTGTCAAAATGGGCACAACCTTTTGAGATGAAAGCCCTCCTGTTAAAATTCACATTCGTTTTTGCCCTGGTAGTTTTTTCCGGCAGCCTGGTGATATCCGGTGCCAATGCCGGCATTATCTGCAAACAAAAATCCCCTGTCTGCACAAAAACTGAACAAACAGGGGAAGAAGTTTTACCGGTTGAATTATCCGGAGGCCTTAGCCTGGCATTTTTATAAAGTAGCTTTTAGATGTGCTCAGGTTTCCTGAACGAACCCTTTTTTCACTGCATACATTACAAGTCCGGCCATTGATTTAGCGCCGGTTTTAGTCTTTAATTTATCACGGATTGCTTCCACGGTCCTGGGACTGATATCCACGATATCCGCAATTTCCTTGGTGGTCTTCTCTTCACACATCAGTTTCAAAATCCGGATTTCTTTTTCCGAAAGTTGGGCATCCATGAGATGTTCAGGCTCATTTTTACGGGTACGCAAACCAGTCAGCAACGCTTTGTTGGTGAGCTCGTTAAAAAAGAATTCCTGTTCATAACAGGTCTTTATTGCCTGGTAGATGGTTTCTGAATCAGAGTTTTTGGTAAGATAGGAGTTGGCACCAATTTCCATTAGTTTGGAGATCATGGAATGATCATTGTGCATTGAAAGGATGATCACTTTTACATGCGGATTAATCTTACGTATCTCAGGAAGGGTGCTAATTCCATCCATGATTGGCATCTGGATATCAAGCAGGATCACATCCGGCTCAATATGTTTCAGAAGGTTCAAAAGCTGCATCCCATTATCCGCCTCAGCTATCAGCTCTACATCTTTTTTCGCTGACAGGGCAGTTTTAACGCCAGCACGAAAGAGAGCATGATCATCGGCAATCGCCACCTTGATAGGATGGTTGGGGTCTGGTTTTTTCATACGGTGAATTTTACTATTGGTGAAACCCTGCTATACGGCAGATTTCGGTTTGCAAGATGTAAAAAATCCGGAATATCCACTATAGTAATTCTACGTAAATATATGAGTGTGGAATCTACCATGCTGGGGATTTTTCATAAAATTAGCCTTTTTCCCATCGTAACTATCCTTTCTTACAGTCGAAATTTTACGAAATAAGCAGTAATTACCGAATCCCCAAAATTCAGCAATTCCGCTCTTGTACCAGGCCTTCAGGCTTACTACATTTGTATCAGAAGTTGATTGACGGGAATCGCAACCTCCAACCATCCAATGTCCAGTAACAACCGTCCAGAACTCTTTCAATATCTTATGAAACCGACGAATCCAATGTCAATCAACTTTCTTTTCTAAGATCCATGAAAATCCACGGCAATTGATCTCTTCCGCCGTTTTCCGACCCCACCACCCAATACCCTGTAAACTTTTGCCCTCAAGGGGGAAACCAGCTCTTTTAAAATTTTATGCCTGCTTTGAATGCAACCGGTGCGTAGTAGCGAAGGGGGAATTAAAACCATTTGGCCAAATAAACGGAGTGAATGTTTATGTAATCAGCAGCCAACCTTCTAGGTTTACTTATTCCATGGAGCATTTCAAGGCAGGCTTTTTTGTTTCCAGCCATAAAAAAAGGTGCAGTTCAATACTGCACCTTTTGTATTTGGAATCCTTTCTGTATTACTGAGCGCCTTCGCCTTCTCCGCCTTCCAGCTTCTTCTTGAGTTCAGCCAGCACACCCAAGTCACCAAGGGTAGCTTTTTCAACCTTACTTTGGATGTTTTTAACAGCCTTCTTGGTTTTGTCAGCTTCTGCTTTAGCTTCCTTCTTGATCGCTTCTCTTTCTTCAGCTTTGGCAACTTCCCAGGTACGGGCATGGCTAACCACGATCCGCTTTTCATTGCGATCGAATTCGATCACCATGAACTGGTTGGTTTCATCCGCATTTACTGAACTACCATCTTCTTTAGAGAGATGACGGTTCGGAGCGAATCCTTCCAGGCCATATGGCAGCTGTACGATCGCGCCTTTGTCGTCCTTGCGGATAACAGTTCCTTCATGCACGGTACCGATAGCAAAGGTATCTTCCAATGCATTCCATGGATCTTCTTCCAGTTGCTTGTGTCCTAGTTGAAGTTTGCGGTTTTCTTTATCAATGCCCAGGATGATGATCTCGATCTTCTCACCCACTTTGGTATACTCAGAAGGGTGATTAAAACGCTTCAACCAGCTGAGGTCACTGATATGGATCATGCCACCGATTCCAGGCTCGAGTTCAACAAATACACCGTATGGAGTAATGTTCTTCACCAGTCCACTGTGACGGCTGTCAACCGGGAACTTGTTTTCGATCTCATTCCAGGGATCAGGAGTCATTTGCTTGATAGAAAGGCTCATCTTGCGTGCGTCTTTATCAAGGGTAACGATTTTCGCTTCGTATTCATCACCCAGTTTGAAGAACTCCTTCGCATTGATCGGAGTATTCGCCCAGGTAATTTCACTAACGTGTACCAGTCCTTCTACGCCCGGCATAATTTCCAGGAACGCGCCATAATCTTCGATATTCACTACTTTACCTTTCACAACATTACCTTCTGCAATGTTCTCAGGCAGCACATCCCAAGGATGCGGAGTGAGTTGCTTCAGACCAAGGCTGATACGTTTTTTGTCGTCGTCGAAATCCAGTACTACCACATTCAGCTTCTGGTCCAGTTTCAACACCTCTGAAGGGTGGTTGATACGTCCCCAACTGATATCGGTAATATAGAGCAGACCATCGAGGCCACCCAGGTCCATGAACGCACCGAAATCGGTAATGTTCTTGATAGTACCTTCCAGTACCTGACCTTTTTCGAGTTTGCCCATGATCTCTGCACGCTGTGCTTCGATATCGCTTTCGATAAGTGCTTTGTGAGATACAACCGCGTTCTTGATGGCTTCGTTAACTTTCACCACTTTGAACTCCATGGTCTTACCAACGAACTGATCGTAATCAGTTACCGGCTTCACATCAATCTGAGAACCTGGCAGGAAGGTTTCCATACCAAATACATCCACGATAAGACCACCTTTGGTTTTGCTGGTAACAGTTCCGGTAACAATTTCACCAGTTTTATGAACCTCAACAATTTTCTCCCAGGCACGGGTAATACGAGCCTGCTTGCGGCTGAGATGCAGGTGACCCTGGCGGTCTTCTTTTTCCACCACCATCACTTCCACTTCATCACCGATTTTCAATCCCTGCAGGTCGCGGAATTCGTTCAGTGATATCAGACCATCACTTTTGAAACCGATATTCAGTACTACGTCGGTTTTAGTTAAACCTACAACAGAACCTTTAATCAGTTCTCCATCTGTGATGGATACGAAAGTAGCTTCGTACACTTTGTCGTACTTCGCTTTTTCTTCTTCCTTATAGGAAGCTACATTGCGCTTGTCGATGCTCCAGTCGAAATCGTCGTGAGCAGTCGCTACCGGCGCCTCAGGTGCAGTTGTTGTCGCTGTAGTTGCTTCTGCCGGGGCAGCAGCAGACTCCTGAGCATCAGCGTTTAATTGTTTAGCAAAAATTTTATGAAACATAGAAATTTCCCGATGGTTTTATTCGGGCCTGCAAAGATAGGCAAAATCCGCTTCCAACGGCCTTTTGAGCCTATTTTTTAATGATGTTCCGGGCAGCCAGCCAGCCGCTGGTCCAGGCATGCTGAAAATTGAATCCTCCTGTTATTCCATCCACATCAAGTACTTCTCCTGCGAAATACAAACCGGGGTTTAATCTGCTTTCCATCGTGGTGGGATTGACCTCTGCAAGACTAATCCCTCCTGCTGTAACAAATTCCTCTTTAAAAGTGGTTTTGCCTTTGACCTCCAACTCCATAGCTGCCAGTAACTTAACAAGTTTATTTTGCTCCTTTGCAGGTAACTCTCCCCATTTGGTTTCCAGGTCAGCACCCGCTTCTGCCACCAACCATTCCCAGAATCGCTGGGGCAACCCAAACGGATTCCGGTTCTGGATTTTAAGTGCTCCTTTTTCATTCCGGAATTGGCGAATAAACTCCAGCAAAGACTGTTCGTGGTAGCCTGGCACCCAATTGATCAGTAACCTGAATGTCCAGTTGGAAGCAGCCAATTGCCTTGCTCCCCAGGCACTGAGACGCAGGATAGCCGGGCCGCTTAGGCCCCAATGTGTGATCAACACCGGTCCCTTTTCCTGGAGTTTGGTACCTTGTATTTTCACCTGTACCGGATCCACTACCACCCCCATCAGTTCCCGGATCGGATGTCCCGGCAAATTGAACGTAAACAGAGATGGAACTGGTTCCTGAATACTATGCCCGGTTACTTTCAGCCATTCGAATTGCTGTGCTTTCGGGTAACCTCCGGTTGCTATACAAACCTTATCTGCAATTAGCTCTCCGCTATTTGTCTGAACAAGCCATTGAATACCTTTTCTTTCCAGTTTTTTTACTTCCTGGTTCATACGAATCTCCACTCCTGTTTTATCGGCTTCTTTCAAAAGACATTCAATGATGGTGGAGGAATCATTCGTTGTCGGAAACATCCTGCCATCGGCTTCCACCTTCAGCAGAACGCCCCTCTTTTCAAACCATTGAATGGTATCGGATGGACTAAAATACCCAAAGCTTTTTTTCACAAACTGTTCCCCCCGGGGATACCGCTTTGATAAAGCAGGCACTTCAAAACAGGCATGAGTCACATTACACCTTCCTCCCCCACTGATTCTGACTTTAGATAACAGCTTTGACGATTTTTCCAGTATGATTACCCGCAAAGAGGGATCAAGTGCAGCGGCATTCACCGCACAAAAAAAACCGGCCGCGCCCCCTCCTATTACTACCAGGGTTCTTGTTTTCATTCCGGCAAAAATAGGTATATACTGTGCTTCAATTAGGTAAAAAGAGCGGACTATCCGGATGAAAAGTCTCATAGAAAAAAAGCGCCCTTAATTGTGGTATTCGGATGTCATCGATCGGTTCGGGCATCAGATCCTGGACCAGGAACCGAAGCATTTCCTTCCAGGATAAATATTCCGGGAATACTACGTCAATGGAGTTCAGGTCCAGTACTTGTAACAGTTTTTCCACTTCTATGGCACAATCCTGCTCCGTTTCAAGATGCTCCAACACTGGTAACAAAGGCTCACCGATAAAAGTGTGTACTGTTGTCTTTTTTAGTGGATTCTGGCTTTCAATGGACAAAACCATTTGCAAAAAAGCATGCTCCATTTCAGGGCTCGCATCGCTATCAATATGTACTACCGCCCCCGTTTCAGCCAGCAGGCGAATTTTCAGTAGCTCATTTTCGAGTTTCAGTTGTTGGTCCTTTTTCATTTTCCATGTTTTTATGATGAATTCTTACATCGGTGTAAACATGGGAAATAAAAAAAACCTGGTCAGGAGTGAAATCACCCAATCTGACCAGGTTAATAAACGCGTAAAACTATCAGTTCTTCGTAAACAGACTCGTGTTCGCCTTCTCCGCTGCTTCAATCTCTTCAAAACTGGAGAGGATATCAGCTTTTCCTCTGCGCACACAAATTGTATGTTCAAAATGTGCAGCCGGTAAGCCATCTTTAGTTTTCACTGTCCAGCCATCTTCATCATACCACACTTCCTTCACACCCATGTTAATCATGGGTTCAATAGCAATTACAAGGCCGTCTTTAAGTTTGGCGCCACTACCTCTTTTCCCATAATTGGGCACCTGAGGTTCTTCATGCAGGTGTCTGCCCAAACCGTGACCAACCAATTCCCGAACTACCCCGTATTTGAATTTTTTCTCTGCATATTCCTGGATAGCAAACGAAATATCACCTACTCTGTTACCCGCCACTGCTTTTTCAATTCCAAGGTAAAGAGATGTTTTGGTTACTTCCAGCAACTGGCTCACTTCATCTGTAATTGTACCTAACGCAAATGTATAAGCGCTATCTCCATGAAACCCATTTTTATAAACGCCTACATCAACAGAAACGACATCTCCATCGCGAAGCGGGCGGTCATTTGGAAAACCATGCACCACAGCATCGTTCACGCTGATACAACAGGTAAAGGGAAATCCTTTGTAGTTTTTAAAGGATGGTACAGCCCCATGGTCGCGAATAAAAGTTTCCGCGAGCTCATCAATTTGAAGGGTAGTCATACCAGGTTTCAGTACACTGGCAACATGTGCAAGTGTTTTACTTACCAGCAAACTGCTTTCACGGATCAGTTCAACTTCCGCACTGGTTTTATAATATATCATGTGTCAAAAAAAATTCCCGGCAAAGGTAGTCCATTGCCGGGAGTTATATTAGTTAGCGTATGTCAAATTAAATAGTGGTGGTGCTAACCGCCTGGCGCCCCTGGATCCGACCACTTTTCATCAGTCCGTCGTATTGACGCATGAGCAGTTGTGTTTCAATCTGCTGTAAAGTATCCAGCACAACACCAACCATGATAAGTAGCGAAGTTCCTCCAAAGAACGATGCAAATCCCTGCGTAATTCCAAGGCGCTGTGCGAAACCGGGAAGGATACCAACCAGTGCCAGCAATACCGCACCTGGTAACGTAATCCGGTCCATTACAGCTCCAATGTAATCCGCAGTTTCCTGCCCAGGTTTAACACCGGGAATAAAACCATTGTTCCGCTTCAGGTCCTCAGCAATCTGCTTTGGATTGAAGATCAGAGCCGTATAGAGGAAGGTAAATCCGATTACGATAACCGCATAAATTACCATATGCCATGCATCTCTTGGATCAGAAAAAATCCTTGCAATCCCCTGACCAGATTCGAAACTGGTATAAGAGAATAATGTTGGGAGGAACATGATAGCCTGTGCAAAGATGATCGGCATTACACCAGCCCCATTCACTTTCAGCGGAAGGAACTGACGGGCACCGCCGAACTGCTTGTTACCAATGATCTGTTTAGCATATTGAACAGGGATCTTACGAACCCCCTGAACCAATACAATCAAGCCCATGATAATAGCAATCAATACAGCGATTTCAATTACGAAAACCAACAAACCTCCACTGCCGCGGTTGCTCTTGGCAGCCCATTCCTGGATGGCAGATTGAGGCAAACGAGCCAGGATACCAACCATGATGATCAGAGAAGTACCATTACCCAACCCTTTGTCTGTGATTTTTTCACCCAGCCACATTACGAAAAGGGTACCAGCTGTAAGAACGACAGTAGTTGACAACCAGAAATAGGGAGCATAGGAAGCCAGCATAGCTGCGCCATTAACCTGATTCAGGTAAGCAACATAGGCGCCAGCCTGTACTGCAGTTACAGCAACTGTTAAGTAGCGTGTCCACTGATTGATTTTTTTACGACCACTTTCTCCTTCTTTCTGGATCTTCTGCATCTTCGGAACCAGGATGGTCATAAGCTGCATGAAGATGGAAGCAGAGATATAGGGCATGATACCCAATGCAAAAATGGAGGCCTGGGAAAAGGCACCACCAGCAAAGGCATCAATCAATCCGAGTGCTCCGGATTTGGCAGTTTCGGTATCAATTTTATTAGGATCCAGACCGGGTAACACGATGTGTGCACCGATCCTGTAAATTAGAATAAGCAGCAGTGTGGTTATGATCTTACTTCTTAACTCTTCAATGCTCCAGATATTCTTCAGCGTCTGAATTAATTTCTTCACGGATTTCTGAAATTTAAGTGAGCCTCCAATAAAAAAAGGACGCATTTTTCCAATGCGTCCGGCAAGATAAAGAAAATTACTTTACAATTTCAATAGTTCCGCCTACCGCTTCAATTGCTGCTTTCGCTTTATCACTGGCAGCGTTTACTTTGAAATTCAGTTTGGTTTTCAACTCACCAGTACCCAGAATTTTTACTGAATCTGTATGAGCGATCAAACCATTGATATATAATGTTTCCAGGCTAAATTCAGTCAGGTTGTATTTTTCTGCAAGCTGATCAATCTGTCCGAGGTTGAACACCTTAAACTCTACACGGTGAATATTGGTGAATCCACGCTTGGGAACACGACGCTGAATTGGCATTTGACCACCTTCGTGTGCACGCTTGGATTTATAACCTGCGCGGCTCTGGCCACCCTTATTACCTTTTGTAGAAGTACCACCCTTACCGGATGCTTCACCTCTACCTAATCTTTTTTCTTTGTGCGTAGCACCTTCTGCTGGCTGTAAATTGTGCAGTTTCATGTTTTTTCTGATTTTAAACTTTCGGGGAATCACCCCTCGCATTAATGTGAAAAGTGAAAAGTGAAAGGTGAAAATGAAAAGCTATTTCACTTTTCACCTTTCACCTTTCACCATTATTACGCTTCTTCCACCTTCAACAGGTGTTCAACTTTACGTACCATTCCCAGGATCTGAGGAGTGGCTTCTACCTCGCGGGAGGAATTCATCTTTCTCAGACCGAGCGCCTTCAGGGTCAGCTTCTGACTTTCGGGACGATCGATGGCACTTTTAACTTGTGTTATCTTAATCTTTTTCATCTCAATTCTGATTGGGAGATTATCCATTAAATACTTTCTTCAGGCTAACGGTACGGGTTTTAGCAACCTGTACGGGTTCTTTCAGCGTAGCCAGCGCCTTGAAAGTCGCTTTTACCACGTTGTGCGGATTAGCGGAACCAAGGCTTTTTGCCAATACGTCGGTGATACCTGCACTTTCCAATACCGCACGCATGCTACCTCCGGCAATTACACCGGTACCATGTGCAGCCGGCTTGATCAGTACTTTCGCAGCACCTTCTTTTGCCAGTTGGTCGTGAGGAATAGTGCCATGCATTACAGGAACCTTGATCAGATTCTTTTTGGCATCTTCAATACCTTTTGTAATTGCTTCCTGAACTTCTTTGGCTTTTCCGAGTCCGTGACCAACTACTCCATTTTCATTTCCTACCACAACCAGTGCAGAGAAACTGAAGGAGCGACCACCTTTGGTAGTTTTTACAACCCGGTTGATTGCAACTACTTTCTCCTTGAGCTCAAGGTCACCGGCTTTTACTTTATTTAAAATTACTTGTGCCATTTATTGCAGAAATTAAGTTGAGTTTAGATTTTTTGGAACGATGCTTAGAATTGGAGTCCTCCTTCACGAGCACCATCCGCAACCGCTTTAATACGGCCATGGTACAAACGACCACCACGGTCAAACACTACTGTTTCAAGTCCCAGTGCTTTTGCTTTGGTAGCAATTGCTGCTCCCAGAAGTTTACCCTTTTCAGTTTTTGTAACTTTCTGAGCCTGGATGTCTTTGTCACGGGTGCTGGCTGCTGCCAGTGTTACTCCATTTTCATCGTCAATCAATTGTGCATAGGTTTCTGCGTTACTGCGGAAAACAGACAGACGAGGCTTCTGAGCAGTACCAGACACTTTCTTACGAATGCGATACTGTATCTTCTGTCTTCTGATTGATTTTGTTTCCATTTCTGTTTATTTAGAGCTCCGATGCTGCCGGAGCCGTTGAACAATTTAAATTTATTTACCAGCGGCTTTACCAGCTTTCTTACGTACCACTTCACCCACAAAGCGAACACCTTTTCCTTTGTACGGCTCAGGCTTACGAAGACTGCGGATTTTGGCAGCAACCTGACCAAGCAATTGCTTGTCAGAGCCTTCCAGGATAATCTTGGGGTTCTGTCCTTTTTCAGTTACAGTAGCAACTTTCAATTCTTTTGGAATTTCAAAAATGATATTGTGAGAGTAACCGAGTGCCAGGTCCAGTGTATTACCGGTATTGGCAGCTTTGAAACCCACACCCACTAATTCCATTTCTGCTTTAAATCCATCAGTTACACCTTTTACTAGGTTTGCCAGCAAAGCGCGGTACAAACCATGCAACGCACGGTGACGGATCTGGTCAGTTGGGCGTTTGATCAACACTTCATTTCCCACAACTTCGACGTTGATATCGCGATCAATCGCCTGCTTGAGTTCACCCTTAGGACCTTTAACTGTAATCACATTGTCCTTTCCAACAGTGATGGTTACACCTGCAGGAACATTAACGGGTTTTTTACCTATACGAGACATGTTTAAAAAATTGAAAGTTTATGTATGAGTCTGCTGATCGGTCAGACGGGTATAGGACGCCTTAATGTATCAACAGCCAGTTATATATGAGTTGCGCAATGTTGCCATTGCGCAATAAGTATCTTAGTAAATGTAGCAAAGTACTTCGCCACCTACATTCTGCGATTTCGCCTCCTTATCTGTCATAACTCCCTTGGAAGTAGAAAGAATTGCAACACCGAGACCATTTTTAACTCGGGTGAAATCAGCAGGCTTGGCATACTGACGAAGACCAGGACGACTAACCCGCTCCAGGCTCTGAATTGCAGGCTGCTTGGTTGAGGGATCGTATTTTAAGGCAATCTTGATGATGCCCTGTTTGTTATCTTCTTCGAATTTGTATTTAAGGATATATCCCTTATCGTACAGAATTTCGGTTATACGCTTTTTCAGGTTAGAAGCAGGAATTTCCACGATACGATGACCAGCCATTTGTGCATTACGAATGCGGGTCAGGAAGTCTGCTATAGGATCAGTAACCATTGTCTAAAATAAGTTTGATTGATAATTGTTTTACAATGCGATATCCTAGCTGATATCAACAAATTTTCTCTCCTGCCGGAAATTTCCTTACCAGCTGGCTTTCTTTACTCCAGGAATCTTTCCAGCCAGGGCCATATCACGGAACATAACCCTTGACAATCCGAAATAACGCATGTAACCTTTCGGACGGCCAGTCAACTGGCAACGATTCTTCAAACGAACGGGAGAAGCATTCTTCGGCAGACTATCAAGTGCCTGGTAATCTCCGGCAGCTTTCAGAGCAGCACGCTTTTCAGCATACTTGGCTACCATCGCCTCTCTTTTCCTTTGTCTGGCTTCTACTGATTTTTTTGCCATATTATTAGTTAAAAAGTAAATTAAGCGTTTTCTCCTCTTTTGATATTACGGAACGGCATTCCCAATTCTTTCAGCAATTCATATGCTTCTTCGTTGGTTCCTGCAGTAGTAACAAAAGTGATATCCAGACCAGTAATCTTATTCACTTTATCAATATCGATTTCCGGGAAGATGATCTGCTCGGTAACACCCAGGGTATAATTACCACGGCCGTCAAAGCTTTTCTCGCTGATCCCCTTGAAATCACGTACACGTGGCAGAGATACAGAGATCAGGCGATCCAGGAATTCATACATTTTCTCACCACGCAGGGTTACACGCGCACCAATTGGCATGTTCTTACGCAGCTTGAAGTTGGAGATGTCTTTTTTAGACATGGTAGCAACAGCCTTCTGACCGGTAATGGTAGTAAGCTCATCTACTGCAATGTCAACCAGTTTCTTATCGGCCACAGCGCCATTCACGCCACGGTTCAGACATATCTTGGTAAGTTTGGGAGCCTGCATTACAGTGCCATAGCCAAACTTTTTCATTAAGGCAGGTACAACTTCTTTCTTGTACTTGTCTGCCAGTCGCGGAGTATATTTAACGGTACTCATTACTTAATTACCTCCCCTGATTTTTTAGAAACACGAACTAACTTTCCAGCTTCACGGGTACGCTTCACCTTGGTGGCAGCACCAGCTTTAGCATCCCACAACATAATGTTGGAGATATTGATGGCAGCTTCCTTCTTTACGATACCACCTTTGGTGTTCTGTGCAGAAGGCTTCGTGTGTTTGGTGATGATATTCACCCCTTCAACGATCACGCGACCTTCGTCAACCAGTACTTCCAAAACCTTGCGGGGTTTCTTCAGATCTTTGTCGTCGCCGGCAATTACTACCACCGTGTCGCCTTTTTTAATGTTGTATTTAGCTTTGAATCTTGTGCTCATGTAGATTCTGTTTATCTATTTTTCACTTTTGTTTTCTGCCCGTGCTCCCTTAATCGGGGCGCAAAGGTACAATTATAATACTTCCGGAGCAAGAGAAATAATCTTCATATATCCCTTGTCGCGCAATTCCCTTGCTACAGGTCCGAAAATACGTGTACCACGAGGTTCATCGGAGTTGTTCAACAACACAACCGCGTTGTCATCAAACCGGATGTAGGAACCATCTTTACGGCGCAGTTTATTTTTGGTACGTACGATTACCGCTTTGGTAACGGTACCTTTTTTGATACCACCTGCAGGAATGGCGTCCTTAACAGTTACGACAATCTTGTCGCCGATCTTGGCATAGTCCTGGCCGCTGTTACCCAACACGCGAATAACCAGCACTTCCTTGGCTCCACTGTTATCAGCTACATTCAGTCTGCTTTCTTGCTGAATCATCTTTAATTAATTTATTCAATTAGTAATGTAAAACAGAGGGATTACTTCACTTTCTCTACGATCTCCACCATTCTCCAGCGCTTTGTTTTGCTGAGCGGGCGGGTTTCCATGATTCGTACCAGATCACCAATGCTGCACTCGTTCTTTTCGTCGTGTGCATGGAACTTGGTAGTCTTCTTTACGAACTTACCGTAGATTGGGTGCTTCACCTTTCTTTCAACGGCAACGGTAACGGTTTTTTCCATTTTGTTGCTGGTTACATAACCAATCCTTGTTTTACGCAAATTTCTTTCAGCCATTGTTATCTTTTTTAGCTTATTCGCTTTTTGAATACACCTGGGCTACCTGATCAGGCAGTTGCCAGTTTTTTGGTTAATTCCGTTTTCAGACGGGCAATATCCCGGCGAAGAGAACGGATGCTCATCGGATTCTCCAGCGGAGTGATCGCATGAGCGAACTCGAGCTTCTTCAGACGCAGTTCATCTTCCTGAATGCGAGCCTTCAGATCAGCCAGGCTCATATCTTTCAGGGTGGCTACGAAATCGGTCTTCTTTGACATCGTATGGTCGATTTTGTTGTTATAGCTTAGGATTGCAGTTCACGACGAACTACAAACTTTGTTTTTATCGGTAATTTCTGAGCAGCCAGTTCCATTGCGGTCTTTGCTACCTCTTCAGAAACGCCGTCGCACTCAAACAGAATACGACCGGGCTTTACTACTGCAGCCCAATGATCAGGGTTACCTTTACCTTTACCCATCCTTACTTCAGCGGGCTTTTTGGTAACGATTTTATCAGGGAAAATGCGGATCCAGACATTTCCTTCCCGCTTCATGGAACGGGTCATTGCCTGGCGGGCACTTTCAATCTGGCGATCCGTCATCCACACTGTTTCCAGCGCTTTCAGACCGAAGGAACCAAAGGACAGGCTGGTGCCACGTTTTGCATTGCCTTTCACAGGCATCTTCTGCATCTTCCTGTGTTTTGTTCTTTTTGGCTGTAACATCTTATATTAATTTGTCAATGTTCTTTTTAAAATCAGATTCTGTAAAGTCTTCTCACATCTCACGTCTCACGTCCTACTTGGGTATTAGCCTCTCCGGCGTCCACCGCCACCGCCACCACCACGGTTACGGTCACGATCACCACCACCTCTGCGGTCATCACCTCCCCTGCTCTCACGACGATCACCCATTGGACCACTGTCTTTACCTCCGATGAAATTCGGGTTCAGATCACGCTTGGCCAATACTTCACCTTTACAGATCCAAACTTTGATACCAATTTTACCGTACACAGTCAGTGCAAACACATTAGCGTAATCAATATCCATACGAAGTGTATGCAAAGGAGTACGCCCCTGTTTGATTTCTTCTGAACGGGCAATTTCTGCTCCACCTAAACGACCGCTCACTTTCACCTTGATCCCCTCAGCACCCATACGCAACGCAGAGGCAATCGCCATTTTGATGGCACGCTTATAGTTGATACGGTTCTCGATTTGCTTGGCGATGGTGTCGGCAACGATGTTGGCATCCAGCTCCGGGCGACGAATCTCCAGAATATTAATCTGTACATCATCCTTCCCAGTCAGCTTCTTCAATTCTTCCTTGATGCGATCTACCTCGTTACCACCTTTTCCTATGATGATTCCAGGCTTGGAAGTATGGATGGTGATGATCAGCTTACCCAGTGTACGCTCGATAACAATTTTAGAGATTCCTCCCTTGTTAATACGCGCCATCAGATAGGTACGGATCTTGTGATCCTCAATCAACTTGGTCGAGTAGTCTTTTTTACTGCCAAACCAGTTGCTTTCCCAACCGCGGATGATTCCCAACCTTGCACCAATAGGATTTGTTTTCTGACCCATTTGTTTGGTATATTAAGTTTATACGATTGAATTATTTAGTATCTACAACTACAGTTACGTGATTGCTACGCTTGCGAACACGGTAACCACGACCCTGGGGAGCCGGACGCATACGCTTCAGCGTTCTTGCACCGTCCACAAAAATGGTCTTAACAACCAGTTGGGTCTCATCACCACCTTCATTTGCCTGCTTCCAGTTGCTGATGGCACTTACTACCAGTTTGCGCAAAGGAACAGCGGGATGCTTGGCATTGTGCTCCAGCACAGCCAGCGCCTTTTCTACTTCCATGCCACGCACCAGGTCAGCCAATAAACGCATCTTTCTGGGCGATGTGGGGTAATTTCTCAGTTTAGCTACTGCTTCCATTGTTTTATGATTCTTTAACCCATTCGGCCTGAGGCTGAACGGATCATTTATTTAATTACATTTTCTTGCTAGAATGTCCTTTGAAGTTGCGGGTAGGAGCAAATTCACCGAGTTTGTGACCTACCATGAACTCCGTTACATAAACCGGGATGAACTTGTTCCCGTTGTGCACTGCGAATGTGTGACCAACGAAATCAGGTGTAATCGTTGAACGGCGACTCCAGGTTTTGATAACCCCTTTCTTGGATTTACCTTCGGTCATATTCAACACCTTCTGCTCCAGTTTTACGTCTACGTAAGGACCTTTTTTAATTGAACGAGCCATATCTAAATTTTAGAATGCTGATTGATGATTGTAGATTATTTATTGGCTAACTTCTTACCATTCTTACGCTGGATAATCAGTTTGTCAGAGCCTTTGTGCTTACGGGTCTTCAGACCTTTTGCATACTTACCGGTTCTGCTTCTCGGATGTCCGCCGGATGCACGACCTTCACCACCACCCATCGGGTGATCAACTGGGTTCATCGCAACACCACGGTTACGCGGTTTAATACCTTTCCAACGATTTCTACCAGCCTTACCCATGCTCTGCAGGTTATGATCGCTGTTTGATGCTACCCCTACAGTTGCATAACAGTTGATCAATACTTTTCTCAACTCACCGGAAGGCATTTTCAATACAGCGTACTTTTCTTCCTTGTTGCTCAGCTGTGCAGAAGTACCAGCACTACGGGCAATCTTTCCACCCTGACCTGGCTGCATCTCAATATTGTGTACTACAGTACCCAGCGGCATGTTTTTCAGCATGAGTGAGTTTCCGAGTTCAGGAGCAACTGCGTCACCACTGATTACTTCAGCACCCACCTGCAATCCCTGAGGAGCCAGAATATAGCGCTTCTCACCATCTACATAATTCAACAGGGCGATAAAAGCAGAACGGTTCGGATCGTATTCGATAGAAGCAACCTTTGCAGGAATGTCTTTCTTATCGCGTTTGAAATCAACCAGACGATACATTTTCGCATGACCACCGCCAATATAACGCATGCTTCTGCGTCCCTGGGCGTTACGGCCACCGGTACCATTCTTTTTCTCCAACAAACTCTTCTCAGGCTCGTTGGTTGTAATTTCAGCATACGCGTTTCCAATTCTCCAGCGCGTACCTGCTGTCATCGGTTTATACTTTCTTAATGCCATCTTCTTATTTTTTGCTGCGAACTTTTCAGCGTCGCACTACTTTAATGATTGTTATTTAAGTTTAGGCGCTTCTTCTTTCACTTTTCACCTTTCACCTTTCACTTCTTCTTACACTGCTCCGTACAAATCAATTGTTTCACCCTCAGCCACTGTTACCAGTGCCTTTTTGTAAGCCGGCTTACGGCCCTGGATGAAACCAGCCTTTGTAAAACGGGTTTTGTTTTTACCGGGAATTACGGCAGTATTTACATCTACTACAGTTACACCATAAAAGGTTTCAATCGCCTTTTTGATCTCCAGTTTATTTGCCTTTCTCGCCACCTTAAAAGCAAAGCGACGCAGACTTTCCTGCTGGGCATTCGCCTTTTCAGTGAGGATGGGCTTTATCAGAACTTCAGAAAGTTTCATTTCTTTCTATTTAGAATGTTTGATTATGCGGTTTCTTCTACGTCTGCTTCAGTAAATACATTGGCAGCACTTTCACTTAATACCAGAACCTGTGCGTTAACGATATCATATGTGTTCATATCGCTCAGCAGGCTCGCATTCACAGATGGAATGTTACGCAAGCTCAGGTAAACGTTCTCACCATTTTCTGGCAGGATAAACAATGCCTTCTTATCGGCAATGTTCAACGCCTTCAGCACACCTGTAAACGTTTTGGTTTTAGGAGCTTCCATGCTGATGTCTTCCAGGATTACAATGGCACTTTCTTTTGCTTTGTAAGCCAATGCAGACATCTTGGCCAGATCCTTCACCTTACGGTTCAGCTTGAAGCTGTAATCGCGGGGCTTGGGTCCGAAAATGGTACCACCACCTTTATAGAGCGGGTTACGCAGGTTACCTTTACGGGAACCACCTGTACCCTTCTGACGGTGCAGTTTGCGACTGGCACCTTTAACTTCCATACGGGTTTTTACCTTATGTGTACCCTGACGCTGTGCGGCCAGGTATTGCTTTACAGAGAGGTAGATAACGTGATCATTGGGTTCAATCCCGAAGATCTCTTCCGGTAACTCAACGGTTCTTCCGGTTTTCTGTCCTTGTATATTTAAAACATCTACTTGCATCGTACTTCAGATTAAATGGTTTACTTCTGGATAAAAACAATGGAACCATTGTGGCCAGGAACTGAACCACTTACCAGGATATAATTCTTTTCAGGAAATACTTTCAGAACTTTGAGGCCTTTCATTTTCACACGGTCATTACCCATGCGACCAGCCATACGCATGCCCTTCATTACGCGGGATGCATCAGAAGAGTTACCCAGAGAACCCGGAGCACGCTGACGATCGTGCTGACCGTGGGAGGCTTCACCTACCCCGCTGAATCCGTGGCGCTTTACAACACCCTGGAAACCCTTACCCTTGGTATTACCCACCACATCAACTTTATCGCCTTCAGCGAAAATCTCTGCAGTGATGGTTTCACCAAGTGCTTTTTCTATGGAATAATCACGAAATTCTTTTACAAAACGTTTGGCAGCAGTTTGTGCCTTGGAGAAGTGATTGGCTTCGGCTTTGGTAGTATTCTTTTCTTTCTTGTCGCCGAATGCAAGTTGGATAGCATTGTACCCGTCGGTCTCTTTTGTCTTAACCTGGGTAACGACACACGGACCAGCTTCGATAATAGTGCAGGCAGTTTGCTTGCCATCGGGACTGAAGATGCTGGTCATCCCAATTTTTTTTCCAATAATTCCTTTCATTTAAGTTACCATTTGTGCCGCATGGTTAAAAGGACAATCCACCCTAAACAACTGTTACACAGCTGAATTTCCAGACCTGCTGGAATGGTGGTGGATGGACTTCAATCCCCGTTTGCTACTGACCTTTTCTTTTTTTGGCTACTCCGGTATGGAGTCAGCCTTCAGAAGTACCAGTAGTAAACAAACCCTGAACGGCTTGTTCATATTTACTTTTACTAATTAATGAATGATAAAGGATTTTCCTAAGAATTTGCCTTTTCATCCAACCCCAGCGCTCTTTTCTCCGCTTTAACCGAATTGAGAGATAGGGCAGTTATTTATAAGAACTAGTTTTTTACTTTTTTACTGTCTTTAAACAGCAGGCGGTTATGCCTTGATCTCAACCTCAACCCCTGAAGGCAGGTCAAGCTTACTCAGTGCGTCCACAGTACGGGAAGAAGAAGTGTAAATGTCCAGCAAACGCTTGTGCGTGCAAAGCTGAAACTGCTCACGGGCTTTCTTATTAACGTGGGGAGAACGCAGTACGGTAAAAATTTTCTTTTGCGTCGGCAAAGGAATAGGACCTGTAACTACTGCTCCGGTGCTACGTACTGTTTTAACGATCTTCTCGGCAGATTTATCTACCAGGTTGTGATCGTAAGACTGTAATTTGATTCTAATTCGCTGTGACATACCTATTATCCAAAAATTGAATTGGGAGTGCAAAGGTAACGGTCATTTCATAATCAACAAAAGATTTTTCCAACTATTTTACACTTTCGACCTTCGAAATAACCGGTAAAAGACAAAAATAACCATTAAAAGCGCCAAAATTGCCATAAGCACTGGCAGCAACAGGGCCATTATGGAGCCAATGCCGGCTGTCAGATGCTCTCCTGTAGCCACCAGGACATTCCCAGTACCCCCGGTCGTTTTCGTGGAAAATAGCCGGATTGCACTGGTTCCCAACTGAATGGTACCCGCCATCCCGCCACCAGCCACAATGCCGAGTCCCCAACGCAACATCGGATCCCAGTCCCCCACCGGTAAAAAACTGGCTGCCAGCAGGGTGCCGGCTCCCACTGCCAGAGGAGTGGCAATGGTGTCGAGCAGATTATCCAAAACCGGGATATAATAAGCACCGATTTCCAACAGAGAAGCTACCCCAAAACTTAGGATGGCCGTCCAGCTGCCCATCCAATCCTCAGATCCGGCTACCGGTAACCAGCCTGCTTTCATGGCTATAGATGTCACCAAAAGGGGTAGAAATACCCTGAAACCGCAGCAGGCACTGAGGGATATACCTAAACATATGGCTAAAATTAGTTGGTCTGTTGTTTGCATTTTCCAACCTGTTACCTACCTCCTGGCGGACAGTAGGTTCTTAAAAAATTCGTATACAATTGGCTCAGATGTTCAAACGTTCCTTGTCCTTCCGAAATGCTGTGCGATCGGTTCGGATAACTCATGAACTGAAACGAGCGATTGTACTTTACCAATTCATTAATCAGCATTTCAGCATTGTTATAATGAACATTATCATCCCCCGTACCATGTATATAAAGTAAATTTCCCTGCAGGTTTTTTGCATATGTAATGGGTGATCCCTTAATAAAATCCTCCCTGTTTTCCTGGGGTAATCCCATATAGCGTTCCTGGTAAATATTGTCGTAAGTCAACTGGTTGGCCACGGCAGCCACAGCTATTCCTGTCTTGTAAATTTGAGGATACTGGAACAGTAAATTCAGGGTTGCAGACCCACCTCCACTCCATCCCCATACAGCCACGCGTTCGGCATCAACATACTTCCACTTGAGAATTTCCTTTGCTGCCATAGCCTGGTCCCTGATATTTACCAACCCAATTTTCCGGTAAACCGATTTACGCCAGGCCCTCCCCTTCGGAACAGGCGTGCCCCTATTGTCAAGGCTGATATAGATGTAGCCATCCTGCAGCAAACTGCCTTTGTAAAGATGATTATACCCAGCACCAAATTCATCTTTTGCTGTTTGCCCCCATGGTTCCGTATAAACATAAAAAACTACCGGGTATTTTTTAGTCGAATCAAACCCTGCCGGCTTTGCTATCCAACCATCCATCTCTACCCCGTCCACCGTACGAACAGTAAAAAATTGAACCGGAACGGATGCCGGATCCGCAGTTTTCAATGCTTCTGCAACTGCACTTTCTTTATTTAAAGCAGCATGTTTAGGTAACTCTACATATTCTTCAATGGGTGGAATATAATGATTGGAAAACTGGTGGTGCGCATATCTTGCACCAGGCGCAAGATCGTAATAATGTGTTCCGGGTTGATTGGTTGGTGTTACACGTTCTGCTTCCCCTTTACCATCGAGGCGACTGCGGTATAAATAACGCTGGGTCGCATTATGGGGACTAGCAATATAGTAAAGATAATTTCCCTTCTCATCCACAGCCGCAATATCCATCACATCAAAATCGCCCCGGGTGATTAACTGGCTGGATTTACCATCTCTGCTGATGGCATATATGTGCCTCCATCCGTCTTTTTCTGATGCCCATAAAAAAGCGGCCCCCTTCTTTATCCAGTCCCACCCACCGTTGGTATAATCCTGGTCCCAGGAGGGCAAAATATCAATCCATGCACTGTCTCTTTCAATATAGATTGGCCGGGTTTCTCCTGTTATGGAATTACCCAATAAGATTGTTGATACCTGCTGCTTTCGATCCAGGTGTTGCATAATCAACTCATCCGAATTGGCGGCCCATTCCATCCTTGGCAGATAAGTTCCCCAAGTAGGATCATCCGGGATCTGCATCCAACGGGTTGAAGATTTGTTAATATCAACCACACCGATCCGATACGTAGATGGCTTTTCTCCTGCAACCGGGTATTCTACCGGAATCACCTGAGGATAGATTGAATCCGTTGCATTTAGCATGTAGTAATCCCGGGTTACTCCAGCATTGATTTGCCAGAAAGCAATTTTCCTGCTGTCGGGACTCCACCGAAAGCCATCGCGACAAAAAAATTCTTCTTCATAAGCCCAGTCGAATGTACCGTTGATGCGCTTACGTGATCCGTCATTGGTTAATTGAATAATAACGCCCGTCTCAAGGTCTTCAACATACAGATTATATTCAACAACATAGGCCAGTTTTTTACTATCCGGAGAGAGTTTAGCAAATTGTTGGGTTGAGGGAGCAAACCCAATTCCGGTTTTTTTAAACTGCCTGGTTTTACGGTTGAAGAGATAGTAATCTCCCCTGGTTTCATATCGCCAAACCCTTTTTGCGTTCGTATATAGTAAAACCTGGTCCTGTGATTCGGAAAGACTCCATGATTTTATCTTAATGGGCGAAGTTGTTCCGGTTGGAGTAAGTTCACCCGCCGAAAGGAAGATAGAATCCTTTCCGCCAGACAAAGAATAATAACGGATATCATTATCCTTTACAGAAAAATATCCCTTTCCATCCGGAGCCCACTGATGAGACTGCTGGGAAACAACTTGACCTGAAATGAATAAAGCAATAATGGGAAAAAAAATTCGCATGAACTTCAGTATTGGGACCTGAAGTTAGGGAATCAGTCCCGAATAGGTTCTTCCTTCGGCCGTTACTTTATAAATCAAAACGTCTGCAACGCCAGTCTTATCAATCAAAAAAGACAATTGCGCTCCCTTGTCTAAACGATCATGATAGAATTTTTTTATCCTGCTCCCCCTTTCTGTATATAATTCAATCAGCACGCGTGAACTTTCCAAGGCATCCACTTCTAACCGAATCTCTCCTCCTTTAGTTTTCAAACTAGCCCTTGTTGTATAGGAATCTTCTCTGATTGGCACTTCAAGAGCAGGTGTCTTTATTTTCCAACGCAGAATCCAGCTATTGGAACAGGTAATAAACTGATCACTCCAGCCCAGCAGATACCTGCCAGATTCAAAGGCTTCATTAATGATCCGGACTCCCTGCAGTATTTCTTCCACTTGCGACTTAGACGCCGACCAGCTCCCTGCCAAAACCTCCACAGCAAGGTCCTGTAAACCACGAACGGTATTATCTGTTCCGAGAATTGATTTAAGTGATATCGGAAACTTCCAGGAATACACTACCCTGGAATCCATCCCATTTCCACAAGGCATTCCGCCGGGACTTAACTCACTTCCTGAAAAGTCCATTTGTTGTGTAACCAGCCAGGAGTCAAATTCAATGCGAAACTCTTCCAGTAGTTCATTTTTCATAACCATCCGGTTAAGTTGAAGAGCAAGCACCTGGCTAAGTAATTCCCGGTTTAAGGAGGACTGTGAAAGATTTTCAGTATACAGAATCTCCTGCCTTAAAAAAGTAGGATCATACACTTTTCCCATTAGCAGAGATTGCAGACTAATGAGTTGATCTGGCTGGAGAGCAAGCAACTGAACTCCATTACCAGATCGAAGCTCAACCCCTTTCCAATCCTTTAATTCTGCACTCAGTATTTCTGTTTGCCTGGCGTATTTTGCAGGAGATTGCGTTTTAAATAAAATGGTAGCACCCTGGCTTACCGCCTTATCATACTTCCCTGTCTCCTTTTCTGAGTTGAAAACAGAAAGATGTTCAACTGGTATCCAGGTAGCTTTTCTGCCACGGGAACTGTGTGCCGATAAATCAACACCATTTTGAGCAAACAGGTTATTGCTCAGCAGATAAAGTAGTGCAATTGCAAAACAGATACGCCTGTTCAGGCGGGAAAATAGTTTAAAGGCCATGTCGGTACATTTAATGGAATGTAAATCAATACTCAACTGGCTTTACGAGGGATCTTGGGTACGGAAGGGGACCGGTTGGTCAGTTTTCTTTTTAGAAGGCTTTAAAAGGAAGATTGGAATCAGATATAAAAATACTACTAAATTAACCGCATTGTCAAGTGATTGAATTTAAATATTTCGGACAACCACCATGTGCAATAAAAAAAGTGAAATAAAGGAGTCGCCCGAAGGCAACTCCTTTCGTTTGTAGTTAACCGTTATCTCAGCCGTTTAATAAGTTTGCCAGAGAATGTTTTACCGTTTGTTGTAACCCTATAGATTACCGCTTCAGTTCCACCCTGCCTGGGAATGTAAACGAAGTTCCTTGTTTCACCTTTTCTCATGTTTCCATTGTAAAGCAACTCAAGTCTTTGTCCGGCTGTATTGTATACTTCTACCAAAACCGGTCCATCAGCATTTGATTTAATCTGGAAATTAACTCTGTCAACAAAAGGGTTCGGGAATGCCTTCACTTCTGTGGCAGTAATTTCCGGTATTGCTTTTGCTACAGATTCATCCGTATTGATTCCGGAATTTTGACCACCGCCATACCAATGATAGAAAGCAGCAGTCCATTTGTAATACCAGTAGTTTGCACAATTTACATTCCGGTCTGACCAACCGATAAAATAGCGTCCTTCGTGAAATGCTTCATTTATTGCCTCCACTGCTTCTTCAATATCTTTCAACGAAACACCTTCCGGAATCGGACGTCCTGTGATTGTAAAGCCTGCAAGACAGAATAATCCCCAAACGGTTTTATCTTCTCCCAGGGCATTTACCACATTGGCCGGTATGCGCCAGGAATCAATTGCCTTTTTTGAATTACCATTCCAGCCACAATCCATCATACGGGGTTTGTTACAGGCTGATCTTGGATCTTTTGCCTGTGTTACCAGCCAACGCCCGGCTTCCAGTGGAAAATCTTCCAATACCCGATCAGGAGTAAGGTTCATATTCAATGCGAGCGTGATCGTTTCTGCCAGGAGGCTGTTATTAATTTTACCCCTTTTTAAGGGTGTATTCCAATCAACACTGTAAATTCCATCTACCAGGGTATTCGGACCTTTGCCAGGTAAGAGTTTTTGTAATTTGGCAGCTTCACTTTGATACGCGTAGAAATAGCGGTCAGTTTCAAGATAGCCAAAAAACAATGTCTGATAGTACATGTTTCCCATGCTCATATCCATGATTTCCAATGAACTCAGATTCCGGCCATCAGGCGTGCAGGCTCTCTCCCTTGTATTTCCATAAAAATCCTGCGTGAAACTGTAAAACAGTTCCGGTTTGCTGGGATTAAATACATTCCACTTGAACTTGTTCTTTTTACGATCTTTTTTGTACTTATGCCATTTTTTGTGGAGTCGGTCATATCCCCATTCGTATTCCGTATCCAAACAATTATCATTGTTGGGACCCTGATTATTGTTCTGGGCAATAACGGATGAAAGCCCGATAAAGAGTGCCAGCAACAGCACTGTCATTGTTTTCAGTTGCTGAAATCGTGTAAAATTAGTAAGCATATAAGCCAGGTTTAGGTTAAAAACTTGAATTCGACTGGCTTTGGAAGGATGAATGGTACGGGATCGAGAATCTGTTTTCTGGAGGGGTAATTTCTAAGGAGGGATTTTCTAAAGTTGACTTGGAATCACGTGTAAAAGTAGTCTGGAGATTCCCACATTGTCAAGAGCCTAACGGATATTTATTTATGCAACATTGATGCATTTAATAAAATAACATAAAAAAAACCGGCCGAAGCCGGTTTTACTATTAAGCGTTTACTTTTCCTTTGATCTTGGCAATCACTTCTTCTGCAATGTTATTTGGAGCAGGAGCATAGTGAGAGAATTCCATGGTGGAGGAAGCACGGCCGGATGACAGTGAACGAAGCTGCGTTACGTATCCGAACATTTCACTCAGGGGAACTTTTGCTTTAATAACCTGCGCATTGTTACGGCTATCCATACCCTCCATCATACCACGACGACGGTTCAGGTCACCTGTAACATCACCCATGTATTGGTCTGGAGTAACAACTTCCACTTTCATGATTGGCTCCAGCAATACCGGTTTAGCTTTGCGGGCAGCTTCACGGAAGCCTTGCTTTGCACAGAGTTCGAAAGACATTGCATCGGAGTCCACCGCGTGGAAACTACCATCGAAAATGCGCACTTTCATGTTTACTACAGGGTAGTTGGCCAGTACACCATTTGTCATTGAGGCTTCAAAACCTTTTTGGATAGGCTGAATGAATTCCTTAGGAATAGATCCTCCGAAGATATCATTCACAAATTGGAAGCCTTTTCCAGGATTTGCTTCCAACCAATCCTGATCAGCTGCACTGAGTTCAAAATAGATATCAGCGAATTTACCACGACCACCGGTTTGCTTTTTCAGCGTTTCGCGGTGTTCAACTTTTCCAGTAAATGCTTCTTTATAAGCTACCTGGGGATTACCCTGGTTAACTTCTACTTTAAATTCACGACGCATACGATCGATGATGATCTCCAGGTGCAATTCACCCATTCCGCGCAGAATGGTTTGACCTGTTTCTTCATCGGTATTCACACGAAGGGTAGGATCTTCTTCTACCAGCTTCGCAATAGCCATACCCATTTTGTCAACGTCTGCCTGCGTTTTAGGCTCAACTGCTACTGCGATTACAGGCTCAGGGATGAACATGTTCTCCAGCGTGATCGGATGGTTTTCATCGCAAAGGGTATCACCGGTTTTGATTTCCTTAAAACCTACTGCTGCACCAATATCACCTGCTTCGATAAAATCGATGGGATTTTGTTTGTTAGCAAACATTTTCATGATACGGCTGATCCGCTCTTTCTTACCACTGCGCACGTTTAAAACATAGGAACCTGCATCCAGGTGACCAGAATAGGCCCGGAAGAAGGCCAGACGACCTACGAATGGGTCTGTCATGATCTTGAAAGCCAAAGCTGCAAAAGGCTCTTTCGCATCCGGCTTGCGGGAAATGGTTTCACCTGTCTCAGGATGAGTACCTTCAATCGCTTCAATATCAACCGGACTTGGCAGGTATCGACATACTGCATCCAGCGCAGTTTGTACACCTTTGTTTTTGAAAGAAGAACCACACATCATGGGAACGATGCTAAGGTCGATGGTCGCCTTACGAATGGCTTCATGCATTTCCGCTTCAGTAATGGAATTAGGATCTTCGAAGAATTTCTCCATCAGAGTATCATCGTATTCAGCTACTGCTTCAACGAGGTTTCCTCTCCATTCATTAGCTTCTTCCACCATATCAGCAGGTACTTCTATTTCGTCGAAGGTCATACCTTCTGTTTCAGCGTGCCAGATAATACCTTTCATTTTGATCAGGTCAACCACACCTTTGAAATTGTCTTCCGCACCAATTGGTAACTGAAGTGGAACTGCTTTCGCGCCCAACATTTCTTTAACCTGCTTTACCACATTCAGGAAGTCAGCACCGGAACGGTCCATTTTGTTAACGAATCCAATACGGGGAACCTTGTAGCGGTTTGCCTGGCGCCAAACTGTTTCAGACTGAGGTTCAACACCATCTACCGCACTAAACAAGGCGATCAAACCATCCAGAACACGCATGGAACGCTCTACCTCCACAGTAAAGTCCACGTGACCCGGGGTATCAATGATGTTAAAAGAATATTTTTTAGAGTCAGGAGTTACCTGTCCCTTGTTAGTTGGGAAATTCCACTGGCAGCTTACAGCAGCGGAAGTAATGGTAATACCACGCTCCTTCTCCTGCTCCATCCAGTCGGTTGTTGCCGCACCATCGTGCACTTCACCGATTCTGTGGATCATACCTGTGTAGCGCAGAATACGCTCTGTTGTAGTGGTCTTACCGGCATCGATATGGGCCGCAATACCAAAGTTTCTTTGAAATCTTAAGTCTGCCATTGTTGTATGTTAAAAATGTTAAGTCTAACGGTTGAAATACCCAAAAAACCTAATTTGGGACGCAAAGGTAAGTATTCTCCCGGAAATATGAAACCTTGTTTACTGCTACCAAAAAATTAAGTTTTGGGCCTGATTATGGTCCAATTCCCCAAAATTCTGCCTTATATAAAAAAATAGTTGCTCAAAAAGCACTGACATATTGGTAGATATGTACAAGGGATGTAAATTTAGAAATCAATCTTGTTAACCCATTATTTCACTAAAAATCACAGTTTAATATGCCCACCAAAAAGAAGGCCGCTAAAAAAGCACCGGCCAAAAAGGCAGTAAAAAAAGCGGTAGCTAAAAAAGCAGCCCCTAAGAAAGCAGCAAAAAAAGCGGTTAAAAAAGCGGTTAAAAAAGCAGCTCCTAAAAAGGCAGCAAAAAAAGCACTGAAAAAAGCAGTAGCTAAAAAAGCAGCTCCTAAGAAAGCCGCAAAAAAAGCAGCAAAGAAGGCAGCTCCAAAAAAAGCAGCAAAAAAAGCGGTTAAAAAAACAGCGCCCAAAAAGGCAGCTAAGAAGGCAGCCCCAAAAAAGGCAGTAAAGAAAGCAGCTCCAAAAAAAGCAGCAAAAAAAGCAGCCCGCAAATCTGTAAAAAAACAAGCTCCTGCACCAGCACCCGCAGCTCCTGTAGTGGAAGCTCCGGCAGCAGAAGGAACTACCGCACCAGCAGAAGGTAGTGCAGAAGCATAATCTTTTTTATATCTAAAAAAATACCCGTCGGCTTACCGACGGGTATTTTTTATTTCGCGTTTTACTTTTCACGTCTCACATCTCACGTCTCACCTTCTTATGTCGCCCAGGCTTTATCACCTTTCTGATATGGCATACAACCTTCATACCGTCCGGGCACAGCTTCATACCGCAATGCCTGTGTGGCTCCGATTTCAGAAGTGAAATAGCCCTGTAATGTCAGATCCTTCATCATTTTAAAATAATGATTGGGCTCTTCGGGTTTTTTATTCTTCTGATACTCACGCTGTTCCTTATCCAACTCAACCAGCAATTCTTTGCGTTGACCAGGTTCCAGCTCCATAAATCCTTTGCCGAACTTTTTATCACTGGCTTCTTTCAAACTGGAGATTCCATCTACAAATACTTTCTGAGCTGCTTCATCGTAACAGTCTGTTACCATGATCTTCATAAAAGCACCAATTTGAGCTGCTTTGGCTCCAGGTGTATTCGTTGTGGGTATAATGGTTTCGCCAATCTCATCCAGTAAAGCAATCTCTTCTGGTGAAAAATCAGTGATGTTCGCTTTTTTTTCTGTTTGCTTACAACCCGTCAAAAACAACTGTGATCCAACCATGGATCCTCCAAGTATGACGGCCATTGTCGAAACGGCTTGTCTACGTTTCATAAGTAGTTCGTTTTATCAATTAAAGATTTCCTTTTTTCAATTCAGATACAGCATGATCGGCAGCCCTTGCAGTAAGAGCCATATACGTCAGCGATGGATTCACACAGGCTCCGGATGTCATACAGGCCCCATCGGTCACAAATACATTCTGCGCATCCCATACCTGGTTCCATCCATTCAATACGGAGGTTTTTGGATCACGGCCCATTCTGGCTGTACCCATTTCATGAATACCCCGTCCCATAGTACCATCTCCATCCCGCTTGGTTACATTTTTAACTCCCGCTGCTTCCAGGATCTCCGCCGCATCGTTCATCATATCCTCCCGCATCTTCAGTTCATTTTCCCTCAGCTCACAATCAATAGCGAGAACATTCAGTCCCCATTTATCAGTACGTGTTTTATCCAGGGTTACCTTGTTTTCATGATATGGCAGAATCTCTCCAAATCCACCCATACCCATCGTCCAGGTACCGGGCTCGGTAAGCGCCTCCTTAAGTTCTGCACCAATATTCAGTTCTGCGATATCTCTGCTCCAACCCTGGCGACTGGCAGCACCCTGGTATCCAAATCCACGTACATATCCCCTGCCTTCATCTCCATTCAGGTTGCGGAAACGAGGAATGTAAAAACCATTTGGTCGACGACCGAAATAATATTTGTCTTCGTATCCTTCAACAATTCCTCCGGCGCCTACACCCAAATGATGATCCATCAGGTTATGGCCTAATTCACCACTGCTGCTTCCTAATCCATCCGGCCAGATATCTGTTGCAGAATTCATCAGAATCCAGGTACTGTTTAAGGCCGAGGCATTCAGAAAGATGATCTTGGCATAGTATTCATAGGTCTTATTGTTCTCTGCATCCAGGATTTCAACCCCTTTTGCTTTTTTGGTATCCTTATCATACAGGATTTTGGTAACAATTGACCATGGACGAAGCGTCAGATTTCCAGTTGCTTTTGCTGCGGGCAACGTTGCCGACTGTGTACTGAAATAAGCTCCAAACGGGCAACCCAGCCAACACTTATTGCGATACTGGCAATTGGTCCGGTTATTATGAGGAGCCGTAAGATTGGCACTTCGGCCAATAATCAGGCGACGTGCATCCTTATAGTGCTTACGAATCCGCTCAGCCGCATCTTTTTCTACACAGTTCAGCTCCATCGCGGGAAGAAATTCTCCATCAGGCAGATGAGGCAAGCCTTCCTTCGAACCATTTACACCGGCAAACTTTTCAGCATAACTATACCAGGGAGCAATATCTTTATAACGAATCGGCCAGTCCACGCCATGCCCGTCTTTCAGATTGGCTTCAAAATCCATATCACTGAATCGATAACTCTGACGCCCCCATGTGAGCGATCGCCCTCCTACATGATAACCACGGAACCAGTCGAAACGTTTTACCTCAGTATACGGGCAATCCTTTTCATTCACCCAGAAATCAAGATTGGTCTCATTTAATGGGTAATCCCTTTTCAATACCGGGTAATCCTTGATCATCTGCTGGGTTCTTCCTCCCCGATGTGGGAATTCCCAGGGATGCTTGTTCGCGTTTACATAGTCTTTCACATGCTCCACGTCACGTCCCCTTTCAAGCATGAGGGTTTTGAGCCCCTTTTCGGTCAGTTCCTTAGCAGCCCAGCCTCCACTGATGCCAGACCCTATGACAATTGCATCGTATGTATTCTCTGCCATAACAGTTGTTTAAAATGTAGTGTTAAGTTTTGGTTTTATATATCACATAAATTAACAGCATTTCTCAATGAAGCAATTTTATCGGTTGCCGTAGGAATAAATTCCTGCGCAACATAGCCTTTAAATCCTGTTGCATGAATCGCTTTCATGATGGCAGGATAATTCAATTCCTGGTTCTCATCCAGCTCATGTCTGCCGGGATTACCCGCTGTATGATAATGTCCATAATAAACGTGGTTGTTATTTATGGAACGTATGATATCGCCTTCATCAATTTGCATATGATAGATATCATAAAGCAATTTAAAATTTTCAGATCCCAGTCGTTTGCACAATTCAATACCCCATATGGAACGATCACACATATAATCTTTATGATCAACCCTACTGTTCAGCAATTCCATAGTCAGCACCACCCCATGCTTTTCAGCCAGTCCCAGAATTTTCTTCAAACCGATTACCGAATTCTGTAAGCCTGTTTCATCATCCATGCCATCCCTGTTACCACTGAAACAAATCAGATTTTTGTAACCGGCTTTTGCCACCAGAGGTATCATCGCACTATAATTTTCAATCAGTTTCTGATGATACGTCGTATTGTTGAATCCATGCACCAGGTTTATCTCGGCACCATTACACATGGACGAATCCAGGCCGTACCTTTTCAACACATCCCATTCTTTCGGCCCAACAAGGTCAATAGCTTTGATTCCAATTTCCTTTGCCACGACACATAACTGGTCCAGACTTAAATGACCATAAGTCCAGCGGCATACAGAATGATTGATGTTTCCCTTCATAATAATGGATGTCGCTGATTTTTTGGCGGCGAAACCTGCAGTCGGTGCCAGAGCAATTCCAGCCCCTGCAGCAAGCAACTGTTTTACGGCGTTTCTTCTCGAATTTACATTTTTCATAACTGATCAGGCTCCTGCCAACTGTGGTTTCTTTTTATTTCGCATGTAGAAAACCAATCCGGCAAATGCAACAGTAAGAATAACCGGAATAATTGCCGTCGCTTTTAGTACATCCGGTCCAGCAGTCAATTGCGCTTCTGCATATTTGGCTGCTTCTGCAGTTCCGGCAGCGGCTGTACGATAGGCTTCCATGGATGCGCCTTCAGGAAGTTTTTCAGCAATCAGGCGATCGTAAAACCCACCCATAAACAAAGTATAAATGGATACGGCAAACATACCGGCTCCACCCATCAGGTTCAATCCAAGTGCTCCTGATTTCGGAATGTTTTCGGCAACGAATCCCAGCATGGTTGGCCAAAAATAGCACACCCCGATTCCGAAGATCAGTGCAGCAAAATAAAGCATGGACCCTGTAACCGTACTCATCATATAAATACCGATGGCAGCCAGTATGGCTGATATCAATAATACGCCCTGTGGTGAAAAGCGATGAACAATCGGCTCAGCCAACCCGCGGCCCACCACCATTACACCTGTAGTGATCGTCAGGATCAGGATCGCATTGTCTGTTACATTATTCAATAAAACACCTACCCACTGTCCGGTAAACAATTCAGTGATCGCAGTTCCAAACATGCAGATGAACATGAAAACAAATAATGGCGTACCTACTGATTTATACATCTCTGCAGTTGACACACCTGATGCAACCCGCTCTGTAACTGGAAAATCAAGTTTGGAAAAGAGGTAGCCATATATGACAGTCGGGATCAGCATGATCGCAACCTGGATCTGCCAGCCAATTCCCATTTTTTCAAAAAGGAACACAATTAAGGTACCGATGAATATTCCACCCGGAAACCATAAATGAAAATGGTTGAGCTTGGTGGTTTTGTTATCGGGATACAAAGTTGCAACCAGTGGGTTACAGGCCGCTTCCACTGTACCATTGGCAATTCCAATTAATAAGGTTGAAAGGAATAAGGTCCAAAATCCACCCGCAAAAATGGTGAGCACAATTCCTGCCAGATGAAAGAGAAAGGCGATCACCAATAATTTCTTCATCCCGATGGCATCCACCACCATACCACCAATTACAACGGCCAGCGGAAATCCCCAAAATGCAGTAGCCGCAATGGAGGCCAGTTCAGATGCACTCAGGTTAAATTGTGTTCCCAGTGTTCCCAGGATACCGGCCCGAATTCCAAATGACAAAGAGGTTACTAAAAGAGAGAGACAACTTGCTACAAAAAGTTTGTTTCGGTTAATGTTGGCTTGCATATCATTGAGGTTGTTAAAAATAAAGGCAGTCATAAATTTATGTTTTTCACAGATATTTCCATCATCGAAGAAGAATGTGGTAAAAAAAAAGAAGATAACAGTCGTTAGGTTAAACTAATTTGTTATATAGAAACTGTTTGTTGATAGTGTCCAAAACCATCCGTATTTTCAACCCTCTTTTCATAGATCATTCAAATTTCAAGCAACAAAATGGGCGAATTACAAATTAAAAAGCAGGCCGTCAACTACGATGTAATAATTGTTGGTTCAGGAGCCGGTGGAGGTATGGCTGCCTATACACTGGCTAACGCCGGATTAAAGGTTTGTTTATTGGAAGCGGGGCCGATGTACGACCCCGCAAAGAACGTTACACAGCTTAAAAATCCATGGGAATCTCCCCGCAGAGGTGCTGCTACGCGTTTTCGCCCATTCGGTGATTTTGACGCCTGTTATTGGGGATGGGATATTGATGGAGAACCTTATACCAAAGCGGCTGGTACGCAGTGGGACTGGTTCCGCGCCCGTATGTTAGGTGGACGTACCAATCACTGGGGAAGAATTTCACTGCGTTTTGGTCCCAAAGATTTTAAACGCAAAAGTATAGATGGTCTGGGTGAAGATTGGCCAATTGGATATGAGGATATTAAACCCTTCTACGATAAAGTTGATCAGCTAATTGGCGTATTTGGAACAAATGAAGGTTTAGAAAACGATCCGGACGGATTTTTTCTCCCGCCTCCCAAACCCCGCCTCCACGAACTCTTTATCAAGAACGCGGCAACCAGAGCCGGTGTTCGTGTGATACCATCACGTATGTCCATGCTCACCAAACCGATCAATGATAAAAGAGGTGCCTGTTTCTACTGCGGACAGTGTAGCAGGGGTTGCCAGGTCTACGCCGATTTCTCCTCTTCTTCCGTATTAGTGAAACCAGCTATGGCTACCGGCAACATTGATGTGATTCCAAATGCCATGGCCCGCGAAGTTCTGACCGACAAAGAAGGATTGGCAACCGGAGTTTCCTATGTAAATAAAGATGATTTGATGGAGTACCAGGTAAAGGGACGGATCGTGGTATTGGCTGCCAGTGCCTGTGAAAGCGCCCGCCTCCTGCTGAATTCCAAATCTCCCCGACACCCGAATGGTCTTGCGAATTCTTCGGATGTGGTTGGCCGTTACCTGCATGATTCAACCGGTGCAGATATGGGTGGTGTATTGCCACAACTTTTCGATCGCAAACGCTACAATGAAGATGGCGTTGGAGGCATGCATGTGTACTCTCCCTGGTGGCTGGACAATAAGAAGCTGGATTTCCCAAGAGGATATCATATTGAATATTGGGGTGGACAAGGTCAGCCTGCCTATGGATTCGGTATGGGCATCCAGAGTATGAATGGAAAATTCCTGGTGAATGGCAAACAAAAAGAAGCCGGCGGATATGGCGCTTCACTCAAGGAAGACCAGCGTTTCTTCTATGGAGCTTCCATTGGAATGGCAGGTCGCGGCGAAGCTGTTGCCTTCCGGCATAACAACTGTGAAATTGATCCGAATGTGGTTGACAAATACGGTATTCCTGTATTGAAATTTAATGTAAAATGGAGTGAACACGAGATCAACCAGGCCAAACACATGAAGGAAACCTTCAAGGAAATAATGCATGCAATGGGAGCTGTGATTACCTGGGGAGGTGATGATGGTCCGGAGAACAATTACGGCCTGCACACACCTGGAAAAATCATTCACGAAGCAGGTACCGCAAGAATGGGAAATGACCCCAAACAATCCGCTCTCAACAAATGGAACCAGGCACATGATTGCAAAAACCTGTTTGTTGTAGATGGTGCGCCTTTTGTTTCCCAGGCAGATAAAAATATCACCTGGACCATCCTGGCGCTTTCCATGCGGGCCAGTGAATATATTGTTGATCAGCTTAAAAAGAATAACCTTTAAATACTCCTTACTATGGATAGAAGAAAATCGCTCAAAGCACTTGCCCTGGGAACTCTTTCCACCGGCCTCCTGCTGGATGCCTGTAAGGAAACGGATAAAAAAGCGGATGCTCCCAAAACGGATGCTGCCGGTGCCGGTAAAATTGACCGGATGCCGGAAGAAGTGGAGCACTACAATAAAATCACTGCAGATAAGTTCTTTACTGAACATGAGATGGCAACCATCACCATACTGGCAGATATCATCATTCCGAAAGATGAGGTGAGTGGCAGTGCATCTGATGCCAAAGTGCCCGATTTTATTGAGTTTATAGTAAAGGATATGCCTGAACACCAGACACCCATGCGCGGTGGATTACGGTGGCTGGACCTGCAATGTTTGCGTCAGTTTGAAAAATCGTTTAAGGATTGCAATGAGCAACAACGAATCGCTATGGTGGATCAGATTGCCTATCCCAATAAAGCCAAAGCTGAAATGAAACCTGGGGTTAACTTTTTCAACCTCATGCGCGATCTTACCTGTACCGGATTTTACACCTCGGAAATTGGGGTAAAGGACATTGGTTATGCAGGTAACAAACCAAACCAGTGGAATGGAGTACCCGAAGATGTATTAAAGCAATACAACCTCGCTTATACCGAAAAGGAGAATACCGAATGTGTGAGTTATAAATAAATTCAATTCCATCAAATCTCTCATAGATGACGATTGCACGAAAACTCAGAATGGGCATGGTGGGCGGAAGCCTGGATGCATTTATTGGGGCGGTACACCGTATGGCAGCCTGGCTGGATGGAGAAATCGAACTGGTATGTGGTGCTTTCAGCAGCAGTGCAGACAAATCAAAACAAACCGGTGCAGCACTCAGGCTCCCTCCTATCCGAACTTATGCTTCTTACGAGGAAATGATCCTCACAGAGAAAACACTCCCGGAAGATCAACGCATGGATTTCGTATCCATTGTTACTCCCAACCATATGCATTTTGGTCCGGCTAAACTGGCTATGGAACACGGTTTCCACGTGGTGTTGGATAAACCAGTCACCTTTAGCCTCGCAGAAGCCCTGGAACTAAAACAGGTGATTGAAAAAACAGGAGCACTCTTCTGCCTCACCCATACCTATACCGGTTATCCGATGATCAAGGAAGCCAAACAATTGCTGGCCGCCGGAAAAATCGGTAAGATCCGGAAAGTATATGTTGAATACCCACAGGGATGGTTAACCGAATTTAGGGAAGGCAGTAATTACAAACAGGCAGCATGGAGAACGGATCCCAAAAGAAGTGGTATTTCCGGCTGCATGGGTGATATCGGAACGCATGCATTCAACATGGCCGAATATGTTACCGGCTTAAAAGTAGAAGCGATATGCGCAGATTTACAGATCACCGTACCTGGTCGTTTGCTCGACGATGACGGTTCTGTACTGCTTCGTTTTGAAAATGGTGTAAGTGGCAATCTCTTCGCAACCCAGGTTGCTGCAGGGGAAGAAAACAATCTGAAAATCCGGGTTTACGGTGAAAAAGGTGGAATCGAGTGGCAACAGGAAGATGCCAATACCCTGATGGTAAAATGGTTACATGAACCTGCCCAGGTGTATAGAGCAGGCACGCCCTATCTCAGCAGTTTTGCGCGCATGGGAACCCGCACTCCTCCCGGCCATCCGGAAGGATATCTGGAAGCATTTGCCAACATCTATCGCAACTTTGCATTTACCCTTCAGGCCCGGATGAATGGCACTGAAGCGAAACCAGAATGGCTTGATTTCCCTGGTATCGAAGAGGGAATCCGGGGTATGCTGTTTGTTGAAAAAGTTGTGGAGAGCAATGCCAGTGAACAAAAATGGACAAAGCTCTAAATAAAATGATCTTTTACTATTGACTAAATATTTGAATACATGACAACATTAAAAGGTCCTGGTATTTTCTTAGCCCAGTTTCTGGGCGATCAGCCTCCCTTCAATAACCTGAAGGCCATCTGCCTTTGGGCGGAATCACTGGGATTTAAAGGTGTACAGATTCCAACCTGGGATCCACGGTGCATAGATCTGCAAAAAGCAGCTGAAAGTAAAACTTATGCAGATGAAGTACGGGGTACAGTAGAAGAATGTGGGTTATCCATTACTGAACTCTCCACGCACCTGCAAGGGCAACTGGTGGCAGTTCACCCCGCTTACAATGAACTCTTTGACGGATTCGCTCCTGAATCGGTTAGAGGCAATGCCACTGCAAGAACCGAATGGGCAGTTCAACAGTTGAAATATGCTGCCCAGGCATCCCGTAACCTGGGATTGAACGCGCATGCCACATTTAGCGGCTCGCTGTTATGGCACACAGTTTATCCCTGGCCTCAAAGACCAGCCGGCCTGGTAGAAACAGGATTCCGTGAACTGGGCAAGCGCTGGAAACCCATCCTGGATGTATTTGAAGAAAACGGTGTGGACCTCTGTTATGAAATTCACCCAGGAGAAGATTTGCATGATGGCATTTCATATGAAATGTTCCTGAAGGAGGTTAACAACCATGCCAGAGCCTGTCTCTTATATGATCCATCCCATTTTGTTTTACAGTGCCTGGATTACCTGGACTATATTGATATCTATCACGAACGGATTCGCATGTTCCATGTAAAAGATGCTGAGTTCAATCCAACCGGCAGACAGGGGGTATACGGCGGCTATCAAAGCTGGATTAACCGTGCAGGACGTTTCCGTTCGCTGGGCGATGGCCAGGTTGATTTCGGAAGTGTATTCAGCAAACTGGCGGCCTATGATTACAAAGGATGGGCTGTAATGGAATGGGAGTGCTGCCTTAAACATCCTGAAGATGGTGCTAAAGAAGGTGCTATCTTTATACAGGATCATATTATCCGCGTTACTGAAAAAGCATTTGATGATTTTGCAGGAACTGGATCAGATGAAAACTTCAACAAAAAGATTTTAGGTATTCAATAAACAAAAAAACATGAAAAAGTATTTGATTCTGGCAGGCATCAGCGCCATTGCCTTTGCTTGTGGAAACCAGGCAACTGAAGAGAAAAAAACAGAAGAAGCCGCTGCCACTGAACAAACAGCTCCCGCTGCAGGTCCTTCTGCAGAAGAAGAAAAGGGCATTGAACTGATCGCCGGAAGTGATTGCCTTACCTGTCATAAAGTAAATGAAAAAGCAATTGGTCCGTCATATCAGGATGTAGCCAATAAATACACTGCGGATGATGCTACAATCGCCGACCTGGCTGGTAAAATTATCAAAGGCGGTAGCGGTGTATGGGGTGAAGTACCCATGACTCCACACCCTCAAATTTCTGAGGATGATGCCAAGACCATGGTAAAATATATCCTTTCATTGAAAACCAACTAATATGATTAAAAACCTAATGGTTGGACTTGCTCTGATTGGTATGGCCGGTTGTTCCAGCTCAAAAGAACTTGTTGCTGATAACACATTATCCAAAAAAGAGAAGAAGGAAGGATGGGTACTGTTGTTTGATGGAACCACTACCAATGGCTGGCATACCTACGGAAAAAATGAAGTAGGTGCAGCCTGGAAAGTGGCAAACGGAACACTTTATTTAGATGCTACCAACAAAGCCGGATGGCAGACATCAGGCGGCGGTGATATCGTAACCAATGAGGCATTTGAAAATTATCATTTCAAAGTGGAATGGAAAATCGCGCCTAATGGTAACAGTGGTATCATTTTCAATGTGAAAGATGACCGTTCCAAATACAAACATGTTTGGTATACCGGTATGGAAATGCAGGTTCTGGATAATAACGGTCACCCGGATGCGAAAATCCGCAAACACAGAGCAGGAGATTTGTACGATCTGATCGAATCCTCCCAGGAAACCGTTAAACCGGTGGGTGAATGGAACCTGGCTGAAATCATTCAGAATAATGGGCAACTCGAATTGAAACTGAATGGTACTACCGTAGTGAAAACAACACTTTGGGATGAAGCCTGGAAAAACCTGGTTGCCAACAGCAAATTCAAGGATCTGGCTGATTTCGGCGTATTCCGTTCCGGTCATATTTCCTTACAGGATCATGGCGATAATGTCTGGTACAAAAACATCAAGATTCGTAAACTCTGATATCAAGACTGCTCCCGAGGGGGCAGTTTTTTTTCCTGCAACAATCTTTTCAACATGAAAGCAATACTTCTTTGGGCGATGAGTCCTTTACTGCTGCTAACAGCATTCTTCGCACTGCCTGATCAATCCGGCTCTCCTGCGAAAACAGAAAATACAATCCTGGTGTTTTCTGCAACCCGTGGATTCCGTCATGCTTCTATTCCGGATGGAATCAAAGCGATCGGAACAATTGCAGCAAAGAACAACTGGAAGATGGTGGCTACCGAAGACAGTTCTGTTTTCAATACCAATAACCTGAAACAATTCAGTGCTATCATTTTATTGAATAATACAGGTAATGTATTTGGTCCCAATGAGGAAGCAGCACTGCAACAGTATGTTAGGTCAGGTGGGGGAATTATAGGAATTCACGCTGCAGCTGATTGCGAATATGACTGGCCCTGGTATAACCAGTTGATCGGCGGATATTTCGAGTCACACCCAGCTATTCAGTCGGCAACGCTTATGGTAAAGGAAAAGCATCCGGCAACTGCACATCTTGGATCCAGCTGGATTCACAAAGATGAATGGTATAACTACAAATCTGTATCTTCTGCAATTAAGGTATTACTCGAACTTGATGAAAAGTCCTACGAAGGGGGTAAAATGGGGGCAAGTCATCCCATCGCCTGGTACCAGGAATTCGATGGAGGTCGTCTGTTTTATACCGGCCTTGGCCACACCAGTGAAGCCTACCAGGATGAGAAATTCCTCATGCATGTTGCGGAGGGAATTCGTTGGGCGATGAAAAAGAAGTGAAAGGTGAAAAGTGAAAAGTGAAAAACCGGATCGCCCCATTTTCACTTTTCACATTTCACCTTTCACCTATATCAAGCTTGCCTTGATATAGCTTATACTCCGCTTTACACTTTCCAAATGATCAGGAACATAATTGTTTTCCTGCTCTACGAAGAAATGCTTCATTCCGGAAGTTTTGGCGGCTTTGAAGATTCGTTTCCAATCAATAGTACCGTTTCCGATCTCTGTATTCTGAGCCCGGTTTGCCTTGTCCATATCTTTCACGTGCCACATAGGAACCCTTCCCTTCAGGTTGCTGAATATCTGAACCGGATCCAGGCCGGCAAATACGACCCAATACAAATCGAGTTCCCATTTTACCAGGTCTGCATCTGTTGAGCTGGTCATCACATCGAAACCGGTTTGACCTCCATGATTTGCAAATTCAAAATCATGGTTATGATAGGCCAACTGGATACCTGCTTTTTTACAGGCTTCTCCGGCCACATTCAATTTGGCTGCGATCTTTTTATAATCATCCAAACTGGAACGCTTATCGGGTGGCAACCAGGGAATAGTCAGAAAACTGCTTTTCATGGTAAGGGCCGCCTGGATATGTTCATCCAGCTCCGCTTTACCGGCATCTTCATTTGAAAACAGGAATTTTACAGGCATGTAATGCCCACTGGGTACCGAGAGTCCCAAGCCGTTCATATACGATGAAAATTCAGCTACTGGAATGCCAAAAAACTTACCTCCTCCGAATCCATACAACTCCACTTCCTTATATCCGGCTGCAGCCACCTGCTGCAAAACAGCACGGGGATCCTTCGCAACAAGTTCTCTCAAAGTATATAGCTGGATACCGACAGAACGGTTCTTTTTTTCCGCCATTAAAAAATCGGGCACAAGCATCACCGCAGGCGTGAGCAGGGAGGCTTGTTTTAAAAAAGTTCTCCTGGTAGACATAACCTGAAATTTTGGGTATTATTTGGGCAATGAATGTACGAAATAAGTGTTTCAGATACACCACAAAAAAACCGGTCCGCTTGTGAGCGGACCGGCCTATGAAAAGGTAAGTTAGAATGTTAAACCCGGAAATGTGAGAATGCCTTGTTGGCTTCAGCCATACGGTGAGTGTCTTCTTTTTTCTTGAAAGCACCACCTTCACCTTTGCTGGCTGCAATGATCTCATTGGCCAGTTTATCAGCCATACTGCGACCGTTGCGCTCGCGGCTGTAACGGATCAGCCATTTCATGCTGAGGGAGATCTTTCTGTCGGGACGAACCTCAGAAGGAATCTGGAAGGTTGCACCACCGATACGACGGCTGCGTACTTCAACAGCAGGAGTTACGTTAGCAATCGCTCTTTTCCAAATTTCATAACCATCTTCATTGGTGATTTTGCTCACCTTGTCAACGGCATCATAGAAAATTTCGAAGGCTACACTCTTTTTCCCTTGCCACATGATATTGTTGACAAAACGGGTAACCAGTTTATCGTTATATCTGGCATCAGGGGCCAGAGGAAGTTTTTTGGCTTGTGCTTTACGCATCGGAGAACTATTTTAAATTATTTTTTACCAGTTTGTTTGTCTCTCTTGGTTCCGTACTTGGAACGGCTCTGCTTTCTGTCTTTCACACCGGCAGTATCAAGGCTACCACGAACAATGTGATAACGTACACCCGGCAAGTCCTTCACACGACCTCCACGGATCAACACGATGGAGTGCTCCTGCAGGTTATGACCTTCACCCGGAATATAAGCGATAACTTCCACCTTATTGGTCAAACGAACCTTAGCTACCTTACGGAGAGCGGAGTTCGGTTTTTTAGGTGTAGTGGTGTACACACGGGTACAAACACCTCTGCGTTGAGGACAGGCATCCAGTGCTCTGGACTTACTCTTTGCCTTGATGATTTCTCTACCTTTTCTTACTAATTGCTGAATTGTAGGCATTCTAACCTTATTTATTTGGGACGGCAAAGGTAGAATCCCTTACCGAAAAAACAAAATTAAATTCTAAACTTTCCACATCCACTGGTGCAGATCCTCGGCCTTTCCTTCCCGGATGGCAGTCAGACGTTCTTTTACGGCTTTTGCAATGGGGCTGTTATCCACATTAAATGTCATCTGAAACTCTTTGTATTTCAATTCTTTAACCATTGCAATTACAGCAGCAGTACCGGTTCCGAAAACCTCCTGTAACTGTCCCTTTCCATATGCAGCCAGGAGTTCATCTATATTAATTCTGCGCTCTTCAACGGGCAGTCCCATTTCCTTTAATACCACCATTACACTGTCGCGGGTCACCCCATGTAAAATGGTTCCTTCCTCCAGGGAAGGTGTTACCGCTACCCCGTTAATAATAAAGAACACATTCATCATTCCCACTTCCTGCAGCCATTTGTGTTCAAACGCATCGGTCCAGAGCACCTGGTCGTAGCCCTGCTTTTGTGCTTCGGTAACAGCCAGCATACTGCCTCCGTAATTCCCGGCATTTTTGGCAAAACCTACCCCTCCCGGCGCAGCACGGGTATAGTGCTCCTCTACCAGGATCTTCATAGGTGCGGCAAAATAGGGTCCGGTGGGACTCAAAATGATCAGAAATTTATAGGTAGCGGATGGACGAACCCCCAGCATGGAATCAGTAGCGAACATGAAAGGACGGATATACAACGAATGGTCCTTAATGGCAGGGATCCAGTTCTTATCAAGCGCAATCAGTTTACGCATGCCTTCCATAAAGATTTCCTCCGGAACTTCCGGCATATTCATCCGGGCAGCAGATGTATTAAATCGTCTGAAATTGTCGAAAGGTCGAAAAATAAAAGCATTGCCCTCTGCATCACGGTAGGCTTTAATACCTTCAAAAATGGCCTGACCATAATGTAGGGCTGCAAGGGAGGGTTCCAGGCTAAGGGCCTGGTAAGGCCTGATCTGCACAGACTTCCACTCACCATCCGCATATTCCGCTTCCAGCATATGATCTGTAAAATATCGGCCAAACGGGAGGTTTTCCAAAGGTGTATCACTCAGTCTGCTCCGGTCAACTTTCGTAACCGGTATATCGAATGCTGCAATCATATTTGGTACATTTGCTGCAAAGAAACAATGATTTTGCTGGGTAGCCAAACCATCCGGCCAAAACCACTAACAATTGTTAGTAAAAAATACCACAAGTTTTCATGTCGTTAAACTCGATTCGACTAACCCAGCACCAGGTAGCCGATTTGTATCCGGAAAGTCTGGTACTGACAACTGATATCGCTTCCACAAAAGGCAGGGCTGAAGATTTACCTGTAATTGAGGAAAAATCCGGCGGATGGGAAAAAACACCCATTCAGCCTGAAGTGTCCATCCAGTTCCTGGGCAAGAACAAGCGGAACCTGGCGATCCTGGTATTTTATCCAGATACCGTTCATATAGCCGAAGCCTCACTGGAATTCCTCAGCTCTGTATTAAAGGCCTGCCAGCTAACCCTCGCCGATGTAGCCATTGTAAATATGGCAAGGCAAAACCCTGGATTGGAGCAGTTGTTAAAGGAACTGGCTCCCCGGCAAATGCTCTGCTTTGGGCTGCCTTATCCGGTTGTGGGCTTACCTGAAGGTTTACCGGTATTGACTCCACAGCCTATTCTGGATTTAAAATTGATGATAGCCCCCTCCCTGGAAGAACTGAACCAGCAAACTGAGGCAGTGAAACCGCTGAAAAGAATGCTGTGGGAAGGATTGAAAACCATGCTGGGCATATAGCCTAAAAGAAACAATATGGAACTGATATTTGCTACCAATAACCTCCATAAAATTGCTGAAATCCAACCCTTATTACCTGCCACCATCCGTCTGAAAACACTTAAGCAGGCTGGAATTGAACAGGAGATACCCGAACCTCATGATAGCCTGGAAGCAAATGCCAGTGAAAAATCGAGGGTGATACATTCAATTACTGGTGCCAACTGTTTCAGTGAAGACACCGGATTGGAAGTAGTGGCACTAAATGGGGCTCCAGGCGTCAAAACAGCCCGGTATGCCGGTTCAAGTGCAGGGGCAAAAGAGAATATAAACAAGTTGTTGGATGTACTCCGGAATGAAAATGATCGCCGGGCCCGGTTCAGAACCGTCATTTCCTTAATTTTAAACGGGAAGGAATTCCAGTTCGAAGGTATTTGTGAGGGCCGCATCAGCGAACAGCCAAGTGGTAACCAGGGCTTCGGATATGATCCGGTATTCATTCCCAATGGATCGGACAGATGTTTCGCCGATATGACGCTGGAAGAGAAACAACAATACAGTCACAGGCGAAAAGCCACCGACAAACTGGTGGATTTTTTATTAGTGGAGGCAACCAAACTATGAACGATAGCGACTTAATCAAAGGAAGTATTGAAGGTGATCCGAAGATGCAGGAGGCCCTATACCAGAAGTATGCACCTAAAATGTATGCGGTTTGTCTCCGGTATGCGGGTAATAATGATGATGCGCAGGATCTCTTGCAGGAAGGATTTATAAAGGTTTTCCGGAACCTGGAAAAATACAGGCACGAAGGATCATTTGAAGGTTGGATGCGGCGCATTTTTGTCAATACTTCCATTGAGCAATACCGTAGGAAAGTTCATCTGAACAGTATTTCAGAACAGGAGGAACGAGGCATAGAAGATGCTTCGGTTTCCGTATTGGATCAACTCGCTGAAAGGGATATTGTACAACTGGTGCAGGAGCTTTCCCCGGGATATCGGGCAGTCTTTAATCTTTATGTGATTGAAGGATACTCCCACAAGGAAATTGCGGAACTCTTATCCATAAGTGAAGGAACAAGTAAATCGCAACTGGCAAGGGCAAAATCAATTTTGCAAAAGAAAGTTGCAGAATTTTTAGGGGTACAACGTAAACAAGCCAACAGATGAGGGATCCACTCAGCCATAAATTAAATCAATGGGAAGCCAGTCCGCCACCAGGCGCCTGGGAAAATATTTCCCATGAAATGAGCGAATGGAATGCCGAAAAAAAATTGGCCCAAAAACTCAACAATTGGGATTCCCCCCCTCCTGCAACCAGTTGGTCAGCTATTGCAGAACAAATCTCTCAAACATCCACTCAACCTACGTTCCGAAGAGGTGATGTTCCTGTACGCACGCTCTCTCCTTACCTGATTCGCTATGGTGCTGCTGCAGCAGTAGTAGGAATTATTGCCTGGGTTCTCTGGTCATCTCCATTCAAAGATGCCAGTGAGATGGCAACTTCCACCATCCCGCTTACCACCGAACAGGCAGTAGCCACCCCTTCTGGAACAGTTCCCCCTATTCAGGCAACGGAACCGGCTGCAGAGGAGTTTGCTGCAGTAACCAACCGCGACAAACAATCAAATTTTTCGGGTAGTGCCAAAAACCGTGATCCAAGAGAACCGGCATATGCCCTGGTAAGGAGAAACCGTATCGCAATTGAGACGATTGGCGGTAACTGGCAAAAAGAATTGGTCAGTCAGTTTTTGAATCCGGCCATCAAACAATTACCCGTACAGCAAACTGATAGCCGGTACATTCGGATCGCTTCCAATAATGGCAATTCGGTTCGCCTGTCTGCCAAATATGCTCCTATTTATCACCAACTCACTTATTCCGAAAACGGGAATAGCCGATACTCCATAAATGCGATTGAACAGCAATTACTCAAATCACCCTATATCCCGGATCCGGGAAACCTCTTTGATATTCTGCAATTGAAAGAACTATTGGAGGAACAATAAATTTTCAGTTTACATGGGCCGAATTAAACTAACCATGCCATCCGGTTTTTCATTCGAAACCCGGATTCCAGTTCGCATTACCGACCTGAATTACGGAGGTCATGTTGGGAACGATACCATTCTTAGTATCATTCATGAAGCCCGGATGCAATTTTTGCAGCAAGCAGGTTATACAGAACTGAATTTTGCCGGAGCCGGACTTATCATGAGTGATGTTGCGATAGAATTCAAACAGGAACTGTTTTATGGAGATGAAGTCATCGCCAGAGTTATGGCCACTGAAATAGGTCGGGTTGGATTTGATCTTTATTACCAATTACTGAAAACGGTTTCAGGAGAAACCAAAGTAATTGCAAATGCCCGAACCGGCATGGTCTGTTATGATTACACCAACAAGAAAGTGACGGGCATCCCTACTGAGGCCAAAGAAAAAATTGCAGCCATATAGTTAATCTGCATTCCAGATTTTCCATCCCTCTTCTGCCTGGATCAATAGCATATCATGACCGTTTTCTGTTATGGCTCCCCTTTCCTTTCCTTTTTTTAAGAAAAGCGTTTCAGCCGGATTGTAAACGAGGTCATATAAATAATGATCGGAACCAAGCTGAGCGTAATCTAAGGGGGGGCAACTATCTATATTTGGATGCATACCGAGAGGCGTGGTATTGATCCATAAACGCGAGTTGTGCTGCAGTTCTGTATTAAGTTCAGCATAACTGAGAATGCCAGCTGCTGGATCAGCAGATCGGCTGATTACGGTAAAGGGTATGCGAAGTTTATCCAGTACAAACTGTACCGCCTTGGAAGCACCTCCGGTACCCAGTACCAGGGCACGATCATGCCTCGGCTGGAGTGATTTCAGCAGTGACTTTTCAAATCCCAGTACATCGGTATTAAATCCTTCCAGGCGTCCATTCCGGATGCGGATGCAGTTACAGGCACCGGTTTTCCCGACCACTTCCGAAACACTGTGCAGATAGGGAAGCACCGCTTCTTTATAGGGGATAGTAACATTAATCCCTTCGAGCGAAGGATGTCGCCGAAGTAATTCGGGGAACTCCTCAATCGAAGGGATCGGGTAATTTTCGTACTGCGCAGGAATGCCTTCCTGTTCAAACTTTTGGTTAAAGTAGGCTTTGGAAAATGAATGACTTAAGGGATAGCCAATTAAACCAAAGTAGCGCATCAGGCCATTTCTTTATTCAGGAAGAGGTGGAAGGTATCGCCTCTCAGTCCCAAACGCATCGCTTCCAGTGAAATCATTTCTGAAGGTGCGATATTACCGAGGTTAACATTACAACCAATCAGCTCTATGAAATACAACTGCTGGGCTTTTTGAGGAGCTTCCCAAATGATTTTTTCCTCAGGAATTTGGGTCAGAATTTCCTGTACCAGGCCTTCCCGTACTTCACCGCTACCACGATAGATACCGACATTACCGGCTTCTCTTGCTTCCGCGATCACATAAGTGGATCCTGCTTCCAACTCGGCCCTCATCAACTCAATCCATTTGTAAGGAGGAATAATATGTGCAGCATCCTTACTTCCCACTTCACTCAAAACGGTTCCATGTTTGGTAAGTTTTTCAATGTAACCACATTTTTCTGCGTGCGGTATGGTGATCGAGCCGTCGCTAACTTCCATGTAGTCCACTTCAAAATCCTTACAAACTGCAATAAAATCTTCAAACTGATTGCGGATCAGAAAGGCTTCAAACAGCGTTCCGCCAAAATAAACAGGGATACCAAAGGATTTATAAACGGCTATCTTTTCCCGCAAATTGGGGGTAACGAAAGATGTTCCGAATCCAAACTTCACGATGTCTACATGCGGGTGTGCTACACTCAGAAAATTTTTAGCCTCTTCAATACTCAGACCCTTATCCATTACCATGGTAATTCCGGACTTACGGGGTTTGGCAACCCGTTCAGGAATTTGCGATAGGTTAAAATTCATTTACACTTTTTTTTGGATAGAAACCGCGCAAAAATAGGAAACAGCAGCCACATTACGCTTTTCCGGTTTTTCGGTGGCGCGCAATCAGGTCAACGACCAGTTGATTCTGGAGAATTGTTGGGTTAAGTGCAACAAATTCTTTCAGTTGTCGGGGAGCTTTCTGCAATCCTCTTTCGAGATAGAGCAAGCCTTCTTTAGATTTACCGAGGGCGAATAATATAGCACTTTTATAATATATAAAAACCGGTTTCCCTTCAGTATGCTGCAATGCCGCTAACACCTGTTCCATCGCTTCTTCGTAAAACTTATTCAGGTAGAGACAACGAACCAGGGCTTCCCAACCCTGTACACTTTTTGGCCGGGCTCTAACCACATTGGAAAAATAAAAAATGGCATCTTTTACTTCTCCCAACTGTACTTTACATTCCCCCATGGCCAGGTTGAATTCGGGAACAGATTTATGGATTTGCATGGCAGTTTCCAGCTGCTTAACTGCCTGTGCCCACTGTTCTTCGTTTATATAAGTGCAGGCAATCTTATAGTACAACTTGCTGTCATCCGGATTCAGGTGCACGGCTTTGCGATAATAAATCCTGGCTTGTCCATAATTTTTGTGTTTGTCGTAACAATGTCCGATGGCTTCAAAAATCACATCTTCCGGCCTCGACAGTTCCAGTACTTTTTCCAATACTTCGATGGCGTCTTTAAATTTGCGCAGCCGGATATAGGCATCGCCCATATTCCGGTAGGCATAATCGAATTTTTCATCAATGGCGATGGCATACTTGTAAGCATCTATCGCTTTTTCATAAAGTTTCAGGCCCTGGTAGGCGGCAGCCAGGTTAAACCAGGCGAGCTCATTGTAAGGATAATCTTCCAGAATCTGCTGGTGCAACTTGATGCTTTCCTCATTGCGCCCGGTAAAATCGGTCCAGAAGCAAATTTTATACAACGCTTCCTCATTGGTAGGCTCCTGTTCGAGAATAAGTTTGAGGCAATCAAAAATCTTTTCAAACTCTTCATAATCATCATACACATCCGCGAGTTCAAACAACAGTTCGATTTTTTCCTCTCCTTCAAATTCTCCAAGGGCAGTTTCCAGTAGATGAATCGCTTTTTCCTGTTCATCCAATGCCAGGTAGGCATCTGTGCGAAGAATATATAGTTCAATATTACGACTGTCGAGTAATTCTGCCAGATCCAGTACTTCCAGGGCTTCACGGTATTTCCGGGTGGCAATTAAGATGTCGGCTTTTCTGAAAAGAAGCGCTGCAGAATAGGGAAATTGTTCAACCCCCAGATCACAGGCTTCCTGTGCCTGCACCAAATCCTCCTTATCATCAAAATAATTAATGATTTTCTCAAAGGATTCCTCATCGAGAAAGCTGCTGGAACGGCCGGATTTCCTGTCGTTGTACAACCTCAATAATTCCTCCATGTCCTCTTTATCCTGTCGAAAGGGGTATTCTTTCATGAATCTTGGTTACTACAATTTAACTTAAACAAAAAAAAGTTCCAAGTTTATGTAACAAAAATTATCAACATGCGTTACATATATATTAAAATTTGTGATCAACGGTTAGGAATTTTCCAAATCTTTTATCTATTTTTGTACAAATATGTTGTTAAACCTCCATACAAGAATTACTAAACACAGTCTTAAACTGTTGGTGGCGGCTCTTTTCCTGAGCGTTACCGGTTTGGCGGTTGCAAGTATGGGCGGTGAGAAAAAAGCGAAAAAAGCTTCCAAAGCAACCGAAGATTTCGTTCCAATCAGGACCACTGCAGGATTTACACTCAAAGCGGGTCCCACTTACAAAGGAAGTTTAGGTTTCAACAGTCCTAAATCGACCAGTGGAACTTTATCCATCAATACACTGGTAACCTATCAGAAGGGTAATACTACCTATATTATGCCCTACAACAGCAGGATTTCAGTAGGTAAAACTACTCCCTGCAACAGCAGTACTCAGATGCTGAATCTGAAAGTACGCATTAATAAGTAACTCATCTCTTACAGCTTTATCCTTCTTTTCTTACCAATAAGGCTATTCGCTTTAATGAAGCTTCCATTTTCACTTTTCACGTCTCACGTCTGACCTTTCACGTCTTACCTTTCACTTTTGACCTAATTCCTTCTCCCCTTCTTACTTTCCTCATAGCTCATTTCTCTATACCCTGCTTTAGGAATATCAAATTTAGACACTGGTACCGGATTTAGTGATACCTGTGAAACAACATATTTGATGGTCAGTTTACCCTGTTGCAATTCATATTCCAGTGGAAGACCACGCAGATTGGTAAACTGGGTGTTGTAATGATTGTTTTCCGGAACCAGCTCCTCCGTATAATAAACAGTAAAGGTAGATCCATCTTTCAGGGATGCTACTGCTTTTTTACAGGTATATCCAGCCAATTGCTTAGTTTCTCCAGTAGTTGTGAATTCAATACCCTCATACCTGCGGTTCTTGTCTTTCCAATCTGCCTCGGTCATGCGGATCAGTACCTTTTGTCCTCCAACTTCCTGTAAAACCACAGCAGAACCAGTCCGGGCATCATGAATGGTAGTAAAGCTGGCCAGTGCACTCTGCATCTCGGAACGACTTAGACCGCCCTTCAGGTAAACAGTAGTAGTGGCACCATCGAAAGCATCCGCCAGCTTGGGTTCAGCAGCACCGGTGGTAATTACCGCATCGTAAACGATGGTAAGATCGGATACTCTTTTCTGGGCTAAAGTTCCTGTTACCAATAATAGGCCCAGCAGGGTAAAAAAGGTTGTTTTCATGTTGATCATGCTGATAAGCAGACGGAAAATAACCATTTTTAGTTGGCTATTTGCCTTTTTTCTGCATTTCCTGCACCTTCTTTTGTGTTTCCTGCATTTGCTCCAGTCGCTCCTGCCATTTTGACTTCGACTTGGGCTTTGCCCGATTTGCTGCCAACTGAGCTACGATTTTATCGTGATCGATAATATAATTCTGAATTACCCACTGGAGTGCGAGCGTAATCAGGTTGGAGACCGTATAGTACCAGGTAAGAGCTGATGGCAGTCTGTTAAAGAAAAACAGGAGCAATACCGGGAAGATATACGGCATATATTTTAACATCGGATTGTTCTGATCCGGTGTCATATTCATATTGTAAATGGAAATCAGGAAACTGGTTATTACAGCGGTCAGGGTAAACAGACTCACATGATCTCCGTACCAGGGAATATGAAAAGGCAGTTTGGCAATCACATCATACATAGACAGATCAGTTGCCCATAAAAATGATTCCCCTCTTAAATCAAGAAAAGAATTAAAGAAGCTATACAAAGCAAAGAAGATAGGAATCTGCAACAGAGCAGGGATACAACCACCGAGGGGATTCACACCAGCTTCACGGAAAAGTTTCATCTGCTCCATTCCAAAAGTCTGTTGATCATCACCATATTTCGCTTTCAGTGCATCAATTTCAGGACGGAGAGCTTTCATTTTGGCACCACTCAGGTAACTGGAGTAAACCAGCGGTGAAGTGATCAACCGTATGAAAATCGTCAACAATGCAATCACCAATCCGTAAGAGCTGAAAAACTTTTTTATAAAGTCGAATACAGGCATTACGATGTACTGGTTAATCGGGCGTACAAACGCATAAGGCCCCTGGCCAAGGTTCACGATCTTATCCATGTCCTCAATGTCAAGGGAACGAAGCAGTTTGTAGTCATTTGGACCGAAATAAAACTGCATTGGAAGGGTTGCCTGTGTTCCAGCCGGCAGCTTTTTTTCAAAATTGGCTTTAACGGCCACAATCATGCGGGAACTGTCATCCGCAGGCGTTGACCACTCAAATTTCGCTTTGTCGAATTTTTCTTTGTTAATCAGGGTTGCATTGAAAAAACGCTGTTTGATACTAGCCCATTGCACGGTTTTCTCAAAGCTTTCCGTGTCATTGGAGAATAGATTGAAATAATCATATTCCCCATTTTCCACCAGAATCAACTGCGATTGCTCCCTTTCATAACGGGCATCCATTTCCTGTTGCATAGCCGCTACATTCCATTGAAGCTGCAGGTTCTGTTGAGGGATCATGGAAGTTGTTCCCTGAAGCCGGAGGTTAAAGTCGATCAGGTAAGAATCCGGATGAATGATAAATTCCTGCTGAATGGATTCACCGGTATTACCAGTTGCTTCATAAACAATAATATGGTTTCCGTTGGCATCCTGCTGGGCTGATTTCAACTGAAAAAACAAGTCTGAAGAAGCCGTACTCTGATTGGGTGCAGTCAAAACCGGGAAACTGAACTGGTCGCTACCGTCTTCAATTACTGAAACCAGGCTACTGTCTGACCGGCTGTACTTTTTCAGTTTAACCTGCACCGGCTGGCCGCCTTTATTATTGAAAGTTACTTTTAAGAGATTTGTTTCAACAGTATGAAGAGAACTGCTTCCTACCAGGTGTCTGGCCCATCCGGTGGCATTTGAATCCAACGCTGCAGTAACCACTGCTGCACTGTCCTTAACCCTTGCCTGGGCAGCCTGTTGCTTGGCCAATTCAATTTTTGCCAGAGAATCTGCCTGCCGAAGCCGCTGTGCCTCTAATTCCCTGCTATTCTTGGAAGAAATAAACAGATAAACAAAAAGAAGTACACCTAACAGCACAAAACCAATTATCGTATTACGATCCATGCTTTGCATCCAAACTATTTTTAAGACCTGCGAAGATAGGGAAAACGTGAGATGTGAGACGTGAAACGTGAGATACCACGCCTAATGACACTATTCCATACTCTGTAAAACTTTCACTCCATCCTTTCTTTCTGCAAACTCCTTGGCGGCTTTTACGAAATGAACGAATATAGGTTGCGGATTTTCTACCGTGCTTTTCAGTTCCGGGTGGTATTGAACACCAATAAAAAAAGGATGCGTTGGAATTTCTACAATTTCCACTAAACCTGTTTCCGGATTTTTGCCGCTTGCGACTAAGCCTGCAGCTTCAAAATCAGCCAGGTATTGGTTATTGAATTCCCAGCGATGCCGGTGGCGCTCAGAAATCTCTGTGGAGCCATAGATACGATGCGCAAGGGTGCCCTCTTCAATCTTACAGGGGTAAGCTCCCAATCGCATGGTACCTCCTTTGGCAGTTACTGTTTTTTGTGCATCCATCAGATCAATAACAGGACGTTGGGTGTTCGGATCCATTTCAGTTGAATGTGCTTCCGACCAGCCCAGTACATTACGGGCGTATTCAATTACACTCATCTGCATGCCCAGGCAAATACCAAAGAAGGGCAGCTGATTTTCACGTGCATATTTTACAGCAATGATTTTACCTTCTATTCCACGATGTCCGAAACCGGGAGCCACCAGCAAGCCATCAAGGTGACTTAATTTCTCCACTACGTTTTCTTCAGTGATGAATTCACTGTGTACATTGACAATATTAACCTTACACTCATTCATTGCACCGGCGTGCACAAAAGCTTCCAGAATGGATTTATAGGCATCCTGCAGTTCAATGTATTTTCCAATCAATCCGATTGTTACTTTGCTCTTAGGATATTTTAGTTTATCCAGGAACTCTTTCCATTTACTTAACTCAGGCTCTGAATACTGGGTTATGTTCATTTTCCTCAGGCAGATCAGGTCCAACTTTTCACGCATCATGGCCAAAGGCACTTCATAAATAGTAGGCGCATCAGCCGCCTCAATCACTGCTTCTTTTTTTACATTACAAAAGAGCGCAATTTTCCGCCGGATTTCTGGTCCGAGTGGTTCCTCCGTTCTGCATACAATTACGTCGGGATGAACGCCTTCCTGGCTCAGCATACGAACACTGTGCTGGGTAGGTTTAGTCTTTAATTCTTTGGCTGCTTTGAGGTAGGGAATCAGGGTGAGGTGCACAACCACACAATCTTCTTCGGGCAATTCCCACTGTAACTGACGCACCGCTTCAATAAAAGGCAGACTCTCGATATCGCCCACGGTTCCACCAATTTCGGTAATTACAATATCATATCCCCCCTGCCCAAGGAGCAGCATACGCCTTTTAATTTCATCGGTTATATGGGGTACAACCTGAACGGTTTTTCCTAAATAAGCACCTTCTCTTTCTTTGTTGATAACAGTCTGATAAATCCGGCCGGTAGTCACATTATTTGCCTGGCTGGTAAAAATGCTCAGAAAACGTTCGTAGTGGCCAAGATCCAGATCGGTTTCAGCACCGTCTTCCGTTACATAACATTCACCATGTTCGTAGGGGTTCAAGGTACCCGGATCCACGTTTATGTAGGGATCAAATTTCTGGATCGTCACTTTCAGCCCCCTTGCTTGTAACAACTTACCCAGGGATGCCGCAATAATTCCTTTACCCAGGGAAGAAGTTACTCCACCTGTGACAAAAATGTACTTGGCCATATCAATTAAGTTTCAATTTTTATTCCTGTGGCCTGCGTCCAAAAAAAATAATTGCCCATGGCCTGTTGGCCAGTTGCAACTTAAATTACCAGTTAAATTATGTTATAGTGAACGCGGCTGATGTGACCTTGCGGAAAATTGCAATATGTTCATCCGGGAGGTCATGCAAAGATAGGGTAAAAAGACAATAGGCACCCGGAAACCCGGATGCCTATTTTTTCCTTTTGGTGATTATTGCTTATTACTTAATATTAACTTGAGAAATTTCCAAAGGCTGGATAGGTGTTGTCTTAATGAAAGCGGAATGATTTCTCTTCATGAAAATCTCCTTTATTTTTTCCGCCTGATCCTTGTTCGCGTGGATCACAACGATCGCCAATATTTCAACCAACAATATCCAGACACTTAAATTTCGCTTCATACTATTAGATTCTAGGTTATTCACAGGTTAGGAACGGCGAAGGTATAAAAAAAACCTAATATCTAGGTGAATTCCCTTACCCTCGCATAATCTAAAACGAATAACTGTATCAAATATTATTTATCCGCCTGGATTTTCACATAACTCGCTGATATCCCTTTGATAAGGGAGGAACTAAACCCCTGGTGCTCCATTTCATTAAGGCCGGCAATTGTACATCCTTTCGGAGTGGTTACCTTATCGATTTCATATTCGGGATGCGTGCCTTTCTGAAGCAGTAGTTCGGCGGCACCTTTTACTGTTTGTGCAGCAATCAGACTGGCGGTTTTGGCATCAAAACCTATCTCAATACCACCCTGAATATTCGCCCGGATGTAGCGCATGGCGTAGGCTGTACCACAAGCCCCCAATACTGTGGCAGCATCCATCAGTTTTTCATCGATGATCACAACCCTGCCTACCTGGCTAAACAATTCCAGTACCCAATTCACCTGGTCCTCCTTTGCTTTGGAATGGCTCAGGCAGGTCATACTTTCCCGGATGGCAACAGCAGTATTAGGCATGGCGCGAAAAATAGCCGGAATCTTATCCTCCAGTAATTCGGACCGCATTTCCTGGGTACTTACACCCGTTACTACTGAAATTAATAGTTTGTCAGCCGTAAGGCTGGGGGCAATTTCCCGGATCACTTCCCTGATCTGAAAAGGTTTAACTGCCAGTAGAATTACATCTGCCGCAGCGGCAGCAGCAGCATTATCGCTGGTAATAGTCATGCCCTGTCGCTGGTAAGGCTGGAGCAGGGTGGTATTGCGACGGGTAATCGTGATCTGACCGGGAGATAAAAATCCTCCTGCGGTCAATCCCTCTGCAATGGAAAGGCCGAGGTTTCCTCCGCCAATGATGGCTATGGTTTTGCTCATATATTCACTTGCTTGCTTTAATAATAGTGGCCGCCGGCCAGGTAATTGCGTACATATTCCCCTACTCCGTCTTCAAGTGAGTAAAAGCTTTCTGTATACCCTGAGGCTTTTAACTTACTCATGTTGGCCTCGGTAAAATACTGATACTTATCCCGGATATCTTCCGGCATGTCTATGAATTTTATCTGCGGTACTTTACCAAGCCCGGCAAATGTTGCTTTTACCAGGTCTTCAAAACTCCGGGCCTTACCGGTGCCCAGGTTGTACAAACCCGAAGCCGGTTGGTGTTCCATCAGCCAGTAACTAACTTTGATTACATCCTTCACGTAAATGAAATCCCGCAGTTGCTGGCCATCTTTAAAGTCGGGCCGGTGCGACCTGAACAGCTTTACATATCCCTGGTCGCGAATCTGGTTAAACGAATGCCAGATCACGGAGGCCATTCTACCCTTGTGGTATTCATTTGGTCCATACACATTGAAAAATTTCAATCCGGCCCAAAACGGTGGATGCATTGACTCATGCAGTACCCATTTATCAAATTCATTCTTGGAAACACCGTATGGATTCAGGGGCTGCAGCTGAAAGGGCAAATCGTGTGAATCATCATAACCAAGTTCACCGCTGCCATAAGTAGCAGCTGAAGATGCATACACAAGCGGTATGCTGTGAATCACACAGTAATTCCAGATCTTCTGGGAATATTCCACATTCAACCGCTGGTGAATACTATAATCAAATTCGGTTGTATCTGTTCTTGCACCGAGGTGAAAGATGAATGCAATATTGGGACGGTGGTTTTGTAACCATTCAAAAAAAACATCCCGTTCTATTTTCTCCAGGTATTTTTTATCCGCGAGGTTTGGCTCCTTGGCAGTTTTTGAAAAATCATCCACCAGCACCAGGTTGGAATATCCTTTCAGATTCAAATACCCAACCATGCAACTTCCGATGAAGCCGGCTGCCCCGGTTACTACAATAACTTCTTTATTGTCCATTGGATAAAGGTACTAAGTGAATGCTGAATTCAGACAGCTGCAAGTACCCGAATACTTACCATTCCCGGCTCATCCTCGTCAAAGCAGGCACTTGCATTGATAAAACTGGCGCGATCCCGGATCCTGTCCAGTGTATTGGCAAACAACTGACGGTTAATAATAATTTTATAATTCAGGTGAATGGATAAACAATAACCTTCAGCAATTTGATCCAGTTCAATTGCAACTTTTCGAATTTCGACATTCAACATGAAAGATGTGAGTGCTTCCTGACTGATGCGTAGGAAATCAACCTCCATTCCGCCTACGGGATCTTCTTTCAGATTGGCTGAAAAGGTGCAGGGTACACCACTCAACAGGGAGAATTCCCGGCATTGCCATTCCAGTGTGGCACTTAAGCCAACATGCCCCAGCATGTTAGAACCAATGCTAAAAGTAATCCTTCGTATGGTGGCAATTAATAATTCCGTAATTCCTGCAGCATGTTCCAGGCGGCTGCGACTTCCCTGGGTGAGATTATTTTCCCTGCGATTCACCCAGTCTATGTCCATTTTAATTACAGATGCAAGCTGAGCCATTTCTTCATGTAACTCCGACGCAAGAAATTTTCGATCCTCTTCCATGCTGGAACGAAAATGAGTAGCCAGGCTCTTGAATTTTTCATATTCCGCCTCGATTTCCTTCTCTACTATTTTTCTTTTGGAAATATCCTTGGCAATGGCAAAAACCAATTCCTTTTCTGGATTGTAAATGGAAGACCACTCAAGCCATACCACTCCTCCGTTTTTTGTGAGATACCTGTTTTCGAAATTGAGCAGGGCTTTTCCTTCAATCAGATCAGTCCGCATTTTTGCGGTAGCATCCCGATCCTCCGGATGAATAAAACTGGCAATCGGTTTTGAGAGCAACTCTTCTTCGCTGTAACCTAAAACCTCTCCAACAGCTTTATTAACCTTTTTAAAATAGCCATCTTTCCCTGCTATGCAAACAAGGTCGGGGGTAATATTAAAAAACTGAAACAGGTCACTGGAAACAGCCATTCGGATGCTGAGGATTAAAGTGCACTCAGTGCATGTTCAGATTCATGTCCGGCCAGAAATTTCTCTATAGCCGTATCATACTGATTTTTCCATTCGCCAACAGATCCCCAGTTCTCTCCATCAACCCGGATATCACCATTGGTAACGGTACCCAATAACCGAAATGGAGCAGTTCCGATTGCTGCTTCAAAAGCGGCTTTTTGGTCGGGCTTAACAGAAACCACCACGCGGCTCTGTCCTTCGCCAAACAGATCTGCATCTTTACGTATGGAACTGTCAGTATTTATATCAAACCCAAGGCTGTTTACAAAACCACTTTCCAACAGGGTGATAAATAATCCACCTTCACTGATATCGTGGGCTGAGATGATTTGTTTTGCGCGGATCAATTGTAATACGGTGCTCTGCAACTGAAATTCTTCTTCCAGGTCGAAGTGAGGTGCAGGAGAATAGTCAATCCCGCAGATTTTTTGCAGGTATTCGGAGCTGTTGATATCATTGGTTGCTTTACCAACCAGATAAACCAGGTCACCCGCTTCGCGGAATCCAAGTGTCATGCGATCCTGGTAAGAATCCAGCAAGCCGACCATACCAATGGTTGGTGTTGGATAAACAGGGCCGTCGGGGTTCTGGTTGTAGAAACTAACGTTACCACCGGTAACAGGAGTATTGAAACGACGACAAGCATCCCCCATTCCCTTAATTGCGTGAACGAATTGATAATAGACCTGCGGATCATAGGGGTTGCCAAAGTTCAGGCAGTTGGTAACACCAAGGGGCTCACCACCAGAGCAAACAATATTGCGGGCAGCTTCGGCAACAGCAATCATGGCTCCCTTGTAAGGATCGGCAAAAACATACCGGCTGTTACAATCTGTGGTAACAGCCAATGCCTTATTGGAAGGTTTGGCCAATACCACTGCGGCATCACTAGGAGCATTGGTTGACGTATTTCCGGTTCCAACCATACTGTCGTACTGAACATAGATCCAGCGCTTGGAGGCTATATTCGGCAGGTTCACCAGTTGCTGTGCCACTTTTTTATAATCAGCTGGCTGAGCAATGGAAGCCGGGTCAAATTGGTTGATTTTTTCAAAATAGGCAGGTGTTTCGTAGTTACGGTCGTACTGTGGAGCCCCACCACCCAGTACCAATTCTTCAGCCGGGATGGAAGCTTCCAGTTCTCCATGCATATAAAAATTCAGGATTCCGTCATCCGTAACTTCTCCTATAACAGAACAAGGCAGGTCCCATTTTTCGAAGATGGCTTCAACAACAGCTTCCTTACCTTTTTCCACCACCATCAGCATACGTTCTTGGCTTTCGCTTAATAACAATTCCCAGGTTTTCATATTGGCCTGACGGGTAGGAACCTTATCCAGGTCAATTCGCATACCCACTTTACCCTTTGCGCTCATTTCAGCAGTGGAGCAGATAATACCTGCAGCACCCATATCCTGCATGCCCACTACAGCCCCAGTCTGAATAACTTCGAGGCAGGCTTCCAGCAGTTTCTTTTCCTGGAAGGGATCACCCACCTGAACTGCGGGCAGTTCTTCCGCACTTTCGGCAGTAATGTCAGCGGAGGCAAAAGAGGCTCCTCCAATTCCATCCTTTCCGGTGGCTGAACCTACAAACATCACAGGGTTGCCAATTCCGGCTGCGGTTGCACTAACTGTTTCTCCTGCTTTTACCACGCCCACGCTCATCGCATTGACGAGGGGGTTGGTATGATAACATTGTTCAAAATAGATTTCTCCTCCAACTGTTGGAACACCGAAACAGTTACCATAGTGCCCAATTCCATGCACCACCCCACCCAACAGGTGTTGGGTTTTGGCTTCCTGGAGTTTCCCGAAACGCAGGGAGTTCAGGGCAGCGATGGGACGTGCGCCCATAGTAAAGATATCGCGGTGAATTCCTCCTACCCCGGTTGCCGCCCCCTGGAAGGGCTCGATAGCTGAAGGGTGGTTGTGACTTTCGATCTTGAATACTACACCGTAACCGTCGCCCATATCCATCAATCCGGCATTTTCCTCTCCGGCAGCCACCAGCATTTTACCACCTTCGCGGGGCAGGGTTTTGAGCCATTTGATGGAGTTTTTATAAGAACAGTGCTCACTCCACATACCGGAAAAAGCACACAATTCATTGAAATTAGGCGTGCGGCCCAGCTTTTGTTTGATTAGTTCGAACTCTTCTGCGGTAAGTCGCAGTTGCTGGGCGGTTGTTACGGTTACTTCCATGTTTTTTTGGCGGATAGTGTAAGAAAGCGCAAAGGTAAGGTACCTGACTGAGCCAGTGAAATGGGAATGGATTTTATTTGCATAGCCTATTTTTGACTGTCATGACCATTGCGTTCATTCATAGAGGTACCGCCATTTTGCCCGAAATCACTGCTTACAGAAACTATTTCGAAGCGCTGGGGTATCGTACCATTGAATGTCATCCGGATGAAATAATCAGCCTGAAACCTGAAATTGAATGGCATTTTTTGGGGATGCACTGGCGTCGTCGGAACCCCACTGTATTGGTTATACATGAATATGCTTCACTTTCCGCTGCTCCTTTTGCATCCTTTAAGAATTGGCTGAAGAAAGCACTGAATACAAAGCCTGATTTCCGAATCTTTCTGAATGACTATACCCGTGCAGGTTTAAACTTTCAGGACCAGGTACCCTGGGGAATCAGAAGTACAATTTACATCCCAGGTAAAAATGCGGTCATCCAGCAAAAAAAATTCGACTTTGTATATGCAGGAACATTAGAAAAAAGCCGGGAACCTGAAAAGTGGTTAACCTGGTTCGCACCAGGAGGCCCACTTGAGAAAAGAAGTTTGTTGGTGCTGGCGCCACGCAGAGCAGAGCTGGAAAAGGTATATGCATTTCCCTGGATTCAGTTCCATGATCCGGTGGCTCCCTGCGAAGTCAATGAGTACTTGCAAGCGGCAAGATTTGGAATCAATTACCAGCCTGATTGCCCGCCCTTTAATCAGCAACCCTCCTCCAAATTACTCGCCTATGCAGCTGCCGGTATTCCCATTATAAGTACCAACTACCAATGGGTACGGGAATTTCTGAAATCATATGGGGGTGCATTTTATCTGGTTGATATACATGATCCCAAAATCGATTTTAAGGCAATCGAAAATTTCACTTTTGAAGCGCCCGATCTGAAAGAATGGACAATCGAGTTTCAACTGGAGCGATCCGGCATCCTTGATTTTCTAAAAAAAACCGGCTTCTATCCGGGAGTTATCAAATCAGAGATATGATCCGCCGGTATTCATGAATAACTTTATCCATACCAAATCGATTGACTACTTTTTCCCTTCCTTTTTGCCCCATTTGATTGAGATCCTGTTCCCTTAACAGTAGCATCTCTTCCATTTTTTTTGCCAGGTCAAAAGGATCCTGTGTCTGACACAGAAAGCCGTTCACTCCATCCTCCACCACATCACGGCATCCCGTATTATTAGTGGTAATAATAGGAAGTTCCATACTGGCCGCTTCCAAAAGGCTGCGGGGTACGCCCTCGTTATAATAAGAAGGAAACACAAATACATCTGCATTGGCCAGGAAAGGACGAACATCTTCCTTAAAGCCAAGAAAATTGATTAGTCCCTGCGACTGCCATTGCTGCACTTTCGATGGGGCGATTGAATCGGGGTGATTTTCTTCGAAGAAACCCAACACCACTGATTCAAACACATACTCTTTCAATTTTAATAACCTGCTTGCCTCCACGAATAGTTCAACTCCTTTACTCTTGAGCATCCGGCAGGACATCAGGAATTGAAAAGTTGGATTCTTTTTACGAACCGCTGGTGGATGAAAATACGATGTATTGATACCTTCCCCAGGCAATACATTTATTTTATGAAGGGGCACGATACGCTCCCGCACAAACAAAAGGGCATCTTCATTATTCAGGAAAAGGACTTCCTTGGCCCCACTCAAAGAGAACCGATAAAGTTGCTTGATTATGAAGTAGAGCAGGTTCTTTCTGGAAAACGCAAATCCCAATCCGGTTATAATCGCAACCGAAGGAATTCCATTTCTGTGAGCAGCAATCGTTCCGTAAATATTAGGCTTGGCTACATAGTGAAATATCAGGTCGGGTTTGATTTTTTTATACAGCCGTTTCAGCTTCATCAGAAACTTCAAATCCGTAAATGGATTAATTACTTTATTATCGAAATCAATCGCAATATGGGAACAGCCGAGTGCTAATACTTTTTCAACAATGGCATGGTTTGGTGTGATTATTAAAATCTCATGCCCGTCGGCTATCAGCATTTTAATGATATCAATTCTGAAATTATAGATCGACCAGGCGTTATTGGATACAAAAGCAATCTTCAATTTTTTTCTATCGCTCACTAAATCAAATATTAATCTTTCAAATGTATAGATTTGGAAACAATTCAGGGAAACGATGATGAATTATATTCTCTTCCTTATTGCCTTTTCGACATTCTATTACTGGCTCTATCGATTTATGAAAAAAGCGAACCACGGACTGAATCCGGGGCAACTTGCTTTGGTTTTTGTTTTAAAGGTATTTACTGCCTGCTTCTATGGTTGGTTGCTGCTGCATTATTATGGAGGAGATGATACCTGGGTAATTCATGAGGATACGCTAATGGAGTGGGGTCAGATGAAAATTAACCCATTGCGCTTTTTTGTATATGAAGTTGATCTGCGTCAATACATTACTGACATGGGATGGAAAGAGGGCCTTCCTTATTTCAGGATGAAATTGGAAAAAGCCATTATTAACAAGCCATTGGGCATCTTTAATTTTTTTTCCCAGGGGAATTTTTATGTTAACATGGTCGCCTTTAGCTTTATCAGCTTCTGGGGAACATTCTGGTTGTACCAGGTGCTGGTTCACCTGATGCCTGCCTATAAAAAATGGACGTTTCTTGTACTGTTCTTTTACCCTCCTGCATTATTCTGGCTGAGCGGGCTGCGAAGTGATGCTATGCTGTTTTTCTTTTTCAGTCTTTTTGTTTCGCGATTGTACAGGCAGTGGCAGATTATGCCGGCAAAAGCCAATTTGTGGTTAGCTTCTTTTGCCTGGTTTGGAATGGCTGTTGTGAAAGCCAGTTTTGCACTGTTGTTGCTCATCCCTGTATTCGCCTGGTGGCTTACGGTCCGGAAAAAATGGACCTTTAAAAAGGCTTTTGGTGGTACAACGCTGGTATTCCTGGGTTTGTTTTTTTTGAGTGCTGCTTTCCCGGAACCATTTAATTTACCCAATGCTGTCGCCAACGTACAACAGGAGTTCTTTAAGCTGGAGGGGAATACGAGAGTGGACTTACCGGCACTCAGTTCTGATCCTGTATCTTATTTAAAAAACCTGCCCGCTGCGCTGGATAATATCTTTCTTCGCCCCTACCCCTGGGAAGCGAAGGGAATACTGCAATATGTAATGGTTGCACAAAATATTTTTATAATATGTTTAATAGGGCTCTTTTTTATCCGGAGATTTCCAGGCAGGAGTGATTTGGCTCCTCATGCATTGCTCTGGATGCTCTTATTTTTTAGTATAAGTTTCTATCTGTCAATCGGTTATACTATTCCATTCCCGGGTGCTACCATTCGTTACAGGGTGATTCCTGAGACACTCCTGGTCTGGCTTTTGTCCATCGGAGCTATGGGATCAACTCTTACACATTATAATAATTTCAATGTTTATAAAAAGCAAAAAAACATTTGAAATTCATCCACCAATTACTGAATTGTTATCATTTTTTTAAGCAACTTAGCGGAAATTTATTCTTAACCGGAAAAATTAACAGCTAAAAATTATTTCTCATGTCATTACGTGTTAGTGCTATCAACAACATCAGCCAGGGAAAGGATCTGAAGGGGCCTGCGTCTGCCAAAATCACTGCTTTATTTGGTGAAAACGTATTCACCCTTCAGAAAGCCAGGGCATTCCTGAGCGATGAGGCATACAAAAGCCTGTTGTCCTCTATCAAAGGATCCAAAAAAATTGATCGTACCGTTGCGAATCAGATTGCAGCCGGCATGCGTCAGTGGGCCGAGACAAAAGGCGTTACGCACTACACACACTGGTTCCAGCCTTTGACCGGAACTACCGCAGAGAAGCATGATTCCTTTTTTACATTAAAAGGGGATGGCACTGCAATTGAAGAGTTTGATGGAGCTGCTCTGATTCAGCAGGAGCCAGATGCTTCTTCATTCCCAAGTGGTGGTATCCGTGCTACTTTTGAAGCACGTGGTTATACAGCCTGGGACCCCTCCTCTCCTGCATTCATCATGGAGATTGGAAACGGAAGAACACTTTGCATTCCTACCATTTTTGTTTCTTATACAGGTGAAACACTCGATTATAAAGCGCCTCTCCTGAAATCACTGGAAGCCCTGAACAAGAGCGCTGTTGAAGTTGCCAATTATTTCGATAAAAATGTAAGCCGTGTAGCAGCCACCCTCGGCTGGGAGCAGGAATATTTTGTAATCGATGAAGGCATGTTCAATGCACGTCCCGACCTGGTACTGAGTGGTCGTACAGTATTCGGGCATGCGCCAGCAAAAGGCCAGCAATTGGAGGATCATTATTTTGGTTCCATTCCAGAGCGTGTGTATGCCTTCATGCGTGATTTCGAAAACGAATCCTACAAACTGGGTATTCCGCTGAGAACCCGTCATAATGAGGTGGCACCTGCACAGTTCGAGTGTGCGCCAATCTTTGAAGAAGTAAGTGTTGCTGTAGACCACAATACCCTGTTGATGGATGTAATGAACCGGGTGGCACGCAGACATGGCTTACGGGTATTATTACACGAAAAACCATTTGCCGGAATCAATGGTAGCGGTAAGCACAATAACTGGAGCATGTCAACTGATACAGGTGTAAACCTGCTGGCTCCGGGCAAAACACCGAAGACCAACCTGATGTTCCTTACTTTCTTTGTGAACACCATTAAAGCGGTACACGATTATTCTGACCTGCTGCGTGCGAGCATTGCATCTGCGAGTAACGATTACCGTTTGGGTGCGAATGAAGCACCTCCTGCGATCATATCTGTTTTCATTGGTGGGTACCTGACCAAAGTGCTGGAAGAAATCAAAGAGCGTGTAGGTGATAAATTTGATGAGCAGGATGAAGCTATTCTCAAGCTGGATCTGCACAGAAGCATTCCGGAGTTGTTGCTGGATAATACAGACCGGAACCGTACATCTCCCTTCGCTTTCACCGGTAACAAGTTTGAATTCCGCGCTGTAGGTTCTACTGCGAATTGTGCCAACGCAATGACCACCCTTAACACTATCATGGCCGACACCCTGAAAAAATTCAAGCAGGATGTGGATGTATTGATTGAGAAAGGGGAGAAAAAAGAGATCGCGATCATGCATGTGATCCGTGAGTACATTGTAGCAAGCGACAAAGTATTGTTTGAAGGTGACGGATACAGTGAAGAATGGGAAAAAGAAGCAGCCAAGCGTGGCTTGCCAAACCTGAAAACCACTCCGCTGGCATTGGATGCAATGGTAACCGACAAAGCCAAACACCTGTTTGAAAGCAATGAAGTGTTATCACATGTTGAACTGGAAGCCCGTCATGAAATCGAGCTCGAAAAATATATCAAGAATGTACAGATCGAAGCCCGTATCATGGGAGAGCTTTGTACCAGCCACGTTCTGCCAGCATCTGTTAAGTACCAGAATATCCTGATCAACAACATCAAAGGATTGAAGGAAATAGGTCTGAAGGAAAGCAGTTATGCGAATCAATTACAGATCCTGGAGAAGATCAGCGAGCACATCAATATCTTGTCTGACCTCGTTGAGAAAATGATTGAAGCGCGGAAGGTATGCAATGCCATGACCGACACCCGCACCAAGGCCATAGCTTACGAAAGCCAGGTGAAAGCGCCTTTCTTTGATGCAATCCGCTACCGTGTTGACAAACTGGAGTTGCTGGTAGATGATTCCAACTGGCCGCTGCCCAAGTACAGAGAGATGCTTTTTATTCGCTAATTAAACAGTGACTGATAAACAACAAAACCCGCCGATTGGCGGGTTTTGTGTTTTTAGGATGATGCGATTTCAGAGCTCATGATGCGATTTTTTACCCAAATGAGTCAATTATAGCATTCTTGCTTGAGGTTATTTTTAATTGATTTTCAAGTAATTAGATATTAGCCGTGGTTAACAAACAGGTAATTTCAGCCTATTCCTACGCCATTCCTACGTATATCCTACAGTTTTGAACTACTAATGATCCGATAATCAACTACTTATGAAATAACAGAATTGAATCAATTGAATCATGGGGAAACAAGGAATCTCATAGTGATGGACACAAAAAAAGGCGACTTGCGCCACCTTGAATGTTTTCACAACGGAATAATCCTTATTGTGATTTGCTTTCATTGCAATAATACATAAACAAACCATATCTGCAATACGGTTTCCCGTAATTGATTTTATCCTAAAATAATTATATTGAATGCGAAACCCTTAAACCTTCATCTGGATGAAAAAGATATTAGGCCTGGATATTGGCACGAACAGCATTGGATGGTCACTAATAAATTATGATAATACGCTCCATCAAGGACAAATTCTTGGCATGGGATCACGGATAATTCCAATGAGTCAGGACATCCTTGGGGAGTTTGGGAAAGGTAATACGGTTTCTCAAACCGCTGAAAGGACGCGGCTTCGAATGATGCGCAGACTCAAAGAAAGGCATTTATTAAGAAGAGAACGTTTACATCGGGTTTTAAACCTGCTTAATTTCCTGCCTCCTCACTATAAGGAACAGATTGACTTTGAAAAAAATCCGGGTAAGTTCAAAGATGGATGTGAACCCAAAATAGCCTACCGAAAGCTTGAAAATAGTTCCGGTTCCAACCCAAAATCTGAATTTATATTTAAACAAGCCTACCAGGAGATGCTGGAACAATTTCAGCAAAACAACCCATCCTGGTTGTTAAAAGAAGATGGAAGCAGTCGAAAAATCCCCTATGACTGGTCAGTTTATTATTTACGAAAAAAAGCGTTGAATGAGAAAATTGAAAAAGAAGAATTAGCGTGGGTGCTCCTGCATTTTAATCAGAAAAGAGGCTACTACCAGGCCAGAGGTGAGGAAGAAGATGAACAGTCAAACAAAGACGTCCAATTTCACTCCCTAACAATAACCGACGTGCAGGCAGATGAAGAAGCCAATAGAAATGGAGATATCTGGTACTCGTTAACATTAAGTAATGGGTGGCTTTACCGAAGGTCCAGTAAGACGCCCTTATTTAACTGGAAAGGAACAACCCGAGACTTTATTGTTACCACTGAATTAGAAGCCGACGGAACACCAAAAGTTGACAAAGAAGGGCAGGTTAAAAGAAGTTTCCGGGCACCTGGCACAGACGACTGGACCCTATTAAAAAAGAAAACTGAACATGAGATAGAAATTTCCGGAAAAACTGTTGGTTCATATATTTTCGATACGCTTTTACTTAACCCTCGGGTGAAAATAAAAGGAAAACTCGTGCGTACCATTGAAAGAAAATTTTACCGGGATGAATTGCATCGTATACTTGAAATACAGGCCTCTTACCACAATGAATTCAAAGACGGTGATTTATTAAAAAAATGCATACATGAATTGTATAAACAAAATGCATCACACCAGGAACTGCTACTCAATAAAAATCTTACCTATTTGCTGGCTGAAGACATACTTTTCTATCAACGACCACTTCGAAGTAAAAAATCAACAGTTGGCAACTGTCCGTTAGAATTCAGACCATCCAAAGATGAAAAAGGAAAATTAGTTTATTTGGATGGGAAGCCAGCAATGCATCCACTGAAAGTAGCGCCAAAATCGAACCCCTATTATCAGGAGTTCAGACTATGGAACTGGATACACAACCTTAGACTTTACAGAAAAACAGATGACAGTGATTGTTCAGGAGACTTTATCGGAAGCCCTGCACAGAAAGAAGCATTGTTTGATTATTTGAATGATCAAAAAGAAATAACCCAGGAAAAACTAATAAAATTTCTGCTCACGCAAAAAGGGTTAAAAGGAAAAGCATTAAATCAGGAAATAGCAAACTATCGCTGGAATTATGTAGAAGGAAAAATTTATCCAGGTAATGAAACCAGATCCATGATCCTTGGCAGACTTGGCAAATGCATAGAGAAGCCGGGTGAATTTCTGGAGGAAGACAAACTCAATCATTTATGGCATATAATATATTCCGTAACTGATCAGGAGAGTTTTGGAAAGGCATTACGCACATTTTCCAGGAGATATAATTTAGATGAGAACATCTTTTTTGACGCTTTTAAAAAGACCCCTCCTTTTGACAGTTCCTATGGAGCCTATTCTGAAAAAGCAATTAAGAAGATACTTCCTTTAATAAGAGTAGGCAGGTACTGGAAATATGAAGCTATTGCCCCAGTTACCCGTGCCAGAATTGAAAAAATACTGACTGGAGAATTTGATGAGACTATACGAGATCAGGTTCGAAACAAGGCAATACACCTGGAAAAAGAAACAGATTTTCAGGGTTTACCTGAATGGTTGGCTAAATACATAGTATATGATCGCCATGCGGAAGCTGAAGCAGCTGGAAAATGGAATAGTGTGGCTGAAATTGATCAATGGCTGAAGGATTTTCGGCAATACAGCCTTCGAAATATGGTAGTGGAACAGGTGACACTGGAAGCTATGCGGGTGGTACGGGATATTTGGACATATTATGGGAAAGGGGCTGCAGGATATTTTGATGAAATTCATATTGAGCTTGGCAGAGAATTAAAACAAACAAATGATGAGCGAAAGGAACAAACTGGTAAAATAGCTGAAAACGAAGCAACTAACCAACGCATCAAATATTTATTAGCTGAAATGCAGGAATCTGGGCAGGTTCAGAATGTTCGACCCTATTCGCCAATGCAACAGGAATTACTCAAAATATATGAAGAAGGCGTACTGAAATCTGGAATTGAAATAGATCCGGAAATATTAAAAATTTCCAAAACTGCACAACCTGCCACTGCTGACCTTAGGCGGTATCGTTTGTGGCTGGAACAAAGATATCGTTCTCCCTATACCGGACAAATCATTCCACTGAGTAAACTATTTACTCCGGAGTATGAAATCGAGCATATCATACCAAGGGCAAAATATTTTGACGACAGTATGAGCAATAAGGTAATTTGCGAGGCTGCCGTGAATAAACTAAAAGATAATCAGACCGGATATGCGTTTGTGAAAAATAATGGCGGTCAAATGGTAGAACTGGGATTTAATCAGACCGCCAAAATCTTAAATGAAGAAGCGTATAAGGAATTTGTTCAGAAAGAATATGGATCTAATCCAGCAAAAAAGAAAAAGCTCCTGATGGAAGAAATTCCGGAAGAGATGACTGAACGACAACTGAATGATACCCGTTATATTAGCCGCCTTATTTCACAGATTCTTTCCAATCTTGTACGTTCAGAAACCAACGATGATGGAGTTAATTCAAAAAATATCATCCAGGTAAATGGGAAAGTAACTGCGGCCCTGAGGCAGGACTGGGGACTCAATGATGTATGGAATGAACTTTTAGTACCCCGGTTTCAAAGAATGAATACGTTGTTGAATACAGACAAGTTTTTAGCCTGGAACCAGTTACACCAAAAATGGTTACCAACAGTACCCCTGGAGCATGCAGCAGGTTTCAGTAAAAAGCGAATAGATCATCGGCACCATGCATTGGACGCATTGGTTATTGCCTGTGCCACAAGGAGTCATGTCAATTTCATAAACAACCAGAATGCAAGAAAAGGAGTAAAAAGAGAGGAAGAAAAAGCAGGAACAAGATATGATTTGAGAAATGTTTTATGTTATAAGAAAAACAACCAGCCTGACAGCAGCAATTATGAATGGATCTTTAAAAAACCGTGGGAAAATTTTACTGCTGAAACAAGGGATAAACTGCAAAGCATTGTGATCAGTTACAAAAAAAATCTCAGAGTATTGAATTCCACGAGTAATTATTACACCAAGTGGGGGCAAGTAAATGGCGAACTGGCACGAATCCGCGAAAAGCAAACTACAGGTGCAGCAAAAGCAATCAGAAAGCCCTTGCACAAGGATACGGTGTTTGGCGCAGTCAGATTACAAAAGAAAAAAATAGTATCCTTATCCACTGCCCTGGATAATATAAACAGCATCGCAGATAAGGAATTCAGGAAATATCTGTTAGATCTTCAAGGGCAGGGTATGGACAAAAAGAAAATACAGGCTCAACTGAAATCCATGCAAATGGAATGGAATGGTAATCCCATTTCAAAAGTAGATATATGGTATTGGGATGAGGACCAGGTTGCGACCAGAAAAATTCTGGATACAAGTTTCACTGAAGAAAATATTTCAGGGATAACAGATACAGGAATTCAAAAAATACTGCTCAACCATTTAAACAACCACAAAGGAAAGACAGATGAAAAGGGAAAAGCCATTCCTGCTGAATTGTTAGCATTTTCTCCGGAAGGAATTGAACAAATGAATCAAACGATTCGGCATTTAAATAGGGGAAAAGATCATCAGCCCATTGAAAAGGTAAGGGTTTATGAGCCGAAAGGGAATAAGTTTCCTGTGGGTGAGAAAAACAATAAAGGAAGCAAATATGTAGAGGCCGCCAAAGGCACCAATTTGTATTTTGGGATCTATCAGGCTGAAGGAGGTGAGCGGTCCTATGAAAGCATTCCGTTAAATGTGGTAATTGAGCGACTGCGACAGGGACTTGCTCCTGTACCGGAGACAAATGAAAAGGGGCATCGGCTGTTGTTTGATTTATCTCCTAACGATTTAGTTTATGTACCAACAGAGGAAGAAATTGGAAATGGAAAGGCAGCACTAAATGCAGGTTCAAAAATTAATCCGGACAGGATTTATAAGGTGGTGAGTTTTACGGGGAACCGACTTTCTTGCAATAAACAGGAGGTTGCAATTTCCATATTGGATAAAGTAGAATACACAAGCCTTAATAAAATAGAAAGAACGATAGAGGGTACGATGATAAAAACCTGTTGTTGGAAAATATCCTGTGATAGGTTAGGTAACTTCAAAATAATCTGATAATTAAAATTGCACTTCGAAAAAATTGAAGGGCAATTTTTTATAATATCTACACGTTTACCAAATACCTAATTCGTTTTTTACCAATAAACTTATCCTGTGGTTAAACGAACCTTATACTTTGGGAATCCTGCTTATTTACGGGTTGAAAATGAGCAATTAAAGATTGAGTTACGCGAAAGTGGCGAAATCAGGCAGGTTCCTATTGAAGATATTGGCTATATCATTCTTGATAACCAGCAAATTGTTATTTCCCAGGTAGCCATTGCCAAACTATTAGCTAACAATACGGCTTTGATTACCTGCGACCAAACGCACCATCCGGTTGGATTAATGCTTAATCTGGATGGCAACACATTACAATCGCAAAAATTCCAGGCACAGGTTGACGCATCCGTTCCCTTAAAAAAACAACTCTGGCAGCAAACTGTAATCAGTAAAATTCAGAACCAGGCGATAGTTTTGGAAACACAACGGGTTTCTGGAAAAGCATTGCGACATCTGGCTCAGCAGGTTAAAAGCGGAGATTCAGAAAATCATGAAGCCCAGGCGGCAGCCAGTTACTGGAAACAGGTTTTTCCAGAATTTTTAGCATTCAAACGGGAGCGGTTTGGTCCCCCACCCAATAATCTGCTTAATTACGGATACGCTATATTAAGGGCGATGGTAGCCAGAAGCCTAACGGGATCAGGTTTGTTACCTACCCTGGGAATTCATCATCGTAATCAGTATAATGCCTATTGTTTAGCAGATGATATTATGGAACCTTACCGGCCTTTTGTTGATTTAATTGTTTGCCAACTTATCCGGCAAAATGGGCAATACCTGGAGATGACCCCAACCATGCGAGCGGAACTTTTAAAAATCCCCCAGGTAGACGTACATCTTGAGGGGAGAAAAAGTCCCATGATGGCTGCCATTCAGCGAACAACAGCCTCCCTGGCTCGTTGCTTTGAGGGAAAAGCGAAGAAAATTATATACCCGGAACTAACCCTACATGTTTGACCGTCTAAATGCATATAGGATTATGTGGGTACTAGTATTTTTTGATCTTCCGACAACCACGAAACGCGACCGTAAGAGATATACCCGATTCCGGAAGGACATCATGCAGGACGGATTTGAACTATTTCAGTGGAGTATTTATCTGAGGCACTGCATGAGTCGGGAAAATGCGGACGCCCATGTAGCCCGGGTAAAAAAACTATTGCCATCAAAAGGTCATGTGGTAATTATGAGTATAACAGATAAGCAATTCGGTATGATGGAAATTTTCCGTGGCCTGGATCAAATTAAGTCCCCGGCTGCCGCCACACAATTGGAAATGTTTTAAAAACAGGATGAAAAAAATGGATTCCGAACCCATTTTTTTCATCCTGTTTCGGCATATAAACAACTGATTATCTAATAATTATAGCGGTTCAGTTGTTGTTATCCGAAGCTACAGAATAAATTGAAAGCAAATCACAACTAATTTTTATAATGGTACCTGCCATCTTCAGTTGTTGTTATCCGAAGCTACAGAATAAATTGAAAGCAAATCACAACTTGACGAGCTACCAAAGTGGTGGGAATCTTGTTGTTGTTATCCGAAGCTACAGAATAAATTGAAAGCAAATCACAACCGTCTGAAAGTTTACCATGAATCAGATGTAGTTGTTGTTATCCGAAGCTACAGAATAAATTGAAAGCAAATCACAACGGGTTTCTGTTGCTGTTCCCGTCCCAGTTGGTTGTTGTTATCCGAAGCTACAGAATAAATTGAAAGCAAATCACAACTAATATTCCGGTAGCACCCCCCGCGCCCGGTTGTTGTTATCCGAAGCTACAGAATAAATTGAAAGCAAATCACAACTCTAATTCCTTTTTATAAATTTCATCCAACGTTGTTGTTATCCGAAGCTACAGAATAAATTGAAAGCAAATCACAACATGGTTATGAATAACCCAAATGTTGGGGATGTTGTTGTTATCCGAAGCTACAGAATAAATTGAAAGCAAATCACAACAATTGTGGATATGGATTGTCTCCTGAATATGTTGTTGTTATCCGAAGCTACAGAATAAATTGAAAGCAAATCACAACTGCCAGGTGATTACATCCTTAAAGCTAACGTTGTTGTTATCCGAAGCTACAGAATAAATTGAAAGCAAATCACAACTAGGTATTGGTCAAAGTTGTTTACATCGTTGTTGTTGTTATCCGAAGCTACAGAATAAATTGAAAGCAAATCACAACACCATCCCACACCCGGACTAGTTGAGAAGTTGTTGTTATCCGAAGCTACAGAATAAATTGAAAGCAAATCACAACAGGGTGATGTAAACCGACCAATCTTAGAGAGTTGTTGTTATCCGAAGCTACAGAATAAATTGAAAGCAAATCACAACATCGAATTCGGAACCAGGTCAAAAGTGAGCGTTGTTGTTATCCGAAGCTACAGAATAAATTGAAAGCAAATCACAACAAAGAGTATCTTATACCTATCCATTAATCGTTGTTGTTATCCGAAGCTACAGAATAAATTGAAAGCAAATCACAACCGGATCGTCTGCGACCTGGTACACCCAGCAGTTGTTGTTATCCGAAGCTACAGAATAAATTGAAAGCAAATCACAACCAGAATCCGGACGGTTAGAAATCTGGCTGGGTTGTTGTTATCCGAAGCTACAGAATAAATTGAAAGCAAATCACAACGGAAAAGAAAAGTTCGCATGGAAGCGGAAAGTTGTTGTTATCCGAAGCTACAGAATAAATTGAAAGCAAATCACAACTGATTTTCTTACAGACTTTGAAACCAGATAGTTGTTGTTATCCGAAGCTACAGAATAAATTGAAAGCAAATCACAACTCTGGTTGGCTATGGTCTTGAGGCATAATGGTTGTTGTTATCCGAAGCTACAGAATAAATTGAAAGCAAATCACAACCAACCTCCCAAAATAACCTGCCGCCTTTAGTTGTTGTTATCCGAAGCTACAGAATAAATTGAAAGCAAATCACAACTGTATAGCGTTAACTACAAAAACACAGGTAGTTGTTGTTATCCGAAGCTACAGAATAAATTGAAAGCAAATCACAACGTTGATGATCTCTTTCATGTCTTTGAATTGGTTGTTGTTATCCGAAGCTACAGAATAAATTGAAAGCAAATCACAACAGGTTCGTGTTTACCTTCACCGGTATTGGGGTTGTTGTTATCCGAAGCTACAGAATAAATTGAAAGCAAATCACAACAAGTGTGAATATTCATATACTTACCCATGTGTTGTTGTTATCCGAAGCTACAGAATAAATTGAAAGCAAATCACAACGGGGGAAGGTCGTACAATGGATTGGTCGGGGTTGTTGTTATCCGAAGCTACAGAATAAATTGAAAGCAAATCACAACGAGGCCCGGGAACTCATTACATGAATCGGCGTTGTTGTTATCCGAAGCTACAGAATAAATTGAAAGCAAATCACAACGGGCTGGGACGTGCGATGACACCATTTGAGGTTGTTGTTATCCGAAGCTACAGAATAAATTGAAAGCAAATCACAACATCCACCTGCTCCAGGGCTTTTCGCTCGATGTTGTTGTTATCCGAAGCTACAGAATAAATTGAAAGCAAATCACAACCTGTTAGCCCCCCATAGTACCGTTGACCCTGTTGTTGTTATCCGAAGCTACAGAATAAATTGAAAGCAAATCACAACATGCCTTCGTAACTCTAATTGGCGAGCGCAAGTTGTTGTTATCCGAAGCTACAGAATAAATTGAAAGCAAATCACAACTTTGGCTGGAATACGCTGTTGGTGGTAAACGTTGTTGTTATCCGAAGCTACAGAATAAATTGAAAGCAAATCACAACAAGTCTTGAAACTATTTACATGGATAGGCTGTTGTTGTTATCCGAAGCTACAGAATAAATTGAAAGCAAATCACAACTTGGGCGGCTGTTTTATCGGTAACAACTAGGTTGTTGTTATCCGAAGCTACAGAATAAATTGAAAGCAAATCACAACACGCTTCCGGCAAAGGATTATACCCTGCTGTTGTTGTTATCCGAAGCTACAGAATAAATTGAAAGCAAATCACAACCAAAAAGCATTTAATATTCTTTCTAACGGTGTTGTTGTTATCCGAAGCTACAGAATAAATTGAAAGCAAATCACAACAGGAAGCTGCTAATTCTATCAATATCAATAGTTGTTGTTATCCGAAGCTACAGAATAAATTGAAAGCAAATCACAACGCGCAAATAATTCCGGAAAATCTGATCTATGTTGTTGTTATCCGAAGCTACAGAATAAATTGAAAGCAAATCACAACATATAACAATATTTTTTTCCATTCAATAAAGTTGTTGTTATCCGAAGCTACAGAATAAATTGAAAGCAAATCACAACTAAACCACCCACTCCTTCCTGATCGGTCGCGTTGTTGTTATCCGAAGCTACAGAATAAATTGAAAGCAAATCACAACACTCCTTTGTATAAGATCCCATTGGGAAGCGTTGTTGTTATCCGAAGCTACAGAATAAATTGAAAGCAAATCACAACGCGCAAAGTGGAGCTATTACAACCAGTATTGTTGTTGTTATCCGAAGCTACAGAATAAATTGAAAGCAAATCACAACCGTTGACCTTGCGGGTCCAGGAAGCGGCCCTGTTGTTGTTATCCGAAGCTACAGAATAAATTGAAAGCAAATCACAACTAATTACGCGCTGGTAAATCTTGTGTTCAAGTTGTTGTTATCCGAAGCTACAGAATAAATTGAAAGCAAATCACAACGAACCTGGGTTATGCAACGTACTTTTGGAAGTTGTTGTTATCCGAAGCTACAGAATAAATTGAAAGCAAATCACAACACGTGGCGGAATCCGCCTAACTTAAGGCTCTGTTGTTGTTATCCGAAGCTACAGAATAAATTGAAAGCAAATCACAACCCATATACTTGCACGCTCCCACATCGTCTGGTTGTTGTTATCCGAAGCTACAGAATAAATTGAAAGCAAATCACAACTAAGCCAACCGCGGAACATTTTTTTGTACTGTTGTTGTTATCCGAAGCTACAGAATAAATTGAAAGCAAATCACAACAGAAGCAAGCCGGGTAACAACTAAACCTTGTTGTTGTTATCCGAAGCTACAGAATAAATTGAAAGCAAATCACAACGAATCCTAACTATGCCTGATAAATCTGGTGTTGTTGTTATCCGAAGCTACAGAATAAATTGAAAGCAAATCACAACTGGCATAGATCAATGTATTCTGCATAGATAGTTGTTGTTATCCGAAGCTACAGAATAAATTGAAAGCAAATCACAACGTTGCTGTGGATGAGGTAAGCAATGCACTTGTTGTTGTTATCCGAAGCTACAGAATAAATTGAAAGCAAATCACAACTGCTCAATCACATAACTCTCGCAGACGTTAGTTGTTGTTATCCGAAGCTACAGAATAAATTGAAAGCAAATCACAACTTTGCTTTAATGAGCGCATCCAGTCCACCCGTTGTTGTTATCCGAAGCTACAGAATAAATTGAAAGCAAATCACAACACAACTCTCTCCATCCACTTACTAGGAACGGTTGTTGTTATCCGAAGCTACAGAATAAATTGAAAGCAAATCACAACAAAAACTCCAATCAAAAGGAAACAACACCGGTTGTTGTTATCCGAAGCTACAGAATAAATTGAAAGCAAATCACAACCAGCTAGATTTAATTCTAATCTTAAAATGGTTGTTGTTATCCGAAGCTACAGAATAAATTGAAAGCAAATCACAACATAAATACGATCCATGAAAACAAAATCAGGGTTGTTGTTATCCGAAGCTACAGAATAAATTGAAAGCAAATCACAACAAAAAGTGAGAGAGTTATTGCTAACTCCCTGTTGTTGTTATCCGAAGCTACAGAATAAATTGAAAGCAAATCACAACTGTACTTACATGAATTTGCCAGAACCAGAATGTTGTTGTTATCCGAAGCTACAGAATAAATTGAAAGCAAATCACAACGCATACTCTAATACATTCCATACTCTTATGGTTGTTGTTATCCGAAGCTACAGAATAAATTGAAAGCAAATCACAACGTGCATAGGTATTTTTTTTGCCTTATGCATGTTGTTGTTATCCGAAGCTACAGAATAAATTGAAAGCAAATCACAACCCTTTCTAATTTCGAATCTTATGGTACTCAGTTGTTGTTATCCGAAGCTACAGAATAAATTGAAAGCAAATCACAACCATCAGGAATGCCGATCGTATCGTGAAACAGTTGTTGTTATCCGAAGCTACAGAATAAATTGAAAGCAAATCACAACCATGAGTGTCTCCAGGCTAATGAGCGGGGGTTGTTGTTATCCGAAGCTACAGAATAAATTGAAAGCAAATCACAACCTTTCTTCTTTAACTACTTCATTCAGGAAGGTTGTTGTTATCCGAAGCTACAGAATAAATTGAAAGCAAATCACAACATTACAGGAATGGTTGGAAAAAAACGCACGGTTGTTGTTATCCGAAGCTACAGAATAAATTGAAAGCAAATCACAACATTTAACTCATGATGTCAAACTAAGTATGGAGTTGTTGTTATCCGAAGCTACAGAATAAATTGAAAGCAAATCACAACCGCGGTGGTATCAGGCTCTAACTCGGTTACGTTGTTGTTATCCGAAGCTACAGAATAAATTGAAAGCAAATCACAACTGCCATTTATGAGAACTTCGCAGAATTCCGTTGTTGTTATCCGAAGCTACAGAATAAATTGAAAGCAAATCACAACGTCATGAGGCTTTTAGCTGTGATATTTTGAGTTGTTGTTATCCGAAGCTACAGAATAAATTGAAAGCAAATCACAACACCATTAACCAACTGCTATCCTATGAGACGGTTGTTGTTATCCGAAGCTACAGAATAAATTGAAAGCAAATCACAACTTAACTGGTGCGGCATCCGGTTGTATCTCGTTGTTGTTATCCGAAGCTACAGAATAAATTGAAAGCAAATCACAACCGCCTCAGCATTCATTTCATCCCAAGACTTTGTTGTTGTTATCCGAAGCTACAGAATAAATTGAAAGCAAATCACAACTGGCAGCCTCTTTACGTGCTTTACTCTGCTGTTGTTGTTATCCGAAGCTACAGAATAAATTGAAAGCAAATCACAACCGAGAAACGCCGCTTCCGATTTGATTTTGCGTTGTTGTTATCCGAAGCTACAGAATAAATTGAAAGCAAATCACAACAGTGAAGCGGAAATTAAGGAGCAAAAGGAAGTTGTTGTTATCCGAAGCTACAGAATAAATTGAAAGCAAATCACAACTCTGCCCGATGGACAGCAATGGGAGGAAAAGTTGTTGTTATCCGAAGCTACAGAATAAATTGAAAGCAAATCACAACAATATACGTACACTGAACTAGATATTTACAGTTGTTGTTATCCGAAGCTACAGAATAAATTGAAAGCAAATCACAACGATTCAAGTTTACCCCTGTTCACAATCATCGTTGTTGTTATCCGAAGCTACAGAATAAATTGAAAGCAAATCACAACAATAAAAGTATTCGCACACCCCATCACAACGTTGTTGTTATCCGAAGCTACAGAATAAATTGAAAGCAAATCACAACTATGATGAAATCCACGTGGGCTACCTCGACGTTGTTGTTATCCGAAGCTACAGAATAAATTGAAAGCAAATCACAACATAAAACGCATGAATGCAACAAAATATTCAGTTGTTGTTATCCGAAGCTACAGAATAAATTGAAAGCAAATCACAACCAATTCGAGACGGGAGCCGGATGATTCATTGTTGTTGTTATCCGAAGCTACAGAATAAATTGAAAGCAAATCACAACGTCAGTGTGATGCGGACGGTCTCCAATTGGTTGTTGTTATCCGAAGCTACAGAATAAATTGAAAGCAAATCACAACCTATCTGAATTCAGCGGCACGGAACCGGTAAGTTGTTGTTATCCGAAGCTACAGAATAAATTGAAAGCAAATCACAACTATGATTCTCTGGAAGCAGCAAGAGCGAACGTTGTTGTTATCCGAAGCTACAGAATAAATTGAAAGCAAATCACAACATGAGCTGCACCTCAAATCACCCCACAATTGGTCGTTAGCAAGGGAACTTTTCCAATTCAGATATCTGGGTTGAGATCAAAAGGATCTGAATCGGCAATAGGTAAGCCCCGGAAAAGGAACTATGAATTTTCAGCAAGCCGCGTGCCGGGGAATTTAATAGTATTTCGGTTCAAGGAAATGAGTGTGTCCTAAAGAGCTTCACTGACAAGTGCATACCTCCATTTAGGGCGAACTTATTCACCCTCAGCCCGGAATTACTGGACAGAAAAAGGAGCCGGATCCATTCGCTTTCATCAAAAAAGGGATGATATAAAAGCTGGTTGGTATTTTCTATAATAAAAGGCAATTGGTTGCGGGATAAAGTAACCACCAGCTAGTTGTTTAAAATATGCTGGAGATTACTATCTTATACAGAATATCGTATTTTTAAACAGCCTGATTAACCATTATATTTGTTATCATGGAAAAGAAAATTCATCACGGTAAAAACATAGCACGATTTCGGCAAATGCTGGGAATGAAACAGGATCTCCTGGCCTCCATCATGGGTGATGACTGGACGCAAATCAAGGTATCCAGGCTGGAAGCAAAAGAGGAAATTGAAGATGGGATTCTGGATGATGTGGCGAGGGCGTTGAAAATTCCAGTGGATGCAATAAAGAATTTTGATGAAGAAGCAGCGATAAGTATTGTTGCTAATATTGTTAATAACAATGATAACGCTACTGGTAATTCCCTGTTTAGTTATTATCCAACATTTAATCCAGTAGATAAAATTGTTGAATTATTTGAACGATTACTTGCCAGTGAAAAGGAAAAGGTCGAATTGATGAAAAACATCCTGGAAAAAATTAACAAATAGAATTAAATAATAATTCCCTGTGGTTCAGAAAATACGTGGCATAATGCGCAGGAGCAAGTCTATCAAGATTTTGGTTAGCTGGATGCGCAAAGGGTCCTGGAAGCTAGTGGAGCGTCCATTCGATTGCTTCGAAACGCCCTCAAGCATAGGACCATCCCCCGTTACTGGCAAGAAAAAGAGTTTGTCAACTTCCAGGGTATACAGGTCAGATTTCCAGTAGATCGGAAGAAGGTCAAAGCCCTCCCCCATCGCTCTCAGTAACGCAGAGTGGAGGTATAGTAGCAACAACCCTCATCATAAAAAAATGGGTGTAAAAAATATCAACACGCTCCCCCATCTATACCAGTTACGCGCATTGGAGGTATAGTCGTGCTGATACCACTTACAAATATAGCATTTTTTCAATACATGAATCAATAACCCTCCTTCGTTTTGCGTTTTTCAATTTGTCTTTCCAGGGCTTCAATGGCTTCGGCGGTCGCCTTTTCAAAGGAAGAAGCCCGGGAACTTGCCAGCAAATCATTACCTGGAACTACCAGGCGGATATCTGCTATTTTATTATCATTCGTTTCAGACTTATCTACTCGTAATGTGATTTCATAACTGATGATATTATCCAGGTAACGTCCCAGCCTTGCAACCTTCTCCTTTACAAATTCATTTAACTCTTCCTTTGCGGTAAAATCTAGGGTTTGAATATTGATATTCATGATGTAATCGTTTCAACAAAGAACGGGGTTCCTGGAGATCTTTAACCTGACCGAAGTCAGTTTTGTGTTTGTTTTAATTATACAAAGAAAAACTAACATCTGTTTGTATCTCAGAATATTAGATACCTTTACAGTTAATTCTTTAATGAAGCGTCATGAGAAATGGTTTTGTAATCAGCGCTGTTATTGGCCTGGTGCTTAGCTTTTTGCTGAGCTTTTATGTAAGTCCGTGGTGGTATTTACTTTTTGCTATAGTAGTCTTTCTCTTCGTTCTAGGCCTGGTTGACATGAACCAGACCAAACATTCCATTATGAGAACCTATCCGGTATTTGGCCGCATGCGCTACTGGATGGAAGCCCTCCGCCCGAAAATGTATCAGTATTTTGTTGAATCCGATATTGATGGGCGCCCCATAAACAGAGTCGATCGCTCTACCATTTATCAGCGGGCCAAACAGGAAACTGATACCATGCCTTTTGGCACCCAGCTCGATGTATACGAAGAAGGTTATGAATGGATGAGCCATTCGATTGCACCAAAAGATTTTCATAAGCTGGATCATTCTCCCCGCGTGCTGATTGGCAATAAGGATTGCAAACAACCTTATTCTGCCAGCATTTTTAACGTATCGGCTATGAGCTTTGGCTCTCTGAGCAGCAATGCAATCAGGGCCCTGAATGCGGGCGCTAAAATCGGTGGATTTGCCCACAACACCGGAGAAGGTGGCATGAGCCGGCACCACCTGGAAGAAGGCGGAGATATTATCTGGCAAATCGGCACGGGTTATTTTGGTGCACGTGATGAGAACGGCAATTTTTCACCGGAAGTATTTGTTAAAAATGCAGCAACTCCCCAGGTGAAGATGATCGAACTAAAGTTGTCGCAGGGCGCCAAACCGGGTCATGGTGGTATTCTGCCAGCAAAGAAGAACACACCCGAGATTGCAGCCATCCGCCATGTGAAGCCCAATACCACTGTTTATTCCCCACCCTATCACTCAGCGTTTAATAGTCCCCGTGAGCTGGTGCAATTCATTGCCCAAATGCGGGAGCTTTCTGGCGGAAAACCGGTTGGATTCAAACTTTGTATCGGACGCAAATCAGAATTCATTGCCATCTGTAAAGCGATGATTGAACTGGACTCCTACCCTGATTTTATAACCGTTGATGGTGGAGAAGGTGGTACCGGCGCTGCTCCGCAGGAATTCAGTAACCATGTGGGTGCTCCGTTGTTGGACGGACTCGCATTTGTGCACAACATGCTGGTTGGATTCAATATCAGGCAGCATATCCGGATTATTGCATCGGGCAAGATTCTCAGTGGATTTCACATGCTGCGTGCCATTGCGCTTGGTGCAGATGCCTGTAACAGCGCACGTGCCATGATGATGGCACTTGGTTGCATCCAGGCATTACAGTGTCATACTAACAAATGCCCAACAGGAGTTGCAACACAGGATCCCAGTCTCACAGTAGGTCTGGTTGTTGCTGATAAAAAACAACGGGTAGCGAATTATCATGAAGACACCATCAAAACCTTTGTGGAACTAATGGGTGCCGCTGGCATTGATGACTACAAAAAATTAACCCGTTCGCATATTTATCGGCGGGTATTTATGAATGAAGTGAGGACACTGGAAGACATTTTCCCATCGCTGCAACCGGGAGATATGCTAAAAGCGGAACTTCCATCAAGGTATGCACAGGATACGCAGGTGGCTGATCCGGACAGATGGCATTAACCCATGCTGGCAATACGTTTTACCAGAAAACCCGTTCAATGGACGGGTTTTTCTTTTTTATTCTTTCGATGATCGGTACTATGTCGACTGGCTCTCCAAATATATCAGTTGGATATTCAACCAATTTCCAACTGCCTCTCTTCATACTTCTGGCTAAGATTCCAATTGATTTACTCCGCCTTAAAAGTTGTCGAAAAGGAGTTGAGTGCAAAAATGGTTTAACACGAATCATAAAATTCCATTTAATCGAATGTACTGTAATAGCATAATCGTTTTTGCATCTTTAATTGCGCCGGTTTCGATCATTTGCAAAGTTTCTGCAAATGGCAATTCCAATACTTCAATATTCTCCTCTTCGTGCTGCGCACCACCTCCATCCGAAAGCTTCATTTCTTTGGTGTAGGCGGCTATGAAAAAATGCAGGATTTCAGTAACTGAACCGGGCGACATATACGCTTCAAAAATCTTTTGAACTGCTGATATTTTGTAGCCGGTTTCTTCTTCCGTTTCCCGCCTGATGCAATCTTCCGGATTGTCGTTATCCAATAAACCCGCACAAGCCTCAATCAACATCCCGGATTCATTACCATTAACAAAGGAAGGCAGTCTGAATTGACGGGTTAGTACTACGGTTTGCTGTTCCTTGTTATATAAAAGAATGGTTGCACCATTTCCTCTGTCGTACACTTCCCTGCTTTGGCTATGCCGGGAACCATCGGACTTGGTATAGTCGTAGGTGATCTTTTTAAGGATATACCAGTTGTCAGAAAGGAGTTTGGTGTCGGTTATTTTTATATCGGATATCATACGATGAATATCAGCTACAATATAAATATATCAATCAATATAGTTAAACCTACAAAAAGCAGTACAACAGCGTAAAGTATATTTATTTTGTGTTTGCTATCATGCTTTTCTGCAAACTTTTGTAAAGGGTTAGGCAGGATTTCATCAGGGAAAAAATGATCTGCTAACGATTTGAAAAACACCTCGTAATTCCCAAATATCAATTTGATCAAGTACACTAATACTATGAACTCGATAAGAATAATGTAGTAAATCGGTTTTATATTACCTCTATTTTGTCACATTCGTAAATACAGAGATTTTCTTACCAAACGCTTGTCTGG
>VFQN01000124.1_pt1 | contig 165852 bp, 161 predicted proteins | sample 3512371 | NCBI WGS metagenome assembly VFQN01 (sample SAMN10412370, study PRJNA504923) | tailings metagenome | isolation source: Replicate 2 from Balatoc abandoned mine | place: Philippines: Itogon, Benguet | collected 2017-08-28
AAGAAATAAATATAAATTTGAGTAAAAGATCAGCCCTTCGGGTAGCTGCGAAACGTTAGCGGTCAGGCTAAAAACGACACAGACGATGAAATGTGAAAGTTGCAACATAAGAGAAATTGAAGTTGAAGAACTTGCGGACGAAGGACAATATCCTTTTCGTTTGTGTTTGCCTTGTCACGACAGACTATTAAATAAAGCATTAAGACCGTTAGAGTTTTTTAACTTAACTGCAATTCACGGACACGGTTACTATTTGCACGATGACTTTTACGACTATGACACAGGTGAAGCTACACAATCGGACATTGAGGTAATTGACGCTGAAAAATTTCCGTTTCCAAGCTTTGAACAAATCAGAAATGATTTAAACAGACTTATTGACTATTCATTTGTTCAGTATTTCACGGACGAATTTGTTATCAACGAGCTTCAAAAGTTTGACAAATTGGAAGTTCTTAAAAGACTCAAAGAAAAGGTAGATTATAATCGAGCTATCAATTACAAAGCCTATGAAATTGCTGGAAAGGTGGTTGGTAAGACAGCAGAAGAATGGATAAAGAAAGAATGGACTAACAGACGAGAAAATGAACTTCAAATATTTGCAGAGCCAATAGCAAAGTGTTTGGATTTTGAAGAAGCATTTAAAATTCTAACAATTGAACTAGAAAGCGGAGACGACAAATTTTTATGCGAAAATGTTTCCGCACTTCTCTATTTCAAAAGCGACCAGACACTTAACTGGATTGAAAAAGTTAGTGAAAGAATAAAAAATATTTCTTCTAGCTGGGGACAACTTGCCGCAAGTTCGCAGTTCACTTGGAACAGAGCAAACAAGTGGTTGACATTCGGACGACCTTTGAGTTTGATAGCACTTGACAGTTTAGTTTATTGCACAACAATTGGAGAAAGGTTAAATCAATCTCTTTGGTTACGACAATTGAACCCCAGACTAATTGACAATCCGAGACCTGAAATCATTGCTAACAGACTTAGAGAATATTTGATAATTGACAATGTTCCAAGAACAAAAAATGCAGTAGAAACTATTATTGACAATGTATTTGAAACGACAAAATAAAGAAGCCCGAACCGCTAACAGGCGTTTGGCAAAAAAGCGGGTTCAGTGCTTAAATGAAGTTTTGTACTTCGTATCAAGTTCAGTGCTGGCAGACAGTTTAGTGCTTCGAAATCCGCTTCTTCGCCAAGCGCCAAAACGTTATAGGCAAGCCGTTTAACTAAGCGAATGAAATGTTTTCTTTCAAAAATTTAGAATAAAAATCACTCGGCTCCTTATAAAAACAAAACATACATCTTATTAAAACATTAAAACTATTCTTAAAAAAATAACTTTTAAGAAGTGTACATTATTAAGGTTTGTAAAGCTTGAAAAGCAAAGGAAATCTTACCGTTTGGAATAAGAAAAAAATGAATTCATTAACAAAAAGAATTTTTATTAATAATTAGCTTAAACCCAACCCAAATTAAATTAATTGAAGAAATTGAAATTTCAGAAGTAAAAGATCAGCTTAATGGTTAAAGAAACAAATTCAATAGATTTAATTAATTTTCCTAAAAAAATAATTAATCTAAAACTTTGTATTAGACTTTTTTATTTATGGGAAAAATAACAAAAAGGCCTGCCTATAACAGCACCTACCCAAAAGGCTGGGGTGGTGGTTTTTCCGAATGTTAAATGGAAAATCGATAAGTAAAAGAAATAAATATAAATTTGAGTAAAAGCTCAGCCCTTCGGGTAGCTGCGAAACGTTATAGTGAATTTTAACAGACAATACAGTGAAACAGTTAACATATTTATTGACCTTTATCATTTCGATAATATTTTTGTGTTGTGGATATACAAAGATAGCGGACAATAACTTTGTGGATAATTCTATAATCGCAGCCCACCCAAATAATGACAAGGTTTCAGAAACCGAAGATGAGTTTTGTGACACTACGAAAATAACAGACTTCAAAAACAATTTAACAATTTTAGTGGAAGAACTAACGGAGATTGAGAATGATTATCAATTAAAAAAAGCAAATGACTTTATTAAACAATCTTGTGAAAGAGACACTATTTTCTGCAGTGATATTTATTTCAAAAAATCGAGAATCTATAAGTTTGACAATGAATGGAAATTGATTCTGACCGGTTATGTTCTTGACCAAGCGACAGGAATGGAAGAAAATTCTGCAAGTTTTTTTGTCTTGACAATTATGAGAAATCATGAATTTTGGTTTACTGATATTTTAGAAGACTTAAATGGAGAAATTCAAATTGAACTAAATGGTTTTGAAGAAAAAAACAGACAATTAACAGTTTGGGGACATACTTATCCATACTTCCAAAATGACTATGGAAAGTTTAGACTAACCATAAATAATGAAAAGGTACTTTATGAATTTCAATGCCACTCACAACATTGAAAAATGGAATAAAACACCTTTTAATAGTTCTACCAAATAGGAGAGTTTAGGTAAACAAATGAAAATAAATGTTAAACCAGAAATTATTATTTTAGAATTATAAAATGGAAATTATAGATGCCCTTCGGAGAGTTTCGAAATATTATAAAACATAAAAAAATGAACTTTATAAAAAACTTCTCAACTTGTATTTTAGCAATTTTATTATGCTTTTCGTATCAGTCATTTATGGAAACTGGAAAAGTTGAAGATGTGTTGTATCAAACTAATGACAACGATATTTTTTATGGATTAGAAATATCAGATAATGGCTCTAAGATTAAATTCTTTATCCGGCAAAGCTGGTCTTCAAGTATGTCGGAAGATGAAATTGAAAAAAAATGGGAAGAATTTAGAACTGGCGATTTGATTTATGGCAACAATGGACCTAAAGCCATTAATATTTCAACAGACTTTTTAGAATCAATAAACAACAGCCCTGAAATCACAAAATCAGGTAATGGAATTAAAATTAATTGCGAAAAGCTTTCTGAAATATTAATGGGTACATTGCTCTCCACAAATCTTGGTAATCGGACAATAAATTTTTGAACCTCAAATTGTCCCTTGACTGAAATTTATTTCGAAAAGAAAGAATAAATATATTTACAGCAAAATCTTAACCCAACGCAATACCCATACAAAACCTTTGGTAGCTTTTTAAAAACATGATGCAAATGAACAAAAGTCTTAAATACTATCCTTATTCAATATTTGTTTTAATATTGATATTTGGTTTATTATTTATTTTAAATAGTTTAATAGAAAAGTATGCAAAAACAAAAGAATTAAACATGGAATATATTATGTTACTAAAGGTGACGATTCTAATTTTTTTAGCTACTTTTCTAAATTTTAGGAAAGAAATTAGAATAAAAAATTTCAAACTAATTAAAGGAATTTATAACCCGATTTTTGGATTTATTACAGTTGAAAAACAATTTTCTATTGATAGTATTACTGACGTTATAATTGTTCAAAATTCAAAAAAATATTTTGAAATTAAAGCTTTGACAATTGATGACGAAATGATAATTGATACTATTGCTAATGGTCAACCCGCTAAAATTGAATTGAAAAAAATACAACAAATAATAAAAACAGTTTCAAATACTGGTTTGGCACAATAGCTTCTAATTTACATAGGCTGAAAATCCTCACGATTTTCAACTTGTAGTTTTCATAAATATCATTTTTTGTTAATTTACACGTACTTCGCCAAGCGCCAAAACGTCAGCGGCGAGGCTGAGAACGTAACAACAACATTAAAAATAAATAATGAGCTTTCTAAAAAACATCTTCGGCAAAAAAGAAAAACCAATTAATTCTTATGAAGACTTTTGGACTTGGTTTCAAACTAACCAACAAAAATTCTTTGATGTAATTAAGTCTGGTAAAAATCCTGAAAAATACTTCTTTGACAAACTATCTTCAAAGCTTGATGAGCTTAAAGAAGGTTTCTACTATTTTTCAGGCATGTTCGATGACAACACAGCTAAACTAGTTTTCACACCTGATGGAATAGTAAAAAACATCGTTTTTGTTGAAGAACTGGTCAATATAGCACCGACATTGCCGAATTGGAAGTTTACAGCATTAAAACCTGCTCTTGACATTGAAAATGTTAGGATAGAAATGGCGGGATACAATTTTGACAATGAAAATCTTTCTTTTTACTCAATTGACAGCAACAATTATCCTGATGAAGTTGATATTGTAATTATTCACAACGATTACAAAGAAGGAGATAAATCAATAATAACAAATGGGATATTCATTTTTCTTGACAACTTTTTAGGGGAATTAAATACAGTTACAACCATTGACAATTTAACTGTAATTTCTAAGGAAAATGCTGAAAAGGAGTTAATTCCAATAGCAAAACTGAAAGACTACCTGATTTGGAGAGAGAAAGAATTTGTAGAAAAGTATAGTGGAGTTCGTTACGACACTGAAAATGATATGTATTCAAGTTTAGAAGCAGAACTTAATAACGGCAGACCATTAATCGCAATTTTCAACACAACTTTACTTGAGTGGGACAGAAAAGCCTCTCACCCTTGGCTATTAAAAATTGAAATCAATTATGACGGCAACAACAACAATGGAATGCCTGAAAATGAAACTTACGAATTACTAAACAAATTTGAAGATGAAATAATGGTTGAAATGAAGGACTTTGACGGCTATTTGAATATTGGCAGACAGACAGCAGATAATTCAAGAGAAATTTATTTTGCTTGCAAAGACTTTAGGAAACCATCAAAAGTTCTACACGAATTGACAAAAAAATATTCAGGTAAACTTGACTTAACTTACGATATTTACAAAGACAAATATTGGAAATCTTATGAAGATTTCAGGATAAATTGAAACGAGAAGCAAAGCCGCTAACAAAGGTTGTAGGTCAACTTGATGGCTATCGGGAGGGGTAATGTGGATGCCGAAAGTTTATCTCATTTAATTTACTTAAGTCGCAGTAGAATGGTATGCATCCCTAAAAACACACACGAATACAAAGCCCGAAAACGTTAAAAGGAATTTTAAGACGAAACACTAAGTATTATGTTTTTATCGACAACTGACTATCCTTCTGGAAAAATAATCGAGTTCAATATTGAATCTGCTAAGGATAGTAAGAATTTAGAAATTAAAGCAATTAATGACCAATTAGTTTTTCTTGAAGAAATTAGCTTTGGCAAAATTTTTCAACGAAAAGACAACGGTGACCTTTGGTATATCAATCCTAAGCAGACAATTGCATGGTTAATTGAGACCGACCAGCTTGACTTATTTCACGAATGGGAAAGTCAATCCTTTTTGCCAACCGACCAACAATTTGAAATACTTAAACAAATTGGTGGATTGCCTTCTTCTAAATATTCTCTATATCCTGACAATCTTCAATTTCCAGCATTTGTCACAACTAAAAGTGGACAGCAAATTGACCTTTGCTTATTCCATTTCTGCCAAGCGCCTCCTTTCCAGAGGTATTTCAAAAAGGTTTTGCTGTTGAGCGACATTGCCGACATAAGACCAAGTGAACTTGCACTTACTCACGACCTAAGACTTGCAAGCACATTAGCAGACGAGATAAGTATGTCATTTTACCCATTTATGGTAAAGACAAATACAGGTAGGTTAATTACATACAACGGAACCACTCAGTTTGCGTCAACAGAAGAAATTAAAGGGAATGAAATTGTTTCACAAGTTGAATTTTCCTATGACCGATTAGACAAAGTAAAAAACCTTACCTTTGACGACATGACTTTTATAATTGGTAAATGGGACAGCAGACTCGAAGAACTATTTAATCAATACAGACAGCGACTCGAAAGAAAAAACTGCACCTAACATCAACTTGCCAAAAGCTGGTCGGACGCGGTTACAGAAACTTTTCGGCAAAAAATAAACATTGATAGTAATTTGAAAGATGTTGCCTAAAAAGCCCCAGTTTCAGCAGATGGGAAAACATTATCAAACATTTTATGGAGACATTCAAACAACTTAACAATTTCACAAAATCAGTTCTAATAGCTGGGCTGACATTTATTGTATACGGATACTTGTGTAGACTAATTGGAATTTATTTCTTTTGGGAAAGTAAATCAATAGGCTGGGCACTTCTATTTATAGGCCTAATTGGCTATTTATCAAATAGAGTAAAAATTAAAACAAATAATAAGGCAAAAACAAATCTCGAAAAAATAGGGATAGGGATCATAATTTTTATTTTGTTAGTTCAGACTATTTTAATCTTAGTAATTCCAAGCACTGATGCTTACTCATCTGCAAAAGCATATATCCGTAATGACGAAAAACTTAAAACTGAATTAGGAAATATTAATGGCTTTGGACTAATTGCCACTGGTGGTATTCAAACGACAACAGACTCATACGGAGAATACGGAAATGCAACAATTAATCTAACCGTAAAGGGCAATAAAAAGTTTAAAGACATTACAGTTTACATTGTAAAATACGCAGATAGCGCAGAATGGAAAGTTGAAGGAATGGAATAAAAGACATTTTCCTAGTTATCTTTTTAATAATTCTTGGAGGTCCCTTCAAAACCAAAACGAATAAAGACTAAAACGGATTAAATTACAATTAAATAATTAGAAAACCTAACCATAGTGTTTTATTATAAAAATATAGAAATTAGAGCAGCACTTAAGTTAGCTGTGGCACTTTAGCGGTCAGGCTAAAAGACACCATAAATGAAAAAAGGATACATCGACATTATGCAAAACACCAAAAGACTGAAATTGACAGTTTTTCAAACTTTGACACATTATGAAATGGTGTTACTTCTACTTTTAATTGTATTGCTGACAGATTGGAGTTTAATAGAAATTTATTTGACAGACACTTACACAGGCGTTCTGACAACTGGCGAATTAATTAACTCTTCTTTACCATTTTTAGGACTTGCAATCATTTTTGCAATTATTCAATATAGACGACTAAATTTTAAAGAATTTCAAGTTTCATATACAGATGAACAATTTCAAGAAGCATTAAAACGGACTGTAAACGACTTAGAATGGAAAATTGAAAGTAACAACAAGACTTTTTTGAGAGCATTTAGATCTTGGAATTGGACCGGTAGTTGGGGAGAAATGGTAACAATCATAAAAGACAAAGACCGACTTTTAATAAATAGCATTTGCGACCCTGACAAAATGAGTTCAGTTACTTCATATGGATGGAATAAGAGAAACGTAAAAACATTCCTGAAAAATTTGTCTGATGTTTTAAGCAACAAGCCCCAAGAAATTAAAATTGAGCAAGCAGAAAATGAATGGACAGCGAAAAGGATTATAATCAGGCTTTTTGTTTATCCATTCTGCATTTTCCTTATTGTGTTTGGAGTTTATTTAGTTATAAAACCTTTGACAATCAAGACGACTGTTGCAGGACTTGGAGCTATATTAATTGCTGGTATTTATTTATATTCTGACATTAAAATATTGACAACAAAAAATGACAAATAAAGAAGCCTGAACCACTAAAACGGGATTTGCGGCAGTCCGAGTGAAGTGCATCCAGATAGCTTTCGGAACCGCCTGAAAGTAAAGCCACAAAGCATTTGCAGTAATTTTAGAAGGACCATGAAAGTTATAAATATCATAATTACAATTTTATTTTTTACTGATGTTTTTGGACAAGAACTTCCCCAAAAGGATGGCTGTATTGAAATCAAAAAAGTGAACCATTATTTTCTTCGTAACAAAAAGGGTGAGCAGACAAAAAAGATAACTAACAAATCAAATAGACCTTATTTGCTTTTATATTTTGACACCTTAGGAAATCTGATTGAAAAAGTGGGATATGGTAAACATCACAATACAGACCTAAGAATTCTTAACTTTATAGAGCAGAATAAATTTGAAAACGGAAAATTGGTAAGTATGGTAAAATACACCACAGACTATGACAAAAATATAAATGCAGATTATAAAACAATATATTTTTACAACAATTTCAACCAATTGATCAAAGAAAAGGTAGTGTATTTTAAAACAGACAGCTTACTTATGGTGTTTGACTACGAATATGACTCAAATGGCAACGAGACAAAAACCATTTTCAATCCAAAATACTATTATCAAAGAGTTTTTGACAATCAATCCAGAATCCAATCATTACAACAAATTTATGACAACAAACTACGTTGGGAATGGACTTATACATACACAGACACTACGAGAATTGGAGAGTTTAAAACTTTCTACAATGACGGCAAAGATTACACTAAGAAAGAAGTAAGAACTTATAGAAATGGAAAGCTTATAGAAGTTGAAGAAAAATACACTAGCCAAGAAGGACTTTCAAGTAAAACGGTTTTACATTATGACAAATTTGGGTTAATAGTAAGGATAGACTATTTTAAAGCATTTTCAAATAATCGGACATATAAATTACAGGCTTTTACTGAAGTCAAAACTAAATTTTGCAAAGAACTCACACCAGAAATAATTGAAAAAATTAACGATATAATTTATGACGAATAGAAAAACTAATTCTATAAGCACCTACCCAAAAGGCTTGGGTGGTGGTTTTTCCGTATGTTGAATGGAAAATCGAACAATAAAAGAAATAAAATAAATTTGAGTAAAAGATCAGCCCATCGGGTAGATGCGAAAACATTATCGGTAATTGTATGAAGACCATAGTATACATATCAATTTTAATTGGACTCCTTGGATGCGGACAAGGAAAAGGTAAATTGAATAACCAGCCAGAAATTCAAGACAGCACTGTAAATAAAACAGAAATTGTTCGACATAGTATGGAAGACATTGTCCCAACTTTAAATCTTCCAGAAGGTTTTCGTCTCGAAACGATTCAAAAGACTGATACTGCAAGAAATCTTTCAATTTTTATTTCTATACCAGTTTCAGGCATTAAACAGGTTGACAAGGTTGTATTTGAAGAAATAGAAAAACAAAAAGATGATTTCATCCGTAGCCTTGACCAAATGATTAGAGAGGATAAGGAAATTTTGAGTTCAATAAACAGTGACTTTCAAGCTGAACCAGTTTCGGTATTTAAAGACAGCATAGTTACAAGCATTCTATATATTGTTTCATTTTATCACAGTGGAGCGGCTCATCCAATGACAATGTATTATTCATTTAATTTTGACAATAAATTACAAAAGAGAATTTCATTTTCCGACTACTTTATCTTTAAAAATCTCGCTGACACGGTTTTTATGACTGAACTCATAACTAAAGCAATTGGACGAGAAGGTATTTTTGTTTCTAACTTGAAATGCATTGACTTTAACATTGAGCAAGACACTATCTCATTTAACTTTGACGATTATGAAATTGCAAGTTATGCGGAAGGAATTATGCAAGGACGAATTCACAGAAAAAACCTAAATGACAGAGTTAAAAAAACATACCGCTAACGCCACCCACCCAAATGGCTTAGGCTGTTTTTCTACCGAATGTTAAATGGAAAATCGAATAGTAAAAGTAATAAATATAAATTTGAGTAAAAGGTAATAGGCCTTTCGCTTAACTGCTTCAGGTTAAAGGGTATTAAAAAATAGACAGCAATAAAGACAGCAAATATTTACAATAAGAAATTAAATTAAACACATATGAAAAACACATTTATACTTTTTGCATTTTTACTTCTTTTTGTGACAAGCTGCACAAAAGAGAAATTCCCAGATGCTAAACAACTACAAGGGACTTGGACAGAAATAAATGACAATTCATTTAAACATAAATTGCGGTTTGAAAATGAGACCATGTATTTTATAAATCAAAATACCATTGACACTTTAATCTTCAGACTGGATGATAAAGAAGAAATTATGTTTTTGAAATTAAAAAACTCAAACTACGAAACAGAAACCCAACATAGAATAAAGATAAACAGAAAAAGAAACGAAATAACAGTTTGGAACTTATTTATTACCAAGAATTTTGAAACAGAAACAACTTTTAAGAAAGATTAGAAAAACCTTTATATCAGCACCTGCCCGAAAGGCAGTGTTTCGGGTTCCAAAGACAGTTTTGTGGATAATAATGTATTTATGTTTCTAATCAGCTTTTGTGGTAAAATTTCATCTCTTCGGTTAACCACGGCATGTTAAATGTTAATTTATGACGGATTCGAAAATAAAAAATTGCTTTCTTACTGGATTATTAATATTCCTGGTTAATATGGTATTTGGACTTCCAAAGATTCTGTCGATTTTCCTTTTAACATCGAATATTTTACCTGGCTTTATTTTCGGTTTTACATTGATTAGTTTTTTTGAAAATAAAGTTTACTGGAAAATTGCTTTATTTTTTCTCTTGTCTGGAGGCCTTTACATTGCCGCAGCTTGGATAGCGACAGGATTTTCGTTTTTTGGTGAAGATATTTATGTTTGCTTTCCTTTGGCAAGTGTTCTAGGTGCAGTTATCCTTTTGCTTGCTTATAAATACTTGCTTGACCAATCAATATCCTTGCGAATAGGTATTTTGTATGCTGTTATTACTGGACTTATATCATCTATACTTCCAGTCACTTTCTATTTATTACAAACAAGCTATGACGCATATTGGCTTTATTTAACCGGTACTTTAAGTGTCTTCATTACTTGGCAAACATTATTCGGTTGGACAATCAAAAAGGCAGAAAGGCAACCTTTAAAACAAGCTTTATAAAATACCTGACAATGGTATTATGATGTTAACAAACGAAATTGAAACTGGTATCTAAGTCCATAAGAAATAAAAAGCCCTGTCATGATTTAAACCTGGATTTTATAATTTGTGGCTTTCTGACGAATTATAGAACTAAATTGTTGATAGAGAAATTAGATCTTACAAAAGTTGTGATCAAATAAACCAAGATCTTTGCGATTGCCAGAAATTAGTATCTAGTATTTTGGCATTTTTTTACAGCCTAATATTTTTCACTATCTTGCCGCCACAACCAATTCTTATCGGTATTGATGCGTTTAAATAAGTTTATCAGCGAAAGCGGATTATGCTCCAGGCGAGAAGCCGACCGCTACATTGAACAAGGGCATGTTTTTATTAATGGACGCAGAGCCTCTATTGGCGATCAAGTAAAACCGCGCGATAAGGTGCGTGTAAATGGTATAGAACTAGAACCACGTGAAAAAGAAGAAAGTATATTTATTGCACTTAATAAACCTCCTGGTATCACCTCAACTACTGAAGAAGGTGTGCGTGATAATATAGTACGTTTTGTAAATCATAGTAAACGGATATTCCCTGTTGGTCGCCTAGATAAAGATTCTCAGGGTCTAATTTTTCTCACCAATGAGGGTGATATGGTAAACAAAATTTTACGTGCCGGGAACAATCATGAAAAAGAATATGTAGTAACGGTAAATAAACCCTTAACTGAGGCCGTAATACAAGGAATGAGTAATGGTGTGCCCATGTTGGGAGTGCTTACTAAAAAATGTAAAATTGTTCAAGAGGGTCCAACCGTTTTTCGAATAATTCTAATCCAAGGACTTAATAGGCAAATACGCAGAATGTGCGAGCATTTCGGTTATGAAGTAACCAAATTAGAGCGAGTGCGTATTATGAATATAAACCTCAAAGGTTTGCCACTGGGCGAATGGCGTGATTTAACCCCAGAAGAAAAACAAATGCTTTACAAACTGGTGGCTAATTCTTCATCAGAAGACAAAAAGAAATCGAAACCTGCAACTAAAACAAAACCGAGTAAAACACCAAAATCACCATTAACAAACAATCGAAATCCTGATAATAGAAAAAAAACAGGCAATAACAATCGTTCGTTTAACAAACCTGGCAAACCCAAATCCGGAGGAAAAAGGGGAAGGTGAAATAGATAAAATTTGGATTCTATTTATAGGTAATTTAAAAAAATTACAAATTATTTATTAATCTATTGTCAGAATAATAAAAAAGGAATCGATATTTCAGAGAAATTAATAATATTTTTATTAACCTATATACTTTTGGCCCCATTTGTAAAGCCTTTCAATTATAGGTTCCAATTCTTTTCCGCTTTCAGTTAATGAATATTCTACCCTCGGTGGTATTGTGGCATATGCTTCCCTCTTTATTACATTATGTAACTCTAAATTCTTTAATTCTTTTACCAACATTCGAGTATTAATCTCAGGAATGGACCGCTCTAGTTCTTTAAATCGTTTTTTTCCTTCAAATAAATGATAGATTATAGGCATTGACCATTTACCTCCAATAATTTTCATAATACTTTCAATGCTGCAATTATTTTTAATTTCTTTCGCTTGATTAGCTTCCATAACTGTTTGATAATCTATAATGGTTTACTATGTGTCTATACTGTACATTCATGTAACTACTTGCAAAAGTAAAGTATTGTAGTGAAATTTGTCAATACATTTAAAATTAAAACAAAAAATGATAAGCGATAAATTTGAAATAACTGCGTTGATGAACAATTACATTCTATCCATTGATAGTCATAACAACGAACAATTTGCTGACAACTTTACCCACGATGGAGTTTATGAAAGTCCTTGGGGAGTAGCCGAAGGAAGAGAGGCAATTATCAATAACATTAACTATTGGCACAGTTCAGGTATTACCAAAGGTAAACGCCATTTTATAGGAGCTGTAAGAATACTAGAATTAACCGAAGAAAGTGCAAAAGTCGAAAGCAACTATTGGATTGCTGAGGCAGAAACCACTCCAGGTTTAGTAGCCACAGGGTATTATCATGATCTTGTAAAGAAAATAAATGGCCAATGGAAACTGGCACACCGCAAACAAGTGGTGGATCCAAGTTTTAAAATAAATAGTTAATAAATTTATATCTATGAAATTAGTTTTAAGAAAAAATGAAGATCGTTGGCATAAAAAAGATGCTTGGAAAAAAAGCGCCTATGCCTTCGTTCCATATCAAACACACTTTGGGGAATTGTGCGGGTTTGCTGATGATATAGTTGAGGCCGGACAAGGGTTTGGTATGCATCCACATCAAAATATGGAAATCAGCACCATGGTTTTTAAAGGTTCACAAAGTCATAAAGATGATACCGGAAGCGAAGGAACAATTGATAAAAATAGGGTTCAAACCATGAGTGCCGGAACTGGTATTATGCACAGTGAATACAATGCTTCTGATAAAGAGCCTTTTCACAGTTATCAAATTTGGGTGTATCCTAAACAACAAAATGTGTCACCTAGACACGATCAGTTTAATTTTAAAAGTGAAAATAAACTCAATCAAATTTTGTTGACCATTTCACCTGACAAAAGGAATCAGACTGCAGGAATTAATCAAGATGCATTTTTTAGTTTAACAGAATTGGAAGAAGGCAAACACATAACTTATACGATGAATTTGCCTGAAAATGGAGTATACATTCATGTTGTGGATGGCGAGTTAATAATTGCCCAAAATACTTTGCTTCCGGGCGACGCTATTGGCATATATGAGACATCCGAAGTACAAATCGAAGCAAGCAAACATTCGAATCTCATTTTTGTGGAAGTTCCTATGAAAAGAGGTGTTAAACTTTCTTAAAAAATAAATAATTGATTTTAAAATGGGTAACGACCTTTTGAAATCAATTTTTAAACAATATTTTAAAGTAATGGAAAAAGAATTATTAACTGAATACATTTCATCTGCATCTGATGCCAAAGTATTGGTATTATTTGGAGGTAATCCTCACAGACGCGATGAGGTAATTAGGCAGATGATGACCATACCTAATGTGAGTATTTATGGCACCTTGAGTGAAGAGGAAGGAATGGAAAAACTCAAGAACCTGCCTAAGGTAGATTTGGTTTTAATAGGAGGCAGGTATAATGAAGAGCAACGCTTACGCATTCGTGCTTTTGTAAAATCAAATTTACCCCAAACACCCATAACCGAACCAGGCCATGATTACCCATATGAAAACACTGCCATTTTAAATCATGTGCGGCAAAAACTAAAATCATAATAAATAAACTCTATTAATTAAGTTTCCGCAAACAGAAGCATGGAGCTATTTATTTAGAACAACCCTTTCTAAGTGAATAGAAACTCCCTAATCTTTTTATGTTAATTATCCGTTTTTTCTATTTGTAAACAATCTAAAAGTTTCTTAATTTCTGCTCTTCCAAAAAGGGGTATTGTTAATATAACATTTTTGAAACTGGAAAAATGCACAGATATGGCCCTGGAAAGCAATAACTATTAAGTAAAATGATTGGTCTTAATACAAGCTAGAAGTGGGTTATTTCCTTAATATAAATAAATGAAAAACAAATAATTATGAATAATATGCTATGTTAACAATAAGGGTTTTCTTTATGTATTAAAGACATACTTTATCAAAAAAATAAAAAAAAATGTTAACCATTAAATTGGTCCCATTCCTAAAGATTGAAATACATATTATTATCATTTAATAAATAATCATATAAATTAGCACCGATAATTATTTTTAATTCATGAAAAACATAAATTATTTAAATAGAATCGAATATTTCATTTATCGCTTTATACCCATTATTTTCATAATAATTTATTTATTGGGAATTAATGAAAATAAAGAAGTACAAAACATATTTAGTGTTATAGCCCTCTTTACAGGTTTATTAAGCTTGTATTTTTATATGTATCAGTCAAAATCTGTATTATTAAATATTCTTTTAGGGCTCACATCTTTAATATTTATTGGTTCTATTTTAACCATATTTAATATAAAAGGAGCCTCTTTAATCTTATTATTAGGGACAGTATTTGAAAAGCTTACGGGCCCAATAATTATTGGGATAATATTATATAAATATAAAACAGAAGCAAAAGAAATCAGAAAGATTTTACTTTTAATCCTAATTATACAAATTTTTTCAAATGTTTATTCCATATTTTTTTCCTTGCGGGATGTTGATTCTAAAATAATAGTCATTTTTTCTAATTTATTATTACTGGCCTTTACCAGTATGATAGTGCTGAATAAACGCTTTGTTTACTTTAATGATTTTATTCAAACAAGCATAAAATCAATTTTTTTTCTCCAGCTATTTACCTTTTGTATTTTGGTTGTATTAAACTAAAATTTAATTTGGCTAATTCAGGATTTAACCTGTTATTAATGAATGATTTATTTTATTTATTAAATGTTTGAAAAATTAAACATCGCGCAAGCATAAATTATTAAATAACTCAATAGCATAATTGAAAATAAAAGAACAAAAAATATTTATTAATTTTATTTAACTAACTATAAAAATTTTACTTACTATAAATAATAATATAGAACAATTCAATAATCATAAATAATTAATATATATAGACAATGAAAATTAATTTTAAACTTTTTGTTATTGCATTTCTAGGACTAATCAGTTGCAATAAAACCCAAAAATCTTTGGACAATGAATTAACAATAGATCTTAAAACGGAAGCAGCAAAAATCAATGACTATCTTAAAAAATATGAAGAACCTTCACAATATTTTGATGTTTCAACAGACAAGCCATCTAAAATAAAGGGAAAATTAGGTACAATTATTTATTTAAATCCCCAAGACCTTTTAACTGAGGATGGACAAGCTTTAGGAAATAGTGTAGAAGTGGAATTAAAGGAACTTTTAAATCAAGAGCAACTTTTACGAGCAAATGCACCTACAACATCCAATGGACAATTACTTGTTTCAGGTGGCGCTTATTATATTAATATTAAGTCTAATGGACAGCAATTAAAGCTCAAAGATGGAAAATATTTATCAGTTGAGTTTCCTAAAATTACTTCAGAAGAAATGTTTTTATTTTATGGACAAAGGGATACTTTAGGTCAATTAAATTGGCAACAAGTAGATCAAAAATTTGAAAATAAACCAAGGCAAAATGTCAAAAATAATACACAAGAACATCCAAGTCTTACTAATGATTTTGAAAATATTTTGAGTTATATTGAGCTTGAAAGTAATAAACCGCTTACATCAGAAGAACAGCAAAGAATTGAAGAGAATGCTAAAATTGCTAAAGTTTTGGATTATTTGTATCAACCAATTAAACTTAACCAATTTGGTTGGATTAATTGTGATAGATTTTATAATGTGCCTAATAAAACAAATCTCTATTATTCTTTTAACCCTAAAGATAGCATTGTAAGCGCAAAAGTTTATCTTGTATTCAAAAACATAAATAGTATAATGCAAAGCTTTTCTTTTTCAATTAAAGACAATGAATATAAAGGGGTTTTTGATAATATTCCGGTAGGGGAGAATACAAAAATTATTGCTTTTACAATCAAAAATGGCAAATTGTATTCATATTCATCAGACCTAAAAATAAAAACAAATCAAAGGGTCCAAATAGAACTAAAAGAGATAAGCCAAGATCAAACTGAAAAAATATTCCAATTAAATTGATATGTTGGTAATATCACCTGCTTTTTCAAATAATCTTATTAATCAATTCAATTTTACATTTACTTTTATTTAGTCAAATGTATTTAGCTTATTATTCTTTGATTTTTTAAATCAAATTTAAGAATAATTATGAGTTTCATTGATTTGTGAAATTGGATTTAATTAAATTAAAATGGTGAAAATATGCTGAATAGGTTGAAAAATATAAAATTTAAATTAACGCTTCATATTATTTTGGTATGTTTTGTATTACCCTGTTTGGCTCAACCTACTGGACATCAAAAAATCTTTCTCGAAATTATTGACAATGATGATACTCTTGATTTTAAAACTTCTTTTAAGGAAAATGAAATAGAAAGAAAATTATCTATCAAATATAAAAACTACCAACTTATTGATATAGGTTACAATAAAACAGGTTTTCAGCTCTATCCTCGAAGTGAATATATTCATAAAACATTAATGACTAAAAATCATGAGATTATTATCGTAAAAAACAAAATAGACACTATGAGTATTCAAATACTCAATGCATTTAATATTTATTTTTTAAGTATCCATTTTCAAAAAGGGAATTTTAGAATCGCAGTTAATGATGGGCCTGAAAATAAATGGGCTATAAATACTCTTCCTTTTAAACGAATTAGAGAAGAACAAATAGTATATAATATTTCTCCCAAAGACTGGTCGGCATTTGAAGTTAATGAAGCCAAAGCAATTGCAGATTATTCAGTTCAAATTCAATTTAAGAAACAAGGTTTGCTTCTAGATCCAGTATTGCCCGAAGATGACCCCAATTTTAAAAATCCGAGGAGAATAAATTATTTAAGAATAGAACTCGGAGATTTTAACTTTGATGGGAATAAAGATTATCGTGAGCATAAGTTAAACCAACCCGATGAATGGAATTATTTTTTATATAAAGATTCCATATTGGGATTTGTTTTAGATACCCTATTGAGTCAATTAAATATTGTAAAATTTAATGATGATAATAAAACTTTTGTTGTTCAAAGTGATCAATCATCTTCTAAAAAATTAACAACCTATTTTTTTGATAATGGAAAAGCAACAATTTTTAATGATAAAAGTCAACCAATTTCTAAACCTAATGAAGATCCAAAATACAGAGAAAAAATTTTAGATACTTCTAAGCATATTTATTCCGTTCAGCCTTTTCAATTTACCCTAGAGCGAAATTATTCTGAGGTACAATTACCTGATATACAAGGTTTTTATGCGAATAAAATTTCAGTTTATAATGATAAAACTAAAGCTTTAATTTTTAGCACAATAACCATTAGTAATTACTTAAAAGAGACACCTGGATGTAGTGATACTTTGCAAATTTCTGATTTTAACTTTGATGGATTTCCAGATTTTCGAATTTGTAATTATAGTGTGCAAGGAAAACATACCTACTATATATATCATCCTCTAAAACAAACTTTTATTATTGAGAAAAACTTAAGCGAATTAATAAATTTAAGTTTTGATTTTCAGAATAAAGTTGCTAACGGATATTCTGTAAAAAAGAAAGTTGAACCTAAATCAATGTTTCCAGCTCAGCAATTTTATACTGAAAAACTTTGTTTTGAAGGTATAGGACTTCAAAATTTGACTATTACCACTGTAACAGAACCAAATCAATTAGTTTCTAATTCTAAATGTCAATATATCAATCAAAAAAGAATTTATGAAGGAGATACCATAGGTTTAAAATTATTAAACAAAAAACCTTTACTTAGAAAAGTGAATCAATTTGAATTTAAATTGATATTCAACCCAGAAGAATCAAAACCATATGATGAAAAAGGGGCATACGTAAGACATTTGATAATTTTTTATAAGGATAAAAAACTTGGTCCTTATGAATTTCATGGAAACTATTATCGAGAGATTAATTATTGGCAGGACAGTTTACAAATAGCAGATTTTAATTTTGATGGCTACCCAGACATTCGATTTTATAATAGTTTAGAGAATAATGGAACCTATTTTTATTTGATATTTAATCCTACGTCTGGAATTGAACAATTTTATATAGAGAGCTTATTTTCTGGTTTATTAGAGTCAGAATTTAATCCCAAATTTAAAATTTTAAAAGGTCGAATCGAAGAACCATCACAAACAATATATTTTTATTTAAAAAATGATACTTTAACCTTGAGCAAACAAGACCATGATCTCAATAAGCCACCTTTTATTGAAGAAAGTATATATAAATATGGTGAACGAAAAATTATAAGATCGGCTTACAATCAGCTTGAAGTTAATAGAAAAATGGAATTTGGAGATTACAATTTTGATGGATTTAATGATTTCAGACAACAAAGTGATATAAGTCCCTATTTTTGGGATGTTTTCATTTATAATCCCCAAAAAAATGCATATGAAAAAGATAATTTCCTTAGCACAATGGCAGGTTTTGAGTATAACCAATTAAATAAATCTTTACTCTGTTATTCTCGCAAGAAATTAGGAGAAACTATTTGGGAAACAAGATACTACAAATGGAGTTTTGTGGATCAAAAAATGATTTTTTATAAAGAAATTTTATGTTATTCCAAATCACCAAATTCAGAAAGTAACCAATGTTATATTAAAGAATTAATCAATGGAAAATGGCTAGAAATGGTACATTTTGGTGCTGAGTGAAAATGGAAAAACTATTATTCTAAATATGTTTTTTTTGATTAAATATGGAGGATAAATATAAATATTATTTTGTTCCAAATATCATTTAAATCAAAAGCTTAAAGAAAATAATCTTGAATTTAAAAAGGCCACTAAAAAAGATATGTTATTGGTTAAGAAAGCCATAATTGCTCAACGAAAGACAGATTTTCGTAATTCTATTTTTGCTTTGTTTTTATCTTTGTTAATACTCTTTGCATTAATATTTATATTATCGCAATTCATTGATTTTTAAATTAATTTTTTGGATATTATTGATTAAAAGTGAATTATATTTGTTCAATTATTGAAAACAAAATTTACTCTTTATATTTGATTTGATCGGAATGTTAGATTATACGGAATATGATGATAATGAATCTTCTAAACCCAAGAATATTTCTGAGAAGATTTGGCATGATTTAAGTGCTTTGAACACTGATAATGAAATCATTAGTTATTGGGAAAACAAACATAATAGATTTACAAATAAATTATTAAATGAAGAAATTGATCTTGACCTTTGTACATTAATTCTACATAAATTTACAAGATCATTTAATAATTCCGAGAAATATTCAACGGTTTTTTATTTGCATCAATTGGTTTATATCCCTTTGGAAACAAAATTAAAAAACACTAACTTTATTAACGAATTAAAATATCAATTAGCAAAAGGCCTTCATCATAATAGGAAGTATGCACAATCCACGCAATTATTTAACGAATTAGCCTTATCTGGTTATGACACTAAGCGAATTGATGATTGGTGGAATCAATCAGCTTATGCTGGTATTAGGGATAAAATCTGGTTGAGGACTTTTTTTCTTCCTTTTATTGTGAACACCTTAATCATTATCTCTTATATTTTTATAGCTACATCAAGTCAAGAATTTATTATTTCAACTACAATTTTTGTATTGGTTTATGAATTATTTGAATTATGGGATAATAACAATAAAACTACAACCTATTTAAAAGATTTTAAAGGAACTAAAGGCTTGGCTTTGATCAGGAAAAGGCTTTCCCAAATTTTATTAATTAAAATGCTTTTTTCATTATTATTCTTTTTATTCTATATTATGGATATAGCTTCAATGAACTCATTAGTAGCTGTGTTTTCAACATGTTTATTTTTATATCAAATAGGTTTTAATGTCTATTATTTTCCCAAACTTATTGGTGAAATAAATCGAAAATATACCAATCAAATTAAAATCATTAATTCTAAATTGGATAAATAATATTTTAATTTATTTATTCAATTGATTTTATATAGTTATTTTAATTTCAAATTCGTAATTTACATCTTAAATCGATCCAGAATTATTTAAAATGAAAAGTGTACTAAATTCGAAAATTTTATTCCTATTAGGATTTTTTATTATATTCGAAAACGATACTAAAGCAAGTTTTGCCTGGGGTTTTCGTGATTTTTCTATTCTGGTGGGGCAACAAATTAGAGAAAGAAATAATCCTCTAACAAGCATAAATATTCAATTCGATTCCTATTTTAAATCTTGTCTTTCTAATAAAAAATATTTTGGAATTAATGCAAATTACTCATTTGCTGGAAACCAAAAACAACTTGGAATTAGAGCAATGATTAATCCAAGTTCATTTCTTTTTTTTATAAATAGAAAAAGTGTGTTGGTACCCTATATTGCAGTTCAATTTAATCATATTCAATCTAAAGTTTGTGACCCAATTGATTCTAAAAATTTTATATCTAAAGATTATAGCTTTAGGCCAGCAATTGGTTTCACAGCCGTATTTAAACGTACCAAAAGATTAGATATTAGGTCCAATTTCCTTTTAGGATATGATTTTTTAATGAGTGATAAATATAAATTTAAGAATCCTTTTAGTTTTGAATTTAACTTAGGCATTGGAATTAACCTTGGTTCAATTAAATCTAAGAAAAAGCGTTCTTAGATTTATGTTTTATTATTTATTAATGAGCATATTACTTATGAAAAATTTCTTAAAACCAGTTTTAATAGAACTAATTTGGTTTTTATCTATTTTTTCTTTTTTATATTTTTTATTTAATTATTTTCTTTTCGCAAATATTTTCGACAACGTATATTCCTTTAATTATCAAGATACATATTTCATTTTCAATTTATTTCTTCTGATTTTTATAATTGGTTTTATTTTATATTCCCAAATCACATTTTGCAGGTTTATTTTATCACAGAAGAATAAAATATTTAATTTTACATTGCCTATTTGTATTTTTTTAATTGGCTTATTTTTAGCTTTTATAAGATTCTACTTACCAGGATATTTCTTTTTTTCTAGCGAAAAAGCTATGGGTTGGACAGTTTATCCACCTGGTATTTCTCAAAAAGAAATCAATATTTTACCTAATAATGATGCATTATCTTTAACTTTTTTCGGTAAAATTTATTTCATTCTTTTAGGTATCTTAGTTTTTGAATTAATTATATTTTTCCTTTTGTTAAAGAGAAGGAAAAATTTACGGTTAAAAATGTTCTCAAATTAGCTTACCAACCCTATATTTTAAAGATTATTTAATATTATTTAATATTATTATGCCTCTAAACCCTATACAATTAGAAACGGATAGACTAATATTGACCGGATATACTTCCAAAAAATTGAAATTAATATTTGATAATTTCTCTAAAGTAGACATTATGAATATTTTAGGTCACTCATCTGAGGAAGATTATCTTAAGGAAGAATATAAACACAAAAATGGCTATTCAGCCTATAATAGGGACTTTATACTATTTTTATTAAGTGATAAGAAATCGGGGAAAATTATAGGACGTTGCGGACTACATAATTGGAATAAGGACCATAATAGAGCAGAGATTGGTTATAATATGAGTCTTGATTCTTATAAACGAAAAGGTTTAATGTCAGAGGCTGCTGCTAAAATTATTGACTATGGTTTTAAAGTTTTACAATTACATAGAATTGAAGCTCTTGTATCCGAAAATAATATCCCATCAAAGAAAATATTAGAGAAATTTAATTTTACTAAAGAAGCTTTATTGCGTGAGCATAATTTTAATGGGAATAAATACGAAAACTCCTTATTATTTTCTATTTTAAATTCTGAATATTTCGATTAGTTTAACATGTATCTTTCAAATTCATGAAATTTAATATAAGATTATTTTCTTTAATCCTATTTACATTATTATTGGCGCATTTGTTCTATTATTATTCTCCAGAAGATAAGCTCCCAATAGACTCTCAAATTGATAAAATAGTGGTTTATAAATCTAAACGTCAGTTATTAGCTTATTCTAATAGAAAGCTCCTAAAAACTTATTCCATTTCTCTGGGTAAGCAACCTATAGGTCCTAAAGAATTTGAAGGTGACAAAAAAACTCCTGAAGGTGTATATTTTATCAATGATAAAAATTCAAAAAGTTCTTATCATAAAAATCTTGGAATTTCATATCCAAATAAGGATGATATAAAAAATGCAAAAAATAATTCTAAGCCTCCTGGAGCTGATATAAAAATTCATGGACTCAAAAATGGATTAGCTTTTATTGGAAAATATCATCGCTGGTTTGATTGGACTTTAGGCTGCATAGCAGTTACTAATGAAGAAATGGATGAACTATATAGATCGGTTAAGCTTGGGACTGAAATTCAAATAAATCCTTGAGTTTTTCTTATTTTTTGTAGGTTTAATTGCTTAATAAATATTGCTTGTTTTTATTTTTAACAGTAATTAAATATTTTATTAGAAAATAAACTTTAACTCTAAATTTGATAAAATTGGCAGAAAAAAACATGATCAAAAAGTTAATTTTGACCTAATCAAACAATATTCAAATGAAAAAATTAGAATCATATTTATTAAATAGTGGAAATATTTTTTTATTTGATGCATTTGGAGCTCTTTTGTCCTTAGGCTCTTTATTAATGCCCTATTACTTGATAGATTATTTTGGAATGCCCCAAAATAATACTACTTATTTTATCTTTATTGCCCTTATTTGCTTTGTTTTTTCTATTACTGTCCATTTTTTAAAAGTCCAGAATTGGCAAGCCTTTTTAAAAATTATTGCATCAATTAATTTTATTTATGCATTAATTATTATTTTTAATTTAATTTTTTATTTCAATTTATTAACCCTTCTTGGTGTTTTTTATTTTACTACAGATGCTTTGATTGTTTTAACTGTTTCAGTTTTCGAATTTAATTTTAGTAGAAAAATAATCTCTTAAAATATTGATATTTAATATTTTTTGAATTTATTTTTTATTTTATTCCAATACCCTAAATAATAATAATTATTATTATTAAAAATATTGTATTAATTAATCTATTTTTGATTCCTGTTTTTAAATAATAATTTAAAACTAATGACTAATTTATTATTAGATTTTCTGTCAAAGTATATAACTCTTTCTAGCGAAGAGAAAAATGTCCTTTTGAGTTTGGACTTATTTCATACTATTAAAAAAGGTACTATTTTATTGCATGAAGGACAAAAATCTAAGGAAAGTTATTTTGTTTTAAAAGGTTGTTTAAGAACGTATTATATTCTTGATTCGGATGAAAAAACCACAGGTTTTTATACTGAAATGGAAGTTTTAACTCCTCCTTGTGTTATTAGTAAAACTCCTTCTGATTTTTATGTGTCTGCTGTTGAAGATTCTATTCTTGCAATTTCTAATTCAGATATGGAGAATGAAATTAACCAAAAATTCCCCAAATTTGAGATACTTTGCAGAAGGATGTCTGAAGAATTATTAGCTAAAAAACAAATCGATTTTGATGCTTTTAAAACATCTTCACCTGAACAAAGATATATGGACTTATTAGAGCAAAGACCCGATTTGGTTCAGAGGGTCCCTCAGCACCAATTAGCTAGTTATTTGGGTATTAAGCCTCAATCTTTAAGCCGTTTAAGATCTCGAATTATTGAAAAAAGTAAATCTTAATTTCATTTCTTAACTTAAGTGAACGTTTTCTAGGTTTAGCTCAATTTATTTTTGCCATATCAAAACAATTACAATTGATATGCAAAAGAAAATATTATTTATTATCCTAATTTTTTTACTTACCAATTCATTTAAGGCCAAGGCCCAATATGAAATAGGAGATACTACTTATAACAAATATTTTATTGGTAGTACCTTATTTTTAGTTGGTAACCTTTCAAAAGTAAATCCTCCTGGTTTTGCCCAGCTTAATTTAGGTTACAGATTAAGCCCTAAAGATGTAATTTCTGTTGAATTAATTACTTGGAAACACGCGTGGCCACTCGGAATTAATCCTTTTTATAATGATGCTTACGGAACTCCTGAAGAAAAGTTTCCCGGTTATATTAGGGAATTTGGAATAGGTATGGCCTATCAAAGATATTTTTGGAAAGGTTTATACGCTGCAGTTCACGCCACTCCAATGTATCAAATTTACAGAAATGAAGATTCAAAAAAAGTAGGGGAGGGTTTAATCTTATTTAATACTTATAGAATTGGTTATCATTTTAAATTGTTTAAAGATCGCCTATTTATAGAACCTTCATTGGGAATTGCAGGGCGTCCGCTTTACTCTAAAATGCCAGATGGTTTTAAACAAAAAGATGATAAGTGGCCTAAATGGACTCCAGAACCTGGTTTGCACTTTGGAATTAATTTTTAAAATTTAATAATATGAATTTCGAAAAAAACACTTCGAATGGTCTGGAAGATTTAAAAATTAATGTAAAAATTAAGTTAGCTGCCCTTTGGACTACTTTAATGTTTTTATATTTATATATAGATTATTTTCATCTTTATATGCCCGGAAAAATAAATGAAATTTTGGGTGGTAAAGCTTTTATTTATGATATTTCACCAAACTTTTTGTTAAGTGCTTTTATTTTCATGAGCATCCCAGCAATAATGATAATTTTATCTTTAATCCTTCCAGCTAAAATCAATCGTCACTTAAATATAATAATAGCGTTTATTTATATTCCTTTTACTATTTATAATTTAAGTGGACTGACATGGATCCACATGGTAATTGCAGTAATTATTGAGGTATTATTATTGTTTTTAATTATTTATTTTTCTTTTAAATGGCCTAGAATAATTAAATAAATCAAGAGTTTTTTACTCGATAAACGAATTAAAAGATTTATAATGATGTTAAATATCTTAATTTAATCTTTTAATTCGTTTTTGCTTTTTCTAACCTTTATTAACTTATTATTTTAACAGCTCTTTATTTTTTTTCCCTTGCGGGATGAAGAATTTTTGATTAATATTTCAATACATCTTTTTTTGATCTCGATTTGTTTTTATTTAATAATATTAATTGTAAAAGCCCGCAATATTTTTGTTGACTTCATATTAATAAATAATGCGTAATTAATATAAAATATAAAGAAAATCAGTTGTTTATATTTTTTTTCATACTTATTTTTTATATTTGATAGGGTTTGAATTAAAGCTTTTCAATATGAGAAATCTTATATTATTAACCATTGTATTAGCCCTTTTTTCAGAATGTAAAAAGGAGAAATATGGAAATACCAGACAGAAAATCAGAGCTACTACTGATGAATATTCAGGTAAGGTTTTAGTCCCACAAAAAAAGCAAGATTTAAAGTACACCCAATTTGGCGATTTTATAACCAGTCTAACTCCAAAGAGTTTTATAGGTGATTTAACTGCAGTTCGTTTTCATGATGATACCCTGCAAGGAAATTTAGGTGGAAGTTTTATGACTATTGCAGGACTTTCATTAGGAAATATGTCGGCAGATTTTACCAATAATGCAACTTTTTCAACAGTTCCTGAAATTAATGGTGATCTTATTTTAAACCCCGATGGGCAAGGAGCTTCTTTTAAAAAAGATGTTACCTTTCGCTTTTTATGGGTTAGTATGGGCTTAAATCAAATTATCGAATTACCTCCTCAATATACAAATGTTCAATTAAATCAATTCTACCCACCTTTTGCTTCAAAAAACGGAAATATTTTACAAACTCAATTAAGGCCTTTGTATGAAAAGGTGGAGGAGTTAAGTCAACTCAATAATGGTTTATTGGTTTATTTTGGACTTACCGATAGTACCTATATTGAAGAAGGAACCATTCTAGGTAATGCTAAAAGTATTTATATTAGAAGTTTTCAGTTTAGAGAGTGGACTATGTCACCCCCTTTGCCTGATGAAACTAAAACTTATCTTTCTACCATTGGTTTTCCTAATGAAAATATTATTCATATTTATGCTGGGGCAGATAATATTCCCTATACCAGTGATGATATAATTGTTATGGAACCAAAGTTCTGGGAACGATTATATGTTGATGTTAGTTTAGAATAGTATTTTATCCCGCAAGGAAATAAAAATAAAACTTAAAAATACCTATAATTGCCTAAAGCTTTTAAATGCCTGCTCCAGTAAATACCGAATTAAATTTATTTGACTTTGAATTTATAAATAATTATTTTTATTTACCCAATACTATTTTTATTAATAAAAATAAAATTCAATACCAAAGTTCTAAAGCTCTTTCCTATTCTATAGATAGATTTTTGATTGAACATCGATTTTCTCATGAAACACCTAAAAAAATCGGACAATTTGTTTCTATTTGGAAACGAGATGCTTATGGTAAAACCGCTCCATTCTCAATTAATGATTCTCTTGATTTTCTCATAATTTCTTTAAAAGAAAAGGATAAAATGGGGCAGTTTATTTTCCCCAGAAAAATTTTAATCGAAGAAGGAATTATTGAGTCAAAAGATAAAAAAGGTAAAATGGGTATTAGGGTTTATCCACCTTGGGTTAAACCAAATAATAAACAAGCAATTAACTCGCAAAAATGGCAAATTTTATTTTTTTATGATTTTAATAATGATAATTCAATAAGAGAGATGAAAAATATTTTTGAAATTTAATTTTTCTAGTTTAGTTTCGTAATATTAATTAAACATAATCTTTACTGCAAAACTATACTTAACACTAATTTATTTTCCCTTGCGGGATATCAATCTTTAATCATCATTTTATGCAAAAAGCTCTTATAATTTTACTAGTCTTATCTAGTTTTTCTTTTTCTTTAAATAATATTAATGAGAAGCTTGTGGGGAAATGGATTGGCGAATTTGATGAAATGGAGATGACTATTAATTTTCAATCGGATAATTATATTATTTTCCAAACTGAAGAAAAAACAATTGGTGGTAAAAACTTTGAAATGAATGGGGATAGATACGAAGCTAAATATCAAATTAATAATAAAGTAAGTCCCTATCATCTCGATTTTGTCTTAAAAAATCTAAATACTTCAGAAATTGAATATACCAAATGTTTGTTAGTTTTTATTGACAATAATACCATTAAACTATGTATTGGAGAGGAGGATAGACCTGAAAGTTTTGAACCTGATTTAACCAGTATTTTTAAAAGAGTTAATAAATAATATAATAGAACTCTACTTTTTGAAAACATTAATTCTTTATGACAAGAAACCATTCAATTGATACTCTTAGGTCTTTGGCTATTTTTTTCGTTGTATTTCTTCATGTATCAGCTGAATATGTTTATTTTGGTCAACATCAAAAAATTTTTAATCATGTTTTCTGGATTGGTAATATTATAGATTCATTTTGCAGAATTTGTGTCCCTTTATTTGTATTAATCAGCGGTAGTTTTTTATTAGGTAGAAGCGATTCGGTAATCGAAATGTATATCAAAAGGGCAAAAAGAATTCTTTTGCCTTTATGTTTTTGGGTAATATTATATTCTATTTATAAGTATTTAATAAGTTATTATTCGGGTAATCCCATCTCAATTAATTCTCTTATTTTACCTGCTTTATTAGGAAAACCTTTCTACCATCTCTGGTATTTATATATGATTATTGGTTTATATCTCTTTACTCCATTTCTAAATTTAATGATTCCTAAAATTCCAGTCCGAGCAACTTGGAGTATGGCCTTTGTTTTTTTAGGGATCGGAATGGTAAATAGCTTCTTTGATTCCTATTTTAATAATAAAGTCTTTTTTTTACTGTGGTTTATTAATTATTTAGGTTATTATATGTTGGGTTATTTAATTTCTAAATCAAAAATCAGGTATCCTTCATCTTCTTTATTAATCATTTATTTTTTATCAAGTTCCCTGATAGCAGTTTTAACCTATTTTACGATCAAATATTTTGATAGCCTTTACTTTTATAGCTATTTAAGCCCGCTAGTAATAATTGCTTCTTTAAGCTTTTATAAAATTTTCCAGCAAGCTAACTTTAAAGAAAATATCCTTTCAAAAATAGCACCATTAACCTTAGGTATTTATTTAATTCATTCCGGATTATTAGATTTTTTAAATTACCAGATTAAAATAAAAAATATCAGTTTTGTTCAAAATCCTTTATGGGCCATTCCATTAAAATCTCTAATTGTATTCTCGATTTCATTGGTTTTTGCATTTTTACTTTATAAGGTTAAATTTTTAAGAAGACTAATTTAATTATTAAACTAACTAAAGATTAAATTCCTTATTAAATATAAATGAATGATTTACCATCTGAAATTCATTAGTATATTTGTATTTCCTCAAATAAAACCTTTAATGAAAAAGCTATTAATTTTAATATATTTTATTCTCAGTTTTTTAAATTCTGAAGCTCAAATAATTTATGGTGAAAATAATTATACCCAATATCAGATTGGAACTTTACCTATAGTAATATCTGTCCCACATGGCGGATTAATTGAGCCAGCTAATATTCCCGATCGTAATTGTAATAATCCAACTACGGTTACTGATAGTTATACCATTGAATTAGCTATGCAAATGGATTCGGCCTTGTTTAAATTAACAGGCTGTCATCCCCATATTATCATTTGTAATTTAAAAAGAACTAAAATTGACTGTAATAGAGAAATTTCAGAAGGAGCTTGTTCTAACCCAATAGCTGAAAAAGCATGGCATGAGTTTCAGAATTTTATAGATACAGCCCAAAAATTAGCGCAAAATTCCTTTGCAGGAAAAGCATTTTACATTGATTTACATGGGCATGGAAAACCTATTTTAAGGCTTGAATTGGGTTATGGAATTAAACCAGAAGAATTAAATAATAATGATTCTTTTCTCAACCTGCAAGAGCAAATAGAATCAAGCTCAATACAAAATTTAGTAAATAATAATATAAATAATCTATCTCACGCTGAATTATTGAGGGGTGATTTTGCCCTTGGCACTCTTTTTAGCAATGCTGGCTTTCCTTCTGTTCCTAGCAAACAATATCCTGATCCAGATTCAAGCCCCTATTTTTATACAGGTTATAATACCAATAATCATACTTGCCTTAAATCGGGTAATACGGTTAATGGATTACAATTGGAATGTCATCAAAGCGTTCGTTTTGGATATCTAAATAGAAAGGCATTTGCTGACTCTTTTGCAAATATTTTATGCGAATACTTATTAATTCACCAGAATTTAGATTTAAAAAACAATTGTGGTAAATTAAGCAATGGTTTAAATAGTGGATCTGCAACCTATTTAATTAATATTTTTCCCAATCCATTTAATACATTTATTAATCTTCCCGTTCAGAATTTAAAGGGTGATTTTGAAGTTTTGATTTACAATTCTTTAGGAAATTTGATCTTTAAATCCCAAAACCAATCTATTATTTCAACTATTGATTTTTCTAAAGGGATTTATTACTTAAGCCTTAAAGACCAAAATAATTCTTATCGTCAAAAGTTAATAAAAAATTGATTTTATGATTTTTGAGAATAGAATAACTTTAGTACCATTTGAAATAAATGATTTCAAACGATTAATTTCATGGATTCTAAATGAAAGGGATCTCCTGGTATTTGCTGGACCTATTTTAAAATTTCCATTAGATGAAGAACAATTGCAAAAATATATTAATGACCCACACCGATTTCCATTTAAAATAGTCCATAATTTAGATTCTAAGGTAATTGGTCATTTAGAAGCTTATAAAACGGAAAATTATACAATTAAAATATGTAGAGTATTAATAGGAGATATTAATTATAGATCCAAAGGATATGCCTCTGAAGCTCTTAAATTATTAATTGATTATTGCACCAATAATTTTAATACGAAGTATATTGAATTAAACGTTTATGATTTTAATGAATCCGCAATCAAATGTTATGAAAAGTTAGGCTTCAATCATACCGATCAATTTCAACTAACTAAATTTCATAATGAAGAATGGAAATCAATAAAAATGGAATTAATTTTAGCTTAAAAACCTATTGTGAAATCTAGAAAATTAATTAGTCAATACCATCCTTTTTTATATTTTTTAGCGGTGTGGATAAGGCGTCTTCATAGGTATTTCCATTGGTTGTTTGACAATAAAAAGTATGTTTCTAAAAAATCGGATATTCCTTTGGATTTTAGAGTTAAAAAACATTCTTCAGTTTTATTAAAAAAGTTAGGTGATTCTGATAGACAACTTCAAATAAATAAAATTAAAAATCTCCAAATAGCCTCAAAAAAAATAAATGGTATTTTAATTTATCCAGGACAAACATTTTCATTTTGTAAATTAGTTGGATTACCAACCAAACGAAAAGGTTATTTGCTAGGAATGGAATTATCCTTTGGTGAGGCTAGGGCTGGAATAGGAGGTGGTATTTGTCAAATTTCTAATTTAATCCACTGGCTTGTTATTCATAGTCCATTAACTGTTACGGAACGATATCATCATTCTTTTGATCCATTTCCAGATGATGCAAGAGTGCTTCCTTTTGGCAGTGGTGCAACAGTCTTTTATAATTATCGGGATTATCAATTTACGAATAATACCCCTTACACTTTTCAGATAAATTTATGGTTTACAGAAAAATGTTTAGAAGGGGAACTAAGAATTAATCAAGAATTAGATTTTGCTTATCATGTATATGAAAAAGACCACCAATTCCTTAAAATTGATGGCCACTTCTTTAGAAAAAATGAAATTTGGAGAGATAAGATTCTTAAATTCAAAAGCGGAAAAGTATTAGAAACCGAATTAATTACTAAAAATTTTGCAAGAGTAACTTATATTCCTGAAAATTATTTGGAGTTCTGAGTTCTAGCCTTAAGAATTTATCAAGCGTTTTATTCCATTTTTTAATAATATAACATTGAAATTTAATAATAACCCTATTTTAAATTTACCCAACTTTAAATATGTTAAAACCTGTGAAATATGAATTTCATTTATTCCTTCAACGCTTTTTATTTCCACAACAACCAAGTTATTTACCAATAAATCAATTCGATAACCGCATTCTAAATGTACTTCATTGTAAACTAAAGGCATAGGTTTTTCTTTTATAACGGGTATTCCTTCTTTAACTAATTCATAATATAAGCATTCTTTATAAACATTTTCTAATAATCCTGGACCTAAATTTCTATGTATTTTCATAGCCAATCTTATAATTTGTTCAGTAGTTTCGTTCTCTTTCATAGTTTTAATATTTAATTATAAAAATAATGATTTCATATTTAAAAATGAAAAAACAGAGTTAAATTTCAAAGGTAAATTAGTTTAATTGGCATTTTTTTCTTTTAAATATTGTAGATAATTTTTTAAGTCCGTAATTTTAACCACGGAGCCCGCAAAGTTTTTCACAGAGTTCTCAGAGATAATTTTTTCCAATGTAATAAATGTCAATAGTTTAAATATTTAGTTAAGGGATATCTAGTGAACTTTATAAATCAGTAGTCTAAAACAACCTTAAGCACTTTAATTCTACTATTCCATACCGTTAATAAATTATTGAATTAGCTCTTTATTTTTTATATGTTATTTAAGAGTCGACTTTATAATAAATTATTTTATATAACAATTATCTTCTCTGTGATCTTTGTGAAAAATTTCCTTGAACCCTTCGGTAAAAGAGACGGATTCATATTTTATTGAATAAATAACAAAGTACTTTAATTAAAAGTTGATAATTAAATAAATTATTTTTTGCAATTATTTTCTCTGTGATCTTTGTGAAAAATCTCCGCGAACTCTTCGGTAAAAGAGACGGATTCATATTTTATTGAATAAATAACAAAGTACTTTCATTAAAAGTTGATAATTAAATAAATTATTTTTAGCAATTATTTTCTCTGTGATCTTTGTGAAAAATCTCCGCGAACTCTGCGGTAAAAGAGGCGGATTCATATTTTATTGAATAAATGACAAAGCATTTTATTCTTTATATATTTTATTTTATGCTTAAAAGTTCTTCAATAACTTTATCTAAATACAATTCATCTCCATTTCTATATCCGGTTTGGAAGTATACAATATTTTCTTCAGAATCTGAAATTAATAAATAAGGATATGATCTAATATTATATTTTTCTATAAGTTGATATGCTTTTTGACTAATTGGATAACTAATATTTAAATTATTTGTAGTTTCAATAATCTTTTCTTTGCTTGGGTCTAGAGGGTTTATACTTATAATTCAATGTATATTTAATATGTGCGGCTGGGGGTCAAGCGGCTGGAGCGAAATTTGATTTTTTCGGCCTGAGAGGCGCTGGTATGTGGGGTAAGAAAAAATCAAATTTGTCAGCCGGTTGCCACTTTTTTGCGCTACTTTTTTTGGGCGAAAAAAGTAGCTAAAAAAAATCCAAATTGGAAATTTTTTGGACAGCGAAATGCAAGTTATCATGCAAAAACCTTATTGATCTTACATACTTTTCCATGAAATTTTATACTATTAACAAATAAACTTATTGGAATCAAATTGAATGGTTTTTATTTTATTAATTAGACTTAATTAATCTTGTCCAGAAGTAAGTTTAATAAATCCTAAAGTAAATAATAGGCAAAATAAGCTGTATTTAATCGTTATAAAGCTTTTAAAAGATATATGGGTTATACGGGCCATAATTAATTTTGAAGTCTTAAATTGGGTTTAAATGTCAGTTTGGGTTAATCCTCATTCAGAACGTGAATAAGAATAAAATAGTATAAATGAGAAATTAAATAAAGGATAAAGTGGAGAATTATTTTCTAGTAAAAAAAAGCCCTGTTTCCAGGGCTTTAAAATTATTTTGCTGAATTAACCACGGCTTTGAAAGCCTCTGGGTGATTCATGGCTAAATCGGCTAAAACCTTACGGTTTAATTCAATACCATTTTTAGATAATTGACCGATTAATTTAGAGTAGCTGATACCTTCATTTCTTGCCGCAGCATTGATACGAAGAATCCATAATGCTCTAAAATTTCTTTTCTTGGTTTTACGATCACGGTATGCGTAAACTAAACCTTTTTCAACAGCGTTTTTGGCAACGGTCCATACGTTTTTACGACGACCCCAGTAGCCTTTAGCCATTGCTAGAACTTTTTTGCGCCTTCTCTTAGAGGCAACATGATTGACTGATCTTGGCATTTTATTACAGTGTTTTGGAATTAAGCGGCAATTTTATTTGCTCTTTAATGCTTAGATTCCGGGTGAAACATTGATTATTTAATTATTTTCCTATGGTAAGTAATAATCTTACATTACCTAAATCTCCATCACTAACATAAGCAGCAGTTCCTAATGCTCTTTTCTGTTTGATGGTTTTTTTGGTTAAAATGTGTCTTTTAAACGAGTGACGCATTTTGATTTTTCCGGTAGCGGTTACTTTAAAACGCTTTTTGGCACCGGATACGGTCTTCATTTTAGGCATCTTGCTAAAAAATTATTGATTTTTAAATTTATTTCTTTGGTTTTGGGGCTAAAAGCATAAACATCTTTTTACCCTCAAGTTTTGGCATCATTTCTACTTTTGCATAATCAATTAGTTTTTCTGCAAATTGTAGTAATAATACTTCACCTCTTTCTTTATAAATAATAGCTCTACCTTTATAAAAAACGTAAGCCCTTACTTTTGATCCTTCTTCCAAAAACTTAATCGCATGTTTAAGTTTAAACTCAACATCATGCTCATCAGTATTGGGTCCAAATCTAATCTCTTTTACCACAGTTTTTAAAGCTTTCGCCTTAATCTCTTTTTGTTTCTTCTTTTGCTCGTAAAGAAACTTGGTATATTCAATTATCTTACAAACTGGCGGGACAGCACTTGGTGAAATCTCAACAAGGTCTAATTCCTGCTGTTTGGCCATTTCTAATGCAGTTTCCAAAGAGTAAACCCCTGGCTCAATATTCTCGCCTACTAATCGTATCTCTTTGGCTTTTATTTCACCATTAGTGCGGTGTGGATTTTCTTTTACAAATCTCCGAGGAGGTCTTGCTCCCCCTTTAAAATTATTGTTAATATTAACCTCCGTTAGTTATGTTCTGATAATTGATTGAAATAAGCTACAAACCCCTCTAAATCATACACTCCTTGATCTCCACTTCCGTGTTTCCTTACTGCCACCTTGTTTTCAAGAACTTCTTTCTCTCCAACTACCAGCATTAAAGGCACTTTTGAAGTTTCCGCATCTCGGATTTTTCGGCCTATTTTTTCGTTTCTTTCATCAACGAAGCCGCGAATATCGTATTTATTTAGGAATTTTAAAACATTATTTGCATAATCTCCGAATTTTTCGCTAATCGGCAAAATAGCAACTTGGTCGGGTGCTAACCATAATGGGAAATTTCCGGCACAATGTTCTATCAATACCCCAATAAATCGTTCCATTGAACCAAATGGCGCTCTATGAATCATTACTGGTCTGTGTTTCTGATTATCACTTCCAATATATTCTAATTCAAATCGCTCCGGTAAATTATAGTCTACCTGTATGGTACCCAATTGCCAACTTCTACCTAAGGCATCCTTAACCATAAAGTCTAGTTTAGGGCCATAAAAAGCAGCTTCTCCATATTCGGTAATGGTATTCATCCCCTTTTCTTGGGTAGCCTCTATAATTGCTTGTTCTGCCTTTTCCCAATTATCTTCTGAACCAATATATTTACTGCGATCTTCTTTATCCCGCAAGGAAATTTGCGCCGTAAATTTATCGAAACCTAATTTGGTAAACACATGCATTACCAAGTCAATTACTTTTATAAACTCGTCTTTTATTTGATCTGGTCTGCAAAAAATATGAGCATCATCTTGGGTAAAACCTCTTACTCTGGTTAACCCATTTAATTCTCCACTTTGCTCATACCTATAAACGGTACCAAACTCTGCTAATCTTAAAGGAAGATCGCGGTAGGAGCGAGGTTCTGTTTTATAAATTTCGCAGTGGTGCGGACAATTCATGGGTTTTAACATAAATTCTTCGCCCTCTTGAGGAGTGGTAATTGGTCTGAATGAATCTTTACCATACTTTTCCCAATGCCCAGAAGTTACATACAGATCTTTTTTGCCAATATGTGGCGAAATTACTTGAGAATAACCTCTTTCTATCTGAGCATTTCTCATAAAACGCTCTAATCGCTCTCTTACCAATGTGCCTTTTGGTAACCATAAAGGTAAGCCAGCCCCAACTTTTTCTGAAAAGGTGAATAACTTTAACTCCTTACCTAATTTTCTGTGATCGCGTTTTTTGGCCTCTTCTAATAAAGTTAAATATTCATCTAACTCTTTTTGCTTAGGAAAACTTATTCCATAAATTCGGGTAAGTTGCTGATTATTTTCATCACCTCTCCAATAAGCACCCGCTATGTTTAATAATTTTATAGCCTTAATTAATCCAGTATGGGGTATATGGAATCCGCGGCATAAATCGGTAAAACTACCATGCTCGCAAAAGGTGATTTCTCCATCATTTAAACCCTCTATCAAATCAAGTTTTAAATGATCGTTTTTTTGCGTAAAATAACTAATAGCCTCACTTTTAGAAACCGATTTCATTTTATACTCGCTATTATTCTTAGCAAGTTCTTTCATTTTATTTTCGATTTCTTCAAGCTCTTTTGCTCCAATTTTGGTATCTCCAAAATCGATATCATAATAGAAGCCATTGTCAATAGCTGGGCCTATACCAAATTTGGCATTTGGATATAAATGTTCCACAGCCTCTGCTAATAAGTGGGCGCTACTATGCCAAAATGCTTCTTTTCCTTCTTTATCGTTCCACGTATATAACCATAAATTACCACTTTCCGTTATAGGAAAAGTGGATTCTACCTTTTTATCATTGATTCGTGCCGCTAAAACATTACGGGCTAGTCCCTCACTAATGCTTTTTGCAATTTCAAAGGGGCTAATACCTGAAGGGTATTCCCTAATTGCTCCATCTGGAAAGGTGATTTTAATTGGTTCCAAAATATGTATGATATAAACTTATTTAATTTTTACTTTTCTAGGTTTAATGCGATTTAAACCCTCTTTGCTCAATTCATGGTTGGGATCTAATTTATCTACCACATAGGTATAATGCTCGTATGCCGAAATTTTATCTCCCATAATTTCTGCACATAATCCTCTCATATAAAAGGCGTCTGAATAACTTTCATCTGCTTCACAAGCTTTTTTGAAATACTCATTTGCACGCTCCATTTGATTGAGCTGGAAATTAATATATCCAATATTATAATAGGCTAGAGGATTAGCTGGATTAATATCGGTAATTTTTTGGTAATCTTCTACGGCCTTAGGATAATTTTTTAAATTTTGATACAATAATGCCCTTTTATATAAGGCTTCTATACTCAATTCTTTTATTCTTAATGCTGCATCAAAATAAGGTAAGGCTCTTGGATCATTATTGTTAGCATACATTTCGCCCATAAATATCCACGCATCATAATAATCATTATCTAAATCAACTGTTTTTTGAAAATAAGCTAAAGCTCTTACCGTATCTCCTTTTTCTTTGTAATTACGTGCAATCCAATAATAATTGTCTGGATTACTAGGCTCTTTTTCTATTAATTGTTCAAAAAATCCAATAGCCTTTTCATACTGTTTTAAAATGGTATAAATTTCTGCCAATTTAAATTTAGCATCCATATAATTGGCGTTCAAACTCAAGGCTTTTTCAAGTGCTGTTACTGATTTATTTACTTGATTATCCTCAAATGCATAAATACCTAATTTATAATGAAAATCTGCAAGCGTTGAATCTAACTTCAAAGCAAATTCAATGTCCTGAACGGCTTGTTTAAAATATTTCTTTCTTGCCCAAGCATCCGCCCTTTTAACATACAATTCTGGATTATCAGAATCTTTAGAAATTTCTTTACCAATTTCTAATACTTCTGAGGGTGCTTTGCTCAATAAGGTATCTGAAAATTCAGGTCCTTCTTGTCCACTGTTATTATCTTTGCAGGATGTAAGCATCCCCGCAAGGGAAAAAAGTAAGAAAACTATGTAAATGTTTTTACTCATATTCATGAATGTATTTTTAAGCAAGGAGGGCAAAATTACATTTTCTACGCGCAAAAGGAAAGTATTATCCATGAATTAAATGATTTTGGTCATTTTTTCATTATTTTGTGCAGAATATTTTTGTTTCAGAAAAATTTATATGCCGTTTTATCATAAGCTGGGACAAGTTCCTGCAAAAAGACATACCGTATTTAGAAAACCTGATGGTAATTTATATGCCGAAGAGTTGTTTTCAACCGAAGGTTTTTCAAGTTTATACTCATTAATTTATCATTGTTATCCTCCAACTTTGGTAAAAAAAATGGAAGAACCTTTTTCCGTTGCGCCTAAACCGGCTTTGGAAAGAAATATGCAACACCGTTGTTTTTTAACTTTTAATACTAAGCCAGATGCTGATTATATTAAATCCCGCAAGGTATTATTAATGAATAATGATTTGCATATATCATCTGCTGGGCCTAGCCAAAGTATGAATGAGTACTTCTATAAAAACGCAGATTGTGATGAGGTTATTTTTATTCATGAAGGCAGTGGAACCTTTAAATCACTTTATGGCGAAATCAATTTTGAATATGGCGATTACATTGTAATTCCGCGTGGGACTATTTACCAGCTCGAATTTAATTCAAGTGCTAATCGTTTATTTATCGTTGAATCTTTTAGCCCGATAATTACTCCAAAACGCTATAGAAACCAACATGGACAATTATTGGAGCATTCTCCATTTTGTGAGCGCGATTTTAAACTTCCGCAGAATTTAAAAACGCATGATGAAAAGGGTGATTTTAAAGTAATGATTAAAAAACAGGGTATGATGTATCCATATACCTACGCTACTCATCCATTTGATGCTGTAGGTTGGGATGGTTATGTTTATCCTTATGCTTTTTCTATTCATAATTTTGAGCCCATTACTGGCCGAGTTCATCAACCACCTCCCGTTCATCAAACTTTTGAGGGACATAATTTTGTGATTTGTTCATTTGTTCCTCGTTTATATGATTATCACCCCGATGCTATTCCAGCCCCATACAATCATTCGAACGTAGATAGCGATGAAATTCTCTATTATGTAGATGGTGATTTTATGAGCAGAAAACATGTTGAAAAAGGAATGATTACCCTGCACCCTAGGGGAATTCCTCATGGTCCTCACCCAGGTACAGTAGAAAAAAGTATTGGAGCAAAAGAAACTAAAGAATTAGCCGTAATGATCGATCCATTCCATTCTTTAATGATTACCCAAGAAGCATTAGAAATGGAGCAAGCGGATTATTGGAAAAGCTGGATGGAATAATGAGTTTGAGCGAAAAAGAATTATTAATAATTGCAGGCCCTAACGGAACTGGTAAATCTACTTTTGCCTTTTCATTTATTGAAAAGCATCCGGATTATATTTTTCTGAATGCCGATGAAATTGCTAAGGTTAGAAATGAAAATAAAAATTTCGCTCAAAAAAATTTAAGTGCGGGTAGGGAGTTTTTTTTGAAAGTTGAAGAAAGTTTAAAAGAAAATAAATCGGTTTTAGTAGAATCAACCCTTTCGGGGAATTATTTGGAAAAACTAATTCAACAATACAAAGAAAAGGGATTTAAAATCAGTATTATATATGTTTTTCTCGAAAATCCCGATATTTGCATTTTAAGAATAAAAGAAAGAGTTTTAAAAGGTGGTCATCATGTTCCTGATCATTATGTAATTAGAAGATTTTATCGTTCTAAACGTAATTTTTGGAATTCGTATAAAAAATTGGCTGATAAATGGTTTATGGTTTATAATAGCGATAATAATTTTCAGCAATTTGCAATTGGAGTTGGTGATGATTACGTGATTAGTAATAAAGAATATTTTCAATCTTTTATTAAAGACTTAACTGAGTAATAAAATGAAAGGAATTTCAGTGTTAAATCTAGAATTGTACAAATTAGCATTTGAAATAGAAAGCATTGGTAATGAAGCGGTAAATAAGGCAAAAGAAGAGAATAAAAAGAAGGGTTTGCCTAGTATTGTTTCTCATAATGGAAAAATAATGTATGAATTGCCCGATGGTTCTATTAGTTTAGAACTACCGGAAATTTTAAAATAAAATGTAATAAATCATGGAAAGTTTATCTGCAGAAAAAGTAGGAGTTGAAAAGGATTTCCTTCCATTAAAAGGAACGGATTATGTAGAATTTTATGTGGGCAATGCTAAACAAGCGGCTCACTATTATAAAACCGCTTTTGGGTTTCAAGATTGTGCCTATGCTGGTCCGGAAACTGGTGTTAAAGATCGCTCATCTTATGTGTTAACTCAAAATAAATTAAGATTTGTATTTACCACTCCACTTGGCATTAATAATCCTATTGCCGACCATATTTACAAGCATGGTGATGGTGTAAGGGTATTAGCTTTATGGGTTGATGATGCAGAAGCAGCATTTAACGAAACAGTAAAAAGAGGTGCTAAACCTTTTATGGAACCCATTACTGAAAAGGATGCTTTTGGTGAAGTAAAAAGAAGCGGAATTCATACTTATGGTGATACCGTTCATATTTTTGTTGAAAGAAAAAATTATAATGGACCCTTTTTACCAGGTTATGTAGCAAATAAAACCAATTATAATCCAACTGAAACAGGTTTATTATATGTAGATCACTGCGTTGGTAATGTTGGTTGGAATGAAATGAATACTTGGGTAGATTTTTACGAAAATGTAATGGGTTTTAAACAAATCCTATCATTTGATGATAAAGATATTTCTACTGAATATTCAGCCTTAATGAGTAAGGTAATGAGTAATGGTAATGGGTATATTAAATTTCCAATTAATGAACCAGCTGAAGGAAAGAAAAAATCTCAAGTAGAAGAATATCTAGATTTTTATAGAGGTCAAGGAGTACAACACGTTGCTATCGCAACTAATAATATTGTTGAAACTGTTACCAACTTACAATCAAGAGGTGTTGAATTTTTAAAAGTTCCTTCTTCTTATTATGATACTTTATTGGAACGTGTGGGTAAGATTGATGAAGATTTAAAACCCTTAGCCGAATTAGGTATTTTGGTTGATCGTGATGATGAAGGTTATTTATTACAAATATTTACTAAACCGGTTGAAGACCGCCCTACATTATTCTACGAAATCATTCAAAGAAAAGGCGCAAAAAGTTTTGGTAAAGGTAATTTCAAAGCCTTATTCGAAGCAATTGAAGCTGAACAAGAGCGTAGAGGAAACTTATAATAAATTATTTTGTTAATAATTAAGGGAAAGGCGATTAACGGCTTTTCCCTTTTTCATTTTTTTACGTCTGTATTGTATATATTAAATTTTTATTTTTATGACTGATCATAAGCCCAAGTCGAAGGAAGAATTATCATTGTTAGAAGGGCCTCGTCCAAGATTAACTGAATTAAGTTTAGCATTTAAAGTTTTTTGGGAGTTTATAAGAGGTTTTAGGGTTTTACATTTTATTGGACCCTGTGTTACTGTTTTTGGATCAGCTCGTTTTAAAGAAGGACATCCTCATTATCAATTAGGAATGAATGTTGGCGCAGCATTAGCTAAATTAGGATTTACTGTTATGACTGGTGGTGGTCCGGGGGTAATGGAAGCAGCTAATAGGGGAGCTAAAGAAGTTGGTGGTAGAAGTGCCGGGGCTAATATCGAATTGCCTCATGAACAATATCCTAATCGTTGGTTAGATCGTTTTGTAAATATTCGTTATTTCTTTGTCCGTAAGGTTTTATTAATTAAATACTCGTATGGATTAGTGGTTTTACCAGGTGGATTTGGAACTTTAGACGAATTTGCAGAAGTATTAACTTTAATTCAAACCAAAAAAATTACCAATTATCCTGTGGTATTAATGGGGACTGAATATTGGAATAAGTTTTTAGAATTTGTAGATGATATGGCCAAGTTTGGAACTATTGATGCCAATGATAGATCTCTGTTTTTAGTTACTGATAATGTAGATGAAGCAATGGATTATATTCATAAGAATGCCGTTGTACGTTTTGGTTTAAAGAAGAAAACATTCCATAAAAACCCATTCTTGGGTGAGAAATAATAGAAAAAATCCGTTTTCAATTATTGCTAAAAAACATCTAAGCTTATATTTAATAAACTTAGATGTTTTTTTTATGGACTGGATTTTTATTATTAATTCAATAAAGTAACGGTACCTTTTTGATAATGTCTGCTATCATCCCAACCAGTATAAGTAACTAGCCAAATAAATACATTATCTTCTCTTTGTTTTCCTTTATAATTTCCATCCCACTGAAAGTTCTTATCACGTGTTTCGAAAACTAATTGCCCCCAGCGATTATAAACCCTTAGGTGATATTCTTTAACAAAAATATCTTTGATACCCCAAACATCATTCAATCGGTCGCTATTATTAGTAAATCCAGTTGGGACATGCAATAATGGTTTTTGAACTAAACGTACCGTATTAGATTGACTAACTGCTAAATTTCCATTTTGTTCAAAGGCTCTCACATAATACCAGTAAGCACCATAGTCATAATCAAAAGAAGTATCGGTATAGTTTAAAGTTCCATTTGGACCTAGAGTTCCTATTAAAATATCTTGTTTGCGATCATCAAATCTCCATAATTCATAACGTTCTACACCATTTTCCCAATCATTATATGGAATCCAATCTAAAAGATGGGTATAGGGTTGGGATTCACCTTCTAATACTATACTGCAGGATCTTCTGGTAGCTGCGCTAATAAAACCGCAGCGATCTGTAACTACAATTTGATAACAATAAGAAATTTTATCAACTTCTACCCCTAAATCTAAAAAGGTGGTATCATTTATATCTCTAATTTCTGAATAGAATTCATAATTTAAATGAGTGGCTGATTTAGGTTTTCTAAGTATTTGGTATGAGAAGAAATCGTCTTCTTTACTTTTGTACCAAATTAATCTCAGATTTTTATTGTCTTCTACCGTAACAGTAAAAGATTCTGTAGGATCTATTGGGCTATTAAATTGATCGGCACTGCAAATTCTATAACTCGTATCACCATTTTGATCACAAATATTTACTCCATAAATATAATAACAGTAGTTATTTACTTTTCCTGAATTAGGTAAATTATCTACAACAAAGGTGTCATTTTCTTGAAATTCTCCCAATACGACTTCCGTACCATTTGGATTTACTCTTTTAACCACATAATGACTAAAGAAAGTATCATTTTCAAATTCAGACCATTCTACTCTAATTGTATTATCGTCTAAAAATCGAATACAAACAACATTGGGTGGCTCTGGAACTGGGGGAGGAGTTACGGCAATTTTTATTATCCCTGTATCTGATTTGCTATCCGGACAGCCTTTATCTCTAACTACTAAGGTATAACTTAAAGTATCTAAACCAACATGCTCACAACCCGGGGTCCAATCTAAATTAAAAGATAATGGAGTTCGGGTATTGGTATTGGTTCTTGTAAGTCTTGGTTTAATTCCTGGTAAATTCCTGACAATATTATTTTCAAGTATTTGAACCTCTAAAGTATCGTAAAAGTCGGGATCTGTTATATTGAAATTAAAGTTTAGGTTTTCACCAACACCTAAACTGAAAGTTTGATCATTAATTAATGGTGCACGATTTAAATTTTCAAAGTCGAGTTTAAAAATTACGTTATTGCAATTAAAACTACCATTGTTTGGCGACCAAGATCCGGGTGTTGTAGGAAAGTCTAATCGAGCCGCACCAGTAGCACAGCCACCACAAACACTTTGGTAAACTACTCCCTTAGCGTCAAATCTCGAAGTTCCGCCATCCACATGATCTCCTAATACATCCAATCCGGAGCCTCCTCCTAAAAATGTAGCATATAATAACTGCTCCATATCAATGGAAAATACCGCTAAATAAAAATCAGAACCATCCGTAGTTCTTTGCCAGGCATCAGGAGTAGTTTCTAATCTCCGAGTATTACCGTGGGGTTTTCCAACCACATTATCATTGGTTTCTCCACCCCAGCCTGAAAAGAAAATTCGTTCACATTCATCTACTAAAAAAGCACTTGGAGATAATTGGGGTTTTACGCCACCAGCTCCAAATACGGTTGATCTAGTAAAATTACTAAGATCAGGTAAAAATTTCATGATAAACTGTCCGCCTTCTGCATTTCCATAAATAGGAGGGGTAATATCAAATACTCCGGCTGATTGTCCAGTAACAAATGGGTTACCTCTTTTATCTACCTGAACAAAGTAGGCTTGGTCATAAGCCGTTGTTCCAATATAAGTCCCATTTAAAACTTGGGTGCCATCTGCTGAAATTCTCAATAAAAATCCATCTCCAGTTCCACCTTGATAAGCGTTTTTTTGTCCCGCAAGGTTAAAACCTAAAGTGGTTGAACTAGTTCCTCCGCACAAATAAATATCTCCATTAGGGCTAAGAGCCAGGCCATTTCCAGCTTCATAAGAAATTCCACCTATATAAGAGCAACTCAATAAATTACTTGCATCAGAATTAAACCTTGCAAAAAATGCATCCTGAACCCCTCCAAAATTATTGTTAAAACCATTTCTTACCGGGAAATTCTGTGAATTATTACTCTGTGTGGTTGAATGAATTAAGATTTCATCATTAGAGTTTACTATAATTTCGCCTCGGTAAACATCACCGTAATTATATGCTAAAGGAGAAAAATAAACATAACCATTTCCGTTTGATTCGGTTGCTCCATTATGGCCATCTATACCTCTTCCACCTAAATAAGTTGAGTTAACCAAAACAGATCCATCCGGACTAATAATAGAAACAAATATATCCCATCCTCCACCAGGTAAATTCTGAAATGGGTTATTTCCTAGCGGGAAATCAATCGATTTTGTAGTTCCTAAAATACATAACTCACCTCTCGAATTGGTTACCATAGAGTGAGGTTGTTCATTATTAGAACCTCCTAAATAGGTCGCAAAAACTCGGTTTCTTCCGTCTGGTGTTAATTTAATAATAACAGCATCTCGGCTATAATCAGCAGCCTCTTGAGACCCATCTATCCCCCCAGCAAATGAAGTTTGAAAAGCTCCAGGGCTAACTAAATAGCCTTGCGATCCCGGAAAATCGGAATAAATTGTTCCTCCTCCAAAAGCATTTCCTTGATTATCAAAAGTTGCTGTAAATCCCCAATTATCGTCTTGAGATCCGGAATAGGTCGAAAACACTACAATAGGGTCTATAATTAAAGTCTCTTGCTCGTTGTATCGACCCAATTTAATGGAAACCGTATTGCCTTCTAATTCATAAAATGATTTTACAAAATTTCTTTTTCCGTTTATTTCCTGAAAAGAGTAGGGGTCTTCATCAATTATTTCGCTTACTCTTGTTTTTAAATGTAGTTTTCCTTTTCGGATATATAAATCATCTAAGCCGGTATAGGTCATTTTTACCTTTGCAGGATTTGCGCCTGGCTTAACTATAAACTGATATTTAATATTCCCATCTTCTTGGCAATAAATTTCTAAATCAATTCCTTCGTATAAATTCTCTAAAGTTAATTTTTTATAGGCTCGGATATTAGACCTCCAATATTTCGATGGTCCGATGAAATAATGATGTAAAGTGATCTCAGGATTTTCAGGTCTAACTTTTATTTCATTAGCACCCTCAAATTTTAAATGAAAACTATGGGCTTGAGCGCTTATTTTTTGATCTCTGTTCTCATGCAATTCATGATAAACTTCAGGGTCTATTTGTAGAAATACAATTTTATCTTTTAATATATCAATGCTACCATTTCCTAATTTTGCTTTGAAAAGGATATCAGATCCCCATTGCCCCTTATTTTCTTTAAAACTTAAGCCCGATGCGTTAAGCTCTAAAAATAGAAAAGTGAAAATTAGCGAAAGGATTATATGTGTGGTTTTGTTTTTCAATTCTATACACTTAGACAAATGAAACTGTAATTAGGTTGCATCATAGTAGTTCAAAATTAAGCTTTTCGACTAAGTATCTTATTGTTTTAATATGAATTTTTTATTCTTTGATTGAATTTGGCGGGTTTGTCCAATCATTAATTTGGTTAAATTTGCAAGAGTGAGGATCATATTTTTAGGAACGCCCGATTTTGCAGCCTTTTCATTATATAAAATGATTGAGGCTGGATTTAATATTGTTGCAGTAATTACAAGTCCAGATAAACCTGCCGGAAGAGGACTCAAATTAAAACCTTCACCGGTTAAAGAACTGGCTTTAAAAGCAAATATTCCAGTTTTACAACCTAACAATTTAAAATCACCCGATTTTTTAAAAGAATTAAAATCATATAATGCAGATATTCAATGTGTAATAGCATTTAGAATGTTGCCTCAAGTGGTTTGGGAAATGCCTCCTTTAGGTACTTTTAACCTTCATGCTTCTTTATTACCCAATTATAGGGGAGCAGCTCCTATCAATTGGGCTATCATAAATGGAGAAAAAGAAACTGGAGTTACCACCTTTTTCTTAAAACATGAAATTGATACTGGTCAAATAATTTTTAATCAAAAGGTTAAAATCGAAGATTCTGATAATGTGGGTACTTTACATGATAAATTAATGCATGTGGGGGCTGATTTAGTTCTTAAAACTATAAGGGCTATTGAAGCTAATAATTACCCATCAACTGAACAGGTTTTGACAGGAAATGAAAAACATGCCCCTAAAATTTTCAGAGATACTTGTAAAATTGATTGGAATAATTCGGCAGAACATATTCGAAATTTAATTAGAGGTTTATCGCCATACCCAAGTGCTTTCTGTACTTGGAACCAGCAAACTTTGAAAATTTTTAGAGTAGAATTTGCTTCGAATTTTGAAGGAAAATTAAGCCCTGGAGAGATAAAGTCGGAGGCAGGACGATTGTTTGTAGGAACAACAGATCAGCCATTAGAAATATTTGAATTACAGCCTGAAAGTAAAAAAAGAATGAATACTAAAGAATTTTTGAATGGATTTAATAATTCTTTAGGTAATTTTATGGGCTAAAATTAGGCTCATGATTAAAAATTTTACTTTAATTGTTTTATTTCTATTTTCTGCACTTAATGTTTTTGCTGCTGATACTACCAAAATAAACGCCCATAACAATACCCACATGAACTGGTATGGGAATTTTGATAAAAAGGTAAAATTCCCTGATAATCCAAATGATTTTAAAAGAATTTGGATGACGGTTACACTTGGTTGCCCAGCAACAGGCTGTTCGGAATGGGATTATACCGTACAAATAATTTTAAGAAAACCTGCGGGTTATAATGATACTTTTAATCGTACCTTTCGTTATTTTAGGGTAGATAATACTAGTCCAGATACTTTATTTTACTCTAAAACACCAGTTTATAAGTACTTTTGGAATGTAAATTTGGCCTCTTTAGATTCAAGCATTTTTTCTCAAAAAAACATCAATTTTCAATTCGATTCCATTAACCCGAATACACCCGATAGTACCTCAACCATATATTTAGCTGATTTTTGGAATTATAATTTTGATAATAATGGATCAATTATCGATTCATTTTTTGTTATACATAGCGACACTCTATTCAATTTCACTAAAAATTATAAAGAGTATTTACCCCATTTTGACAATTTTGAATTAGGACGATTAATTACTCCCTATGCCAATGGTTTTCCATTAAATTGGAAGTTTCCATACAAGTACGATGTAACTGATTTAGCTCCATTATTAACGGATTCATCTACAGTTCGTTTACATTATTCTGGTTATCAAGATGGTTTTACAGCATCGGTTGATTTTGATTTTATTCAAGGCAGCCCTAATAAAATTGTTAAACGGGTATTACCAGTTTATTTTGGTTCTTTTCCTTACGGGAGTTTAAGTAATCCTATTGAAAAATTTCTATCTGAAAAAGAATTTTCGCTTTTAAGTGGCGAAAATGATGCAATGTTCAGAGTAATTCAAACAGGCCATGGTTTTGGGGGAAATGAAAATTGTGCAGAGTTCTGTCCAAAATATAATTTCGTTTTAGTTAATGGAGTTCAAAAATTCGAGAATTTGGTATGGAAAGATGATTGTGGTTTTAATCCGATCTTCCCACAACCGGGTACTTGGTTATACGATCGTGCAAATTGGTGCCCAGGTTCTTTAGTTAAACCTTTTGATCATAATTTAACACCACACATCCCGCAAGGAAATTTTAAAGTAAATTTAGATGTAGAGCCTTTTGTAAATGTGAATAATAATAATTGCAGTTATATCATCTCTTCTTATTTATTTACTTATGACAATAAAAATATAAATAATGATATTAGTATTGATGAAATTTTAGCTCCAAATAATGATATTAGGTATTCTCGTTTTAATCCTTCTTGTGGAACGGGTGAAATTGAAGTAAAGAATTTAGGTAATAATGAAATAACCAAATTAAAAATTGTAAGTACTGTTAATGGAGCTAATCCAACTGTTTTTGAATGGGAAGGACAAATTTTGCCGGGTGCTTCTAAGCAAATCATAATTCCTGAAATTAATTATGCTTCCAATCAAAATATTGGGCAAATTAACATAAATATTACTGAGGTAAATGGTGTTCAAGATCCTGACATGACTGATAATTCAATGAATGCTAGTTTTGATTTACCTATTGTAATTCCAGGAAATGAATTTGCGATTTGGCATCGCGCCAATAATGCCGCTTCTGAAAATTCCTATGCAATTTATGATATGAATAATCCTGCTCAACCCGTTTTAGTTCGTAATGGATTTAGTAATGGAGGCTTAAGCAGAGATACCATTCGTTTAGTTAATGGTTGTTATAAATTAGAATTTTATGATGATGGAGAAGATGGTATTGCTTGGTGGGCAAATCCTAATGCAGGTTCTGGAACATTAAGTATGAGAAGGGTTTCTGGAACGATCATCAAAACCTTTAATCCAGATTTTGGATCAAAGATTGTTCAATATTTTACGGTTGGTTTTACTTTAAATCAAGATCATTTAATGAATAATGAAACCACAAATAATTTTGAATTATTTCCTAACCCAAGTAACTCCGCATTCGAAATTACCAATTTATCTTATTTAGATTTTCAAGAAATTAAAATTTATGATATGAGTGGTAAATGCATTTATTCTGATAAAATAAAAATAAATTCTGGCTCAAGTCAATCATTTGATTTAAACTTAAATTCAGGGGTTTATATGGTTGAATTAATCAACTCAATAGGTAATACTGAAATTAAAAAATTAGTGATTAATAAATAAGTTGTATTCAATAAAAACAAAAAAGGGTAAGTTTTGACTTACCCTTTTTTATGTTTAATACTTTAATAATTAATAATAAATTATTTCAGCCTTCCATGATTTATTAAAATTTATTTTATCTAAAGCATGATTCTGCTTACCTCTTTTCCAAATTAATAAACCACCAGCATTAAAAACTAAACCAGCACTAATTAAGAAAAATGGTTTATTGCTAAATTTTTGTTGGTAGGCCAAACTAATTAAACCAACCCCAACAATACAGCTACTTATTCCGGCAATTTTGGTGAATTTTGCACTAGGGATTTTGGGTTTTATATAATTAAAATCGCTCAATCCATAATAGGATCTATTAATCAAAAGGCTATCATTTTTAACACCATCCAATCGTCCAAATCTTTTATAATTTTGGCCTTTTAAACTATAAAAAAACTTTTCTGATTTATTAATAATAAATAAGTTTTGTGGGTTTAAAGTATCGATTATTTGTAAGAAATAATGTCTGTAAACTGCAGTATCATTAAGTTTAATGCTATCTTGTAATTGACTAGTATCAGCAATTTCAGACTTATAATAATAAAATAATTCCGACTTTTTAGCCCATAATTTGCTATGGCTAAATGCCGGAATTATCAATAATATGAAAATTATTTTTTTCAATTATAATTTAAAATGTACTCCTAAAATTCCGTATGCTACATCAGCTCCGGCTTCTAAAAATATATTAATACTTGGATCTATGGCATATCCAACTCCAACAAATGGTCCGCCAAATAAATGGAAACTTGGGCTTGGACTCGGATTAAACTCATAATTGTATGTGGTAAATGCACCACCTACCGTAGCTCCTAAATAAACATCTAAATTTGGAATTTCAAAACCATAATGCCAAGCTCCTCTTAACCCTAATGACATCATATTGTATCTATGATAATAATAGTTTCTTGGAGGTGAAGAAAATCGATAGGCTCTTGAACTATGAGCAAAACCTAAACTTGCCCCTAATGTTAAATTACCATATTTAATTTTTTTAACGGGTTTTTCTAAAGTAACTCTGATAGCTGCGCCTCTATTTCTTTCCCAACCACCATAACCTACTGGGCTGTAATAAGGATGTCCTGAACCTAATCCGACTCCTATAATTGGACTTGAACCTGAAAAAAATTCCTGAGCTTCTATTTTTTCAGCTGAAAAAATTAATGCAAGCATAGTAAGCAATCCTAATATCTTTTTCATAAGTTTGGGTTTTTATTATTTATCCAATTTACATTTATTGGGCCAATTTTTTTAATATTTTATCTTTTATCTTTTATTTTATGTCAAAAAAGATTGTTTTGGTTAGCGGATCTAATGGATTATTAGGACAAAAATTAACCGATTTGTATTTAAATGAATTAAATAGAGTTGATTTTTACGCTTCTGCTACTGGACCCAATCGCCATCCCCGCAAGGGAGATTTTAATTATTTAAATTTAGACATTACCAATAAAAATGAAATTTTAGAAATTTTTGATAAAATTAAACCTCATACCTTTATTCATACAGCGGCTATGACCAATGTTGATGCTTGTGAGGCTGATCAAGAAAAGTGTAAATTATTAAATGTTGATGCGGTAAATTTTTTAATAGAAGCTTGTAATAAATTTAATACTCATTTTATCCATTTAAGTACTGATTTTATTTTTGATGGAGCTGCCGGGCCTTATAAAGAAAATGATCCAGCAAATCCTTTAAGTTATTATGGTTGGAGCAAATTAGAAGCAGAAAATTTATTAATTAATAAATCGAATAATTGGTCTATTTTAAGAACTATTTTAGTTTACGGAATTGTAAATGATATGAGTCGTTCTAATATTGTTCTATGGGCTAAATCTGCTCTAGAATCGGGTAAAGAATTAAAGGTAGTTGATGATCAATTTCGCATGCCTACCTTAGCGGAAGACCTTGCCATGGGTTGTTTTTTATGTGAAAAATTAAACGCCAATGGAATATTTAATATTTCAGGAAAAGATTTTATGAGTGTTTATGAAATGGTTGAAAGGGTTGCCCAACATTATGGTTTAAAAATGGATACGGTGCAAAAGGTCAAAAGTGATACTTTAAATCAAGCCGCCAAACGTCCGCTCGTTACGGGTTTTGACCTTACTAAATCACAACAAATTTTAGGTTATAATCCTCATTCTTTTGAAGAGGGAATGAATATTTTGGATGAACAAATTAAATCTTTGTCTCATTAATCCATTGAAGTATATTTAATAATACTTCACGATCAAAATGGCCAGGTTCTTCATACTCTTCAGGTCCTGGTGTGCCGCTTCCATAAATAAATAAGTGGTTTAAATCAGGGAAGAATAGAAATTTAGAATAACTAATTCCAGCGTTTTCAAATAATCTCATTTGTATCGGATTTACTTGGTAATCGCGACCTCCAAAACAAAATAATTTAGGTAAATTATTGCTTTTAAAACTTTCTATAAATGGATTTTTGTTTAAATCATCCCAATATTTTAATGATATATTTAAAAACAAATCTACACTAGTATCATATTGCCCACTTTGATAATAGTTTTTTAAAGCATCTCGGCTTTTCTTCATTTCTAATAAAATACTGTCTTCAATATCTGAACTTATGGATCTAGATAATAAATATTCTATTTGATCAATTACTAAATCCTCAAGTGAGGAGGCTGCAGGTGCCAATAAAATCAGGGCTTTTATTTCTGGGTTCTGATTTGCAATTCGCGCTGCTAAACTCGCCCCTAAACTATGTCCCGCAAGGTAAATCTTAGATTTTTTTAATTTTTTATTTGTTTTGATCCAGCTAATTAATGCATTTACATCATCAATTACTTCCTCTTTTACGGTTAATGAATCTTTGTTTCCATATCCCGGAAATGCATAAGTTCTCTTATCATAACAAATAACAGCAATACCATTTTGAGCTAAAAATAAGGCAATATCTTTAAAAATTTTATTTGGCCCAATACTAGAGAAACGATCATTTGGCCCAGATCCGTGGACTAAAATTACGGTCTTTTTAACTTTTTTCCCTTGCGGGATAAATAAGCTCCCTTTAAAAATTAAGCCACTCGATTCAAATTGTATTTCTTCTTCTTTCCAAGCTTTTTTTATGGTATCCACATAATTAGGATACTCGTACTTTTCTCTTTTTCTAACTTGAATAAACTGTAATGAACTGACCTGTCCGCTAGGGTTGATAAGAATTTTTATATCAATGGTCCGCTCCTTAAAAACTAAAGGCAATTGGTATTGATCATAAAATCCTTTGGGAGTTTTAATAATATTTTCTTTGCTTTGAATGCTTCCAAACTGATTGGGCATCATCAGAAATACAATGGCTAAATTGGTGCTGTCTAAAGCCTCTAGCATTTCTTTAGAAAAATATGAGCGTGCTTCGCCATATTTTCCATCTAATAATAAATTATAAAAGCGTTCTGCAATTAAATCATTTGATTCTTGGTTTTGCTTTTGAGCAAATAATGAAATACTTGAAGATAAAATGATTAGCCAAACTAAGGCTTTTCTTAATAACATAGGAATTAATCAATAACTGCCGATAAACCCTTATCGCACAAGGCCACACACATGGCTTCTAATTTTTCAAACTCGCCTTCTTTAACTATGGCTTTACCTTTATAATGTACTAATAAAGCACATTGTTCTGCTTGCAAAGCATCATGTTTACAAATTTCTATTAAGCAATTAATAACATGATCAAAGGTATTAACGTCATCGTTATATAAAACCAGCTTCCTTGATTCTACATCTAATTCAAGAACATCTGATTCTAATTCAGGTGAAATATGTTCTAAAATACCAGGCATAATTATGTATTCTTCTTAAATAATTTGGCTTTATTTTCTGTCCCCTCAATTAATTTTTTAATATTTTTTTGATGGGTTAGCACTACCAAAATCGCAACACTTATGCCAAATGCAATAAATAAGGGCTCGTGTGCTTTAAAAATGAAAATGATACTTAATGGAAATGATAATGCGGTTAAAATAGAACTTAAAGATACGTATTTGGTTGTAAATAATACAATTAGAAAAATGCCTAAACATACCAAGGCAGAAGGATAATGTATCCCTATTAACATTCCAAATAAAGTGGCAATTCCTTTACCTCCTCTAAACTGAGCAAATAAAGGGAATAAATGACCTAATACCGCCAGCAAACCAAACAATAACTGTAGGTTTACATATTTAATAGAGTCTTTAAGTATATCAGGAACAGCAAATATGAGGCAAGCCGCAGCAAAACCTTTTAAAATGTCCATTACTAAAACTATACTTCCTGCCTTTTTTCCTAAAACTCTAAATGTATTGGTAGCCCCAGCATTGCCGCTTCCATGCTCTCTCACATCTATTCCGTACAAACTTCTTCCAATCCAAACAGCACTCGGAATACTTCCCAATAAATACGCAGCAATACTAAGTCCTGTAATTCTTAATATTTCTTCCATTATTCTTCTTCGGGTAACTCTTCGTCAGCATCAAAGCTACGTAAAAATTTTTGTTTAGACATAGGTGAAGCTAATTTTAAGAAATATCCATCTCCATTAACTTTCTCAAACTGGGTCTTAATCAGCGTGTTAAAGTCTTCATTTGAACTGAATATATACAAGTTACCTCTTATATAATTTATATAAAACCAAACATCAGCTGATGCCTCTATGTAACAGATCCATTCATCACCCGACCTCTTTCTCTTAATTTCCATCTTGGTTTTGATGGTTTTACCAATTCTTTCTTTTCCAATAGATTCTAAATAGGCCGTGCTAGTGCTAGAAGTATATGATTTTCTGGCCTGATTCCATCTTAAATCTAACTTAGAAAAGAAAAAGGTTTTGTTTAACTCATCAATGATATCTACTTCATTTTTATCCAATCCTTTAACTACCTTATCAAAGTCTTTGGTTTCTAAAATATTTGATAATGCAGTTTTTCCAAAGTCATTATTTAAATTGGTTGCATAACCTCCAGTTAAAGCCTCATTGATTAACTTAAACATTAAATCTTGAGCCTCTTTGGGTAATTTAAAATCAATTAAAGTTAACAAACTAAATTTAAATGAAGTATCTGCATATGAATGAGTAATGTTTCCGGCTGTTTTAAATCCTAATGTTTTAAAGTTTACTCCAAGATTTACATCACCCTCCGCAAATATTTTACCCTTGTCTTCATTAAAGGTATAATAATTTCCTTTCCAACTTCCAGCACTTCTTGAGCTATCTATGTATACAAATTCTTTTTTAGTATTATCATAATAGAAAGTTCCATTTTTCACATTAATTAATTCACCATCTGAATAATTTCTTTTTCTACTAAAAAATACTGGGTAAACATGCACGCTATCGGTAGAAATGGCAAAACCTGTAAACAAGTCTTTTTTATCTTCATTTATAGGTTCTTTAACTCTTAAGAATACCGAATCGGGTTTAATGTATTGATCATGTCTGGTCCACCAAGTCATTGGTCTGTACATATCATGTATTCCTAAGAAATGCCCATTGAAATACAACTCTTTATATTTTCCTTCTAAGGTTACATAACCTTTAAACTGGATTTTAGGTCCGAAAGTAAAATCAGCTGTATCTGAAATATAACCTTTAGCTATAACCAATTTGGTTAAGTATTCCACCTTAATTTCATTAAAGAAAATTTTATTTTTCTTTTTATTGATATCTACATAATCATAAAATCCATCTCCACCCATGTTTAGGCGACCCATAACCGTTAAATTACAGTTATATAAATTATGCCATTTGTTTAATGTATCTACAATTAGTTTGGATTTTTTTAACTCATCCATTGCCGCGTTTTCTCTGATAATTACTAATCCGCTATCAGGTACTACTCTAGAATCAGCTACGTTTATATAAGGCACTTTTTTGGCTGTTAAAACAAAGGTGTTTAAATCATAATAGGCCTCTGCTGAAGAAAATTTAAGCGAATCTTGCTGTGGATGGGTTGATAAGAAATAGGATTTTTCAACAGGTTTACCCGGTGGGGTAATAAATTTAAGATTTTTACGCGCTATATCCCACTTAAACTCATTTAATGAGCCTTTGTACATATTGTAAGGGAATTCTGAGCTAGCATCATCGCTGTTCGCTTTAAAGTCGCCTAATTTTTTATCAAAATCTACAAATGATTTTACATTACTTGCAGTAAAGGCAAATTTGGTTGAATCTATTGATTTAATGCGTAGGGTAGAGGTATCTGCTTTAATATTTCTTGAATTCATTTTCATGTTTGCTGAAATAATTTCAGCATCCTCAAATTCCAATGATCCATTTGAATTTAAGCCCTTACTACTCAATTTTAATTCACCTTTAAATGTGGCATTATCATATAATTTAAAAGGCTCTTCTTGGCTAAATTGGCTCATTTGATCTTTATAAGGCAGCCATAAGGTTCTTACATTGTTCCCAGTTACCTGAGGATAAAGTGCATTTTTTCCCAAAACAAAACTCTTACTCTGCGCAGCCGTGGAGTCTGGAAAGAGCATAAACTTATCAGATTCGGTAACTGAATTTGCAAAATCTATTTTCCCAGTACCAAATAAACCTTTATTACTTAATGAAATTAAGAAATCAGAATTTCCTTTACCACCATACATGGGCAAACGATCTGTTCTTAAAAAACCTAAAGAATAATCATCTTGTAAGGTTAGGGTTTCTCTAAATTCAGGGAATATTCCGGCAGAGGTAAAGGTTCCATCAAAGGTTAAACCCGATTTGGTAAAATTGTCTAATGAATCTATGGTAAATGGATCTACCGAAAAGTAAAATCGATCTCGTTTATAAACTCCTCCAAATGTGGTTGGATAATCATAATAAACTTTTGCCCCTTTATTACTTTTGAAAATAGGATATTCGGTATAGTCTTTCCGCCCCGATTTATTGTATTGCTGGTCTATAAATAGGGTACCATTAATATCGGATAATACGGATCCTACTCTTCTTAAATTATTATTCTCATCCGGAAAGTATAATCTCAATGAATCAATGGCATTCATATCAATTTTAAAATTGATATAATCAAAATTCATCCCTTTCCCAAAAAATTCAAATCTACCCGCTACAACTCGCCCCTCAAATCCAATTTCACGATTTTTCTTAACAAAAAATCTTTGCTCATTGGGTTCTGCATATACTTTTTGTGAATCAGAAAAACGAAATGCAGGCACGCCTTCTACTTTCATTTGATAATTTTCAAAATTGATAGAAGCATTAGGAAGTGCCGCAATTATGGATTCAAATCGGATTACGTCAAAATCGGTTCTACCCATATGGGCGTTTACATAATTGAACAATTTATCATTTACAATTACATGTTTGGTTTTGGTATTGAAAATAATATAACCATCATCATTTAATTCTATAAATTGTCTTATTAAATCCTGCTCTCTGCTTCCATGAGCATCTGCGTATTCTTTTAGATTAAATTCTTTAATTCTATTTTTCTCACAATAGGTTTTTATTCTTTGTAATGGATGATATCCTAAAATCCCCTGAACTCGCTCATATCTAAAATCTCTAAAATAATTTACCGATTCAAAAACGGCTGGGGCATCTTTTAACAACATTCTAAAATCTACCATGGGTTGGTCAATAACCCATGTAGCATAATCTGCGGTAATTTCTAAATTATGGTAATTATCTAAGAATGGGGCAGAGGTTATCCCTTGCTCTCCTCTAGCCATAATTAAGCGCTTTTCACTTTTTACATAATTAAAAGCCACTCTTGGATGAATGATGTTTCCAGTTGAATCTAAAAAAATAGTGATAAAGGCTTTGTCGGTTATTAATCGCTCGTTGCTAACAATTAATTCGGTTATTTTTACTTCTACTCTAGGTTTTTTCTTGTAATAAAAAGTAAAAACACCTGGATTTTGATCAGTACCTGCTGCAATTACTTTAGAACCTTGTAAAGAGAAACCTCCTTTAAATGTAACCCCTTCAGCAAATTTATTTATTTGAAAATCGTTTTTATAGGAGTAAAACTTTGGATACCTAATTTCTCCCGTATCGGTCTCGGCCATCATTACTTTTTCTTCAATATATCCCATCTGTGGATCGCTAAAGAAATCGCCATGGACAAATAATACGCTATCGGCTTTATATCCCCCGGTTTTTAAATCAATATTGTAATTATTTAATTGAGCATTTACTTTTTTCTCATCCCAAGCTCCTCTGGTCCAAAGAACTTTCCCTTTTTTACCAACCCAACTATAATCGGAAATATCCATTTTACCGGTGGTTTGATAAACGAAAAAAGAATCCCCTTTACTCATACAGCGGATATCCACCGCTTTTGAAAAGTTTAAAAAAACCTTTTCTCCTTCTATGTCAAATGTATAATCTGAGTTCGAAAATTTCCAATTCCTTGCGGGAGAAGAAGTAACCGTATTGTCGGTAAATAACCCTTTTGAAATATCTAAAAATTGGATGAATTGTTTGCTGCTTTCTGCTAATCGGTTTTCTAACATCTTAAACCAACTATTGGAGTGAGTAGCCATTTTACCTGATTTGCTAAATGCGATTAATGTTTTAATGTAATCTTCAAATTCAGGACTTGGCCTCATTCTTTTTCTCAGCATTTCATTGCTGATTTTAATGATTTTTGCGGTCTGCGCCTCATCAAATGTTTTGGCTTCCCAAATTATTTTAAACTCTTCATAAGCTAATTTCGCACTCTCAATATTATTTTCGGTCATTAATTGACCTAATTCTTTTATATACACTGCTGGGTCTTTTCCAAAACTTTTAATTTGGGAAAAGGCTTGTGTAGTTATTAATGTAATAATACCGATTAAAAGGAGAAATTTTTTCATCATTATGCTTTAACGTATTCTATAGCACACCAATTATCGTGCACATTATTTCTTTTTAAAATAAATTTAAATTTTTTCGCAAGCTGATCTATATCTTCTAAATCACTGTCAAAAAAGCCGCTTAGATATAATAATCCTCCACTTTGCAAGCATTCTGCGTAAAGCGGAATTAGTTTTAAATTGATATTTTTGGTGATATTGGAGATGATTATATCAAAGTTTTTATTTTTAATATTTTCAGCATCTCCTTTTTCTACTTTTATTTTTTGACATTTATTTAAACCTATATTTTCTAAGCTATTTTCATAGGCCCAATCTTCATTGTCAATGGCCCAAATTTCTTTGGCTCCAATTTTTTCTGCATATATGGCTAAAATGCCCGTCCCGCAGCCAACATCAGCTACTTTTTTTTCCTCAAAATTTTCCTTATTCATCAATCGTATAATCCCTGATGTAGTGCCATGGTGGCCTGTACCAAATGACATTTGAGGTTTAATTATTAATTCATGCTCATATCCCGCAAGGGAATTATGAAATGGAGCAATGATTCTTACTTTATCAGAAATAGTAACAGGTTCATAATTTTTTTCCCATTCTTCATTCCAATTGATATTGGGCATAATGGAATAAGAAATTTGATTAGGATTGATTTGATATTTTTCGCATATCTCTAAAAATTCTTCTTTATTGAAAAGACTTTCATCTATATATGCATAAAGGTTTCCGGGATTTTCTTCCCAGAAACCTTCAAAACTGATTTCGGCTAATTCGGCCTCTATTATTTCAAATTTATTTTTATCCGTTTTGATGTGGATTTGCAAATAGGTAATCATTGAGCCGCTTTAACAATTTCCATGAAATCTCTAGATTTTAATGAAGCCCCTCCAATTAATCCCCCGTCTATATCTTTTTGTGCAAATAATTCTGCTGCATTGTCTGGTTTTACGCTCCCTCCATATAAAATCCGAATTTGATCTGCAGTCGCTTGACCATATTTTTCAGCTAAAATTTGACGGATATAAGCATGTATTTCTTGTGCCTGCTCTTTACTTGCTGTTTTTCCTGTTCCTATTGCCCATACCGGCTCATAAGCAATGGTTACTTGTTTAATTTCTTCTTCACTTAATTCAAATAAACCTTCGCTGATCTGAGTTTTATTAATTTCAAAATGTTTCCCAGCTTCACGTTCTTCTAAGGTCTCTCCGCAGCAATAAATGGGTTTTAATTGAGAGGTTAATGCTGTTTTTACTTTTTTAAATAATAAAGCATTATGCTCTCCATAATATTGTCTTCTTTCACTATGACCAATGATTACCCATTTGCATGAAACCGATAATAACATTTCTGCACTTACCTCACCGGTATATGCCCCATTTTTATTCTCATTTATATTTTGAGCCCCTAATTCTACTTTACTTCCTTTTAATAATCCAGCAGCACTGCTTAAATAAACATAGGAAGGAAAGATAATGGTTTCGGGTCCTTCTAATAATTCATCTTTATGCATTTGGGTGATTTCAGAAATTAATCCTAATCCCTGCTCTAAATCCAAATTCATTTTCCAATTTCCTGCAACTATCTTTTTTCTCATGATTTAATTTTGTGTTTTATCCCAGTATCTTTCTGTTTTACTCTGTTCAAATAAATATCTTAATATATCTTTTTCTATTTCGTTTAATTCTAATCCTCTTCGCTTAAATACAACTTCAGTGGTTTCAAAAACTTTATCTATTTGATAAGTTTCAAATCCTTGAGCTCCACCCCAAGCAAATGAGGGAATAAAGTTTCTTGGAAAACCAGCACCAAAAATATTACATGAAACTCCTACTAAAGTTCCGGTGTTGAACATGGTATTTATTCCACATTTGCTGTGATCGCCCATAATTAAGCCGCAAAATTGTAAGCCTGTTTTTACAAATCTATTCTTGGCATAACTCCACAATTTTACCTCTGCATAATTATTTTTTAGGTTAGAATTATTAGTGTCTGCACCTAAATTACACCACTCTCCAATTACAGCATTGCCTAAAAATCCGTCATGGGCTTTATTGGAATAACCAAATATTACTACGTTATTTAATTCACCACCTACTTTGCTATGCGGACCAATAGTGGTTGCCCCATAAATTTTTGTAGATAATTTAGTAGCCGAATGTTCTCCTAATGAAAAGGGACCTCTAATAACAGAGCCTTCCATTACTTCTGAATCTTTTCCAATATAAATAGGTCCGGTTTTGCTATTTAAAATGCTGGCTTCTACCGTAGCACCTTCTTCAACAAAAATATCATGACCAATTAAGGTATTGGTGCTCGAAATGGAAGCACTTTTTCTGCCTCGGGTTATTAGTTCATAATCGCGACGAAGGGCATGATCATTCCATCCAAAAATCTCCCAGGGATTTTTAATTTTTATTACTTTTTCTGAAGCAGTACTCTTTGCTGTATATCCCGCAAGGGAAGAGAAATTGGCCGCATCTTCTTTACCTAAGTTTACCGCAATTAAATCAGTACCTGAGTATAAAGCTTCTTTGTTTTTTAAGGTTTTAAGCTCCTCAATTATGGTTTGGTCAGGAATTATTCCTCCATTAATAAAGATATTTTCATCATTTATTTTTAATGGATATTTCGCTTTTAAATATTCTTGGGTAAAAAAGCTAGATGAATCGTTTTGCCCCAACAATTTCTCCCATTTTTCTCTAATGGTTAAAATTCCAATTCTGATTTCGGAAACGGGACGAGTAAAAACCAATGGTAATAGGTTTTCTCGGTCTTGATCGTCGAAAAATATTAAATTCATGATAAAATTGTAAAATAAAAAGGCCCCGAAAAATTCAGGGCCTCAATAATAATAAATTAGCTTTATTAAATTATTTCTTTTCGTAACGTCTTTTGAATTTGTCAATTCTACCCGCTGTATCTACTAAGGTATTTTTACCAGTGTAAAAAGGATGCGATTTAGAAGAAATCTCTAATTTATAAAGCGGATATTCTTTTCCGTCTTCCCAAATAACAGTTTCTTTTGTCTCAACAGTTGAACGGGTAAGGAAGGAATAATCAGCCGACATATCCTTGAATACCACGAATCTATAATTTTTTGGATGGATTTCAGGTTTCATCTTCAATCTTTTTAAGGGCTGCAAATATAACTACTTGTTTTTAAAAATGCAAAAATGTTTTACTTTTTTACTTTTACATCTTCTTTTTTTCTTGGTCTCTTCTTATCAACCCACATAAATCCCTTCAATCTTGTATCATAAATATTAATTTGATCTATTGGAATTACCTCGGCATTCGGCTTTTCATAAAAGGTTACTTTTTCTACTTTATTCGAGTCAATCCAAATTTTTATATTACTGCAATTTACTCGATATACTCCCGAATAAAATCCGCTATCTTCTTCAATAAAATATAAGGCTTCTCCATTTCCCCAAATTTCAACCACTCTTAATGCATTATTTTCAAAAAATCCGTCTAGGTCTCTGCCCTTAATTTGATTGTATTTGGTTGAATCTAACCTCGAACAAATAAAAGCATTTTTTCTAATCTGTAATTCTTTTACTTTTCCTTCTTTTAGAATAATTCTTACACTATCTCCACTAATCTGATTACTATCGGTCCAAATAATAGGATTGCCCTCTAAAAACATGACCGAATCTTTTAAACTATAAAATATAGAATCTGAACTGGTTTGTAAATCTGTTTTAAAGGTTTTTACATGGTGATAAGCATATATTTTTCTATTTTTTTCTAAGCTATCATAAGTGGTTAATAAGGTATCAGCGCCAAGGTACAAGGTGTCTTTTTCTACTTTTACTTGTGCAATGGCATCTTGAGTAATTATCGTTTTATTTAATTTTCTGTAATAGGTTCCTCTATTCCCTCTAACTTCTGTTTTCTGAATGGTATCTATTAAAATAATATTTCTAAATGCTTGGTCTATCCCAGTTTTCCCGGTATAAACCATACTATCAGCTTTTAAAATTTTATCTTCGGTTTTGATGTATGAATTTAAAGAGAATTGAGAATAATCGATTCGGGTATTGTACCAACCATTTTCGCAATAAACCAAAGCATCTTTGCCTTTTATAAAGGTTGGACCAAAAAAATAAGCTATTTCTGTAGGATAATGATATTGCAAGGTATCAGAATTCATGGTATATTGAGGATTTACCAAAACCACATTTTTTCTGAAATACAACATTTTGTTATTCCCATCAAATGAACCTGTTTTTGAAGTTAGGGTATTTTCATTGTTAATAATTCTTCCACTATCTTGATAATAACCAATTTTTGTTTTCAAATTATAATCCAATCTAGGTGTATATAGAGTCATTTCTCCATCGGTCAGCACCACATTACGCTCTACTCTTGCTATTTTATCGTTACCTTGATAGTTTAAATAATCCCCATTTAAAAATATACTATCGGCCTGGTTAATTCTAACATTGCCAAATGCCTCTATTTCATTTTTATTTTCATTTAAATAGGCCGAATCACAAAATAAGGTAACATCGTTTTGCCTAAATTTTACATCTCCAACTAATTTTTTAAGTTTAGAGCTGACCAATATTTCAGCTTTTTGTGCGCCCAAAATTTCAATTTTCGACTGAGCAAAACTAAATTTTGAACAAAAAATAAAAATTATTATTATAATTAGCCGGAATTCCCGAATCATAAGGCAAAAAAAGCTAAAATATTTTAATTCACCTTAATCAATTTTTATGGAGCTTACTAAATCTACCTTTTTACAAGAGATTGAAAAACATGAATTGTTTTCTAAAAACGATCGCTTAATTGTGGCTGTTAGTGGTGGTATCGACTCCATAGTGATGGTAGATCTTTTGATTAAATGCTCTTTCACCGTAATTTTAGCACATTGTAATTTTAATTTAAGAGGTGAAGAAAGCTTGCGCGATGAAAACTTTGTCAAAAATTTTGCTGATAAAAAAGGCATTATTCTAGAAATAAAAAATTTTGACACCCAAAATTACGCTGATCAAAAAAATATTTCCATTCAAGAAGCTGCTCGTGAATTAAGATATCAATGGTTTTATGATTTATTGGCTTCTAATAAAGCTTCTTATATTCTTACCGCTCACCATGCGGATGATTTGGCTGAAAATATTTTAATAAAATTAGGAAGAGGTGAGGGGCCAGGTTTATGGAATTCTCTCAAGCGTCAATCCGATAAATTAATCCGCCCATTGCTTTCTTTTTCCCGCAAGGAAATTATAAAATACGCTACTCTTAATTTAATTCAGTTTGCCGAAGATTCTTCAAATAATTCTGATTATTATACTCGTAATTTTTACCGAAATCAGGTTATTCCTTTAATTGAATCTAAACAGAATAATTTTTCAGGAAATTTGGTGAAACATGCCTTAATCCTGCAAAAAGAGCGGAAAAAAATCGAAGAAATGGCCGAAGATTGGTTAAAATCTAAAAGGGTTTTTGTTGGTGCAAGAGAAACCATTGCGGGTTCTGATATTTTAAATGCTTGGTTTCCCGATTCTTATGTTCATTATTGGTTAAGAGATAAAGGATTTTCTTTTTCTATCTTAAATGATATAATGGATGCCATTAAACAAAATGATACCCTGAGTTTTCATAATTCGTCTTTTTTATTAACCTATTCCCAAGGCTGGCTCAGCCTAGAACCCAATGAAGAATCTGAAGAATTTAATTTGTTAATTCCTGAACCTGATTTTAACATTAAAATAAATAATTATGAATTTAGATCGGGCATTTTAGCAGAAGATTCCGCTTGGTTTGTAGCATTACCGCCCAATATTTCTTTTCCACTTATGCTCAGAAAATGGAATGCGGGCGATCAAATAAAATTATTGGGATTAAATGCTTATAAAAGCGTTTCTGATATTTTACAACAAGAAAAAATCCCTTACCCTCAGCGTAAAGAAGTCCTGGTTTTATTAGATGCGCAAATGGAAATTATTTCTTTATTAGGGTATCGTAATTCCGAAAAAACAAGGGTAGAAAAAGATGAACTTAATACTTGTAATAAATTCATTTTTCTACCCTCTGATGAATATCCTTTACCTTAATTAAAAGGGGGCCGGACCGTTTGGATCGATATGAGGACCAAAATCATCATCATCATCCATTTGGTTCATTCTACTTTGTTTAATTACTATATTTCCCGCGCCACCATTATGGTCTTCGAATGGATTATTATCACTAAATCCACCAGAAACGGAATAACTTGCATCTTCGGCATCGGCAAATTTGGCATATCGTCCCAAGAATCTGGTTTTAACCCAACCAACTGCCCCGTTTCTATGCTTTTCAATCATTACCTCAGCATAACCTTGAGTTGGTGATCCATCCGCAAAGGTATCGAGTTTGTAATATTCCGGACGGTATAAGAACATTACCATATCTGCATCCTGTTCAATAGAGCCCGATTCCCTTAAATCGGAAAGCATTGGCCTCTTATCTCCACCTCGGGTTTCAACGGCACGACTTAACTGTGATAAAGCAATTACAGGAACTTCTAACTCTTTGGCTAGCATTTTTAAACTTCTAGAGATATAGGAGATTTCTTGTTCACGATTTCCATTTCCTCTTCCATCATCACCACGCATCAATTGAAGGTAATCAATGATAATCATCTGAATTCCATGCTGTTTTTTCAATTTACGGCATTTGGTTTTCAATTCTGATACGGATAAACCTGCCGTATCATCTATATAAATTGGAGCGGATGATAATCTATTGATTTTGGTATTTAATTGATGCCATTCTGCCTCAGTTAAATTTCCATTCCTTAATTTTTCTTGATCAATTTCTGCCTCTCCAGATATAAGACGATTGGCTAGCTGTACAGCCGACATTTCTAAAGAGAATACAGCAACGGGTTTCTTAAAATCTACAGCAGCATTTCGAGCTATGGATAATACAAATGCTGTTTTACCCATTGCCGGACGAGCCGCTAAAATAATTAAATCCGATTTTTGCCAGCCCGAAGTCATTCGATCCAATTGGGTAAATCCTGTTGGTACTCCCGTTAGCTGATTCTCGTGATTTTTAGCGGTTTCAATTTGTTTAATGGCCTCTGATAAAACTACATCAATCCCTTTAAAACTGCGCTTGATATGGTTTTCACTAAGCTCAAATATTTTTGCTTGCGCAGAATCTAATAATTCAAATGCATCTCTTGAGGGATCAAATGCTTCACTGGCAATTTCACCACTAATTCTAATTAATCCCCTTTGTAAAAATTTCTCGGTAATAATTCGAATATGATGTTCAATATTCGCAGCCGATGAAATTCTATTGGTTAATTGAGAAATAAAAAATGGCCCGCCTACTAAATCTAATTTTCCTGTTTTACGTAACTCATTGGTTACTGTTAAAATATCAACTGGCTGGGTATTTTGATATAAGGTTGATATAGCCTTAAACACCTCCTGATGTTCCGGTTTATAAAAAAAATCGGCTTGTATAGCTTCTAAAACTCTGTCGAGTACATCATGCTCTAACATTAATGCACCCAATACCGCCTCCTCTAATTCTAATGATTGAGGCTGTAGCTTCCCAGAGTAAACTAAATCTTCTGAAATTGTTTTTGTACTTCTTGTCCTTCTTCCCGTCGTGTTCATTTTCACTTTTTTTTCCTGCTGCCCTCGAAATTAGAACAACATTTTTGTTTTCCTAAACAGCGATTATTTATACACAAGTCTTAAAAAAATGTTAATACAATGTGAATAATCCCAACAAAGTACTAAAAAATTCAATTCTCATGCACGTTTCATAATCCACAATTTGTTAATAACCTAAATTTATTTTCAATGTTCCACCTAAACAAGCTAATCTTCAAAATACTGAAAATGAAACTTTTCAAATTTCTTAACCAAGTTATGTAGAATTTAATATCCTTGCGGGATTTGCATTAATAATTATTTAGTCTATTAGCATAAATATGCCCTCGCCAAGCATTTTTCTCAATTATTATTTCTATGGTTCTAAATTAATTTTTAAGGGATCATTATAATTAGTGAATTTTCAGTCTCTTCCTCTCAGTTTATAAGCATGTACTAAATTTTATATCCATTCTTAATCTTAATTTAATTTAGCTTAAAAAAATATTAACGATATTTGCAGACTTATTATTCAATGAAAAAGCTGAATAAATTTATTTTTTCTTTTATAGCCCTTGCGGGATGCAGTATTTCCACAATTGAGGCTCAAATTCCTTTTGATCAAAAAGCAACCACCACAGGTAATATTGGTATTAGTTTTTCTAATGTGGGTACTGTAGGCAGACCACAGGTAATAAACAATTCTCAGGGATTGCCTTCAATGGAATATCCTAAAGGTTCTGGAATTAATCATTTATTTGAGGGAGGTATATGGATTGGTGCCAAGGTTAATGGCCAAATCCGTGTGTCCACCTCGGCTGATGATGCTTCTAGTGGTTACCGAGCGGGAATTGATGGTTTTGAATTTACCCCCAGTTCTCTTTTGCGTGAAAGGTCTTCTTTAGCTAATAATGAAAATTACAGCAATGTAGCCGTTTCTCACCAAGATTTTTTGATGAGTTTTACCGACAGAAATGTAATCATTCCCGGAACTACAACCCCAATTGCTAATCACCAAACACCCTTATTTGCTGATATCGATTTAGAAACTTATGCCTGGAATTTCGCCTTTGCCGACTATTTCGTTTTAATGAATTATAAAATCACCAATAATTCCAATGAAACCTGGGATTCAGTATGGATTGGTCAATGGAATGATTTGGTAATTCGTAATTTAAATGTAACCCAAGATGGTGGAGCTGCTTTTTTTAATAAAGGTGGCGCTGGATTTATAGATTCTAATCAAACCCTATATGTTTATCAAGTAAATGGTGATGATATTGATTATACTCAAAGTTATGGAGCCGTTAGAATTTTAGGGATTGATTGGAGAGGTGAATTTATCCATCCTCTTAATTCAGCCAATTTAGTTTCTAAGGGTTATCCGGCACCATCAGTAAACCCAAATTTCTGGATTTTTGGTTTTTCCACCGTAAATGATTTCATCGCCCCAATTGATGATGCCGCCAAATACGAAAGATTAAAAACCGGAATGAACGTAAATAATCCTACCATTAATAATCAATTAAGAGTAGGATCTAATTTAATTCAACTGATTAGTATAGGACCCATTCCCGAAGTTAAACCGGGCGAAAGTATCAGTTTCCACATCGCATACCTGGCTGCTAAGCAGGTAAATGGTCCAGATGATACCCCTGAAGCTAGAGAAAATTTATACCGTAATACGGGTTGGGCCTGGAGAACTTTTTTAGGTGAAGATGAAAATGCAAATGGAGTATTAGATGATGGTGAAGATATCAACGAAAACGGAAGTTTAAATCGTTATTTTTTACCAGAACCTCCAGAAACTCCAAGAGTTAAAATAATTCCAAGTTCTAATAAAGTAGAAATTTATTGGACGGCTAATTCGGTGGCCTCAGTAGATCCTATATCCAAAAAACAAGATTTTGAAGGATTTAAATTATATAGAACCAATCCCGGTGATGATTTAAAATTAAACCTATTAAACTCGGCTAAATTAGTTGCTCAATGGGATTCTGCCGGAAATGCCATAGGTTATAATAATGGTTTTGAAGCCATAAAATTGGATAATCCAGTTTATTTTGATGGTGATACCAATGCGTATGTTTTTAAATATGAAATGACCGGTTTATTAAATGGTTGGCAGTATTTATTTGTATTAACCGCATTTGATAAAGGTGATTCGGAATTGGGACTAGAATCGCTAGAATCTTCATTTACTGAAAATGATTTTAGGGTTTATACCGGAACTACTCCAAATGCAATCGATTCTAAAAATCAAGCAATCCAAATTGGGGTTTATCCAAATCCATATAAAACTACAGCTGCTTGGGATGGAAATACTTCCAGAACCCGTAAAATATATTTTTACAATTTGCCAAGTAGATGTGTAATTAATATTTATACCATAAGTGGTGATTTAGTAGCTACTTTAAATCATAATTCAGCCACCTATAAAGGAGAGAATATTCGTTGGTTCGAAAATTTTTCAGCTCAAGAAAATGTGGTGTTTTCTGGAGGTGAGCATGCATGGGATTTATTATCAGATACCAAATCAGATATCCAACCGGGTACTTATTTAGTAAGTGTTAAAGATCTCAAAACCAATCAAGTGCAAACAACTAAATTCGTTATACTTAAATAAATCAGTTATGTTAAAAAGATCCTTTTTGATTATTCTTGGATTCTTGGGCTTAAACGCTGTTTATGCTCAATATCCTGTTATCAGAATTGACTCATTACAGTATGTTAATCCACAGAGATTAGCTACTCTTCAATTTAATACTCCGGGCAGAGATAATACTTTCCCTGATTATATTTCTCCAACCTTTAAAGATCCTGTGTATAGAGATACCGTAACCATTGAAGGTTTCGTAACTTTTGATCCTAGATCTTACGGTTTATCAGCAAATAGAAGATCTGCATGGATTCAAGATTCAATTGGAGCTCCATGGGCTGGTGTTCAATTAATGTTTGATTCTGTTGCTTCTCCTGCTTCTCAAGCGGTTACTCAATTCTTCCAGAATATGAGAAAAGGCAGAAAGATCAGAGCAACTGGGGTAATCAGACATTTTGATGGAGAAACTCAATTAACATTAATCAATGTCCCAACTGAAGTTTTAAATATTAATACAACTACAATTGATCCGGTGGTTATTACCCCAAGTCAATTACAACTAAATATCGACGGACAACAAACTCCTCAATTCGAAACAGGAGAGCAATGGGAAGGGGTTTATGTGGAGTTAAGAAATGTTTATGTAGTATTTAACCCTGGTGATCAAATCAGTGCACCTACTCGTTTTATATGGTCGGTAAGAGATAATAATGGTAACCAAGTTCCAATTAGAGATGTATCTGGATATTTCAGAAATGATAATAATGATGGTTCTTTAGATCCAAATACTCCTCCAAACCCAGCTTTTGCTCCTCCAGCAAATGGATCATTTTTACCATTTATTAAAGGAATTATAGTGGAAACAGGAACTGGTATTAATAAGAGATACGCAATTGCTCCATTGGTGCCAAGTGATGTGGCTCAACCTTCGTTCCAACCACCATTAATTGGTTTATTATCAAAAAATAAATCAAGAATTACCTCATCTGATGATGTAACTATTTCAGGAAATATTACAGATGGTGATGGGAATGTAGTATCAGCGGTATTAAATTATGCAGTAGGTTATAACAATACTACTTTCCAAACTATAAACATGGTTAAAAACACAAACAATGATGTTTGGACCGCAACTATTCCAGCACAGGCTGATGGTTCAGTAGTTAAATATTTTGTAACAGCTACGGATAATGATGCTAATATATCGGTATTCCCTGATTCTTTAGCCTTAAATTCGGCTTATATGGTTAAAAATACCATAAGTTCAATTTCTGATATTCAAGAAACTCCATACGGATCAGGAGCATCTATTTTTGCTGGTGATACTTTAACTAATATTTCTATTAAAGGTGTGGTAGTTTCTACCATCCGTCAAAGAGATTTAGGATATATTATCCTAGCTGATGGTACAGGTCCAAATTCCGCGATCTTTATCAGACCAACAGCTGGTGATGGTACTGCAAATTGGAGAAGAGGAGATTCTATCGAAATCGTTTCTTGTATTGTAAGAGAAAGAGGTTCTCAAGGTGCTGATCCATTTGGTAGAATTGCTTCTAACGGAACTACTTTCTTAGAAAATGTTGGATTCGGAAACTCAAATGTTTTAGCTACCTGCGCTAACATCCCGCAAGGTACTATTTTAGCCTTTGATTCTTTAGTTAGCCCAACATTTAATAAAGAACCTTATGAGGCGGTAATTTGCCAAGTTAATGATGTTTGGGTAGTTGCTGCAAATGCAGATGCTCCAACTTCAAATTTTGGCGAATGGGCAGTAAATACCGATTCTTCAGCTACTACAGGTTTAAGAGGTGATGATGTTTCTAGTCATTTCGGTATGAATTATAATCGTGATTCATTAAATATTGGTGGTGTAAAAGAATTTTGGCCTACTTACAAAGGAGCTTTAGTGTTTACTTACGGTAATTGGAAATTTTTACCACGTAACAAAACAGATATTAGCAGAGCTGGTGATGTAATCGAGCCTTTTATTACCTTAAATGGTAATGATACGATTACTCTTTTACAAGGAGATTCTTATAATGAATTAGGAGCCAATGTATGTGATGATGTGGATGGTTCATTTGCTGCTGATGTGGATAACTCAGCTGTTAATACTGCAAATCCTGGTACTTATATCGTAACCTATTCTGCAGATGATATGGCTGGAAATACCGCTTCTGACGTTTTACGTGTTGTTATAGTAACTCCAAATAATGTTAGTGTAAATAATAATACCCTTGCGGGATTAAAACTTTACCCTAATCCAAGCATTTCTTCTTTCAACCTAAGCGGCGATGTTAAAAATGCTGATAAAGTTGAAATTAGATTAAGTGATATCAACGGAAAAGTAATTTTAACTAAATCGCTTAACACGGTAAATAATAGATTTGAAACAGAAATTAGCACTGCTGCTTTAGCTTCTGGATTATATTTTTGCCAAATTGTCGCAAATAATGAAATTCAGACAATCAAAGTTTCAGTGATAAAATAACCATAAAATGACTTAATTTTAGGAATCCCGCAATGCGAATTGCGGGATTTTTTCGTTTATATAAAAAAGTAATAATGTCAGTAAATCATTTTTGGGCTTGTTATTGTTTAGTTATTTGAACATTTACATCGAAAGCTGTTATTAAGCTTAGTTTAATTGTTTTATATTTGTATATTAGTCATATTTATCACAGAAAGGAATATCCATGGAGGCTAAATTCTCACCAAGAGTAAAAGAGGTGATCCAATTCAGCAGAGAAGAAGCAATCAGACTGGGCCATGATTATATAGGCACAGAGCATCTGCTTTTAGGTATCATCAGAGAGGGAGAAGGAAAGGCTTTGCAAGCGCTAAAAATGCTTGATGTTGACATTATTCGTTTGAAAAAATCAATTGAAGATGCCATTAGAGGTACTGCAACAGGTACTACAAATCTTTCTAATATTCCATTGACCAAACAGGCTGAAAAAGCTTTAAAAATTACTTATTTAGAAGCAAAGATTTTTAAGGCCGATATTATCGGTACCGAACATCTTTTATTATCTATTCTTAGAGATGAGGATAATGTAGCTTCTCAGATTTTGGCACAGTATGCCATCAATTATGAAATATTTAAATCTGCTTTAGAAGATAATATTCCGGAGGTTAGAAACGAGTTTCCAACAGATTCTCCTGAGGATTTCTATAAAGAAGAAAAAAGAAATCAGGAGAATAAAAAAGTGGATCCAAAATCGAAAACACCCGTATTAGATAATTTCGGAAGAGATTTAACTAAAGCTGCTGAGGAAGGGAAATTAGACCCTATTGTTGGACGTGAAAAAGAAATTGAAAGGGTTTCACAAATTTTATCGCGTCGTAAAAAGAATAATCCAATTTTAATTGGTGAACCCGGTGTAGGTAAAACTGCAATCGCTGAAGGTTTAGCCTTAAGAATTGTTCAAAGAAAAGTATCTAGAGTTTTATTTAATAAAAGAGTGGTTACCCTTGATTTGGCTTCATTGGTTGCGGGAACAAAATACCGCGGTCAGTTTGAAGAACGTATGAAGGCTGTAATGAATGAATTAGAGAAATCTCCAGATGTAATTCTATTTATTGATGAAATTCACACTATTGTTGGTGCTGGTGGTGCTAGTGGCTCTTTAGATGCTTCTAACATGTTTAAACCGGCTTTGGCAAGGGGTGAATTACAATGTATTGGTGCAACTACTTTAGATGAATATCGTCAATATATCGAAAAAGACGGTGCATTAGAACGTCGTTTCCAAATGGTAATGGTAGAACCTACCTCTCCTGAAGAAACGGTTGAAATTCTTAATAATATCCGCGAGAAATATGAAGATCACCACGGTGTAAATTATACTCCAGAAGCGGTTGAGGCTTGTGTTAAATTATCCAATCGTTATATGAGTGATCGTTTTCTTCCAGACAAAGCTATCGATGTTATGGATGAAGCTGGTGCCCGTGTTCACTTAAAAAATATTCATGTCCCTGAGGTTATTCTTGATTTAGAAAAGAAAATCGAAGAGATAAAAATTGAAAAAAATAGGGTAGTAAAAAGCCAAAAATATGAAGAAGCAGCTAAACTTAGAGATAAGGAAAAATCGCTTCAAGAACAATTAGAGGCTGAAAAACTTAGATGGGAAGAGGAAACGAAATCGCAACGTTATGAGGTTAGTGAAGAAGATGTTGCTGATGTAGTTGCCATGATTACCGGAATACCTGCAAAACGTATTGCTCAAAGCGAAGGATTTAAATTACTTCATATGCCTGACGAATTAAAAGGCAGAGTAATTGGTCAAGAACAAGCTATTCAAAAATTAGCAAAAGCCATTCAAAGAACTCGCGCTGGATTAAAAGATCCAAATAGACCAATCGGTTCATTTGTATTCTTAGGTCCAACAGGGGTTGGGAAAACTGAATTAGCTAAAGCGGTTTCTAAATATTTATTCGAAAGCGAAGACGCTATGATTCGAATAGATATGAGTGAATACATGGAGAAATTTGCCGTTAGCCGTTTGGTTGGAGCCCCTCCAGGTTATGTAGGTTATGAAGAAGGCGGACAATTAACTGAAAAAGTTAGACGTAAACCATATAGCGTAATTTTACTGGATGAGATTGAAAAAGCGCACCCCGATGTTTTTAATCTTTTACTTCAAGTTTTAGATGAAGGTTTCTTAACCGATTCTTTAGGTAGAAGGGTAGATTTTAGAAATACCATCATTATGATGACTTCTAATATTGGTTCACGCCAATTAAAAGACTTCGGAATGGGTGTAGGTTTCTCTACCAATGCAAAAAATACGAGTGTTGATACCAATAGCAAATCAGTTATTGAAAACGCTTTAAAAAGATTTTTTAGTCCAGAGTTTTTAAATAGAATTGATGATGTGATTGTTTTCAATCAACTCGAAAAATCAGATATCATTCAAATTCTAGACATTAGCGTGGCTAAATTAGAAAAGCGTATGGAAGCTTTGGGATTAAAGATTAAACTGGATGAAAAAGCTAAAGAATATTTAGCAGAAAAAGGTTTTGATCCAGATTTTGGTGCTCGTCCTTTAAATCGTGCCATTCAAAAATACCTTGAAGATCCAATTGCAGAAGAAATTCTGAAATATGAATTAATTCAAGGAGATACCATAGAGGTTGGATATGATGAAGAAAGCAAAGAATTAAAATTTGCCTTCGCTAAGAAAAAAGAGAAGAAGAAAAAAGACCAACCTTCTGAAGAATAATTGAATCCCGCCTTTTGGTGGGATTTTTTTTTGCCTATACTCTTCAATTCAATCATTAAACAATCCTGTTTTTATTTTAGGCTTTGATCTCTTTTCAACTAGATTAAACTGCGGCGATTAAAAGCATTATTCGCCGCAAAAATCGCGTCGAATATTTTTTATGCGACGATTAATCACTATATTCGATGCAAATATTGCTTCGAATGAGTGTTTACATACATCAGAATGAAAAATGGCCAGAGTTTATATGGAATAATGAACTCTTCATAGATTTATTAAGCGAAGCTAGAAATTTGCAAGGCAGACTTATTGGAAAAATGGAATCTTTAGGGTTCGAACTTAGGAATGAAGCTTTTCTAGATACTCTTACATTAGATGTAATAAAATCTTCAGAGATTGAAGGTGAAATCTTAAATCCTGACCAAGTTCGATCTTCAATTGCAAGAAAACTTGGCCTTGAAATAGCAGGATCAATTGATTCTGATAGAAATGTTGATGGTGTTGTTGATATGATGATTGACGCTACCCAAAACTGTTTTGAACCATTAAGTAAAGATCGCTTATTTAATTGGCATGCATCATTATTTCCAACAGGCAGAAGTGGAATGTATAAAATCGTAGTTGCTGATTGGCGTAATGATTCCACCGGACCAATGCAAGTAGTTTCTGGAGCCTTAGGTAAGGAAAAAGTACATTTTCAAGCCCCAAATTCTAATTTAATTGAATTTGAAATGAATAGGTTTATTAATTGGTTTAATCAAGCCAAAATTGACTTGGTTTTAAAATCGGCAATTGCTCATTTATGGTTTGTAACTATCCACCCATTTGAAGATGGAAATGGCAGAATAGCTCGAGCTCTAACCGATATGCTTCTTGCTCAATCGGATAATAATAATCAGCGTTTTTATAGTATGTCTGCTCAAATAAGAATTGAAAGAAAAAATTATTATGATATTTTAGAGAAAACTCAAAAAGGTGATTTAAATATTAATGATTGGATCATTTGGTTTCTTAAATGCTTGATTAATGCATTAAAATCAACCGATCAAATTCTATTTAGAATTTTATTTAAAGCTAAATTTTGGCAAAAACATATAAATACCCCAATTAACGACCGTCAAAGAAAATTATTGAATAAATTATTAGATGGTTTTGAGGGTAAGTTAAGCTCCTCTAAATGGGCTAAAATTGCAAAATGTTCCAAAGATTCAGCCCTTAGAGATATTAATGACTTAATTGAAAAAGGAATTTTACAAAAAGATTTAGCGGGGGGAAGAAGTACTAATTATGAGTTAATTGGCTAGCCCAATTTAATTACCTAATTGAATTCTAAACTACCCTATTCAAGGCATTTTCAATACTCAATAAATAAAGCATTTAAATGAAAAACTCGGTAAATGAAAAACCTCTTTAGCTAACACTTGTTAATTAATAAAAATAAAAAGGTTTTTATCTTTGAAGTCTAAACTTATATTTGCATTCCTAAGTAAAAAATTATGCGTTTTGAATTAAGCGAAGAGCATTTAATGATTCAGCAAGCTGCGAGAGATTTCGCGCAGAATGAATTGTTGCCTGGTGTTATTGAAAGAGATGAGAAACAAATCTTTCCATACGAACAAGTTAAGAAAATGGGCGAACTTGGTTTTATGGGTATGATGGTTGATCCTAAATATGGCGGTGGCGGAATGGATACCATTTCATACGTATTAGCCATGGAAGAAATCTCAAAAATTGATGCTTCTGCTTCAGTGGTTATGTCGGTTAACAACTCTTTAGTTTGTTGGGGACTAGAAACCTACGGTTCAGAAGAACAAAAGCAAAAGTACTTAGTTCCTCTAGCTACAGGCCAAATTCATGGTGCTTTCTGTTTATCTGAGCCTGAAGCTGGTTCTGACGCAACTTCTCAAAGAACAACTGCAGAAGATAAAGGGGATTATTATTTATTAAATGGTACCAAAAACTGGATTACTAATGGTAATACTGGTTCTGTATATTTAGTTATTGCTCAAACTTATCCTGAAAAAGGTCATAAAGGTATTAATGCCTTTATAGTTGAAAAAGAATGGGCAGGAGTTACCGTTGGTAAAAAAGAAGATAAAATGGGTATTAGAGGTTCTGATACGCACTCGGTCATGTTTACTGATGTTAAAGTTCCCAAAGAGAATAGAATAGGTGAGGATGGTTTTGGTTTTAAATTCGCCATGAAAACCCTTGCGGGAGGTAGAATAGGAATCGCTTCTCAAGCCTTAGGTATTGCTTCTGGTGCTTACGAGTTAGCTCTTAAGTATTCAAAAGAAAGAAAAGCATTCGGTACTGAAATCATGAACCATCAAGCTATTGCTTTTAAATTAGCTGACATGGCTACTGAAATTGAAGCTGCGCGTTTATTATGCTTAAAAGCAGCTTGGTTAAAAGATAATGGTTTAGAATATACTCGTATGGGTTCTATGGCTAAGGTTTTTGCATCAGAAACTGCAATGAAAACCACCATTGAAGCGGTTCAAGTTCACGGAGGATACGGATTTGTTAGAGAATACCATGTAGAACGTTTAATGCGTGATGCAAAAATTACTCAAATTTACGAAGGTACTTCTGAAGTAAATCGTATCGTTATCTCTAGAGATATTTTAAAAGACTAATTGATTTTATTTATATTTTAAAAACCCCAAGATTTGAAAAAGCCTTGGGGTTTTTCTTTTTATTTCCAGCCTTGAGCTCTAATCTCAAACTTATTATCGTTTTTGGTCATTAACATTACTCCCTCATGTTTTGGGGTCATATATCCAATGATGCTTATTTCTTCAACTTGCTGAATTTTTTCGTAATCTTCTTTACTTACAGTAAACAACAATTCATAATCTTCTCCGCCATTTAAAGCCGCCATGGTGGGCTCCATATTAAATTCAGTGGCTTGGTCCCAGGTTAATTGATCTATGGGTAATTTGGTTTCAAAAATAACAGCACCCAATTCACTACTCTTGCATAAATGTTTAATATCAGATGCTAATCCGTCAGAAACATCAATCATTGAAGTAATTTTTGCTTTTGACGCCTTGATCTTTTTTAAAACCTCTACCTTAGCATCCGGTTTTAATTGTCGGCCAATTATATAATCTTTACCCTCTAAATCGGGTTGCATTTTAGGGTTTTCTAAAAATACTTTTTTCTCTCTTTCTAATAGTAATAATCCCATGTATGCACTGCCCAAATCTCCGCTTACGCAGATAATATCTCCTTCTTTTGCACCATTCCGATTTATTATTTCTTCATCTTTGGCTAAACCCACTGCCGTAATTGAAATGCTTAAACCAGATCTGCTGCTTGCAATGTCACCTCCTGCAAGGTCAACTTTATATTTATCACAGGCAATTTTTACCCCTGCATACAATTCTTCGATGGCATCTAAAGGGAAACGACTTGAAAATGCCAAATTCAAATAAATTTGTTTCGCAGTTCCACCGCAGGCAATAATATCTGAAATTCCTACAACCACTGCTTTATAACCTAGGTGACGTAAAGGATGAAAACTTAAGTCAAAATGAACTCCCTCAATTAATTGATCGGTGCTTATTAAAACTTTTTTATCTCCTGGATTTAAAATTCCGGCATCATCACCAGGTCCCATTATACTCTCTTTTTGTTTGATTGGAAAATGTTGCACTAAATGGTCGATCAAACCAAACTCCCCTAAATTATTGATTTCTGTCTTTGCTGAATTTTCAAACATGCTACAAAAATAATCTTTATCAGCTTCTTACACTAATTGGTATTTAATTATTGATTGAAGAATAGGAATTTTAAAATATGTTTAAAGACTTCTTCCGACTTTTTTATCCAAACCTCTGCATTATTTGTAATGATGTTTTGTTAAAATCCGAGAATCCCGTTTGTTTAAGGTGCAGCCTTGCTTTGCCTTATACTAATTATCATTATACCCCCGATAATAATCCAGTAGCAAAGGTTTTTTGGGGTAGAATTCCTATTCTTCAGGCCATCGCCTTTTTGCATTTTCGAAAAGGCAATATGGTTCAAGAATTGGTCCACCGATTAAAATATAAAAATGAACCCTATATAGGTGATTTCTTAGGAAGAATTTATGGAAAGAGTTTACTCGATTCGCCTAGTTTTTCTAAACCTGATTATATTATTCCCGTGCCCCTTCATCCTGCAAAGGAAAAATTAAGAGGATACAATCAAAGTTTTCACTACGCATCAGGTTTGGCCGATGCCTTAAAATCAAAAGCCTCTGATTCTATTTTAGCCCGAAATAAATCGAGCTCCACTCAAACTAAAAAAAGTCGTTTCGAAAGGTGGACCAATGTAAATTCCATTTTTATTCCCGGTAAAGATTTTTATAAAGTAGAAAACTCCCATGTTTTATTAGTGGATGATATTGTAACCACCGGGGCAACTTTAGAAGCCTGCGCAGATGTTTTAATTCAATATGGTAAAGCTCGTGTAAGTGTAGCAAGTATTGCATTTACCAATTAGTTTTTTATTTCATGCGCTAAATAATAAGCCGATTTAAAATTTAATTAATTAAACTAATTCTCATGTGATTTCGTTATCAAACAAATAATTACTTTTGTCTGGTGAAAATCTTTAAATCGAGTTTAATAATAGCGACCATATTTTCTTTATTCTTAGTTCTAAATTTTAGTGCTTGTAAAAAAGATATTTTAAATAATGATCCCAATGCCCGACTTAGCTTTTCATTAGATACCGTTTTATTTGATACGGTTTTTACCAAACTAGGAGGGACTAATAATCCGCGTTCGGTAAATAAACAATTTGTAGTAAGAAATTTAACCAATGGTACTTTAAAATCATCCATTCGTTTAGCAGGAGGGACCTCCTCTTATTACCGAATTAATATTGATGGAGTGCCCACTCTTTCTGTAGATAATTATGAAATAAGACCTCAGGATAGTATTTATATTTTTGTTGAAGTAACCATAGACCCCTTAAATTCAAATAATCCATTAATAGTGGAAGATTCTATTATTTTTAATACTAATGGAAATGAACAAAAGGTTTATTTAGCGGCTTGGGGACAAGATGCCCATTATTTTGAAGATGTAGTTTTAGACTGCAATACCGAATGGTTAGATAAAGAAAAACCTTATGTAATTTATCAGAGGGTTTTGGTAGCCGAAAATTGTAAATTCACGATTGGTCCGGGGGTAAAAATTTATTGCACCAATAATACGAGTTATCGATACGACCCTCCCATATTTAATAATATTTTAGTAGCAGGAAGCCTGGAGATTAATGGCACAGAATCCGAACCGGTTATCATTCAAGGTTCTAGGTTAGGCGCAGCTTTTGAAAATTTGCCCGGTCAGTGGAATGGGATTCGATTATTAAGCACTTCAAGAAATAATATCATAAATCACCTCATAATTAAAAACGCTGATATAGGCATTCAAGTAGATAGTTTGGCCAATATAGGTCCTTATAAATTAAGGTTAAATAATACTCAAATTTTAAATATGAGCCTTGCGGGATTAGTGGGCTACACGGCAAGCATTTCGGCTATTAATACCATAATCGCTAATTGCGGCTTATTTACATTTATTGGCGAGTTAGGAGGGACATACGATTTTAGGCATTGTACCTTTGCTAGTTATAATTTTACCTTTTCTAGATTAGACCCTCATTTTTATGCCACCAATAGAGATTATGTGGATGGAAATGGTCAAAGATTTAATAATATTTTAAATTTAGATATCAGAAATTCTATAATTGACGGACATAATAAAGAAGAAATAAAAATTGAGAATTTAGGAAGTGGAGCAATAAACCCTCTAATATCAAATACTTTAATAAAAACCAATCAAAATTCATTAGCAATTAATGATAATATATTAAGTCAAAACCCTCGCTTTAAAAACCCGAGAAATAATAATTATGAATTGGATACTCTAAGTCCTGCAAAGGATAAAGGGGTGATTTTAAATCCGCCAGTCCCAACGGATATTAAAGGAAATTTAAGAGATCTCAACCCCGATATGGGCGCATGGGAGAGGGTAGATTAGGTTGATTTAGTTTGGAGTTTTGAGATTTTTAAAATGGTTTAAAATTATTCTAAATATTTAATAATTTAAAAGCAATTCCCAAAGAACTGTAGGGACAAGCAAAGGAACCAACTCAAGCTTCTAACAGTCATAACCCTTGCACAAACATTTTAAATAAAATCTTTAAGAATTAAAAATAAAAACGGACCTCCTATAATCTAATTTAATAGACTATAATCATTTTTAAAGCCCAACAAATTAAATATCAACCATATCTTAAAAAATCTATTTGTTGCTTTGGAAGAAATTTTTTTAATTTGTTAAAAGCAATTGGAAACAAAATTCTCATAGCTTGCGGGTTAAGAAAGATAGGGGGGATTGTTTCTCATATAATAAGTTATGCGTAATTATTAAATACAACGAAATTGAAAGAAATTACTAACCAAGATGATTTTTTAAAATGGGTTAATATTGGCTCAGTAGACAATGCATATTATTCCAAGACAAATTATCGTGTTGGAGGGGAAATGCTTAATATCTCGAAAGCACACTTTTTAGATATTGACTTAGAGAATAAACACTTTGAATCGACAGAGTTTAAGAATTGTGTATTTGATAACTGCATATTTCACAATACATCCTTTTTCTCAGCGACATTAATACAATGTCATTTTAGAGCTTGTAGATTTACTTGGTCAAAGTTCATTGATGTAGATCTAATCCAATGTCAGTTTGAAGCATGCATAATTACAGGACTCGAATTAGCAGATGTAAAAGCATCCAAAGTCCTTTTTATTAATTGTAGTGAAATTTTAGATTTACTTATTAGACCTGGTCAAGGCAGAGATTTTTCATTTATCAATAGCTACATAGCTTTCCTTGATATTGAGCCTAATAAATCATCAGAAAAAGACAAAATTGATTTCATTGAGTGCCTCATTAAAAAATCAAATTTTGACAGAGTAGATTTTTCTTTAAGTGTGTTTGAGAATTGCAGCTTATCGTTAAATCAGTTTTCTGATTGCATTTTTTCCAATAAAACTTTAACTGAAAATAACGGAACCCCTGCTACTGAGTTTAATCTAATTGACATTAGAACAATAATTAACTCTTCAAATCAAAAAGCAGAAGTTCTCGAAAAACTCTTTGGTATTCATAACTCTGATATCAAGGACTATTTAATTGGATTGACCTCAAAAATTGAGTTTCAATCAATTTTTATATCATACAGTTTTGCTGACAAACAGTTTGCAAAGACAATTAATGAAGAATTAATGCGAAGAGGAATTCTTACATTTCTCTGGGAAAAGGACGCACCAGGTGGGAAGCCGTTAAAAAAAATAATGGAAAAAGGCGTTAAAGAAAAGGACAGAGTTTTATTTATTGCTTCAAAGGATTCTTTGAAAAGTAAAGCATGCCACTTTGAACTTACAGAAGGACGCAAGAAACAAGAAAAGACTTGGGAAGACGTTTTATTCCCAATTCATATTGACAACTATCTTTTTGAAGTTTCTAAAGATCAAATCCGACCTATAGAAGTACAAGAAGAATATTGGAAAAATATTGAGGAGTTAAAATCATTGAATTCGATTAACTTCAGCGCATTCAACAATACAGACTTAAAAAACAACACAGACTTTGAAAAATGCATATTTCAACTAATAAAGAGCTTAAGAAAAAAAAATAACTACGCATAACAGCACCTACCCAAAAGGCTGGGGTGGAGTTTTTTCCGAATGTTAAATGGAAAATCGAAAAGTAACAGAAATAAAAATAAATTTGAGTAAAAGCTCAGCCCTTCGGGTAGCTGCGGAACGTTATCGGCAACCCTGTCAAAATAGAACCATGAATGAAGAAACTTGACAATGAATATAGTCATTTTGGCAGAATGTGCCACCAAACATAATTTTCAATGATGCGGATTGAAATTTGATAAACCTTTTTAAACACTCAGTATTATGGCAAACCATTACATAAAATTTTACCCAGTTGGCAATGGAGACACAACCTTAATAACGCTCTCCGACAACACTACCATTTTAATTGACTGTAAATTGCGTGCTTCTGCTGAAGATGAGGAGGACAAAGAAAAGTATGATGTAAAAAAGGACCTACTCGAAAGCATCAAAAAAAGGGATAATAATCCCTTTGTAGATGTTTTCATTCTTACGCATCCTGACCAAGACCATTGTCTTGGCTTCTCGAAAAACTTCTATTGCGGAGACCCCAGCAAGTACAAAAAGGAGAATCGAGATAATGATGAAATTATCATTGACGAATTGTGGGCTACTTCAATGCTGTTTGATGTTGTTACTAACGATGATGCAAAGGCATTGAAGAAAGAAGCTGAAAGAAGAAGGAAACTATGGGATGAAGACAGTGCTGAAAAAGATAAGCCCGGAAACAGAATTTGTATGATTGGTTATAATGGTGACGAAAAGTTTGAAAACGTTGAGGCATACGTCCCTGGCAATACCATCACAGAAATCAATAACAAAGTTCAAACAAACTTTGAATTCTTCGTTCACTCCCCATTCAAGAAAACCCTAATTGTTGCTACCTCTGAAAAGGATAAGAATTACAGCAGCATTGTAATGCAGGCAAGATTTAAGGTTAATGCAAGCGATAAAGATTTTGCGACTTTCTTTCTATTTGGTGGCGATGCCGACCATTACAGTTGGAAAGAGATATTAGACAAATCGAAAAAACATAAGAACGAGGATAAACTGAAGTGGGATATTTTTCTTTCGCCACACCACTGTTCATGGACTTACTTCAACGATGTTCCGTACGATGAAAAGGAAGAAAATAAAACCCCGAAAAAATCATCCCTCGACATATTGGATTACAAGGTTGGGAAAGGTAAAATCGTTGCTTCAAGTAAAGTGATTAGCAAACATGATAAAAATCCGCCTCATTGGGAGGCAAAGCAACAATACCTTAAAAAGCTCGATTCAAACGACAATTTTTTAGAATTAGCAAAAATCCCTTCAGAAGATGAACCAAAGCCGGTAATATTCAAAATTACACCGCAAGGTCCTGTTAGAGATGATAGTAAAAAGCAAGGCAGTTCTGCGGTTTCGGCTGGTGGAAGTTTAGGTGCAGTGAAAAGCAAAGGTGAGTATGGCTCTGAAACTGTATAGCAATTCACTTAAACCCTACGAGGGTGAACTTTCTAAATACATCCATGCTTCGCTTTTAGCAATAGGTCGCTTCTTAGGTAAGCGAAAGTTAAAAGTATATGAGTGGGATGAGAAACAGATTGCCATTCCCGTTACTATAAATGTTGAATTGCCGCCACGAGGAAATTATAACGGAATTGATATTAAAGAGAAAGAGCCAATTCTTATTGTCTTTGATATTAATTCCTATCCTCGTAAAGCGCCTAAAGCATATTCCGATAGACTGGATTTTCCGAAAGATGTGCTATCACACCTTTACATTGCCAAAGAGGGAAAGCCCGCTCCTCTTTGTTTAATCCGGGGTAATATAGACGAATGGTTTGCAGAGAAAGAAATTTCTGATTTTGTTTTACAAATTCAGTCTTGGTTTTCTGATGCAGCAAGTGGTGCGCTTGTAGAAGATGGCAATCAATTCGACCCAATCCGGTTAGAGGGTTATCGCGGCACATCAATTTATAAATACAAAGAACTTGCTGACGTTGTAAATGGCAAGCAAAGTTTCATAGAGGGACAGAATTTTGCCCTTGCTTTGTTTATGGAAACGGAAAAGGAAACAAATAATTCGTTTCCGTCTTTCAAATTGTTAAGAGTAATTCCAAATGCTGATGAGTTTAAAAAGGTGGTAGAGTTACTCAAACAGGTTTCCGATTCAAAGAACGGACTTGTAGATAAGAACCTGCAATTCGGTTTAATCGTTTGGGAAAAAGAATTAAAACCATCTGCAGACTACTTTGTAAACCTGCCCCGAAGTTTCAATCAACTTATTGAGTTTGGTAAAAAAACCAGTATTGATTTATTGTCGGGATTTGCTTGGTTTTTTTCATCACCCTCTTTAAAACTAATAGATAATGTCCCGGTTCTTGCGGGTATTAAAAGACCAAAAAACATCATCGGCTATAACTCAGATATAGAATTTGTCAACCTTTATATTACAGTTAAAGACACTGATTTGAAGGATGGAATAATCGTAAATAATGTGCCTGTGGCATTTCAGGAACATAATGAGCCATTAAGTGTAGAGAAAGCAAAAGAAATTTCAAATTACAATAACCAGTTAGGTAATATTCTCGTTTTTGGTGCTGGCGCACTTGGCTCTAAAGTTATTATGAATCTTGCGCGTGGCGGTCATACGGATATGACGATAGTTGATGGAGACAAACTATCCCCGCACAATTTAGTTAGACACGCTTTACTAAGTGGTCAACTTGGAAAGTCAAAAAGCTTTGCTGTAAAAAGTGCGATAAATGAACTTTATCGCCACGACACCCTACCTAATCTCATTAACAGGAATATAGATGGCGAAGAAATGTTTGCAGGTGAAAATAGGAAGAGCATCGCTCATTATAATTGGCTGTTTGATTTCACTGCTTCAAAGAGAGTTGTGAATTTCTTAGCGCGCGAAACAATTAACGAACCTATAAACATTTGTAAGGGAAGTTTGATGAATGAAGGGAAGTTAGGTGTTTTACTTGTTGAAGGGAAAGATAGAAATCCGCGAGTTGATGATTTACAGATACTACTTTATGACTTATATCAGAGCGAGAAATTTGTTTCTGAATATTTACAGACAGCGTTTGAAAAAAGCAAAGACGAGAAAAGCGTAGTAAGTGTAGGAGTAGGCTGCAATTCAGAATCAACAATACTCGCTGACGATATTGTTTCGCTTCATGCTGCTGCTTTCAGTAATGTTATTAAGAAGGAAGCCAAACGCGAAACTTTTTCTGACAATGGTTTTATCTATATCAATTCAACAACTACAGAGCACGGGTTCAAAGTTGATTCCCGTTCTTTCGTAGTCAATCCGTTGACTGTAATGAAATGCGAAGATTGGGAAATTCGTTTCAAAAGCGTCATCCCCGAAATTCTAAAATCTGAAATGGGAAAAGCGATGCCCCACGAAACCGGTGGTGTTTTTATCGGCATAATCAATAAAAAAACGAAGTGCATTCATGTTACAGACGTTATTCTTGCTCCACCGGATAGCGAAGCAAATGAGATTTGTTTTTTTAGAGGCGTAGAAGGGTTGCCTGAAGAAATTGATAGAATTAAAAAATTGTCGGGGCAAACCTTTGGCTACATTGGAGAATGGCATTCACATCCATTTGGGCCAATGGGACTTAGCAATATTGATGCGCGAACAGTCAGGAAATTTTTAAAAGAGTTCAGAAAATTGCAAAATCCAATACCTGTTTTTATCACAATAGTAACGCCTTATGGATTACTTCCATATGTAATAGAATAATCTAGAGAATATGAAAAAAGAATTTTCCTTTTATGAATTCGTTGGAATTATAGTTCCGAGTGCAATCTTTCTGTATTCAGCACAATTAATCATTGAATTCGCTTATCAAAAACAAATAGTTGACTTTGGAAAAATCGGTGAAACTGCAATTTTTATAATTGTTTGCTATGGTGTTGGACATATCCTCCAATCTCTTGGAAATGTTTTTGAGAGTATTGTATGGTTTTTATATGGCGGTATGCCTACCAAATGGTTAACAACCAAAAATAGACTTGGAAATTATCTATTCGACAATTCGCTTAATGAAAAAATACGTGATAAAGTTAAACTTCAATTCGGAGATGGAATTACAGACTACGGACATTTAACTTATAATTTTGTTTTCCTTAAAGACAAGACTGCGAGAATTGATATTTTCAACGGAAATTACTCATTGTTGAGAGGACTTTCAGTTTCATTTCTTTTAATCACAATTTTGTGCGGTTTCTATTTTAATTGGCAAACAACCGCTTTTTCGACAATTCCCTTCTTTCTATCAATAATGCGTATGATTCGGTTTGCTAAATATTACGCGACAGAAACATTCAGGACTTTTTTTAACTTAACTACATGACGACTAAAGATGGAAGGGCAGCTGCCAACAGGCGTTTGGTTCAATGGCGGGTGACGTGGTTAATTGAATATTCTACCTCGCATCAACTTTTGTGGTGTGTTGATAGTTTGGTGCTCCGAATTGAAAATCAGCGAAGCTAAATCCGCCACTGCGAGAAGGTTCAATGCGTTATTGTTCAGTGGAAAAAGAAAAACAAACAACAATGTAAACATGAAATTTTTGCTTCATAAATACATTAAAGAAATTGGTACCACGCAAATGGTTCATAGGGTTTTGGCCAACAAAAAAGCTAAGGGTTCGCAAAACCATAAAGATCCATTTTGCAAACACACCGCAAATATTAGTATTTTGCAATAATGTTTTTGAATGAATAAATGATAGATAAAAAGACACTTTCTGAACGTGATATATGCACCAAGTTTATTACTCCTGCGGTTGAAAAATCAGGCTGGAATAAATTGACGCAGCTTTTGGAAGAAGTTTCGTTTACGGATGGAAAAATATATGTAAGAGGTAAGCTGACAGCAAGAGGAAATCAAAAACGGGCTGACTATATTCTGTACTATAAACCAAATATTCCAATTGCCATCATTGAAGCGAAAGACAACAAACATTCAGTTAGAGCAGGAATACAACAAGCTTTGGACTATGCTCAAATCCTTGACATTCCTTGCGTTTTCAGCAGCAACGGTGACGGCTTTTTATTTCACGACCGAACCGCAACAGACGGAAACATTGAAACTGAAATTGGCTTAGACGACTTCCCTACTCCGCAACAACTTTGGGAGAAATACAAAAAATACAAAGGCATCACGACTGAAACTGCGGAAAAGATTGCTTCGCAAGACTATTATTTTGACGGCACAAACCGCAAGCCGAGATACTACCAACAAATTGCAGTAAACAGAACGGTTGAAGCCATTGCCAATGGACAAGACAGAATCCTGCTTGTAATGGCTACAGGAACTGGTAAGACATACACGGCTTTTCAAATCATTCACCGACTTTGGAAAAGCGGAGCAAAAAAACGTATTCTGTTTTTAGCCGACCGAAACGCTTTGATTGACCAAACTCGCAGAGGCGATTTCAAACATTTTAAAGATAAAATGACGGTGGTAAAACACCGACAAATTGATAAAAGCTATGAAATTTTTTTGGCTTTGTATCAAGGGTTATCAGGTTCAGACGAAGATGCCAATGTTTACAAACAGTTTTCGCCTGACTTTTTTGATTTGATTGTTATTGATGAGTGCCACAGAGGAAGTGCGAAAGAAGACAGCAGTTGGAGAGAAATTTTATCCTACTTCAAAAATGCTACGCATATTGGTTTAACAGCCACACCAAAGGAAACCAAAGAAACAAGCAACACCGAATATTTTGGTGACCCTGTTTATACCTATTCATTGAAACAAGGTATTGACGATGGTTTCCTTGCTCCCTATCGTGTGGTAAGAATTGGTTTGAATGTAGATGCCGAAGGTTGGCGACCAGACCAAGGCAAAACCGATAAAGACGGAAACCTTGTTGAAGATAGAATATACAACCGCAAGGACTTTGACCGCAATTTGGTTATTGAAGAACGTACAGAATTGGTTGCCAAAAAACTTACAGAGTTTTTAAAAGGTTACGACCGCTTCGCCAAAACGATTGTGTTTTGTGTGGACATTGACCACGCTGAACGTATGCGAACTGCTTTAGCCAAACAAAATGCTGATTTGGTGGCAGAGAATTACAAATCCGTGATGCAAATAACTGGCGACAATGATGAAGGCAAACGAGAATTAGACAACTTCATTAACCCCGAAGAAAAATATCCAGTTATTGCCACTACTTCTGAATTGATGACAACTGGTGTAGATGCACAAACTTGTAAAGTAATTATGCTGGATGCCAATATCAATTCAATGACCAAGTTCAAACAAATTATTGGACGTGGAACACGCATCAATGAGGAATACGGCAAAATGTATTTTACCATTCTTGATTTTAGAAACGCAACCGATTTGTTTGCCGACAAAGATTTTGATGGTGACCCTATTCGTGTAAAACCCGTTTCGCAAGACGAAGATTTGTCTTTGGTAGTAATTGAGGAAGAAGAAAACACCGTAACCGTTTTAGATGAAGCAACAGGCGAAGAAATCAAATTTGAAAAAGCTACGATTCGCTATCCTGATGGTTCTAAATTAGGTGACAATTGGGTAGCCAAAGAGCCAAAACAACAAAGAGAAAAGGTGTATGTAAACGGTGTGGACGTATCTGTTTTGGTAAGTCGTGAAATGTATTTCGACCAACACGGAAAACCCATCACTACCAGTTTAAAAGACCACACTAAGGAAATCATCAAAGGAAAATTTGCTTCGCTTGACGACTTTTTAAATAAATGGAATAACACCGACCGCAAGGAAGCCATCATTGCTGAATTACAGGAACAAGGCGTAATGGTAGAAGCCTTGTATGATGCCGTGAACAAAGAAGTGGATTTGTTTGACTTGATTTGTCACGTTGCGTTTGACCAACCGCCATTGACCCGAAAAGAAAGAGCCAACAACGTAAAGAAGCGAAACTACTTTACCAAATATGGCGACCAAGCCAAAAAAGTATTGGAAGCCTTGTTAGACAAATATGCTGATGAAGGCATTACCAATATTGAAAGCATTGAAGTATTGAGAGTAAATCCGTTTGACGAATTTGGATCGCCGCTTGAAATTATCAACGAGTTTGGCAGCAAAGAAAAATATTTGCAAGCCGTAAAAGAATTAGAAATTGAATTATATAAAACAGCATAATGGCAGGAACTTTTTCTCAAATCTATATTCAGGTAGTGTTTGCTGTTAAAAACAGAGATTGTCTAATTTTATCAAGCTGGGAAGAAGAATTGTATAAATATATTTCAGGTATAATTAGAAATAAGGAACAGAAACTTTTGGCAATAAACGGAATGCCAGATCATATTCATTTTTTAATTGGAATGAAACCCAGTTGTTGTCTTTCAGACTTAGTTAGGGAAATTAAGAAATCATCAAATGAGTTTATCAATGAAAAGAAGTTCTCCAAATTCAAATTTCAATGGCAGGAAGGGTATGGTGCTTTTTCATATAGTCATTCTGCTTTAAACAATGTCATTCTATATATCAACAATCAAAAGCAACACCATAAAAAGCAAACTTTTAGAGAAGAATACAAGGATTTTTTAACCAAATTTCAAATTGAACATAAAGATGAATATTTATTTGAATGGATTGAATAACCCGACCCTAAAAGGGTCAAATATTTATAGCGAAAACGATTGCATATACCGTACGACCCCTTCGGGGTCGCACCAATTAAATAAACAAATTCTATAAACATCCAATCCCTTCAGGATTTAATTGTAAAATTAGAATAAACACAAACAAATGAGCAACATATCAGGCATAGTAAAAAGTATTCAAAATATAATGTGGCAAGACACAGGTCTTAATGGCGATGCACAACGCATTGAACAATTGGGCTGGATGCTTTTTCTAAAAATATTTTCGGATAAAGACAAGGAATTAGAGTTACTGGACGACAAATACAAATCTCCCATTCCCGACAAATTCCATTGGGTAAAAGAAAAAGGCAATTGGGCGGGTGATGATGAAGGAATGACAGGTGATGAATTGCTGAATTTTGTTGACCGTGAATTGTTTCCTGCACTTCGCAATTTAGATTTAAGCACAGGCAACCAACGTGCGGTGATTGTTCGTGAAGTGTTTGAGGGCAACAACAACTATATGAAAAGCGGTATCAACATTCGCAAGGTGTTGAATAAGCTGAACGAAATTGACTTTAACATTGCCAAAGACCGCCACGCTTTTGGCGAATTGTATGAAACTATTTTAAAGGAATTGCAAAGTGCTGGCAAAAGTGGTGAGTTTTATACGCCCAGAGCCATTACGCAATTCATTACGGAAATGATAAATCCGCAGTTGGGTGAAAAGGTGCTTGACCCTGCTTGCGGAACTGGTGGCTATTTGACTTGTGCCATTGAGCATTTAAAGAAACAAGCCAAAAATGTAAAAGATAGAAAAAGCATTGAAGAAAACATTGCAGGTTGGGAGTACAAACCTTTGCCTTACTTATTAGCAACTACCAATTTGATTTTGCACGATATTGAAATTCCGAACATCAAATTTGGTGATGCTTTAGATCAACCGTTAAGCAACTACACCGAAAAGCACCGAGTAAATGTAATATTGGCAAATCCGCCCTTTGGTGGCATTGTTGCCAATAATAACGAAACCAATTTTCCGCAAACCTACCGTACAAAAGAAAGTGCCGACTTGTTTTTAATCCTGATGATTCATTTGCTAAAGCAAGACGGACGAGCAGGCATTGTGTTGCCCGATGGCAGTTTAACAGGCGATGGCGTAAAACAACGCATACGCCAAAAATTATTGGAAGATTGCAACCTACACACCATTATTCGTTTGCCAAATTCGGTTTTTCAGCCTTATGCCACAGTAGCGACCAATTTATTGTTTTTTGATAAAGGCAAACCCACCAAAGACATTTGGTATTACGAACACCGTATGCCTGAAGGCTATAAAGCTTACAATAAAACTCGTCCAATTAAAGTAGAAGAGTTTGACCCGATAAAAAAATGGTGGAACAAACGCAAGGAAAGCGACATTGCCTGGAAGGTAAATATCAAAACTATTATTGAACGTGATTATGATTTGGATATAAAGAACCCAACCAAACCCGAAGAAGAAAAAGAATACAACAGTGCTGAATTAATGGAAATGTTGGATGCTTCATTTGAGAAAAGCCACCAATTGTTGAACCAACTTAAACAGGCTGTGAAATGACAACAGCTGAAAAATATAGACAATTAGAGAAAAGTCCTGCTATAAACATAGCGAGGTATATTTTTAGCTGTGTCAAAAATAATGCTACAAATTCGACCTTGGGTGATGAAATAATTGAAATTAAAACAGGTAAAACACCTTCTAAACAGAATAAAAGGTTTTATGAGGATGATTATATTAATTGGTTTAAACCTGATGAAATTGGGTCAGAAAAATACTTGTTCGAAGCAAAAGACAAATTATCAAAGTTTGCATACGAAAATAACCAAGCTACAGTTTATGAACCTGACACGATTTTAATAAATGCGATTGGAGATGTCGGGCGAATAAGCATTTTAAAAGTTAAAGCGTCTTCAAATCAACAAATAACAGGAATCAGACTGAATAAGAAAATTGATGTTGACTATGCCTATTTCTATCTATTGGCAAATAGACATTTTTTCTATGTTGATTTATTTCAAACAACATTACCCATAGTTAATCAGAAAAAAATAAATTCAATACCCTTTGTTTACCCCGACATTGAAGAACAAAGGAATATTGTTGAAGGTTTGGTTGAAATTGAAAAAATAAATTCAGTTGACGATTTATTTATCATTGAAAAACTAAATTGGAATGAAGATTATAAAAATGCTTGTCGCAATTTTTTTAGCGTTCAATTTAATTCTAAGAATATCTCCACCGAACTCACCCACCAACTCACTTTAGTTAAAAAACTCCGTCAGCAATTATTGCAAGATGCGGTGCAGGGCAAATTGGTGGAGCAATCCCGAAAGCTTTCGGGACCAAAAGACGAACCAGCCAGCGAATTACTCAAAAAGATAAAAGCAGAAAAGGAAAAACTGATTGCTGAAAAGAAGCTCAAAAAAGAAAAAGAACTTCCACCCATCAAACCCGAAGAAATTCCTTTTGAAATTCCTGAAAATTGGGTGTGGTGCTATTTTGGTGATTTATCACAGTTTATAAATGGGGATAGAAGCAAAAATTATCCTAATAGGCACGAATATGTTACAGAAGGCTATCCTTGGATAAATACAGGTCATATTGAACCTGACGGTACACTTTCTAAGACAGAAATGTATTTTATTACTAAAGAGAAATTTGATTCATTGAGAAGTGGTAAGATACAATCTGATGATTTAGTTTACTGTTTACGTGGAGCAACTTTTGGGAAAACAGCTTTTGTTACTCCGTATGATAAAGGTGCAATAGCATCTTCTTTAATGATAATAAGATTATCCAAACTAGTTAATAAGAAGTTCGTATTCTTTTATTTAAAAAGTAACTTCGCTATGCAGCAGCTTTATCGCTTCAATAATGGTTCTGCACAACCTAACCTCGCTGCTAATGATGTGAATAGATATTTTTTCCCTCTTCCACCATTAGCAGAACAAAATCGCATCGTTCAAAAATTAGATGAACTAATGCAGTATTGCAATGAGTTGGAAGCAAGCATTAAACAGAGCCAAGAACAAAATGAAAAACTACTGCAACAGGTTTTAAGGGAGGCGTTGAGGAAAGAACCGGTTGAAGCGTAATAAAATATTAGGAAAATGAATCAAGAACAGAAACAACGAGTATTAGTCCAATTAGAGCCATTTTGGAAATTGGACATTGATAAACGCATTGCAGAAGTTTACAAGGACTACACAGACCTTTCAAGCATTGCAGTTGGCTATTACACTGTAAGCGAATTGTCGCAATACTCTAAGAAGGTTATTTCGCAGTTGGGGCAAGTTCTTGAAACTCCATTTTCAAATATTCTCCCTTTTCAATATCAATTTCAAAATGATTTCGGCAATGGTAATTTAGGTGATGATTTAGCCAATTTAAATGCAAACATAGAAGCAAACAATTTCACAGAAGCTGTAAATGTTTTAACTCGTTTGGTTTACTATCAAGTTGCAAATGGCTTTTGGGACAAGGTATTAGAGAAGGATGACAAAAAGCGTTTTGCTCAAATTACAGAAATGGAAAGCAAACTGAGGCTTATTTCCGAGCAACTTGCCAAAAATATTGAAACAAATAAAACACTTCTTGAATCTCTAAAAACAGAAAAGGAAAACCTTGAATTACTAGTTGCAACTAAGAAGAAAGAACTAGCAGAGATTGAAGGCTTATTACCGACAGCAAGAAATAATTCGGAAGAAATAAACAGACTTCTGAATATAAGTGCCGCTACGAACGAATCAATAAACAGTCTTTTAACTCAACAGAATACAAATCTTGAGACAATTACTAAAAAAATTGAGGAAGAGAAAACTGTTTATACTGCATTCCAAAAGGATATCAAAGAATTAAAAGAGTTATTCAATACTGAAATTGAAAAGGGTTCAAAGAAAAATGTTGAATTTGACAAAATGCTTGCTTCTGTTTTAGAACAGAGTAAAACTTTTGATAAACAAATTTTAGTTTTAAATGAACTCATTGGAAAAGAAGGGGCAGTGCGACTTTTCAATACTTTCAATGACAGAAAAAAAGATTTAGAAGCTCCAGTAAAACGTTGGGCTTGGATAGTTATTGGAACTGGTGTTGCGGCATTGCTAATAATAATTGGAATATTTACAAACTTCTTTGGATTGATTACAACAATGCCAATGCCCCAAACAATTGATTGGCAGTTTCTCGTAATTAATTCTTTGAAATCAACTCCAATAATGATAGTTCTATTCTTCACAATCAAACAATATGTGAGAGAAAGGACTTTTCAAGAAGAATATGCTTTTCGTTCTGCTATTGCCTTGACAGTTCAAGCGTATGGTGACATTTCTGGTTCAAAAAAGGAAGACTTGATTTTGCAAGCAGTTTCTACAATTTACTCTTTGCCGTCAATGATGAAAGACAAACCAACAAGCTTTTTTGGTTACAGAAGTAAAACACTAACAGACACAATGAAGGAGATAAACGAAACTTTGAAAACAATTAAAAAATAGCCCACGCGTTTTGCAAGAACATTGCAAAAGCCGCACAAGCAAACCAGCAAGGCAAAGCTTTATCAAAGAGCTTGCAAAGCCAACGCAAGAAAAATTGTTTTTAGCATATTTTCAGACCTTTAAAAAATAAAAAACACCACACACAACTCAACACTGACAATGGTTTACAAGGTTGGACGACAGAATAATGGTTGCCAATAGTTGCACAACATTTTAAAATTAATTTTTTAAGAATTAAAAGTAAAAACCGATCTCATTAGATCTATTTAAAAGTCTTTAAATATTGTTAAAGCCTAACGTAATTTAGGATCAAACCAATCATAAAAAATCAATTTGTTGCTTTGACAGAAATTTTTAAATTTGTTAAGAGCAATTGGAAACAAGATTCTCATAACTTGCGAATTAAGAAAGATGGGGGTCAATTGTTTCTTTTACAAATTGTTAGTGGCAACCATATAACGAAACACCAAACAACAATATTAATGAACAACATACTTTTAACCTCTTTGATAATTTGTTTGATAAATTGTACGATATCCAATCAAAAAAGTGATATTATCAGTTCGGACACTAAATCCATCACGCAGACAATTGAAAACTTTCCTAAAGTTGACCTTAAAATATCTCTAAAAGACACCGTTTTAAATTACGGTGATAACATAGTGCTAAATATTTTCTTGACTAATAAAAGTAATAAGGAACAAAAATTACTGTTTGACAAACCAAGGGTTTCAGCCGGTGGACCTTGGGCAACAACAGGCAAGGTGATGGACATTAATACTAAAATGTCAGTATTAAAATATGAGAATAAAGCAATGCTTTCTTCACAAATATTTACTGAAGACCAATTAAAGGAAATGTATTATTATTTAAAACCTGGTCAGACCATAAATGGACAGTATGAATTGACCGATATAGTGGTTTTCAATACTAAGGACAATTTATTACCAAAAGGAATGTATGAAGTGCAGTTGTTTTACCATTTTAATCAATCTAATGTTTTGACAATTATAATTCAATGACAAATGATAAAGAGTTTATCAAAAGAAATGTTCCTAATAACAGACCCTAGCCAAAAGGGGCGGTTCAGTGGTTAAATCATCCTTTTAACTATCGGGATTGTTCTTCTATATAAGTTTGAACTTAACTCAAAGTGAATTACTTCAAATTGAAAATCAGCGAAAATAAATCCACCACTGCGCCAAGCGCCAAAACCTCATCTCTTATTTTAAAAGACAACAGAAAATGAAGTTTCAAATAAATAAATACTTGGGAAACTGGCTGACTGAATTAAATGGCAAGACGGTTGACAAAATATATCAGGTGGACTTCAATAATGAAAGACACGAAGACTTTTATTTACCTTGGTTTTTCTTTATAACATTCTTAAATTTTGACAAATTTTTGGAGATTGAAGGTGATATTGATGGCGACCACATAAGAATAAACTTTTACGATAATTCAGAACTTCACAATAAACTTAAAGATAAAAATCTACCTGACGAACTAAACCTTTGGAGTGTTTATGAAACCAAGCAAGACGAAGACCTTGGACAGCTTTTAGGAAAAAGTATTGAATTTATAGAGTATGGTATCGACAAAGACGAATATGAAATTAACGGGACACAAATAAAAGGACAAAAGAATGTTTTTAATTTTATAAGATTTAACTCTGAAAACATCAACCTGACTATTTTTGAAAATTCAGGACTTGCTGTTTCGCTTGATAAAAATGTTAAACTTTACTTTGAAGAAACATTTGATACGTTCAATACTAAATAAAGAATAAACAAAATGTCACACAAGAGAAAAGAATAGTTGACAACAACTTCAGAATGGGCAAAACATCTGCGTAAATTTCTTCGTAGGCAATTTTGGAAAGGAGAACGAAAAGCTGAAAAGACATTAATTAAACAAGAATTGAATGAGAAAAACAACCGATAACAGATCCTACCCAAAAGTGACGCTTCTTTGGTTAAATCATCCTTTTAACTATCGGGATTGTTCTTCTAAATAAGTTTGAGCTTAACTCAAAGTTAATTACCTCAAATTGAAAATCAGCGAAGATAAATCCACCACTACGCAAAGCCGCAAACCTTATTAAAATGCTTTCAGGAGTTTAAATTAAGTTCCAAAATATTAAAATTTGTTTTGGATTAGGATGCAATATACTTTTATAAGGAATAAGCATGAGAGGGGGCTTTATTTTAATTAAAGAGAATAAATTCAATTGCTTACATCAGGAATAATTTGACCTAGTTTTCAATAATATTATTGAATAAGTATTCCTTTTTATAAATAAAAACTTCTAAGAAATTGAATTATTTTAAAGGAATTTAGTAATATCGATTTATTATTCTGAATGCTTTAAAATGAAAAAGTCAAGTTTAAAAAAATACTTAGTAGTCTTTATACTATTTGGTGCCATTAGTTCTTTTTCATTTATTAAATGGAAACAAAGCCAAAAATACCCAGATAAATTAATAGTTGAAGCTAATTATCTGTTTTATGCATGTGGCGATTGCACTTTAGATATGAAAATAAAATCAGTTAATAATAAGAACTTTGAATTTGTTATAGGAAAAGAAATTTACCCCAAATCTGAATTTAAATCAAATACGGAATTATGTGATTATATTTACTCTAATTTTGATATGAGCGAAACGGATACTAATTCCAGACCTAGTTCATTTTTTTTGGAGGGTTATTTACATAAAAATCCAAGAAATTATCCTTGGAAAGGGTCTTGTTTATCCAATCCTTATTTTACAATTGAGCGAATTAAATATGGCCAAACTGGAAAATGGCTTGATTTTAAATAATAAGAAATAAATAATAAAATGGGTAAAAACTGGAATTATAAGTTATTAATCATTGGTTTGATTTCAGTTTTTATATTGAATTCATGCAAACTAGGTCGTTTTGTTTATTACAATTTTGCGGATATAAATGATCATAAAATTTTTCCGTCTAGAACCATAAATACCGATACTAATAAATTCTATTTTAAAATAAGTAATCCAGGAAAATTCCCTAAACAGATTAATAATAAATCTTTTGATCAATTTTTAGAAGATAATAATACCGTTGCTTTTTTGATTATTAAAAACGATAGCATTCAATATGAAAAATACTTTAGTTCTTATAATCAAGAAAGTATAGTGCCTTCCTTTTCTATGGCCAAGGCCATTACTTCCATTTTAATTGGGTGTGCTATTGATGATGGTTTAATAAAATCCGTAGATGAGCCCATTACTAAATACATTCCTGAACTAAGTAAAAAAGCTTTTGACAAGGTTAGCATAAAACATGTTTTACAAATGACATCGGGAATAAAATTTTCTGAAAGTTATGTGAATCCTTTTGGAGAAGCAGCTTCATTTTATTACGGCACAAACTTAAAAAGAGAAATTAGGAAACTAAAATTAGAAAGAGAACCAGGTACCCAATTTAATTATGTTAGTGGCAATACTCAATTATTAGGTTTGGTTTTAGAACGATCTTTAAACGGCAAAAAAATTAGTACTTATTTACAAGAAAAAATATGGTTGCCTTTGGGTATGGAGTATGACGCTACTTGGAGTTTGGACCGGAAAAAGAATGGAATTGAAAAGACCTTTTGTTGTTTAAATGCAAGGGCAAGAGATTTCGCGAAAATTGGTAGATTATATAAAAATAAAGGACTTTGGGAGGGAAAACAAATAGTCTCTCAAAAATGGGTAGAAGAATCTACACGTTTGGATACCAGTGATGGCAGCGCAGATTTTTATCAATATCAATGGTGGTTACCTAACCCCAATCAAGATTTTATGGCTGAGGGTATTTTAGGCCAATTTATTTATGTTAATCCAAGTAAAGATTTAATAATAGTGCGTTTAGGCAAGAATACCGGCAGAGTAGATTGGTGGAATATCTTTACTAATTTGGCAGAGGCTTATTGATAGAATAATTTCAATATTCATTCAAATAAACATTAACTCTATTAAATATCCTGAACTGTATTTTGTAAAAACTATTGATTATCAGATTTTTTGTTTAATTTAGTTTACAGTTTTGGCCTCTTCAAAAATTCATAACTTTCAAGAATTTAGTGATTTTCATCACATGGCTCAGGGTGCTGTTAAATCAATACATCCAGAGATTCAGGTTTTTGAATTACAAGAAGTAGGGGATAATGCGGTTAAAAAGACCCCCTTGTTTAAAACAAACTTTTTCCAAATCGGACTCTTTAATAAAGTTAATTTTGAGATTAGTTATTTTGGAGAAAACAGAATTGTAGAACATAAAAATGTTATTGTACTATTTAAACCTGGTCAAACTGTTTCATTTACAAAAGCTGACGATGATTCTTGGGGTTATATTATCATGTTTAAAGAATCATTTATTGACTATAAAATCAATAATTACAATACCTTAAAAGATTTTTCAATACTTAATCCAGAAAATGATTGTGTACTATTTTTAGATGATATTTCTTTTAATGATATTACAGATATAAGTAAAAAATTATACTATGAATACAAGAAAATAAAAGAAATGGGCTCTGTAAATATTTGTAAACTATATTGTCAAATAATAATTGAGAAAATAAATATTTATAGTAAAAATTTAGATTCACCCATACCAAATTCATCATCATTTAATATTACTTCGGAATTCAAAAAATTAGTTTTTCAAAATATCCATAACACAAAAAAAGTTAGTGATTATGCCGAAATGCTTAATATAACAGAGAAAACTCTAATTAATTATTTAAAAAATCATTCCTCTCTTACACCCAAAGACTTTATAAATCAAGTAATTATTCAAGAAAGTAAAGCCTTATTAAAGAATAATTCTTCCATAGATATTGTTACTCAATATTTTAATTTTACGGATCAAGCCCATTTTTCTAATTTTTTTAAACGAATGACAGGCATTAACCCAAGCCAATTTAAAAAGCTTAATTAATAGGTATTCTAATCATCCCGCAAGGAAATTTTTACAAAACAATTGGAGTTTTTTACAAAACTAGCTGCTATTTAAGGGCTTAATTTTATTTCCAAAATGAAAGAATTTATGAAACTGAAATATTTCCTGATTATCAGCCTTTTAGGCATCTTTACCATTTCAATGATTAATAAACCTAGTTCAAAATTACTAGACCCTAAAAATCATACTTTGGTTTTGATTGATCATCAACCTCAAATGGCATTTGCCACACAATCACATCCTATAGAAATAATAAGAAATAACGTTTCTTTAATAAGTAAAGCTTCTAAAACATTTAATGTACCTGTGGTTATCACTTCTGTTGCTGCTAAATCATTTAGTGGTCCTATTTTTACTGAAATTACTGATGTTTTTCCTAATGAAAAAATAATAGATAGAACTACTATGAATACATGGGAAGATATTAATGCTTATAAAGCTATTACTTCTAAGAATAAAAAGAAAATTGTTTTTGCAGGTTTATGGACTGAAGTATGTATTGTTGGTCCTGTTTTGAGCGCTTTAGAAGAAGGGTATGAAGTTTATTTTATTTCTGATGCATGTGGTGGAGTTAGTAAAGAGGCGCATGATATGGCTGTTTCAAGAATGATTCAAGCAGGTGCACAACCAATGACAAGTTTGCAATATATGCTTGAGTTGCAAAGAGATTGGGCCAGATCAGAAACCTACGATCCTGTTAATAATATTGCTAAAGAACATGGAGGCGGTTATGGTTTAGGAATTAAATATGCAAAAGAAATGTTTAACGCCGAAGAAGGTAAAAAGTAAATAAATAATGATATTCAAAAAAATTATTCTCTTCGCTTTGTTTAATTTTTTAATGGTTTCGGTCTTTTCTCAAAAGGCTGAAACCATTATAATTAATGCGAAGGTTTATACTCTAGATTCTAATAATACCATTGCAGAGGCCTTAGCCATTTTAAATGGAAAAATTCTTAAAGTAGGAAGCAATAAAGAAATTTTAAAGCTCAAAACTAAAAGCACTCAACAGATAGATGCTAGAGGTCGGACCATAATTCCAGGTATTTTTGATTCACATTTACATGTAATTAGAGCAGGCAGATTTTATCATTCTGAATTAAGGTGGGATGGGGTTAAATCCTTAAACCTTGCTTTAAGAATGCTTGAAGAGCAGGCAAATCGAACCCCAGAAGGTCAATGGGTTAGAGTGGTTGGAGGCTGGAGCCCCTATCAATTTGAAGAAAAACGCATGCCTACTTTAGAGGAGATTAATAAAGCCACAGGGGATGTTCCTACTTTTATTTTATATTTATATGGCCATGCTTACTTAAATAAAGCCGGATTAAAGACTTTAGGCATAAATAAAAATACAGCAAACCCGATTGGAGGATTAATCGAAAAAGATTTAGAAGGTAACCCTACGGGTTTATTAATTGCTGAACCCAATGCATACCTTTTATATTCCACTTTAGCAAAACTTCCAGAACTTTCCGAAGCAGAGAAATTTAACTCCACTAAATCTTTTATGAAAGAATTAAATCGATTTGCAATTACCTCGGTAATGGATGCTGGGGGAGGATTTCAGAATTTTCCTGATGATTATGGTATAAGTAATAAATTATGCGAATTAAACGAACTCAGCGTTAGATTGCCTTATTATTTATTTGCCCAAAAGGCTGGATCTGAATTTGAAGATTTTTCAAAATGGATTAATACTGTAGAAATTGGTCATTCTTGTGATGATGATCATAGTTCTGATTATTATGTTCAGGGTGGAGGGGAAAATTTAGTTATGAGTGCTGCTGATTTTGAAAATTTTGATCAACCAAGGCCAGATTTGAGCCCAAAAATGGAAGCAGATTTAAAAAAAGTTTTAACTATACTTATCAAAAATAAATGGCCATTTCGTATTCATGCTACTTATGATGAAAGTATTTCTCGCTTTTTAAATGTAATTGAAGAAATAAATTCAGTAACACCTCTAGATAATTTAATTTGGTTTTTTGATCATGCAGAAACGGTTTCTGAAAAAAATTTATTAAGGATTAAAAATCTAGGTGGCGGTATTGCTATTCAGTATAGAATGGCCTTTCAAGGTGAAAGTTTTATTAAAAGGTATGGAATAAGTGCTGCTCAAAATACACCTCCTGTAAAAAGAATTTTAGAATTAGGAATTCCTTGCGGGATGGGATCAGATGGTACACGAGTGAGTAGTTATAATCCCTTTATTGGCTTGTATTGGCTGGTTACGGGGCGAACTATTGGTCATACTAAACATATGAGTAATGAAAATTTATTAGATAGAATAACCGCTTTACGTTTATATACTCAAGGGAGTGCAAAATTAATAAGAATGGAATCGGATAGAGGCCAAATAAAAGCTGATTTTTTAGCAGATTTGGCAATTCTAGATAAAGATTATTTTAGTGTTGAAGATTCCCAGATTTTGTCAATTGAATCGCTATTAACCATTATGAACGGGAAAATTGTTTATGCATCTCAAGAATTTTCAGACCTAGATTTAAATAAAATTGATATAATTCCTTACTGGTCGCCGGTAAAATATTATGATGGCTATTACAATAAATAGTTTTACTGATTTAGGATAAAAATACCTCGTTTTTAAGTACAGCAAATGCTTAATTGGAATCATAAAATGATTAAAATTTTATTTTTTATTGTTTTATCTTTTTTGTGTTTGCCTATTCATGCACAATATGAATTTCTTAATTTAAGATTTAATGAAAATTATTCTTATTTAAAAGAAGATACAATAAGCAATTGGTATAAGAATTTTAAATATTATTCTTTAAGTCCTTCAAAAAATATTTTTATATCACAAGGGGGTGAAGTTAGACATCAAATTCAATTTTTTGTAAATGAAGAATGGGGTGATGTAAAACAAGATTATACTTCAATTTATAATAGATTATTATATCACCTAGATTTTAATTTAAATAATAATTTAAGAGTATTTACTCAAATAAATAGCACTACTGCTAGCGGAAGAGTTAATGGAAATAGATCTATTGATCAGAATCTTTTAGATATCCAACAAATTTTTATGGATTATTCCCTGAACAGTTACTTTATGTTTAGGTTTGGAAGGCAAGAGCTTTTATATGGTTCTCAACGATTAATTTCTGTAAGAGAAGGTCCTAATAATAGACAAAGTTATGATGCGTTTAAATTGATTTATAATAATAAAAATTTTGAAATAGATCTTTTTTATTCCAATCCTGTTAGGGTAAAACAAGGAATTTTTGATGATAAAATCCAATGGTCTGAAAAATTATGGGGAGCTTTTTATTTGATAAAAAATATAGAATTAATAAAAAACATGGACCTTTATTATTTAGGGTATTTTAATCAAAACAAACAATATTTTATTGGAGAAGGAACTGAATTAAGACATTCCTTAGGACTTAGAATTTGGAATGAGCCTAAAAAATTTAAATATGATTTTGAGGCTGTTTATCAAACAGGTAATTGGGCTGATAAAATTATTAATGCTTATACAGCCTCAATAGATATGGCTTATCTGATATCCAATAATAAATTTTACCCTAAAGTAGGTTTAAAAACAGAAATAATTAGCGGGGATAAATCAATATCTGATAATAAATTAAATACCTTTAATCCACTATTTCCAAGAGGAGCTTATTTTGGTTTAGCCGCTTTAATTGGTCCTTCTAATCTAATAGATTTTCATCCTAGTTTTAGTTTTAAAATAATTTCAAACTTGGAATTAAGTTTTGATTATGATGTTTTTTGGAGATACTCTGTTAATGATGGAATTTACGGTCCTAATACTGCTCTTTTATACCAGCAAAATAGCAGACATTCTTTTATTGGCCACCAATTTGGTTTATCCTTAGAGTACCAACCCAACTCATTTCTCAAACTAAATCCTGAATTTATGCTTTTTTTACCCCATAAATATTTGGAAGACATTAGCGCTGGTGAACCCGTAATATTTATAGCTTTTACAAGTCAACTAAAATTTTAATTATATGAGATTAAATAATTTAAAAACAATCCAAATTTCTGAAAATGCTTTCAACTGGTTGAAAGAAAAATACACTGCTGTGGATCAAATGAATCCTGAAAATTATCGCAATTTTCTTTCTGAGGATTGTCAATTACAATTTGGCAATAACCCAATAGTAAAATGCAATAATGAAATAATTGGTGGCATTAAACATTTTTGGGATTCTATAAATGGTCTCGATCATTCTTTTATTAATATTCTTGGTAATGATTATTTATTTTCAGCTGAGGCTTTAATAGATTATACCAGAAAAGACGGGAAAATTGTTAATATTCCCTGCGTTACTATAATTGAAAGAAATGAATTTGGTTTAGCTAAATTTATTAAAATTTTTATCGATACCGCTCCAATTTTTAATTAAATTAATTTGTTATGTTATTAGAAAAATATGTGTCAGATTCTGAAAATGCTCAGGTTTTGGTTTTATTTGGTGGTAGTCCTATTAGAAGAAACGAAGTAATAAACTCTCTTAAAGTTATAGAAAATCTTAATATATATGGTACACTTTCAGAAGATGAAGGAATAAAAACCATTCAAAAATTAGAATCAGTAGATTTTGTATTAATTGGTGGCCGTTATACTATAGAACAACGACTTAGAATTAAAAATTTTTTGCAAAAGAACTATCCTAATATTAAAGTTATTGAACCTGGAGTTGATTTTCCTTATAACGACGAGCTGATAAAACAAAAAATATTATTATTAATGAATAGATAAAATATACCGATCGGTATATTTTATCTATAATTTATCTTTGTTTGTTATTAAATTTTCAAGCACTAATTCGATTAAACGATTTACCGTTTCTTCTGGATTGGTGCTAAATTCTCCTGTTTTTCTATTAGCTAAAATAGCATTAAATGATATGGCTTCGTGACCTAATAATTGACTTAATCCATAAATTCCAGCCGTTTCCATCTCTAAATTCGACAATTTTAATCCTTCAAATTCAAACGATTCAGATTGTTTAAAATAATCATACATGGCCGAGGCTAAGCTAATATTTCTGTTTTGAGGTGCGTAAAAGCCCGTTGCAGATGTAGTAATTCCGCGCATTAATCTTCCCGCAAGGGTATTAATTAAATGAGCTGAACCTTTAACTGCATAGGGAATACACATTTTATTTAATTGAGGAAAATTTTGACTTATTTTATCTTGTAAATCTGTGGCAATTACTTTTTGATAATCCAAATAAAAGGGGAGGAGTCCGTCTAATCCCAATGCATACTCGCTGACTAAAAAACTATCGATTGGAATTTGGGAATGTATGGAGCCTGTAGTTCCAATTCGAATAAAATTAAGTTTGGTTTTTTTGGCTTTGGGTCTTTTTTCGATGAAATCAACATTAAATAAGGCGTCAATTTCATTGAGCACTATATCAATATTATCAGTACCAATTCCTGTGGAGATTACCGAAATACGTTCTTTACCAATAAAGCCAGTATGGGTAATAAACTCTCTTTTATTTTTTATTAATTCTATACGATCAAAATATTTACTGACTTTAGGTACTCGCTCTTGGTCGCCAACCAATATGATATTGCGGGCCAAATCGCCCGGATTTAAATGCAAATGATAAACAGATCCATCATTATTTATAATAAGTTCGGAATCAAATGTTTTGTTCATGACTAAAAAAGTTTAAATTCGGACAAAATTTATTTTATGCTTCAAGAAAACCGATCCAGAACAATTTTGGTTCCTACCGATTTATCAGAGGTGGCAGAAAATGCACTTGACCATGCTATCAAGATTGCAAAACTATTCCAAAATGATATATTATTACTACATATTATTGAAGATAGTTTCTTAGGCTCCCTATTAGGTATTAAAACTTCAGTTAAAGATGGTCTTGTAATGAATTTATTACAAGATAAACTAGACCAAAAAGCGAAAGAAATTGAAGAAAAACACGGTATTCCCACAAAAGCCGTAATTAAAGAAGGTCGAATTTATAAGACTATTTTAGAGGTATCTGAAGAAATCCGTTGCGATTCTATAATGATGGGAACTAACGGTGCTTCTGGTATTGGACAATTAGTTGGATCTAATGCTTCTAGAGTTATTGCTCATTCTGAAGTTCCGGTAATTGTTATAAAAGATAAACCTATTGGTGAAGGTTATAAAAACTTAATTTTACCCATTGATTTAACTTTAGAATCAAAACAAAAAGTAGCTTGGGCCATTCACGTTGCTAAAAAATTCAATTCTGTAGTTCATATTATTTCAGTAAAAGAAAATGATGAATTTTTATTGAATAAAACCAAAGCTAACTTAAGTCAGGTAGAAGAAGTTTTAGAGAAAAATGGAATTTCTTATACTGCTAAGATGTTAGATTTAGACGATTATTCAGGAAATATTGCTGAAGATACTCTTGAATATGCTGAAGAAGTGAATGCTGATTTAATAATTATCATGACTCAGCAAGAAAAAGAAGGAATAAGCGAATTTGTATTAGGCACTTATGCTCAACAAATTGTAAATAAACAAAGTACTATTCCAGTTTTATGTATTAGTCCACGTCAAATCGGATTTAAATCTGAATATTGGTCTGGATTCTAATCAAAATATTAATCCAATAAAAAAGCCACTCCAATATTTTTGGAGTGGCTTTTTTTATAAATCATTTTATTAAACAACACAACTCGAATTATCAGCTAAAACACCCGGTTTAGCATAATAACCTGTGCCATCGTAAGTCCTTTTTCTAGGATGTTCTTTGCAAGATGAACTGCAAGCCCCTTCATACTCCCAGCCACAATTTTCGCACATAGGTAAATGTTCATTACATTCTGGATTGGAGCAATTGACCATTCTTGGAGTCTCGGTTCCACAATGGTGGCATTTAGATATAATTACAGGGTTAACCTTATTAACTGGAACGGTAACTCTATTATCAAAAACATAACAAACTCCTTCAAAATCTTTACCTCCTGTTTCTTGAGCATATTTGATAATTCCTCCATGTAATTGGTAAACATCTTCAAAGCCATTTTCTAATAGCAATGCAGACGCTTTTTCACATTTAATTCCACCAGTGCAATAGGTGATTATTTTTTTACCTTTTAAATGCTCAAGTTCATTAATTTTTTGAGGAAAATCCCTGAAATTTTCAATATCTAAGGTAATGGCATTTTTAAATTTGCCTACCATATGTTCGTAGTTCGATCTAACATCTAAAACTACGACATCATCCTGTTCTTTTAAATTTAAAAACTCTTCTCCGTTTATGTGTTTCCCGGTTTTTACAGTAGGATCTACATCATTGCCATTTCTTAATCCTAAGTGAACAATTTCTGGTTTATAACGAACAAAAATTTTATGAAAAGCATGCGTATCACTTGCATCTACCTTAAAATCGGTATGGGCAAATCTTGGATCGGCATGTACCGTATCCATATAAATCTTACATTGTTCTGGGGTTCCACTTACGGTTCCGTTTAGTCCTTCATCCGCAACTATGATTCTACCTTTTATACCCAGCTCTTTACAAAATTTTAAATGAGTTTCAGCAAATTCAGCCGCATTTTCAATTTTTGCGTAACAGTAATATAGAAGAATTTGATATTTTGGACTATTCATGCCGCAAAGGTACAAAAATTCAAATAATTGGATAAATTTCTAAGAAATCCTGCTCCAAATATTATTTCTTTGTTCTCTTTTGATAAACTCTCTAACGCCTTGATTTTCTGGTAAATTTAAATTTGGATCTTGATTAAATATTTTTTCAGCTATACTTCTTGCTAAACTCAGAATTTCCCCATCTTTACTTAAATCAGCCAATTTTAAATTAATAGCACCACTTTGCCTTAAACCTTCTAAATCTCCGGGACCTCTGAGTTTCAAATCAACTTCGGCTATTTCAAAACCATTATTGGTTCTAACCATGGTTTCAATTCTTTTTTTACCTTCAGTAGATACTTTATTTCCAGTAATTAATATGCAATAACTTTGCTCAGCACCTCTACCCACTCTACCCCTTAACTGATGTAATTGAGCTAAACCAAATTTTTCTGAATTTTCAATAACCATTACAGAGGCATTAGGAACATCAACCCCAACTTCAATAACGGTAGTAGCAACCATAATTTGAGTTTCACCGCGCTTAAACCTTTGCATCTCAAAATCTTTATCTTCAGGTTTCATGCGACCATGAACAATACTAATGGCATATTCTGGCAATGGAAAGGCTCTAGAAATAGATTCATATCCTTCCATTAAATTATTATAATCTAATTTTTCACTTTCCTCAATTAATGGATAAACGATATAAACCTGCCTGCCTGCTTTAATTTGTTCTTTCAGAAAGCCAAAAACCCTCAAACGATGGGCTTCATTTCTATGTGCAGTTTGAATAGGTTTTCTTCCAGCAGGCAATTCATCAATTATTGAGGTGTCTAAATCTCCATAAACCGTCATGGCTAAGGTACGCGGAATAGGAGTGGCGGTCATTACCAAAATATGAGGTTTAATAATATTTTTATCCCATAATTTGGCCCTTTGCTGAACCCCAAATCGATGTTGCTCATCAATAACAACTAAACCTAAATTATTAAAATTAACCTTATCCTCAATTAAAGCATGAGTGCCAACTAAAATCTTAATTTCACCAGTTTCTAATTCTTTATAAATTCTATTTTTTTCCTTGCGGGATACAGACCCCGTTAATAAATCAATTTTTACTCCAATACTTAAAGCCAATTTAGATAAACTGGCAAAATGCTGTTGTGCTAAAATTTCAGTTGGAACCATCATACAGCATTGATAACCAGAATCGAGCAGCATTAGCATACTCATAAAAGCTACGATAGTTTTGCCACTTCCAACGTCACCCTGCACCAAACGATTCATTTGTTTTCCCGTCCCCATATCGGCCCTAATTTCTTTTAGAACCCTTTTTTGAGCATTGGTTAATTCAAAGGGTAAATGTTTATGGTAAAATTCATTAAATAATTCGCCAACACTTTCAATTTTAGAACCTTTAAATAATTGCTTACGAGTGCCTCTTAGCTGAATCATTTTCATTTGGATAGAAAAAAATTCTTCAAGTTTTATTCTAAATTGAGCTTTAGCTAAAATTTCTTCGTTGCTAGGAAAATGAATTTCTTTTATGGCGGTTTGTCTGGGTATTAAAGCATAATCTTTAATTACAGAACTTGGAAAAACTTCTTTAACAAAAAATTGAGGATCATTAATTAAAGAAGCAATAAGTTTTTGAATGGATCGAGATTCTAATCCTAGAGCTTTTAGTTTTTCTGTGGTAGGATAAACAGGCTGAACCCCTCTGGATAATTGAATTTTAAAATAATCAGGATCTTCAATTTCTGGATGGGGAATATTAAAATGCCCGCTAAATAATTGAGGTTTTCCAAATACGATATATTCTTTTCCTGGGACAATATTTTTTGAAACCCATTGAATACCCCTAAACCAAACTAATTCAATTTTTCCGCTAGCATCATAAAAATCAGCAACTAACCTTTTGGCCCTTTTTTCGCCTAACTCCCTAAAATTGGTGATTTTTCCACTTAATTGGACATAAGCCAAATCCGAATTTATTTCCCTACATAAATAAATTTTTGAGCGATCGATGTACCTAAAAGGGTAATGCTGCAGCAAATCACCGGCATTAAAAATTTCCAGTTCTTTTTGCAGTAATTCAGCCTTTTGTGGGCCTATTCCTTTGATATAAGTTATGGGTCTATCCCAGAAATCGCTCATAGCACAAAAAACGCTACTTTTTTTGGGGAAAACAAGGTTTCGATAAAATGCAATTAGTTTAATTTATTAGGGTTTCATCATAATTGGGCAAAAAATTTTAATTAAAAATTAGTTTTTGGCATAGATTTTTAACGTGAATTTAACATTAAACAAACAAGGTTATGAAATATTGGAATTTTAAAAATGGAGCTAAATTATCCCTTGCGGGGATGATGGCTTTTGGACTTATGTTTGGCATAAGTTCATGTAAAAAAGAAGATAACCCCTCTTCTGGTTCTGGAAGTTCAAATTTAAGGATGCACTTAACCGATGCTCCGGGTAACTTTCAGCAAGTAAATGTGGATATTAGAGAAATAAATATCCATACTGATGCCAATGGTTGGCAAAGTTTAGCCTTATTAAATCCAGGAGTTTATAATTTATTGGATTTTAGAAATGGTTTGGATACCTTATTAACAAGCTCAAGCGTTCCATCTGGAAGAGTTTCCCAAGTTCGATTAGTTTTAGGTTCTAACAACTCGGTAATGGTTGATTCAGTTATATATCCATTACAAACACCAAGTGCTGAACAAAGTGGTTTAAAACTTAATGTTCAGGAGAATTTTTTACCTGGAATTACCTATGATTTATGGATAGATTTTGACGCAGGTAAATCTATAGTCTTAACAGGTAATGGTACTTATATTTTAAAACCAGTTATTAGGGTATTTAATAAAGCAACAACTGGTGCAATCAAAGCAGATAATGAACCAGATACTGCAGCTAATTTAGTAAGGGCTATTTCTGGTATTGATACTGCAACTGCAATTCCAGATTCTTTAGGTATGTGGTTAATTGGAGGATTAAATCCCGGCTCATACACCCTAGAATATTTATTAAATGGATCCATAATTAAAACATCCTCTGGTATTTCAGTTAATGCCGGATCAGTAAACGATTTGGGGAAAGTAAATGTTCCCTAAAAACAAGGGTTAAATAATCAATGCAAAAAAACCTGGCTGAAAAGTCAGGTTTTTTTTATATTTTTGATATAAGAGTTTAAACCCTATAAACTTTTTTAGTCTATAATTATATGAATCTTAAAAAAGTAGATGATCAAACTTTGGTAAATCTTTGCCTTAATGGGGATAGGTTTGCTCGTGAGTTTCTCTACTCCAGATTCCAATCTAAAATGTATAACCTTTGTTTTAGGTATTGCAAAAACAGCGATGATGCAAGTGATATAATGCAAGAATCTTTTGTAAAGGTTTTTTTAAAATTAGACGAATTTTTATTTAGAAGCAGCCTAGAAACTTGGATTACTAGGATAACCATCAATACTGCAATTGATTATCTAAAAAAACAAAATCGTTTTTTATTTATTGAGCGCCATGATTTTGCGGATGATTATATAGATGCTGCCGATGAATCAGAATTTATACCTCAAGTATCTTTAGATCCTGATTTATTAATAAATTTAATAAAATCATTACCAGACGGGGCTCGAGTTGTATTTAACCTATACGTATTTGAAAGATTAAGCCATAAAGAAATAGCATTGCGTTTAGGTTTATCAGAGGGCACTACTAAATCTCAATTATCAAGAGCTCGAATGATATTAAAAAATGCTTTAATAGAAAGGAGAATCCTTGTCAAATAAGCATTCAAATATTGACGATATTTTTAGAGATGGTCTAGAAAATGAAGATTTTTCTAGGCAAAAGTCTCTTCCTACCTGGTCGGATACAGAATTAAAATTAATCGAGGCCAGTGTTAATGAAAGAAGGGGAAGGGTATTACTCTTATTATCTTCTGCATTATTATTTCTTGGGTCTTTAGGTTTAGTTGCAAGCTATCAATATTTTACAAAGTCTGATAGTCTTTCAGAAATTTCAGGTTATTTTCCTTCTCATCATTATTTAATAAAAATTCCTGAAATATTTAAGACTGAAACTAAATCAATTGATTCTAATCATATAGCAGTTCAAAATTTGAAAGTAGAGTCTAAAAATTCATCTCTTAAATTAAATAATAAAGTAATTAATAAGTTAAATATTGATAGAGATGAAGACTTAATTTCCAATATGGAAGTTATTGAAGATAATTCTTTTGAAAATTACGATGAGTTGTTAAACGATTTAAAAATTAGCTCAAAAACAGAAGAAGAAATTAATATTGAACACAGCGAAATTATTAATAATAACCTCATCACCTCAAATGAAACAAATATTCAAAATAACTTAGATGAAGATTTAGCAATTGATATTGAAAAAACAGAAGAAGAAAATTCTAAAGTACCCAACAAACCAAAAAGATTTAAAAATAAAAAAGAATTTTGGTCTTTAGGATATACCTTAGAAGCAGGTATCAATGACTTTAATACCAGAGTAAATGATAATTCTGGATTGGTTCATCCAAAATATTTAGAATTTTCTAAAGAAGGATATCAACCTGCACCAAGTTTTGGCTTTGAAATTTATGCTGAAAAAATAAAGAAAAAACAACGCTGGCAAATTGGATTAGGATTTAAAGATATAAGAGCAATTAGTGAATTTAATATCAATTTTTCTAAGTTTGATACTCTTTATTTATATGATAATGATGGGAAATTAATAGGTTTCGAAAAAGAAAACGAAAGGGATACTCAAGTCGTTTTTTCTGACCGATTAAATCGATTTCAATTAGAAATCCCGGTAAAATTTGGTATTAATATTTATACTCATAAAACCTTTACCATAGCGGCTAAAGGAGGATTAACAGGTATTTTCTTCTTAGCAGGAAATGGGACTTACTTGGATCCACGTACTTTAGAATCGCGTTCATTTAGAAAAGCAGATTGGAAAAATTTGGCATTTAATGCCTACGTTGGGTTAACTTTTGAAAAAAGAATTTCTGATAATTGGAAAATTAATGCAGAACCTTTTTACACTCGTTCATTGATGGATTTATACGGCAGAAATTTTGCAGTATATTCATGGAATGCTAATTATGGCCTAAAATTAGGCATGACTTGGGATTTTTAAATTCAAAAAAAACAATCATATGCGAAAGTTTAGTGTTTTACCCCATAAGGTAAATCTTTTCTCATTTTGGGGTGTTATCATTACATTATTATTCTTTATTATTTCATTAATTCTTGGAATTAATAACTCGTAAATTTTTATGGAAAAAGCATGTTTTGCGGCGGGATGTTTTTGGTGTGTTGAAGCTGTGTTTCAAAGGGTAAGTGGTGTTTACAACATTCAATCAGGTTATATTGGCGGTAAAATAAAAAATCCGACTTATAGAGAAGTTTGTTCAGGTTTAACCGGGCATGCAGAAGCCATATTATTTGATTTTGACCCTAAAATAATTTCATTTGAACAATTATTATATATTTTCTTTTTAACTCACGACCCAACCACATTAAATAGGCAAGGGGCTGACATAGGAACTCAATACAGATCTGCGGTATTTTTCATGAATGAAGAACAAAAATTAATGACAGAGAAAGTAATTGCAGCTGTAGAACATGAAAATATTTTTGATTCGAAAATTGTGACTACGCTCGAACCATTCGATCAATTTTATAAAGCAGAAGATTATCATCAAAATTATTATAATCAAAATCCCGATCAAGGTTATTGCAGTTTTGTAATAAAACCTAAGGTAAATAAACTTCGAAATTCATTTAGCAAATTTTTAAATCCAGAAATAATATAAAGATAGATTTTTATATTATAATGAATATCAATTATTTGCATTTTTTATATCCCTAAAGATCTTTTCCTTTTTCGGTAACAATTTTTCTTTGAAAAAAGAATCTTTTGTTACATTTTTTGACGGATAAATGACCTATTTCATGAAGTTGTCATTATTCTGTCATTAATGAATTGGCGCGACTTTGAAACGAAAAATTGAAAATATCTTTGCATCAGAAAATTGATCTGATGAAAAAAATATTTTTAACCCTAATTTCATTTGCAGGATTTTTTACTGCATATAGCCAAACCCCAATCAATGATTCAACTATCATGGGGGCTTCATATTTAAACGATGTCTATTATAGTTTATCTAACGGAACGGTAAAGGCTGAACCAAATAATAACTGGGATTTGGCATTTAGAACTGGATTTGCAACTGACGGAATTAGAATTAATTCTACGGGTGCTTCTGGATCTGCTGCAAGAACCGTAAAATTATACGCTTACCCTAATTCGGATACCAGCGGTTGGAATAACTTCGACACAAGTAATTATACTACTTGGACTCAATTACAAAATACCGATACTTCTTGGGATTTTGGTGCATTTAATATCAGCTCTACAGGTTTTCCTGATTTTTCATGGGGTGTTTATAATATGCAATCTCATGTAGTTACTGGAGATTCTTTATACCTTTTAAGTATTTCTTTTCAAGGAATGACCTATTTAAAAAAGCTTTGGATTAAGGATAAAACTTTTGGTAATTATACCTTTACCTATGCTAACGTAGATGGTTCTAATGAAAATACTTACACCATTAAAAACTCAGATTTTACTGGAGTAAATTTAATGTACTTCAATATTTTAACTGGAACAGAGGTTAAAAGAGAACCAGCAACAAGCTCATGGGATATGGTTTGGACTCGTTATGATGCCTTATTAGCTGAAGAAAATGTGTACTATCCAAGTACTGGTATTTTAACCAATTATGGAGTTGAAGTTGCTAAAGCAGCTAAAATTGATGTGAACACTGTAAATGAGCAAGATTATTCATCTGCTTATACCAACTCAATCGGCGCTATTGGTGCAGATTGGAAATATTTTGATATGACTAGCTTCCGTTTTATGGTTGAAGATTCTACAGTTTACTTTGTAAAAGATAAGGCAGGGGATATTTGGAAAATTCAATTTACTTCATTTAACGGAGCAACAATGGGAGCTAATGGTAAAACGGAGTTTATTAAAACTAAATTAACTTCAAGCGGATTATCAAACCAAAACACTAATAAAAATGATTTATTGGTTTACCCTAATCCTGCAACTCAAAATTTATTTATTGTTAATACTTTTAAAGGAATTAATAATCAAGTACAAATTTTTGATTTGAATGGTAAATTAATAGTTAATCAATCAGTTAATACCAACGGATTTTCAGCTCTTGAATTTAATATTTCTGATTTAAAATCTGGATTATACATAGTTAGAGTTATTTCCGATAATCAAGTTTCTGATTCTAAATTCATCAAGCAATAATGCTTAACAAAAGAATTTTTATATTTTTTCTTTTAATCTTTACCGGTTTGGGTTCAAAAGCCCAGACCGGAATTTTAGCTTATGATGCCGAAACTGGTGATCCATTAACGGAATTAACCGCTTTGGTAAAATATACATCCCCGCAAGGGAAAAAAATTAGTGAATGGAAATTTTCTGATAAAGAAGGAAGATTTTATGTTAATCATATCGGAGTTTTACATTTAACCCTTAGTCAGCCTGGTTATCAAACCTATGTAGATTCTATAGAGATTGTTAACAATAACGAATTTAGAATTGGCCTTAAAAAATTAAGTAAAGACTTAGGTGAAGTTGTTGTTACTGGTCAGTTTGAAATTACTGCTGAGGATAAAACCATACAAAAAGTTAGAATTATTGATCAAGAGCGAATTCAAGCTCAAGGAGCCGTTAGTTTAGCTGATGTTTTAAGCAATGAATTAAATATTAGAATTAACAGAGATAATGTATTAGGTACTTCAATTAATTTACAAGGAATTTCAGGGCAAAATATCAAAATTCTTATCGACGGCATTCCTGTAATTGGCCGTTTGGATGGGAATGTTGACCTTTCCCAAATCAATTTAAATCGAATTGAACGAATTGAAATTATTGAGGGACCTATGTCTGTTATTTATGGATCAGACGCTTTGGGTGGAGTAATTAATTTAATTACTAAAAAAGAAGTAAAAAATAAAGTAGAATTTGATGCCAATTCATTAGTTGAATCTCCAGGTACTTTTAATTCAGATTCTCGTTTAGCCTTTAAAATTAAAAATGTTAAGGTGCAGACTAATAATGGCAGAAACTTTTTTAATGGTTATTCTACAACGGGTGAAACACGTGCATTTGACTGGAAACCGAGGGAACAATATTTTTCTGATTTAAATGTAGCATTTCGCATAAAGAATTCTTTGCATAGAGTGCAAATTGATTATTTTGATGAAGAAATGCGCTCGCTTGGAAGACCCGTAATTACGCAGACTGCAGCATATGCAATGGATAATTATTTTTTTACTACACGATATGGGGCATCTATTTTTAATGATTTTAAGTTTAAAAATGGGGCTACATTAAATTTAATAACAAATTATTCTCACTTCAATAGATCTAATATTTTATTTAGAAAAAATTTAGTAAGCCTTCAGAACCGCCAAGTTACTGATGGTTCTGGCGATACCACTACCTTTGATTATTATATGTTTAGGGCTACCTATACCACTAATCGTCAGAATAAAAAATGGAATTATCAATTTGGAGTGGATCAAAATTTTGAAGAGGGAAGTGGAAATCGTTTATTAAATAATTATCAAAATATTTCGGATTATGCGCTTTTCGGTTCTTTTGAATTTAAAACCAATCGAATTCAATTGAGAGGTGGTTTAAGAGCAGCCGAAAATTCAAGATACAATGCGCCTATTGTGCCTTCTGTAAATTTCAAATATCAAATAAACACCAATAATTTAGTAAGATTTTCTTACGCTAGAGGGTTTAGAGCTCCTTCTTTAAAAGAGCTGAATTTATTTTTTGTAGATGTAAATCATAATATCCAAGGTAATCCGGATTTAAACGCAGAAAATTCAAATAATTTTAATTTGAATTATAGCTTTAGTGATAGTTATAAAAAATCGAAATTTAAATTTGATGTTAGTTTATTCTACAATGAAATTTTTAATATGATTTCTTTGGCTGTTGTTGATCCAAGAACCCAATTATATAAATACGTAAACATTAATGAATTTAAATCTACAGGTTTTAATTTAAATGTCGATTTTAAAGTGGATAATTTTTCTTTTAATTCGGGATTTGCATATACCTATAGGTTAAATAATATTACCAATACTTTTATTGCTAGTCCAGAAGCTAGAAGCCAAATTTCTTACAAAATCCCAATTATTGAAACTTCGGTAAATTTATTTTTTAAATTTAATGGAGCAGTTCCTGGTTTTGTTAATAACGAAGATGGAACCATCAGCGAAACATTTGTTCAAGCATATTCAATGTCTGATTTAAGTTTGAGTAAAACCTTTTGGGATAAAAAAGTTTCTTTAATTGCTGGAGTAAAAAATTTATTTAATGTAACCAATATTCAATTTAATATGGCTGGAGGCGGAGCACATTCTGGCTCTGGAAATATGGCAATTGGTATGGGTAGATTAGTATTTACATCACTTAGAATTTCACTTTACTAGATGAAAAATTATATATATCATTTATTTTTTGTTTTAATATTATTTAGTTCATGTTTTAAAGAAGATGAACCTGTTGTTTTACCACCGCCAGGTGATGGTATAGTTACAACTTACAATTTAGGGGCAAATTATGAAAAGGTGATTTGGTTGCAATTATCGACGGGGAATTATGTAGAAGCTTCTTATTTAGACTGGGATTTAGCCTTCCAATCGCATCGCGATAGCTTTTTTGTAATATTAAATGGTGGTAAAAATATTTTTTCTTACAATTCAAATGATACCGTTTTTAATTTTCCATTTAGTGCAGATACTATAAAATGGCAATATGATAATCCCTCTGGTTCCAGAGATTCACTAGCAATTGGAAAATGGTTTGAAGATTCAAAATCTAAAAATCAAGTGTATTTATTGGATATGGGCGGAAATAATACCAGTACCAAATACATTCGTTTTAGAGTATTATCGGCAAATGCTTTAGAATATGTAGTAGAATTCTCTTACGCAAATGGAGAACAATACCATAAAGTTACTGTACCGAAGAAAGTGGATAGAAATTACGTTTATTTAAACTTAACCACGGCTCAAGCTATGCCAGAATGGGAACCGCCTATGGATAGTTGGGATTTGGTTTTTACTCAATACCGACATATTTATTACGATATGAATCCGATTGTTCCATATTTGGTAAGAGGGGTTTTATTAAATCCGGGTTATACCCAAGGCGCAAAAATTAAGAAATCAGATTATGCTGATTTAAATCTTGAAAAAGTAGAAAATACACCCTTAATTTTTAAGCAAGATTTAATTGGTTTTGATTGGAAATACTTTGATTTGGATAATGGAATTTATTCCGTTGAAGAAAATCTATATTATTTGATAAAAACCTCTAATGGTTTTTGGTTTAAATTACGCTTTATTGATTATTATGGACAGGATGGTTCAAAGGGAGTTCCTACCTTTGAGTACCAAGGTCTGTAATCTATTTCTTATCTTCGCATTTTAATTTTTTTATCATGTATAAATATTTGTTGACTGGTGCTGCTTTGGCAGGGATTTTAGCATTTTCTTTTAAGACTAATAAGTCTGATAAGGTTGAAAATGAGGGTGAAAAACATTTAAAAAATATTCGTCAATTAACTTTTGGTGGAGATAATGCAGAAGCCTATTTCAGTTTTAATGGAAAAATGGCTGCGTTTCAATCTAACAATAAAGCCTGGGGCTTAGAATGTGACCAAATATTTTATATGGACATTGAAAAGGCCGCCTTGGATAGTACTTATAAACCACCAATGGTTTCAACAGGTTTAGGAAGAACAACCTGTTCATATTTCTTGCCTGGTGATACTTTGATTTTATACGCTTCAACTCATAAAGGTTCAAATGAATGTCCACCTCCGCCACCTGAAAGAAAAGATCGCAAGTACTTGTGGCAAATTACCCCTACTTACGACATTTTTGTGGCAGATTTAAATGGAAAAATTGTTAAACAATTAACAGATGCTCCAGGTTATGATGCTGAAGCAACGGTTTCTCCAAAAGGAGACAAAATTGTATTTACTTCAGACCGCACAGGTGACTTAGAACTTTATGTGATGGATATCGATGGAAAAAATCTTAAACAAATTACATTCGGTTTAGGATATGATGGAGGGGCATTTTTCTCACCTGATGGTAAAAAATTAGTATTCCGTTCTAGTCGCCCAAAAACTGAAGAAGAAATCTCAGAATATAAATCTCTTTTAAAAGAAGGTTTGGTGGCACCAACTAATATGGAAATTTATGTTTGTAATATAGATGGTAGCGATTTAAAACAAATAACCAATTTAGGAAAGGCAAATTGGGCACCGTTTTTCCACCCTTCTGGTAAGAAAATTTTATTTTCTTCAAATCATCATAGTGAAAGAGGTTATGATTTTCAATTATACATGATTAACTTAGATGGTACTGGTTTGGAAAAAGTTACCAATGCTAGTATTTTTAATGCATTTCCAATGTTTTCGCCTGATGGTAAATATTTGATATTTTCATCAAATAGAAATAATCGTGGTAGAGATACCAATTTGTTTATAGCAGAATGGGTAGATTAATTTTAAAATCATGAAAAAAACATTTTTATTTTTAAGCCTTGCGGGATTAATATTTTCAGCAAATGCTCAGGATATTTCTGAAAAGAATATCAAAAATCATATTCAAACCCTTGCTGATGACAAAATGTTAGGAAGAGGAACATCGGAGCAAGGTGAAAAATTAGCTGCTGATTATATCTCCAAAGAATTTAAAAAAATAGGTTTAAAACCTGCTGGAGATTCAGCATATATAGCGCCTTTTAAATTTACATTCAAAAAGTATAAAGAGAATAATCCACACGCCGAATTAGAATCGAGCGAAGAAAGAATTGGGTGGAATGTGGTAGGTTATTTAGATAATGGTGCACCTTATACCATCATTATTGGGGCTCATTATGATCATTTAGGAACAGGTGAATTAGGAAGTTCACTAGATCCAGAACCTAAAGGTAAAATTCATAATGGAGCTGATGATAATGCATCGGGTGTAGCTGGGGTTATTGAGCTTGCGCGATATTTTACTTCAAATAAAATTAAAGAGAACTGTAACTTTTTGTTCTTATGTTTTTCTGGCGAGGAATTAGGACTTTATGGTTCTAAATCTTTTGCAGAAAATTCAAGCTTCGATCCTAAAAAAATCCAATTAATGATTAATATGGATATGATTGGCCGTTTAGACTCTAAAGAGAAAAAGTTAATGGTTTATGGTATTGGGACTAGCCCTAGTTTACCTGAATTAGTTAATAATTTTAAACCAGCAGATTTTAATTTAGTTTTAGATTCATCTGGAATGGGACCTTCTGATCATACCTCATTTTATTTAAAAGATATTCCGGTATTAGCATTTTTTACAGGGCAACATTCCGAATATCATAAGCCAGAAGATGATGCCGATAAAATTAATTTTAAAGGTGAAAAAGAAATTTTGGTTTATGTGGCGCAAATAGCTGATGCTGCCTCTAAAAAAGAAAAATTAAGCTTTACCCCAACCAAAAGTAAAGATATGGGTCGCACCAAGTTTAAAGTAACTTTAGGAATTATGCCCGATTATATGTTTACTGGAGCTGGAGTAAAAGTTGATGGTGTTAAAGAAGATAAACCTGCAAAAAATGCGGGAATTCAGAAAGGTGATATTATTAAATCATTAGGAGGGATAGAGATTACAGATATAAATGTGTACATGGAATGTTTAGGTAAATTTGAACCTGGCGAAACTGTAGAGGCTGTAATTGAGCGTGATGGACAAATAATGACTATGGTATTAGTACTATAGTTAATAATAAACTTACTTATTAAAGAGCAGTAATAATAATTTTACTGCTCTTTTTTATTTATAATTACTAATGATATTTTTATTTAATAGATATGAAAACAATAATAAACATAAGGCTTTATAAATTTCTAAACCAATGTAAATAAGGTGGAGGTAAGAATGGCCAGGGTTCATGCCTTTAATAATCATTTCAGCTCTAAAATCTAATTGAGGTAAAAGATAAAATGTATCAATTAATAAAATAACTACTAATAAAATTGGAATTAAATAATGATATAAATTAAATCGTACTTTTAATAAAAGACTGTTTATTAAAATTAATAAAATAATGAGCCATTCGATTTTGTTAAGACTTTGAAAAACCAAACGACCAATACCTAAGCCTAATTCTATGGTAATTCCAGGAGCTTTAAATTTAAGCCAAGCCTCTAAAAAGCTTATGGCTCCTATAAATCCTAACCATAAAAATGACAAAGCTATTCTCCAATCTTTATTCATTATTTAAAGGATATTAATTTGATTATTTTTAATATCTTCAATTTTATACATAAACATTTGGGCCATTTTTGTCGATCTCCATCGAGCTTCACTGCATTTTTCACCTTCAAAATGCTCATCTAAAGTTTCATGAAAATATTTAATCCACCTAACAAAATGTTTTTCTTCTAAAGGCATTTTAGCATGGGGTGCAAATGGGCTCCCCATATAACTATGCTGTTCTAATAATACCGTTTCCCAAAACCGATACATTTTATCTAAGTGTTTATCCCAATTATCGCCTATAATTCCATTAAATATTGGGCCCAATAAATCATCTTCTCTAACTTTTGAATAAAATGTATTAACCAAAAGTTCAATTTCTATTCTGCTTTCAATATCTTTTTTCATTAGCCTAATTTTAAAGTTCCTAATCCTTCAATTAGTTTTATGCTTAGTGTATTAATTGGAGTGCTTTCTAATAAAGATTTTATTTGTTCTCTAATTTTTTTAAATTCATGATGAAGCGGACAAGGATTTTTTTCGCTGCATTGTTTTAAACCTAAACCACATCGAACAAATAAAGAGTCGCCATCAATGGCTTTTACTATGTCACTTAAAGTGATTTTTTCTATTTGTTTTTCATTTAAAAAGAATCCGCCATTGGGACCTTTTTTAGAACTTATTATTTCCTGTTTAACTAGATTCTGTAAAATTTTTGCAGTAAATGCCTCTGGTGATTCTATTTCTTCGGATATTTCTTTTACACCAGTAAGTTTATTTTTACCACTGTTTAATGAAATTATTATAACAGCTTTAATAGCGTACTCACAAGCTTTGCTAAACATGAAGCAAAAATAACACTTTTAATTTATTAAAGGATTATTTTGTCCTTTATTTTTATTTCACTTTTTAACAAGATTCGAACCCTTTTTAAATATAATTTTGCCGCATGAATCTAGAAATAATTAAAGATTTAGGACTGCAATTACCAGAGATTTCTAATCCTGGAGGAAACTATGTTTCAGTAAATATTAGAGGGAAAATAGCCTATATAGCCATTCAATTTCCAATCATAGATGGCGAATTTTTATACACCGGAACAATAGGGAAGGAAATTGATACCGAATCGGCATATAAGGCATTTCAATTATGCGCATTAAATGTCATCGCGCAAGCAAATAAAAAAATTGGATTTGAAAATATTTTGGGTTTAAATCATTTGGATGCATATTATAAATCAACTATGGAATGGGATGATGCCCCTCTAGCAGTTAATGGTGCTTCAGATTTATTTGTTAATGTTTTAGGCGAAAAGGGAATGCATAGCAGAGCCATTTTTGGGGTATCCCATTTGCCAAGAAATTTTTGTACGGGTTTAACTTGCAGTTTTACTTTGGTTTAATTTGAATTAATTTATAACTTTAAACTTAATTATTATTGTTTTGAATATTTACATCAAAAATATGGTTTGCAACCGCTGTATTATGGCGGCATCTCAAATTTTAAAAGATTTGAAAATTCCTTATTCATCTGTAAAATTAGGTGAGGTTGAACTTTTAGAGCAAATTTCTGATGAAAAATTAATCGAATTAAAAGAGAAACTTTTTGATATAGGTTTTGAATTAATTGATGATAAAAAAAGCCGATTAATTGAAAAAATAAAAAATATTTTGATTGAGTTAGTTCATTATGCAGAAGAAGATCAAAAGTTAAACTTATCCGTTTATTTATCGGAAAAACTCAATTATGATTATAATTATTTAAGTAATTTGTTTTCAGAAATTGAAGGTACTACTATTGAGAAATACTTTATCGCTCAAAAAATTGAAAAAGTTAAGGAGTTATTGGTTTATGATGAATTAACCTTAAGTCAAATAGCTGATAAATTGGGTTATAGTAGCATTGCACATTTAAGCAATCAATTTAAAAAAGTAACGGGTTTAAGTCCTTCTCATTTTAAAAATATAAAAACAGTAAAGCGTAAACCCTTAGATCAGGTGTAAATGATATAAACTTATCCCAAAATTATGTAATAATTAAAATTCGCTACATAGCCAATTTTGTAATGTAAAATTTAAACAAAATGGCTGATCAAAAATTAAAATCATTTTATCTACCACTAGAAGGTGTAGATAGTGACCATTGCGCTTTAATAGTAGAAAAAGGCCTGTCCAAGATTCCTGAAATTAATAATGTTAAAGTAGAAACCAATAACCAAAGGGCTATTATTAATTCAAATGGTCAATTTGAAACTATATTAAAATCTTTAGAAGTAGTTCAAGATTTAGGTTATAAAGTTCCTACTTTAAAGGTGAATATTCCGGTTTTGCAAATGACCTGTGCCTCTTGTGCCGTAAGTGTTGAATCTATTCTAAAAACTTCTGATGGTGTAATAAATGCCGAAGTAAATTTTGCTAATTCTATGTTGAAAGTAGAATATATTCCAGGTATCACTAGTCCTGAGAAAATGCAAACATTGATTCGCTCCATTGGATATGATTTAATGATTGAAACTGGAGCAGATGCTGAATCAGGGTTAGAAAAATTAAAAGAAGATCATTTAAAAAAGTTAAAAATTAAAACCCGTGGTTCGGTTATTCTATCCATTCCTGTTGTAATAATTGGAATGTTTTTTATGGATATGCCTTATGGGAATTATATTATGTGGGCTTTATCTACCCCAGTCATATTATTTTTTGGTAAAGACTTTTTTAAAAATGCATGGAAACAAGCTAAACACAAGTCAAGCAATATGGATACTCTAGTTGCTCTTAGCACTGGTGTAGCCTATTTGTTCAGTACATTTAACACTTTTTTACCACATTTTTGGCATGAAAGAGGGCTTCACTCTCACGTTTATTTTGAAGCTGCTGTAGTGGTAATCGCTTTTATTTTATTAGGCAAATTATTAGAAGAAAAAGCCAAAGGCAATACCTCATCTGCCATAAAAAAATTAATGGGTTTACAAGTTAAAACAGTAAACAAAGTTATTAACGGCGAAACAGTTTCAACTGATATTAATCAAATTTTAAAAGAGGATATTTTATTAGTAAAACCGGGCGAAAAAATTGCCGTTGATGGTAAAATTACCAAAGGAAGTACTTTTATTGATGAAAGCACTATGACAGGAGAATCTATTCCGGTTATGAAATCTGAAGGTGATTTGGTTTTTGCAGGGACCATAAATCAAAAGGGGAGTTTCTTTTATAAAGTAGAAAAATTACCTGGCGAAACCCTTTTGGCTCAAATAATTAAAATGGTGCAAGATGCTCAAGGTTCTAAAGCACCCGTTCAGAAATTAGTTGATAAAATAGCTTCAGTGTTTGTTCCTGTTGTAATCGTTATTGCTATAATTACTTTGATTTCTTGGATTTTCTTAGGTGGTGAAAATGGCCTAACTCAAGGATTAATGTCAATGGTAACCGTTTTAGTTATTGCTTGTCCTTGTGCTCTTGGATTGGCTACCCCAACTGCGATAATGGTTGGAGTAGGTAAAGGGGCTGAATCAGGTATATTAATTAAAGATGCAGAAAGTTTAGAATTATCCAAAAAAATAACAGCAGTTGTTTTAGACAAAACAGGAACTATAACCGAAGGTAAACCATCAGTTGAAGATGATTTTTGGCTTGAAAAAGAAGAGAAAATAAAATTTATTTCCATCTTAAAAGGAATTGAAATTAAATCAGAACATCCTTTGGCAGATGCCATCGTAAACCAGTTTCAAGATGTTGTTGCTGTAGAACCAGAATATTTTGAAAGTATTACTGGAAAAGGGGTTAAGGCTCAATTAAATGCTAATACTTATTGGGTAGGTAATAAAAAATTAATTCAAGAAAATGGAATAGTCATTCCTGAGTTAGCTTTAAAATTCGAAAGATTTAATTCTGATTTTCCTTATACCTGGGTTTGGTTTGCCGAGAATCAAAAACTGATTGCAATTATTGCTATTGCAGACAAAATTAAAGAGGGCTCTATTAACGCTATTAAGACCTTAAAATCAATGGGGATCGAAGTTCATATGTTAACAGGAGATAACCATAATACCGCTTTAAAAGTAGCCAATCAGGTAGCTATTGAAAATGTTAAAGCAGAAGTATTACCTCAAGATAAAGCTAATTATATTAAAGAACTTCAGATTAAAGGACATATTGTAGCAATGGTTGGAGATGGAATTAATGATAGTACCTCTTTAGCAACAGCAGATGTATCCATTGCCATGGGAAAAGGCAGTGATATTGCTATGGATGTAGCTAAAATGACTATAATTTCATCTGATTTAAATAAAATACCCCAAGCTATCCGATTGTCTAAACAAACGGTTAAATCAATCAAACAGAATCTTTTTTGGGCCTTTATTTACAATATTATAGGAATTCCGATAGCGGCTGGATTATTGTTCCCAATTAATGGATTTTTATTAAATCCAATGATAGCTGGTGCAGCCATGGCTATGTCTAGTTTGAGCGTTTTAGGGAATAGCTTAAGAATGAAATGGGTAAAATAATTCAGTAAATCATATAAGCTTTTCAAAAAATCATGTAATAAAATTTTTTTCAGTCTTTAAGAAATTTGAATTAAGAAATTAATAATAAAAATATGAATAAGATTAATGTAATAGTGCCAGATATGCAAAGCAATCATTGCACCTCTAGAGTTAGTTTGATATTAAATAAAATTGATGGTATTCAAACTGAAGAAATTAAATCGGGTGAAGTAACTTTTTCTTTTGAAGATGATTATGCAAAAGAAGAAGCTCTTACAGCAATTAGCAAAGCAGGATATACCATTGCACAGGCCCAAGTAGAAACAACTCAAAATAATAATATGTTGGAATTTAAAACCAATATTAATTGTGGTGGATGTGTGGCTAAAGTAAGTGGTGATTTAAATGGAGAATCAGGTATTTGCCATTGGGAAGTTGATACCCAATCTCCTGATAAAATTTTAAAAGTTGAATTATCAGGTATTGAAGCTCAAAAAGTAATTGACCTGGTTCAAAAGAATGGTTTCAAAATTAGTCCAATTAATTAATTAAGTTTATGAAAAAGTTCATCTTATTTTTTGCATTTATTTCAGCTGTTGCTTCTGCAATTGCTTCAGAAATTAAGGATTTGGTTAATGATTATTCTCAGGTTTCTGAGGCGCTTATAGCTGCAAATCCTGCAAAGGCCAATGAATCTTCTAAATTGTTTCTAGAGCATTTAAAACAATTTAATATGAATAGTTTAAATGAATCTCAGCAAAAGTCTTTTCAAAAAATAAAACCAAGTATTGAAAAGTATTTAAATAAGATTTCTGGAACGAATAATATTGAAGATCAAAGAAAATATTTTGGAGCATTATCTCCAATAGTGTGGAACTTAGTAAAAAATTCAGGTTATCAACAAGCCTTATATTACAATTACTGCCCAATGAAAGAGTTTTATTGGATTAGTTTAGAAAATAATATTCGTAACCCGTATTACGGATCAAAAATGCTAAAATGCGGCGATTTATCTGAAAAAATCAATTAACAATGAGAGTTTTAATTAGTTGTTTAGTATTCATTTTCTTCTCATTGTCTGCAATGGCTCAAAGCTATAAAAGCTTGAGCCTTGTTGTTGATGATACTATTATGAATATAAGTGATAAAAATAAAAAAGTTATCACAATTAATGGTCAATTTCCAGCACCCGCCTTACATTTTACTATAGGAGATACTGTAGAGATTACCGTTATAAATAAAATGCATCACGAAACTTCTATTCATTGGCACGGTTTGATTTTACCTAATGAGCAAGATGGTGTTCCTTATTTAACTACTGCTCCAATTAAGGGTATGAAAAAACATGTTTATCGTTTCATTTTAAAACAAACCGGAACCTATTGGTATCATTCTCATACCATGCTTCAAGAGCAGATAGGCATGTATGGGGCTTTTATTATTCATGATACTATTAAATCCAATTACGACCACGAAGAGGTTTTAATTTTAAGTGATTGGAGTAATGAAAATCCTCATCAAATAGAAAGATCTCTTCATTTTGCAACCGATTGGTACAACTTAAAAAAGAATGCTACTCAAAATTATTATGAAGCCGTTCGGGATGGTTATCTTAAAACAAAATTTGTTAACGAATTAAAAAGAATGCATGCAATGGATGTTTCTGATGTTTGGTATAACAAATATTTGATGAATGGTCAAACTAATAATAATAAACCAGCTTATAAAAAAGGGGATAAAATTCGCTTAAGGGTTATAAATGGCAGCGCTTCAACTTATTTTTGGTTAAATTCTGGGGTCGGAAAATTTAAAGTTATTGCTTCTGACGGAATTGAAGTTGTTCCTGTAGAAATAGACCGCTTGATAGTAGGAGTTTCAGAGATTTATGATCTCGAAATTGAAATTCCTGAAAATAATAAGTCCTTTGAATTTAGAGCAACTTCAGAAGATAGAATTGGTTATTCTTCTCTATGGTTAGGTAGTGGTGAAAAACAATATGCTGATTCTCTTAGGAGGTTGAAATATTTTGAGGGAATGCAAATGATGAATGATATGATGGATTATGGTGGTTTTATCCGTGATATGGGTATGAATATGTCTTTACAGCAAATGGATATGAATACCGTAATGTATCCCGAAATGACCGATAGTTTTCCAGGAGAAATTAAAGGTACTGATTTAATTACATTAAATTATTCTATGCTAAAATCACCCGTTCCAACCACTTTACCCAATGCTAAAGATACTACTTTGTATTTTACCCTTACGGGGAATATGAATCGGTACATTTGGACGGTTAATTGGAAAACCATTTCCGAATCGGATATGATCAAAATTGAAAAAGGAACTAATGTAAAAATCATTATTGATAACCGATCAATGATGAGGCACCCAATGCATTTACATGGACATTTTTTTAGAATTCTAAATGGACAAGGAAAATATTCGCCATTAAAAAATGTAATAGATGTAATGCCTATGGAAGTGGACACCATTGAATTTCATGCCTCTGAAGATTATGGTGATTGGTATTTTCACTGTCATATTTTATATCATATGATGGCTGGAATGGGGAGAATATTTACTTATCAAAATTCGCCACCTAATCCACAATTACCCGATAGAGAAAAAGCACTTAGAAAAGTTTACCATGATGATAGAAGGTTTTATTTGGGAGCAGAAATAGGCTTAGAAAGCAATGGAAGTGATGGTGAAATTAATTTAATGAACACAAGATGGATTTTAAATGCAGAATGGAGAGCTGGATTCAATAAAGAAACTGGATTTGAAACTGAATCTCACTTTGGAAGATTTTTAGATAAAAACCAATTTTTACAAGTCTATACCGGTTGGGATTTTAGGTATCGCGAACATTCCGAAAAACCTCGAAATTTATTTGGACAACTTAATACAAAAGATCAAAGATCGGTATTATGTTTTGGATTCATTTATACCTTACCTTGGTTTATACAAGCCGATTTAAGGGTAGACCATACCGGTAAATTTAGATTACAAATAGGAAGAGAAGATTTAGCTTTAACCAAACGCATACGCCTTTGGGCTATGTTTAATTCAGATTTTGAATATAGCGTTGGGGCCAGGTATATATTAACTAAATATTTTTCGGCCTCTACTCACTATGATAGTGATATGGGAGCAGGAGTTGGATTGGTCTTGACTTATTAATTTGACACGAATAAACTAATTATGACTAAACCAAAAGAAATTGAATATATCATCAATTCTTAAAATTATAGCCCCAATTTGGGGCTATTTATTTTTTACAAATCTCATTTTTGATTATAAAACTTAAATGATCCATGGCACAATCCAAATAGCTTTTATCTTTTAAAGCTTTTGAAATTAATAAAGAACCTTCAATTAAATTTATTATCAATTTTGAATAATAATTGGAGTCAATACCAGGATTTATTTCACCTTTATCTTTTCCCTCTTCTAAAATTTGTACTAATAATTTATTCCACCTTTTTATTTCATTTACAGCTGCTTTTTTTATTTTCCCTTGCGGGATATCAGCTTCGTTAAGCGCTCTAACAAGTGGACAAGAATTTTGATAGTTTTTGTATGAAAAAAAATTGCTATAAAAATCAATAAACACATTTAATAAATCAACCGAATGATCAGCCTCATTTAATTTTAAAAATAAATTCTTTTGGATAAATTCTAAATTAAATTCAAAAGCATTTTTTTGTAAAACTTCTTTATTATCAAAATGACCATAAATAGCACCTTTACTCAGTCCAGTTGCTCTTTCAATATCTTTTATTGAACTTATACCATAACCCTGATCGTTAAAAAGTTTTGAGGCTTTAATAAGAATAATTTCTTTAGTTTCTTTTGATTTTTTCATAGACTTATAAAATACAAACCAATTTATAAATCTTTTTTCATATTAAATAATAAAAAATAGTTTAATTATTTATCAACCATTCATAAGCAGATTTTTGAGAGATAAAAAAATCTTCATTAAAGCTTGAAAATTCTTTATGGTATCTATTTATTTTTTCCTCATCATTATGGCAATGGGCTACTTTTATAATTTTAAATCTTGGATTTGGGTTAATAATCACCTCTGCTTCAGGAAACAACTTAGAATAACCTGGTAACATCCCATATTCTATCATAATTTCCGGAATTACTAGTCTAAATTTTTTATGAACCTCGAAATTTTCAGCCTTAAATTCGTATAAATCAGCAAATAATTTTATTTCTGATCCATCATCTATCTTTGGCAGACATTCTTTTATTTCACCACTTAATTTTTCAAAATCACTTTGATTTAATAAACCACCAAATCTAATATGTAATAATTTTTTTTCATTGAACCATTTTGCCCAAATTTCTGTTCCTTTTAAATTTTTCATTTCAAAAATATTTTAGAAAACAGGAATCAAATAATGGTCCGAAAGTATTGTTAAATAATGTCAATAAATATACCGATCGGTATATTTTGAGATTTGATAGGCCTTAAATTAGATTCTTTTATTCTTTATTTTACTTAAAAATTCTGCACTCATACCTAAATATGATGCAATCCATTTTTGAGGAAATCTTAGTTCAATTTTTGGATATTTAATTTTAAAAGCTTCATACCTCTCTTCAGCGCTTAAGCATAAATTATTAACTATTCTTTCTTGAAATCCTGCAAAGGCTCTTTGAGTAATAATTAAAAAATATTTTTCCAGAGCGGGAATATTTTTATATAACCATTGCATATCCTCAAAACTAATTTCTAATAAGCTCCCTGATTCAAGAGCCTGAACATTATATTTTGCTGGTCCTCCAAAAGTATAGGAATGAATATCACTAATCCACCAACCTTCAATGCCAAACTGTATCATGTGTTCTTGAGCATCAGCATCAATAAAGTAGGCAATTAAACTTCCTTCTAATATGAAATTGGTTTTTCGAATTACACTTCCTTCGTTAATAATGAATTGACCTCTTTTGAATTTTTTAAGTTTTCCCTTTTCAAAAATCAATTGAATTTCATCATTGCTAAAAGCTAAGTGTTTACGTAGGCTATCTGATAATAATGTAAAATATTCTGTGTTCATTTCTTGAACTACTTCAATTCAAATTAATAATTTGCTTCATTTTTTAACCTAAAGCTGGAAGGCAATTTTGTATTCGTAAAACTAATAAAAAAATGAATACAAATTTGAAATTATTATTTAAAACAGGAGATGATTTTGCTCCTATGTTTTTGCGATTCTCAGCAGCAATTGTAATGTTTCCCCACGGAGCTCAATTGTTATTAGGTTGGTTTGGAGGTTTTGGCTTCGAAAATACCATGAATTATTTTACCCAACAAGCCGGACTTCCTTGGATTGTAGGATTTATGGTTATCTTAATTCAATTTTTTGGGTCTTTATTTATTCTAACAGGTATGGCAACTCGATTAAATGCATTTGCCATGTTGGCCATAGCCATTGGCATGATCTTTAGCGGCCATGTTGAGCATGGATTTTTTATGAATTGGTTTGGTAATCAAAAAGGAGAGGGCTTTGAATTTCATTTATTATTAATTGGAATTTGTGCTGGTTTAATCTTTACAGGTGGTGGCAAACTTTCATTTGATCGATTATGGTACCAAAACTTAATTAATAACAAATGAAAAAGATAATTATAAGTATTATTTGTTGCTTAATGCTTTCCCATTCAAAAGCGGCAAAAATACCTGTTGAATATATGTTTGGACCTAAAAATCAATGGTTTCAATATAATACCAGCGGAAATTTTAAAGATTCAAGATTTGGTTTCTTTTCAACCTCATCCATGAACTTATTTTATAATAATTATTTACCTAATGAGTTGATGAGTCAATCTTATTTAACCTATTCTATTCTTCCTTCATTAAAGATATCTTTAGGTACATTTTACGCTACCGTTCCAGGTTTAAATTATAGTGCTAATTTAATGTATGCTAAGAGTTTTAAAGATTTTACATTGGTTGCTGCATTAAGAAGCGATATAAAAAATAATCCATCAGCAGATTTGATGGTTTTTGCTGAATATAAACCTAAAATTAATTCAAAAGTTAAATTCTATTCCAGATTTCAAACTATGAATAATTATAGTATCAATCAACATAATAGAAGTTATAGACACTATAAAATTGGTTTGGAAATGAGTCAAATTCAATTTGGTTTAGCTTTAAATTCAGAACATTATGGAAAAGAATATAAAAGTTTTTGGCTTAATGGACTATTTGTTAAATATGATTTTTAATAACTGATTTTTATCAGTTTTTTTACCCTTTTAATTTCATTACTTTGATATCAAATTAAAGAATATGAAAAAAAATATGGGCTTTACCGATAGGGCCATTAGGGTTTCATTAGCAATATTAATTGCTCTTTTGGCTTATTTTAATGTAGTTACTGGGACATTGGCTATCGTTTTGTTAATTTTTGCCGTAGTGTTCGCTCTAACTTCTATGATTAGTTTTTGTCCACTTTATACTTTTTTGGGAATAAATACCTGTAAAACAAAGTGAGTCAAACACATTAAACTTTAATAAAGCAACCCCAATATCAAAATGATTATTGGGGTTTTTTATTTTATTTATTTTTTGTTCTTTTGAAGTCATAAATTATTTTCCATGAAAAAAGTATTTGCTACCATTTGCCTTTTATTGTTTGTTTTTTCCTTTCCAGTAATTGCTAAGTCATTTTTTAATACTGATACGGTTTATTATAGTTACTCCGATGGGGAGCTTAAGAAAAAATCGAAAAAACGTGCTGATTATTATAAAGTAGTCCATTATTTCGAAAATGACTTAATTGAATCACGCTACTATGAGAATAAAACTGATATTTTTTTATACAACCAGATATACCAAAATGGAATTCCCAGAGGTAAATGGTATAAAGGTGATATATTAACAAAAGATTATGAATATAAATATGATATAATCGATACAGCATTTGAAAATAATAATCCTTTACCTCGTGATTCTAGTAAAGAGGACTCTGAAACAGTAAAAGAAAATATTAATTTCACAAAATTAATTGTTTCTCGCTTTTCAAAATATATGGAGTATCCAATAAAAGCTAGGGAAAATGATCTTCAGGAAAGAGTTATTGTACGTTTTCATTTAAATAAAGATGGAATTCTTGTAAAATTATCCGCATATCCTTGTAATCATAAAATATTTACAGATGAAATTGTTGCGATTTTTGCACCACTAATTAATCAAAAATTATATTTCGGAGATATTAAAAATCAGGATAAAATTTTCAACTTTCCTTTTTCTTTTAAATTGAATTAATATCTTGAATTATTAAAATTTAGGATTAAATATTCTAGTTAAAAATTTGTTTAATTTTTTTAATCTATTCTTTAAATTAGAAAGTTAGGTTTTTTATTTTTTGATTAACTTATTTTGAATCAAGGTTTCAAATAAATAATCCATAGGTTTTTCTTCTTATTTATATATATTCGAACAAAGTAGTAACCTATTATGCAGGCCAATAATCATATATGGAGTTTCTCTTCCGTTGGTGGAATAAAAAGAGTAAACCTCGAAACGGGTTCTGATTTAGCTAATTTAGACCAATTAGATCAGAAATTATGGACCGCTTTAAGTTGTCCGGTAGATGGACTAGAAATTGATAAAAAAACCCTGCAATTAATTGATCTGGATAATGATGGACAAATTAGAGTACCTGAAATTATTCATGCCGTTAAATGGATTTTATCATTAATTAAAAATCAGGATGAAATACTGAAATCCAATCCAAATCTTGATCTAAGCCTAATTGATGATTCTACCGATTTAGGTAAAAATTTATTAGCCTCAGCTCAGGTAATTTTAAAAAGTTTAGATAAAGAAAACCAGAGCTTTATTACTGTTGAAGACACTTCTGATACAGAACGAATTTTTTCCAAATCCCCTTTTAATGGGGATGGAATAATTACAGAAGATTGTACTAATAATTCAGAATTACGAAAAATTATTTCTGAAATAATTTTAAGCATAGGTTCTATAAACGATCGAAGTGGTAAACCCGGTATAAATAAAGAATTTATTGGTAAATTTTCTGATGCTATTCAATTTTATACCGATTGGTATAATTTGCCTAAACAAAATTCAGATATTTTATTTCTAAATGAAAATACTTCTGCTGCATTTGAGGTATTCTTAAGTCTTAAAAATAAAATTAATGATTTTTTCATTAGATGTGATTTATCCTCTTTTGATGAAAATACGACTCCAGCATTAAATCTTTCTTCAGCTCGCGTTGAATCAATTAGTGCTAATGATTTAAATAATACTATGGGTGAAATATTAAATTACCCCTTAGCAAAAGTGAGCAAAGATTCAAAATTACCCTTAAAAACAGGGATTAATCCAGCTTGGAAAAAAAACATAGATGATTTTAACAAGTTGATAGTTATTCCAATTTTAGGAGATAAAGAGTCTATAGATCAAAATGATTGGAATTTAATTCAAAATAAATTTCATGCCTATAACAATTGGATATTAGCAAAATCTGGGGCAGAGGTAGAAAGTTTAGGAATCGATCGTTTAACCGAATTAAAAAATCAAAATTATATTAATGACCTGGAATTATTAATTAATCAAGATTTAGATTTAGAAGATGAAGCTAATGCGATTATTCAAGTAGATCAATTGGTTCGATATTACAGAGATATCTATACCTTATTAAAAAACTTTGTAACCTTTTACGATTTTTATTCTCCAGATTATAAAGCAATATTTCAAGCTGGGACTTTATTTATTGATCAAAGAAGTTGTGAATTATGCATTAAAGTAAATGATTTTGCAAAGCATCAAACCATGGTTTCTTACAGTGGAATGTTTTTGATGTATTTAGAATGTGTTAATAGAATAAGCGGTGAAAAAATATTAATCTGTGCCGCTCTAACCAATGGGGATATTGATGATTTAGTTGTTGGCAGAAATGCCTTGTTTTACGATAGAAACGGTTTGGATTGGGATGCAACCGTAATAAAAATTGTAGATAATCCCATTAGTATTCGTCAAGCCTTTTGGTCGCCATACCGTAAAGTGTCTCGTTTTATTGAAAATCAAATAAATAAATTTGCTTCTGAACAAGATAATAAAGTAACCGAAAGCGCAACGAGCACTGTGGCTAAAGTCCCTGGAGATATCACTTTGAATGCTCCAGATCCTGTGTTACCACCAGCACCCAAACCAGCCCCAGCTCCATTTGATATTGGTAAATTTGTCGGAATTTTTGCTGCAATTGGTTTGGCCTTAGGTGCAATTGGTACCGCTTTGGCTTCCGTTGCTGCTGGTTTCTTAAAATTAACCTGGTGGCAAATGCCATTGGCCCTTGCGGGATTATTATTAATCATTAGCGGACCATCTATGATTTTAGCTTACCTTAAATTACGTAAAAGAAATCTCGCTCCAATATTAGATGCAAATGGGTGGGCAATAAATGCAAAAGCTCTCGTAAACATAGCTTTTGGAAATACCTTAACGCGATTAGCTACATTACCTGCTGGTTCAAAAGTTAATTTTAATGATCCATTTACAAAAAAGAAAAAACCGGCTTATTATTATGTCTTGTTTATTTCACTTTTAGCTGGAGCTTTGTTTTTCATTTTATTTAAATTAGGTTACCTAAATTTATCGGTTTTAGGTTTCTAGATAGAAGCTGAAATTTTTTTCAGTCTAATTGACGTTTTAGAGCAAAATTAATGGACTAATTTTGTCAATTATAATCTTAAATAAAATGGGAAAATTAACTTTATATATTGCAGCTAGTTTAGATGGTTTTATTGCAGCCGAAAATGATAATTTAGATTTTTTATCAAAAGTGGCTTTAGAAGGAGAGGATTACGGTTATCATGATTTTGTTTCTTCTGTAGATACCGTAATTTTAGGTAAAAATACTTATGATTGGGTAATGAAACATGTGGATGAATTTCCTCATGCAAATAAAAAGTCATTTGTTATTACTTCGAAAAAAATGGATCCTATTGGTAATACCACATTTTACAATGGAGATCTTAAAGAATTAGTAGAATCATTAAAATCAAATTCGGATTCTCATATTTTTTGTGATGGTGGGGCTCAAATTGTAAATCAGCTATTGAAATTAAAACAAATTGACGAAATTATTTTATCCATAATTCCAATAATTTTAGGAAATGGAACCCGTTTATTTCACGAAAATAACCCGAGTATAGATTTAGAATTAATTACAAATAAATCTTTTGCAAGTGGCTTAGTTCAATTGCATTATAAACAAAAATAAATTGGATAAAATTATTGCCATAGCCTTAATTGGATTAATTTCCGAAATTTTAGGAACCATTGGAGGCTTTGGCTCTTCTATGTTTTTTGTCCCATTATCTGCATACTTTTTTAGTTTTCAAACTATTTTAGGAGTTACTGCATTATTTCACGTGTTCAGTAATATTAATAAAATCGTTTTCTTCAAAAAAGGATTTGATAAAAGGTTAATTCTTTATTTGGGAATTCCTGCGGTCTTATTTGTGATAATTGGAGCGGTTTTAAGTAATTATATAAATACAAAAATTTTAGAATTAATTTTATCAATTTTTTTAATTGTCTTAAGCGGTATATTGTTGATTTTTCCTAACATAAAAATTAATCCTGATAATAAAAATGCGGTAATAGGAGGGATATTTTCAGGAGTATTAGCAGGTTTATTAGGCACTGGCGGAGCTGTTAGGGGATTGGTTTTAGCTTCATTTAATTTAAGTCGAGATGTATTTATAGCTTCTTCTGCAATTATTGATTTAGGTATTGATATTAGCAGATCGGTAGTTTATATTTCGCAAGGTTATTTACCTAAAGAATCTTGGATTTATATTCCAGTTTTAATAGTTGTAAGTGTTTTGGGGACTTGGATAGGTAAAAAAATTCTGGAGAAAATTGATGAAAAATACTTTAAAAAAATGGTATTAGGACTTATTCTAACTACCGGTATTATTTCATTATTTAGAATTTTATAGTAGATTTTTTTCTTAATATTTTTATTTATTAATTATTCAGCTATAAGGGTATTCTAAAGATTTTGATTGCTTAATTGAAATCTAAATATTTTTTGAAATTATGAATTAACAAATAGGTAGGGAACCACTGTTTAGAACCCTACCTTATTTGATTTAACATATAAATATTGAGGCCTATTTATATTTTTTATTTATTTTTACGTACAAACTATTATTACGGCCCATTAGAACCATAAAAATCTAACTTACTTCACCAAAACATTCGCTTGTTTCATATGCCTTTCATTATGTGCTATTATAAACCCAAAGACATCGCCTAATTTTAATTGAATTATTTTACTAATTGAGATTGGAATTCGCTGATTCAAGTTTATTTCATTTGATTCTCTTAACAGTTTATATAATTTTTCTAATTGCTGAATAAAAATTTGAACTTCTTCATATGGGTTTGGACGATTAGGAGGGACGTGAGATTTAAAGGCTTTTATCTTTTTCATTTCTTTACGGGGTTTCATCATATTAGTAAAATAATTTCCTAACCAACCCGATTTGAATTCCTTAAATTCAATTGAATTATTATTTAAACATTTTTGAATCAAGGGTAAATAAAATTCGCCATAACTATTAAGATGCCATAATATTTGTGCAATATTCCAAGAGTCTGGATGATCTCTTTTTAATAATGCATCTTCACTTAAGTTTTGGTAAACTTTGATGGCATGATTTAATTCAGCCTCTACTGTTTCTAATAGAGGCTCTAAATACCAGCTGTTATTCATTTTAAGCTAATTTTAGTCTTTTATTTTCGAAGTATAATAATACTACAGAAATTACAAAAAATAAGGATTCGGTCATTAACCATTGTGATCCAAATGCTCCTAATGGACCTTCAGCAAAAATGGTAATAATTCTACTTAAAGCATAAAATCCCCATAACAATGCCAAGAAACTTAAACCAGCCTTAATGTTTTTAAACATTTGATAAATTAACATAATTACAATGGCCATTCCCACACCACCATAAATCCCTCTAATTGAACTAAAGGCATCGTTATTTTCTAATTTTACTTGTACTAAATCCATTACATCCTGTGGATTTGAGAAGGCCATAAAACTAACCATAACTAAACTGAAGGCTGAGAAACCAATAAAAATTTGTGATACTATTTTTAGCTTTTTCATATTGTATAAATTTTATGATGCAAAGATGGTATCATCAAAAATTCTAAAAATTGGTATTTACCAATATTATTAAAAAGGCCCCATTTTTTTAATGAGGCCTTAATTTAAACTTTAACTAATTTCCATTTCCCTTGTTTAAAATAGAAAAATGCTAAAAGGGCTAGAACTGTTTCTGCTACTGGAATAGCAATAAAAACTCCGGTTGAATTAAAATGGAATATTTTTACTAAGGAATAAGCCAAAGGGACTTGAATTAACCAAAAACTTATTAAATTAATTAAGGTAGGTATCTTAGTGTCTCCTGCGCCATTTATAGCATTTGTCATAACCATTCCTATCCCATAAAAAATATAAGCAGTTCCAATAATTCTTAATGAGTCAACACCAAATTTTATTACTTCTTCTTCATTAGAAAAAATTCTAATTATGGGTTCTGGAAAAAACACAAACAATAGGGTAACAAAACTCATAAAAATGATGTTTAATTTGGTAGTAAACCAAACACTTTTTTCAGCTCTATCTATTTTATTAGCACCTAAATTTTGGCCAACCAATGTAGCAGCGGCATTGCTAAATCCCCATGCGGGTAATATAAAAAACACTACATTTCTTAATGCAATTTGATAACCTGCAGAAGCAGATGCGCCATCCGTTTCGGAAACCAATCTCGCAAGCAATATCCAACTTCCACTTGCAATAATAAATTGAATGGTTGCTGGTTGAGCTATTTTGAAAATATTCTTAATTATATCCCAATCTGGAATAAAATAACTGGATTTAATTTTTAAAGATTTATTACTATTAAACAAATAATAAAGCTGGAAAATTACACCAATTCCTCTTCCTATAACTGTTGCTATTGCAGCTCCTTTTAAGCCAAAAAAGTAAATAAAAATGGGATCTAAAATAATATTAAAAAGTGTAGCTAAGGCAAGACTTTTCATGGCCATTGAAGCATTACCCGCTCCTCTAAAAATACCATTGATTAAAAATAATAAAACTACTACTAAATTACCACCTAACATAATTTGAGTAAATGAAGTGCCATCTTTTATTACTTGTTCATCAGCTCCCATAAACCTTAAAATATCAGAGGCAAAAATTACCCCTAAGATTGAAATAATAACAGATAAACTAAGCCCCATTAATATAGCTTGGGCAGCAGTTTTAGATGCCATTTCATGGTTTTTTTCTCCGGTTCTTCTGGCAATAATTGCCGTTGTGCCCGTACTTAAACCTATGGCGATTGAATAAACTATGGTAATAAAAGATTCAGTTAATCCAACGGTACTAATAGCATTTTTACCTAATGAACTAACAAAAAACATATCAACTACTGCAAAAATACTTTCCATTCCTAATTCTAAAATCATAGGAATTGATAATAAAATTACTGCCTTTTTAATACTTCCAGTAGTATAATCTTCTTCTTCACCTATAAGTGATTTTTTAAATAATGAAAGCAATTCTCTTGCCTTCGAAGTTTTAACTTGACCCGACATAATAAAAATCTTTGATTTTGGCTTTCGCCCTTAAATAAATAATTTTTCCCTTGCGGGATGTTTAATTGGAGAGGATTTTAGAAACAGCTTTGCTGTTTTAGAATATGAGGCTCATCTTTTTAGTATTACTGCAAATATACAATCTATTATTTTAATTTATTGTTAATTTAAGTCAATATTTATTTTGGATTAAATAAATTAACTTGAAGTAAATAAAATATATGAAAATTAATTTTCTACTAATTCCAGTTTTTAACCAGTCACCCATTAAACTTTGGCATCTAAAATTAAGCCTATTTTTCTTTTCTGTTATTTTATTATCTTGTAGTAAAGGCTCAGAAGAGGATTGTGAGGGAACATTTAAGAGTTATTATGAGTCTGATTTTTGCAAAAATTGTGAAACCTTCCCTGGACGAGAAGTAAAAATTAACTTTATGGAAAAAGACACTTCAATATTCAAATTTGATATTAATGATTCAATGGTATTTTTATTTCAAGATTCTTCTTAAAATCAAGATACTGTAATTTATGTTTGTACATACAATGATACCTTTCTTGGACAGCCATTACCATCAGCTTACTTAAGTGGATGTATAAATCTGATTGAAGCAGATAATCAAGAAATTATTTTTACCCCCAATAATCCAAATCATGGTTTGTTAAAAGTTAAAATAATAGCAGATTATAATGGAGGGATGGTTAAAATTAATTTTTTAAATGCTAATCTTGAGAAAAGTATTTCCCTTTTTGGAAACCCTAATTTCATACCTTTTTATAATAATTTTGTCTATAATTCCATTAGTTATAAGTCAGTTGCTTTATTTAAAACTAAAGATATTAATAATAAATCAGTAAATTTTTATTTAAATATTGAAAACAACTTTTGTTTGATTAGTAAAGAAGATTCAAGTTTTTACCAGAGAATTAATTAATGAATTATGTTTTCAATATAAACTAATTTTTGTTTTTTTGATTGATGGAAATTAATAAAGATCAAGAAATCATTTATAATTTTTTGTTTCCTTTTTTTAAGAACAATGAGCCTAAATTAAAATCATTTTGTGAACTTTGGAAACCTTTTAACTCATCGCGCAAGCAAATTTTAAGTAATGCTGGTTACCCAGAAAAATATTTATACTTTGTTTTAGATGGGGTTCAAAGGGTTTATTATCATGATGATGAAGGACGGGAGGCAACTCTAGTTTTTACATATAGTCCCTCTTTTGGAGGAGTATTAGATTCTTTTATGTTAAATCAAGATTCTAAATATTTTTATGAAACCTTAACTCAATCTCGTTTTTATAGAATTTCAAGAACCGATTTTTTTAATTTTTTACAAAATAGTCCTGAATTAGTTATTCTAATTCAAAATGGCTTGGCAGCCACTGTTTCTGGAGTTTTGGAACGTTTGGTTGAATTACAATGTTATAGCTCTGAAGCCAAATTCAGAAGTTTATTACAAAGAAGTCCACATATTTTGAGTTTAGTCCCCCATAAATATTTAGCTAATTACTTAGGAATAGATCCAAGTAACTTTAGCAAATTCATTAACAAAATCAAAATTTAAGTGCTTCTAACAATCTAATAGGCCATTGCTTCAATACATCGTTCTCCATCCATTGCAGCTGATACAATTCCGCCTGCATAACCTGCTCCTTCCCCGCATGGGAATAAATTTTGAATTTGTGGGTGATTTAGCTTTTGGTAATCTCTAGGAATTTTTACTGGAGAGCTAGTTCTGCTTTCTACAGCCACCAATAGAGCTTCATTTCCTGCATATCCAGGCATTTTTTTATTAAAGTGACCCAAAGCTTCTGCTAATCGTTTACTTACCGAATCAGGTAAAATATCATATAAATCAGAACTTTGAACCCCTGGGATATAAGAACATTCTGGTAAATCTTTTGAGGTTTTTTTTCTTATAAAATCAGCGGCTCTTTGCGCTGGTGCTTGCAAATTTTGCCCAGATAAGCGAAATGCTTTTTGTTCGATATCTGCCTGAAATTTTAATCCCGCAAGGGCATTATATTTTTGATATGGCTTAAAATCATTTTCATCTACGCTTACTACTAAACCTGAATTGGCGAATTTACCGTTTCGTTTAGAAGGAGACCAGCCATTAACTACAATTTCACCTGGAGCAGTAGAAGCAGGAGCTATTATTCCGCCGGGGCACATGCAAAATGAAAATACCCCTCTACCTGCAACTTGCTGAACTATGGAGTAGGCTGATGGTGGCAAATAATCGGGTCTTTCATCACATTTGTACTGTAATCGATCTATTAAATTTTGATTATGTTCAATTCTTACTCCCAATGCAAATGCCTTAGCTTCAATTAAAATATTTTTTTGATTTAATAATTCGAAAATATCTCGAGCCGAGTGGCCAGTAGCTAATAATACTTTATCACATTTTAATTCTTTATTACCATTAATTATTAAATGGCTTATTTGATGATTATTAATGATTATATCTGTTAAACGAGAATCAAAATGAATTTCACCGCCTTTTTCAAGTATGGTTTTTCTCATGTTTTCAACAATTCCCGGGAGCTTATTGGTGCCTATGTGAGGGTGAGCCTCATATAATATTCGTTTATCTGCGCCATGTTCAACAAATACCTGTAAAATTTTTCTGATATTTCCTCTTTTATTAGAGCGTGTATAGAGTTTACCGTCTGAATAGGTTCCTGCACCTCCTTCTCCAAAACAATAATTGGAATCGGGATTGATAATGCCTTCTTTATTAATTAATGCTAAATCGCGTCTTCTCTCTTTTACTGCCTTTCCTCTTTCAATTACTATGGGTTTTAATCCAAGCTCAAGTGCTTTTAATGCAGCAAACATTCCCGCAGGACCAAAACCAATGATATGAACATTTTTAGAATTTTTTTGAACCTGCTCATAATGTATTGGATAGTCGGTTTCTAGGTCGGTTTTATCATTTAACTCTATAAAATCGTAAGATTTTAAGGTTTTTAATTGATCGGGCTTAATGCTATTTTTAGGAATTGCAAATACCCATCGAACCAAAATAGATTTTCTTCGGGCATCTAAAGATTTTTTTAAAATTTTAATTTGGTGAAGCTGAATGGAGTCAAATTTTAAGAAATCGCTTAAAAAAATGAATAAATGTTCTTGATCAAAACATTTTTCTACAGGTCTAATTAGTTGAATTTCAGTATACATAAGTAGTTAGGTATTTATCCTAAAACAATACAAAGTTCGGAAATTCAAATTAAAACTTCATTTTTGCAGTAGAAATTTCATGACAGATATTAAAAAACTAGAACAAATTGCTTCGCAGGTTCGTCGCGATATTGTTAGAATGGTACACGGTGCAAAATCAGGGCATCCTGGTGGTTCTTTAGGTTGTGCAGATTTTTTAACAGCCTTATATTTTGAGGTTTTAAAGCATAATCCAAGTTCTTTTTCTATGGATGGTAAAGGCGAGGATGTCTTTATTTTATCTAATGGACATATTTCTCCTGTATTTTATAGCGTTTTAGCCAGAAGCGGATATTTTGATGTTAAAGAATTGGCTAGTTTTAGGGCTTTAAATAGTCGTTTACAAGGTCACCCAGCTACTAAAGAAAAATTAGAAGGGGTGAGGGTTGCAACAGGTTCATTGGGGCAAGGTTTGTCATATGCTGCTGGAGTGGCATTAGCTAAAAAATTAGATAATGATCCAAATTTTGTTTTTTGTTTATGCGGTGACGGAGAAATTCAAGAGGGACAAATTTGGGAAGCTGTTATGTATTCGGCTCATAATAAATTAAATAATTTAATTTTAACCATTGATTTTAATGGTCGCCAAATTGATGGTGATACCAAAGATATCATGGGTTTTGAAGAATTAAATTCAAAATTTGCGGCTTTTGGTTGGCAAGTAATTGAAATGGATGGAAATAATATGGCTGATGTTGTTGAGAAATTACACCAAGCTAAATTCATTTCTGCTAATAATAGGCCAGTGTGTATTATAATGAAAACTGAAATGGGAGCAGGGGTTGATTATATGATGGGTTCTCATAAATGGCACGGTATTGCCCCAAGTGATGATGATTTGGCAAAAGCATTAAATCAATTACCAGAAAGCTTAGGAGATTATTAAACTTTGATAAAAGCCCTAAAAATAGCATTAATCTTAATTTTGGCTTGTTTTTTTGTTGAAACATCGGCACAAAAACAACCTAAAACTCGTATCCTTTTTTTATTGGATGCATCGGGTTCTATGTACGCCAAAATGGATTCTGACATTAGAATTAATGTAGCTAAAAGACTTTTATCAAAAATGGTAGATTCATTAAAATCCATTCCTGATTTGGAAATTGCATTAAGAGTTTATGGTCATCAAAGTCCAAAAAATCAACAAAATTGCAAAGACACCAAATTAGAAGTTCCTTTTGCTCCAGAGAATCATGATCAGATTCAAAAAGAGATTAAAAATATCAATCCTAAAGGAACTACCTTAATTGCGTATTCATTACAACAAGCAGCATACGATTTTCCGACTAAAGATGGAGTAAGAAATATTATTATTCTTATTACTGATGGTATTGAAGAATGTGCTGGAGATCCTTGTGCAATTTCTGAAGCTCTTCAAAAACAAGGGGTAATATTAAAACCTTTTATTATAGGTTTGGGAGATGATGGTCAATTTAAGGCCGCTTTTGAATGTGTAGGCAGGTATTTTGATGCAAGTACTGAAAGTTCTTTTGAAAATATTTTAGGAGTAGTAATATCACAAGCGATAAACGCTACTACTGCTCAAGTAAATTTATTAGATATTAATTTTAACGCCACCGAAACTAATGTGAATATGAGTTTTTACGACTCACGTTCAGGACGTTTGATTTATAACTATTATCATACTTTAAACGGAAGGGGTTTGCCAGATACCATGGTTTTAGATCCTACCTATAAATATGATTTGCAAGTTCATACCATTCCAAACGTTTGGAAAAGAGACATTGAAATTTTAGCTGCTCGTCATAATATTATTGCTCTTGATGCACCTCAAGGAGATTTAGAATTAAAAGTAGAAGGAATAACATCATATCCAAGACTTGAAGCTATAATTAGAAAAAGTGGAACTAGTAACACGCTCCATGTTCAAGATTTTAATTCCAGACAAAAATATATTGTGGGTACTTACGATATCGAAATATTAAGTACACCTAGAATTTATTTAAATAATATTAAAGTAGTTTGGTCGGCAACCAAAACTATAAATATACCTCAACCGGGTAAATTAAATGTGGTTGCTATGAATGATTATTACGCTTCTATTTACCAAGAGAAAAATGGTAAGATGGAGTGGGTAATTGATATCAATCCCAATATCAGAAAACAGGTCATTATTATTCAACCCGGAAAATACCGAGTGGTATATAGACCTTTAAAATCAACCAATATTTTACAAACCCAAGAAAAAAGCTTCGAAATTAGTTCAGGAGGCTCAACCATAGTTTATTTACAATAGAAAAATGAAGACCTTTACCGTATATGATAAAAAAGATACCCGCTCTGGTTTTGGAGCTGGGTTATCGGAATTAGGCAAATCGAACCCTAATGTGGTAGCTTTATGTGCTGATTTAACTGGTTCATTAAAGATGGATGCTTTTCAAAAAGAACATCCAGAACGTTTTTTTCAGGTAGGTATAGCAGAAGCTAATATGATAGGTATGGCCGCTGGATTGGCAGGAAGTGGCAAAATTCCTTTTACTGGAACTTTTGCAAACTTTTCTACCGGTAGAGTTTATGATCAAATCAGACAATCAGTTGCCTATTCTGGTAAAAACGTAAAAATTTGCGCTTCACATGCTGGTTTAACCCTAGGAGAAGATGGAGCAACACACCAAATCTTAGAAGATATAGGATTAATGAAAATGTTACCGGGTATGACGGTAATTAACCCTTGCGACTTTAACCAAACCAAAGCGGCAACTATTGCAATTGCTGAATATTATGGTCCGGTTTATTTAAGATTTGGCCGTCCGGCAGTTCCAAATTTTACCGATCCTAATCAAAAATTTGAAATAGGTAAAGCATTATTATTAAATGAAGGTACTGACGTTTCCATTTTTGCCACCGGACATTTAGTTTGGAAAGCCATAGAAGCAGGGCATATCTTAGCAGAAAAAGGCATAAATGCAGAAATTATTAATATCCATACAATTAAACCCTTAGACGCAGCGGCTATTTTAAATTCGGCAAGAAAAACAAGAGCTGTTGTTACTGCTGAGGAGCATATGTTTAACGGAGGATTAGGAGATTCTATTTGCCAATTATTAAGCAGAAACTTCCCATTGCCTGTAGAAATGGTTGGAGTAAATGATAAATTTGGTGAAAGTGGTACACCGGATGAATTAATGAAAAAATACGGAATAGATACTCCAAATATTGTTGAAGCGGCATTAAAAGCCATTTCTAGAAAAAATTAAAAAATAGATTAAACCTTTTTAACTTTAATCCATCAAAGGCAAAAAAGGTTTTGAAGAGCATAAAGGAAATAGAAGACCAGGAAATCATTTCCAAATTAAGGGATAAGGCTTCAGAAAATGAGGCCTTGTCCCTTTTTCAGTTAAAATATGCCAAAAAACTTTACCATCATATTCGAAATATTTTAATCGTACATGAAGATAGTGATGAAGTTCTGCAATTAACTATAATTAAGGTTTGGCAAAATATATATAAGTTTAGAGAAGACTCTGGATTTTTTACTTGGGTTTATAGAATTGCTACCAATGAGGCCTTAAATCATTTAAGAAAGAAAAAAACCAAATTCTTTTTACCAATTGCAGATTATGAAAATGTATTGATAAGTAAATTAGAAAATCCTGCGGTTTTTAATGGCGATATTATTGAAAGAAAATTAAGGCAAGCGGTATTAAAATTACCCGAGAAACAACGTTTAGTTTTTCAATTAAAATATTTTGAAGATTTGAAATATGAAGAAATTTCCAAAATTTTAGATCAAAGTGAGGGTGGATTAAAAGCCACTTACCATCATGCGGTTAAAAAAATCGAAAAATATTTGGCTAATGATTAAACCCTTTTAAAAAAAATAAATCAAAGCAATATGAGCAAATTACCTGATTCAAAAAGTTTCAGGAATAATTGGACGATTCCTGAAAATTATTTTGAAAATTTAGAGCAGCAAATTTTATCCCGCAAGGGTATAAAAAAGAAAACCTATATTATTAAACCAAGCATGGTTGCGGCGGCAGCATTATTGATAATTTCAATAGGAACCTTTACTCGGTATAATTTTAAAAACCAAACTAATGAGCAAGCAGAAGAAATGCATTTTAGTTCGGATTGGTTGGAATCTTCTGATTTAAATCCAGTTGCCTATAATTCTGATTTAGAAACTAATAATTCCGATTTAGAATTAAATGATGAGCAATTAGAAGAATACCTAATTAGAAATACTGAAATAATAGATTTAATATACAATTAAGATATGAAAAAAATACTTGTAATGGCTTTATTTTTCCTTGCGGGATATGGACTTGCACAATCTCAAGGTAGAGAAAAATTAAGAGAAGAAATCAAAAAACAGCAAATAGAATTTGTGAGTTCTAAATTAGCATTAAGTGCTGATGAAGAAAGCAAGTTTACCCCTCTTTATTCAAAATATTTGGATGAATTTGAAGAATTAAGGATTAAACAAAAGACCGAAAAGTTAGAAAAAGTAGATTTAACTTTTATGAGTGATGCTGAATGTGAAAAATTGATGCAAGAGATGATACAATATAGGGAAGCAGAGATTGCATTAATAAAAAAATACAATGAAGAATTTAAAAAAATATTACCAGTAAAAAAGGTGGCGATGATATATAAGGCAGAGCATGAATTTAAAAAACAGGTAATTAAAAAATTTAAATCGAAAAGGTCTAAATAAGAAAGATTCTAATTATCTAAAATTTTTTGACAAACCCATTGTAAAAAAGGATAAAATATTAGATTTGCACTGCCCGAAAAATACCCTGTAAAAAAAACCATTAAAACGTTAAGGTGTTATTAATCGGGAGTAAATTCAAAAAGCAAAAATGGCAAATCTGATAAAACTCAAGAAGGGTTTTGACATCAAGCTTCAGGGAGAAGCTTCAAAGCAGATTAAGAGCGTAGGTTTACCTAAAACCTTTGCAGTTAAACCTGCCGATTTTCGCGGTATTATTCCAAAATTGAAGGTGGATATTGGCTCAGAGGTAAAAGCTGGTACTCCACTTTTCTATTCTAAGGATAATCCAGATATTAATTTCGTTTCGCCAGTTAGTGGTGAGGTTATTGAAATTAATAGAGGAGCGAAAAGAGTAATCCTTGACATCAAAATCCTTGCCGACGCTGAAATTAAGCATGAAAAGTTCAGCACAGCGGATCCGGCAAATCTTTCAAAAGAAGAAGTAATTTCTAAATTGCTTGCAGGCGGATGTTGGCCTTTAATTAGGCAAAGACCTTTTCATAAGGTTGCCAATCCTGCTGATTCACCAAAGTCTATTTTTGTTTCTGGTTTTGATTCTGCTCCTTTAGCGGTTGATTACCAAGTTGCCCTTGCGGGAAAAGAATCTTATTTCCAAGCAGGAATTACAGCTTTAGGTAAGTTAACTACTGGGAAGGTTCATTTGAATCTATCAAACAGAGTTCAAAATTCAGCTGTATTTACTAATGTTAAAGGTGCTCAAATCAATTATTTTGATGGTCCGCACCCAGCAGGAAATGTGGGAGTTCAAATACACCATATAGATCCTATTAACAAAGGAGATATTGTTTGGATAGTAAACGCACAAGATGTTGCTGCAATTGGTAAATTATTTACCGATGGTGTATATGATTCATCACGTGTTATTGCATTAGCAGGTTCTGAGGTTAAAAACCCAAGTCATGTTAATTTTTGGCAGGGCGCATCGGTTGAATCTTTATTAGAAGGTGAAATTAATGCTCATTCTAGAGTGATTAGTGGTAACGTTTTAACAGGTTCTAAAATTGATGATAAAAATTATTTAGGATTTTATGATCAAACCATTACTGTAATTCCAGAAGGAGATGAGCCAGAGTTTTTAGGTTGGTTAATTCCTACTTATCCTCGTCCATCTTTATCTAAAACCTTCTTATCTTATTTATTTAAGGATAGAAAGTATAAGGTAAATACTAGCTACCATGGCGAAGAAAGAGCTTTGGTAGTTACAGGAGAATACGAAAAGGTATTACCAATGGATGTTCTTCCAATGCAATTAATCAAGGCTATTATGGCTGGAGATGTTGAAGCAATGGAAACACTTGGAATTTTAGAAGTGGCAGAAGAAGATTTAGCATTATGCGAATTCATTTGTACTTCTAAAACTGAAATTCAAGATATAATCCGTGAAGGATTAGAATTAATGGAAAAAGAAGGTTAATAATTTAATTAAATTTATATGAAGTTCTTAAGAGAACAAATGGATAAGTTAAAACCTAATTTTCAAAAAGGTGGAAAATTAGCGTTTTTACATTCTAGTTTTGATGCGTTTGAGACTTTCTTATTTGTGCCAGGGCATACTACCCATAAAGGTGCACATATTAGAGATGGTATCGATCTAAAAAGAACCATGTTTACCGTAATTATTTCTATGTTACCGGTTTTAATTTTCGGTATCTGGAATGTTGGGGCACAACATGCAAGAGCATTTGGATTAGAAACTACCATGATGGAAAATTTCATGCATGGTTTATGGCAAGTGCTTCCTATTATTATTGTATCTTATGCAGTAGGTTTAGGAATTGAATTTTATTTCGCTCAAATTAAAGGTCACCCGGTTAACGAAGGCTTCTTAGTTACTGGTATGTTAATTCCTTTATGTTTACCTCCAACAATTCCATTGTGGATGGTGGCTATAGCTACAGCTTTTGCTGTTATCGTAGGTAAAGAAGTATTTGGTGGTACTGGAATGAATTTATTAAACCCTGCTTTAACTGCAAGGGTATTTTTATTCTTTGCTTACCCTGGGTATATGGCTGGTGAGTATTTGGCTAATGGTAATTTCATTTGGATTGATGCTAACAGAAAAGCTCAAGGTATTGTGGATGGATTTTCTGGTGCAACCGCATTAGGAAATGCACAAGCAGGAAAACCTATCGGTTTTAGCGCTAGCGAATTATTCTTCGGAACCATACCTGGTTCTATTGGAGAAACTTCTACATTAGCATGTATTATAGGTGCCATAATCTTAATCATCACTGGTGTTGGAAGCTGGAGAATTATAACTTCTACTTTTGCAGGTGGATTAATCATGTCATATTTATTAGCTGCTTTAGGAGTTGATCGTTATGCAGAAATGCCAGCTTATTATGAAATATTAATGGGTGGATTTGCTTTTGGTGCTGTATTTATGGCTACAGATCCAGTTTCTGCTGCACAAACTAATAATGGTAAAATTGTTTATGGTTTATTGATTGGAATTTTCTGCATATTAATCAGAAACTTTAACCCAGCATATCCTGAGGGAATGATGTTGTCTATTCTATTTATGAATGTGATGGCTCCATTGTTTGATTATTTTGTAATTGAAGGTAATAAGAAAAGGAGATTAAGACGTGCAACGATCTAATAGTTATATAATAATGTATACTATTGCACTAACTTTAATTTGTGCAGTAGTATTGGCTTTAGCTTCTGAGGGATTAAAACCAACTCAAAAGGCTAATATTGACCTAGAGAAAAAGAAGTTTATTCTTCAATCATTCATGGGTTCTGAAAAAGTAAAAACGCTTCAAAAACCAGATATAGAAAATATTTACAAAACCAGAGTTAAAGGAATTATTCTAAAAACGAATGGTGAAGAAGTAAGTGGTGTTGCTGAAGCTGTTGATGTGGCTAAAGAATACAAAAAACCTGAGGCTGATAGACAATTACCATTTTATATTATATCATCTGAATCAGACCCAAGCAAAACCGAATTTTATGTAATGCCAATTTATGGCTTTGGTTTATGGGATAATATTTGGGGTTATGTAGCAGTAAAAGGTGATATGAACACAATATCTGGAGTGGTTTTCGACCACAAAGGAGAAACCCCTGGTCTAGGAGCGCGCATTACTACTACTGAAATTCAAGATAGATATATCGGTAAACAATTGTTTTCTGGCAAAGATTTCAAGTCAGTAAAAATGCAAAAAGGAGAAGGAAACAACTATGACAGCGATCCACACTCAGTGGATGGAATGTCAGGTGCAACCTTAACCGCTAATGGGATTAATAATATGATGAACGCTTACTTAGGCGCTTATTCTAATTATTTTTCCAAATTATCTTCACCAAGTTTAACCCTCAACAATAATTAATATGTCAACAGAAACAAACGTAGAGGTAAATGTAGTTAAAAAAGAGGCACTTTTTTCTAAAAATAGAAGAAAATTGCTTACTGATCCTTTAGATTCAAATAACCCAATTACGGTTCAAATTCTTGGAGTTTGTTCTGCTCTTGCGGTTACTGTTCAGTTAGAGCCTGCCATATTTATGGCTTTGGGCGTAACCTTTGTTACGGCTTTCTCAAATTTATTTATTTCAATGATGAGAAATTCTATACCGAGCCGAATCCGTATTGTGGTGCAGTTAGCAGTGGTTTCTTTATTTGTAATTATTGTTGACCAGTTATTAAAGGCATATGCCTATGATGTTTCTAAAAAACTTTCGGTATTCGTTGGTTTAATTATTACCAACTGTATTGTAATGGGAAGATTAGAAGCTTATGCAATGGCTAACAAACCTTGGCCTTCATTCTTAGATGGTATTGGTAATGGATTAGGATATGGTGCGATTTTAGTCGTAGTAGCTGTATTCAGAGAATTATTAGGATCTGGTTCATTATATGGTTTTAAAGTATTTGAATCAATGGGAATATCATATACAGGAAATGGTGTAATGATGATTCCTGCTGGAGCATGTATTATTGTAGGTTTAATTATTTGGGCTCAAAGAGCTCGCAATGGTTATAGAGAAACTGAATAAGTAGGAGGGAATTAAGATGGATAATTTAATAAGCATATTTGTTAGGTCGATTTTTATCGACAATATGATTTTCGCTTACTTCTTAGGAATGTGCTCTTATTTAGCGGTTTCTAAAAAAGTAAAAACAGCTATTGGTTTAGGTGCTGCCGTAATTTTCGTTTTAGGAATTACAATTCCCTTAAACTGGCTTGTAAATAACTATTTCTTAAGTGAAGGTGCTTTATCTTGGATTAGCCCTAGTTTAGCTAGTGTTGATCTTAGTTTTTTAACCTTAATCATCTTTATTTGTGTTATTGCTACGGTGGTTCAATTAACTGAAATGGTGGTTGAAAAAGTATCACCAGCATTATACTCAGCTTTAGGTATTTTTCTTCCACTTATCGCAGTAAACTGCTCAATTTTAGGTGGTGCATTGTTTATGAATGGTAGACCTTATTCACTTGCTGAGGCATCAACATTTGGACTCGGTTCAGGTATTGGTTGGGCTTTAGCTGTTGTTGCAATGGCTGCAATTAGAGAAAAGTTAAAATATTCTGATGTTCCGCCAGCCTTAAGAGGCTTAGGAATTACATTTATAATCGTAGGATTAATGTCTTTCGGTTTCTTAAGTTTCATGGGCTTTAAAATATAAGTTAATATGGTTGAAATTATCCTTTTAGCCGCTGCAGTCTTTACTGGCGTTATTTTATTACTAGTAATAGGGGTGCAGGTTGCCGCAAAAAATTTGGTGCAACAAGGCGATGTTAAAATATTGGTAAACGGAGAAAAAACCTTAACCGTGCCAGCCGGTGGAACTTTATTGTCTGCCCTTTCTAATGAGAAATTATTTTTACCTTCTGCTTGCGGTGGAGGCGGTACTTGTGCTATGTGTAAATGCCAAATTCCTGAAGGTGGGGGAGATTTATTACCTACAGAAGCAGGCCATATCAATCGTAGAATGGCTAAAGAAAACTGGAGGTTAGCTTGCCAAGTTAAGGTAAAAAATGATATGAAAATCCAAATTCCTGATGAGGTTTTTGGTATTAAAAAATGGGAATGCGAAGTGGTCTCTAACTACAACGTAGCATCCTTTATTAAAGAATTCGTAGTTCGTCTTCCAGAAGGTGAAAACTTACATTTTGAAGCAGGTGGATATATTCAAATTGATGTTCCTGCAACAACTGTAGATTTTAAAACTATTGAAATTGCGCCTAATCCTAATGATCCTGCCGGTCCAGAAAAATTCAAAACGGAGTGGGATAAATTTAAACTTTGGGATTTAAAAATGAAAAATGAAGAACCAATCTTCAGAGCTTATTCAATGGCTAATCACCCAGCAGAAGGAAATATTATCAAACTTAATATTCGTATTGCTACTCCACCTTGGGATAGAGCTAAAAATACTTGGATGGATGTAAATCCTGGTATTTGTTCTTCTTATATTTTCTCAAGAAAACCAGGTGATAAAGTTACCATCTCTGGACCTTACGGTGAATTCTTTATTAAACCGACTCAAGCAGAAATGATTTATGTTGGTGGTGGTGCTGGAATGGCTCCATTAAGATCTCACTTGTTCCATTTATTCCATACTTTAAAAACTACAGATAGAAAAGTGTCTTTCTGGTATGGAGGTAGATCTAAAAGAGAATTATTCTACATTGATGAATTTAGAGCAATTGAAAAAGAATTCCCTAATTTTAGATTCTATGTAGTTTTATCTGAACCTTTACCTGAAGATAATTGGAAAGTTTCTAAAGATATGGAAGATCGCGAAGGCGACGGTTTCGTTGGATTCGTTCACCAATCTTTAATTGATAATTATTTAAGTAAACATAAAAACCCAGAAGATATCGAGTTTTATTTCTGCGGACCACCTCAAATGAATGCGGCCGTTTTAAAAATGGTTGATGATTTTGGTGTTCCAAAAGAAAATGTATCATTCGACGATTTTGGTGGTTAATCATTAAAGTTAATTTAAAAAGTCCCGTTACATTTAATGTGGCGGGACTTTTTTATTTTTGTTGCATGCTTAATCCTCTTCATAAAAAATTAGCATTAAAATCAGAATATTCAACTTATACTAATAGCACAATATCTGATTTGATTTTTAGTTCAATTCCTGAAAACTCTGAAAATCCAGATTGGATTTTTTTTAGTTTTTTAAATTTGGAAGACCTGATTAAAAAATCTAAAGAGTTAAATAAATTATTAAGCAAAACAGACCCCGTAATTTGGTTAGCTTATCCCAAAAAATCAGGCAATATTAAATCTGATATTAATAGAGATTTAGGTTGGGATTCTATTTATGATTTAGGTTTGAGTCCCGTTTCGCAAATTTCTATAGATGAAAACTGGTCTGCTTTAAGGTGGAGAAAAACTGAACAAATCAAAAAAATGATTCGTACTAAAGTAAAAATTGGATTAAAAAAATGATGGTTAAAAAAATAAAAAATGTTTTAATAAGTTTAAGTGGATTAGTATTATTACTAAACTCTTGTTCTGAATCACCTAAGGTAGAAAATAAAGAATTTTTAATAAAGGGTGAAACCATGGGTAGTACCTATGAGGTAAAATATATTTCTAATACCGAAAATAATTACCAAAACAGCATTGACTCTTTACTATTGGCTTTTAATAAAAGTATTTCAACTTATGATTCAACTTCTAGAATTAGTAAAATTTTTAGAGGTGAAGAAAAGGAGATGGATAAAATTATTTCTGAAGTAATCAAAAAAGCAAAAGATGTTTATGAATTTTCAGATGGGAGTTTTGATATAAGCGTGGGTCCATTAAGTAATGCTTGGGGTTGGGGATTTAAAAACAGGGAGCAAATGGATTCTATTAAGGTGAAGCAATTATTAAGTTTTGTAGGATTTAATAAAGTTAAAATTGAAAACAATGCACTTATATTAGATAGTGGGATGTATTTGGATTTTAATTCCATAGCTCCCGGTTATGCGGCTGATTTAATTGGAGAGTATTTAATGGCTCATGGAATAACTAATTTTATGATAGAGGTTGGGGGAGAAATTCTCTGTAAAGGAAAAAACTTGAATGGTAAATTTTGGCGAATAGGAATTGAAAAACCTATGGAAGGAACTGAAGGTAAAAACCCATTAGAGGGGATTATTGAATTACAAGATGAAGCTTTAGCAACCAGTGGAAATTACAGAAGAGTATTTTATGAAAATGGAAGGCGTTTTGCGCATACCTTAAATCCTTTAACCGGCTGGCCTGTTTCTCATAATTTATTGAGCGCAACCGTGATTTGTAAAACAGCTATAGAAGCAGATGCATATGCTACTTTATGCATGGTAATTGGCCTTGAAAAAGCTATTGAAAAATTTAAAGATAAAAATGAAGTAGGTTTATATCTGATATATGAAGATGAGAATAAAAACTTAAAAGAGTATTTATCTCCAAATTTAAAAAGCAGATTTACTGATAATAACTAAGAATTTAATTTTTCGGGGTTTGCGCAATCACCAACTGGTACTTGACCGCAAACTCCACAAACTGCTCCTTCTTTCTGAAGTAAAGGGTTTTTTGATGCACAACCTCCTCTAACTTCTCCATTTTTTACTAAATAAATGCGAAGGGTGAAAAATATTAAACCAATTCCTAAAAATCCGACTGCTAATAGCAGTGTAAGCATGGTAGTTGACATAACAATATTATCTTTGCAAATATCGTACAGTTTTATCGATAAATCATAAATTCTTATCTAAGGATTTTGGTATTAAGAAAAATTAAGAATTCTTTTGTTTGACGTTCAATCTTTTGAATTAGATTTGTATTAATGAAAAAAAGCAAATTAAGTAGAAGAATTACATTAAAGAATAGCCTCATTCCTTTTTTGTTGATGCTAAATTTGTTTGGATTTGCTGCTGCTAGCGGATATTTTACTACCAGATCTGAAAGTTTAAGTTCAGAATCAGGAAATAAAATGTTCACCTATTTTTATTCGGGCTGGCAAGTAGTAGAGAAGAGCTTTTCTTTAATTGATTACCTGAATCAAGAATCTAAGCAAAGGTAAGAACGCCTAACGTTTTGAACTTTTGTTGCTAACTAAATTTTTTAGAACATTAATCTCGGGTGATTTCCACCAAATCCAAAAATGGAAAGTTGATCATTTCCTCTTTTGGATTTTTTACATTTTCTTTTGGGTATTTGTTTCTGGCGAACTAACCCAATTAGATACCTACAAAAACGCCGTAATTATTGTAGCTTTTCATGCTATTCTCAGTTATTTTAATGCTTATATATTAGTCCCGGTATTTCTACAAAAGAAAAAATACCTTTCTTATTTACTTGCTCTAGTTTTGAGTATTTCGGCAATATGTTTTCCGCTGGCTTTAGTTTTTTATGGATTAAATCAAGGAAGCGTAGGAGTTAATGATATTTGGGATGTAAAATTCTTTTTGGTAAATTATGTAAGTGCTACTTATACGGTAGCAGTTACCATGATCATTCGGCTTTATTTTCAATGGCATAGAAGAGAACAACAAAACAGAGAATTAGAAAAAATAAATAAGGAAACCGAATTAAAATATTTAAAATCACAGATAAATCCTCATTTTCTTTTTAACAGTTTAAATTCTTTATACGCCAAAAGTCTTAAGAAATCGGATGATACGCCTGACTTAATTTTGAAGTTAAGTGATATGTTAAGATATCTTTTATATGAAACAACTGATAAAAAAGTCCCTCTTCAACACGAATTAGACTATATAAAAAATTATCTCGAACTAGAAAAAATTCGCTTAACAGATAAAAATTCAATTTTTTTTGAAGTAAAAGGATCCTCTGAAGACATAGAAATAGAGCCAATGTTATTCATTCCTTTTATAGAAAATTCATTTAAACATGGAATTTCAAATTTTTTAGGCAACGGATATATAAAATGTGGGGTCTATATAGATGAAAACAAAATTCTTTTTTTGGTCGAGAATAACTATTCAGATAAAAAGAGAAACTTGTTTCCGGAAACAGGAGGAATTGGAATAGTGAACGTAAGGAAAAGACTCGAGCTACTTTATCCGAACGAACACGAACTCCAAATAAATGATAGTAATGGAGTTTTTAAAGTTGAACTAAAGATAATGTTGAACTAAGCTCTTAAAAAAGTTAAGATGGCCAACTTAAAACTTGATTGTCTAATTGTAGACGACGAACCTCTCGCCCAGGAGGTTTTAGAAAATTACATTTCCCGTACGCCTTCCCTGCGTTTGGCGGGCAAATGCTCTAATGCTATTGAGGCAACTGAATTCATTAAAAATCACCAAATCGACGTATTATTCCTTGATATCCAAATGCCTGAAGTTACAGGAATTGAGTTTATCAAAACTATTTCTCGTCCGCCAGTAGTGATTTTTACTACCGCACATTCAAACTATGCATTAGAGGGATTCGACCTAAATGTTCAGGATTATTTACTTAAGCCTATTTCTTATGAGCGATTTTCAAAAACAGTAGAAAAAATTGAAAATTTCTTTAGGCTCAAAAACAAAGAGGTGGTTAGCGAAGAAAATGATGCTAATTACATGTTTGTCAAATCAGACCAAAAATTAATAAAAGTATTTTATGATGAAATTATTTTTATTGAAGCATTGGCTGATTATGTAAAAATCCACACTCCGCAAAAACGTATTGTTACCCTTCAAACCATGAAAAATTTAGAAGAGAAATTACCTTCTGCTAAATTTAGAAGAGTACATCGTTCTTACATCGTTGGCTTAGAAAAAATCAAAGCAGTATCAGGTAACCAAATTGATACTGAAATCCAAGCTATTCCTATTGGTAAAAATTATAAAGATGAGTTTTTTGATCATTTAGGGAGGGTTAATATTTTAAGATAATTACTACCTATATTTATATTTGCTTTAATCCTTACCTTTGAGGGGGTAAGGATTTTTTTATGTTCGAAAATGAATCAAAGGCCTTTGCTCGCCTTTTAGAAATAATGAATGATTTAAGGGAAAAATGCCCCTGGGATCAAAAACAAACTCTAGAATCACTCCGACATCTCACTATTGAAGAAACCTATGAATTGAGTGACGCCATATTGCAAAAAGATATGGAAGAAATTAAAAAAGAATTAGGAGATGTTTTGTTACATATTGTTTTCTATTCTAAAATTGCCTCTGAAACCAAAACTTTTGATATTTCTGATGTAATTAACCAATTATGCGAAAAATTAATTAGACGTCATCCCCATATTTATGGAGATGTAAAAGTTAATGATGAAAAAGATGTTAAGCAAAATTGGGAACAAATAAAATTGGCAGAATCTAAAGGTGAAAAGTCTTTATTATCTGGTGTTCCTATTTCAATGCCTAGTATAGTAAAAGCTATGCGTATGCAAGAAAAAGCTGCTCAGGTTGGATTTGATTGGCCTAATATTGAGCAGGTTTGGGATAAAGTAGAGGAGGAGTTAGGCGAGTTTAAAAATGCTCAAACTATAGAAGAATCGGAGTCTGAATTTGGCGATTTATTTTTTGCTTTAATAAATTATGCGCGATTTAAAGGAATAAATCCAGATGATGCCCTTGAAAAAACCAATAAAAAATTCTTTAATCGATTTTCTTATATTGAAAAAAAGGCAAAGGAAAGTGGAAAAAATCTCAATTCTTTAAGTTTAGAAGAAATGGATTTTTGGTGGAATGAATACAAAAAAAATGAGAGTTAACCGCTCATTCAGGGTTTTTTATTTTTGTTGTTAAAACACTAAATAACAGTTGTTAGTGGAGTTTATTAGACGAAAATAAAAATCAAATACTAAATTGTTGAAAAACATTAAGCTTATTTCTCTTATTTAGCTGCACCAAAACAAAATATATATGAAAAAATTAATGTTAGGTGCAATCCTATTAGGATCTGCCGCAATTTCAAACGCTCAAGTGGCTGGAGGAAAAATTATTTTTGGTGGTGGAATGGGATTTAATTCAAGTTCTGGAGAAACCGAAATTGTTTCAGGAGGAACAACCGTAACTAGAGAAGCTCCTAAAGTAACAGGTTTAAATTTTGGACCTAGAATAGGTTACATGATTAATGATGATTTAGGAGCTGGTTTAATCTTTAATTTAAACAGAACCAGATCGATTGAAAAAGATCCTGATCCTTTTACAAAAGAATTTAACCAAACCATTTCATTAAATCAATTTTTCTTATTTGGAAGGTATTATAAATCTTTAAATGAAAAATTTTATTTATTTGGTGAATTAGCTTTTGGACCAGGTTTCGGAAAAACAACTACTGAAGAAATTGATGCTAATGATGTTAAAACTACTGTAGAGGCAAGCATGAGCACTTTTAGGGTAGGTTTGTGGCCAGGGATATCTTATTTTCCACATGAAAAAATAGGAATTGAATTAAGCGTTGGATTATTAGGTTTTAATTCTATGTCAGTTGAAACAACTAATCCGAATAACGGAAACAAAACTACTGTAAGGCAAAGTGATTTTAATTTAGGACTAAACGGTGGAGATCAATTCTCTACTGGAGGAATTAACCTTTCTGTATTGTTATACTTATAATATTATAAAAAAGTCTTCTGTAAATTTTGCAGAAGACTTTTTTATTAAAAAAAAGTATATTTGTTCATATTAAAACAAAAATATTCATTCTTGACTACCTTATAAATATAATTAGTATAATATTCAATTAATCTCTACTAGTATGAAGTTAAAAAATCATTTTCTATTCTATTTACCATTACTAATTATTATACCATTTTCATCCTGCAAAAAAGATAAACAATGCAATGATCCTAATTACGGAATACCAAGTTCGGATTTTACCATGAGACAAACTTTAAGGCCATTTGGTTTAGTAGATAATCCAAATGAGATAGCGGAGTTTTCTGATACTATTGTATCTTCTAGCCCTGGGGTTTTATTCTCAGCAATAGAAGATAACGTAATTAGGTATGAGTGGACTATTGGAGATGATAAAAGATTATTTAATACCAAGGAGGTGGCATTGGATTTTAGCCAATTTTTAAATAATCCAGATTCTAGATGGAAACCTATTCCCATTCAATTAAAGGTTGTAAAAGTGCCTAAACCCCCTCATAATCCAGCTGATAGTGTTTATATTACCACAAAAAATTTAGTTTTTGCTGACATTTTTCTTTGGAATGGAACCTTTGAAGGATATTTTGAGCATGAACCTAAAATTAAAAGAACTATATCCTTTGATTTCACAAAACTACACACATATCAAGTTTCCGATCATGCTGTCATTCCTTGTAAACCTTGTTTTGTAGAGGGTTACCATTTATATAATTTGGCTCCAAATTTTAATGATACCTTCAAGATTCAACACAATCATGTATTTGAAAATGGCGATCCTAAATTAGTTAGCTATAAACAATTAAAATGGAAATCGGATGAAACAGATAAGCGGGCTTGGCCTGCATTTCATGAGTTAAGCTCGGGTATAACTTATTTCCATTCCTTTGCAAATTACAATGATAAAAACAAGATACAAGTAAGGCTTGAGTATAGGCATCAGAAAGAAAGGAACGGGGTTGAAACAACTTATGTATTTCATGGTATTAAAATAGATTGATTCTGAATATAATAGTTTAATAAATAAAAGTGAATGAAAAATATTTTAATTGGAGTATTTATTTTATGCTTGAGCAATAATCTAATGGCCCAGATTAAAAGCGGAAAGATTATTTTAGGAGGTGGAATGGGATTTAATTCAAGTTCTGGAGAAACCGAAATCGTTTCAGGAGGAACAACCATAACAACAGAGGCTCCAAAAGTTACTAGTTTAAATTTTGGACCCAGAATAGGTTACATGATTACTGATGATTTAGGAGCAGGATTAATTTTTAACTTAACAAGACTAAGAACAATTGAAAAAAATCCTAATCCAGATATTAAAGAAATTACCACAACCACTACATTAAATCAATTTTTCTTATTTGGAAGGTATTATAAATCTTTAAATGAAAAATTTTATTTATTTGGTGAATTAGCTTTTGGACCAGGTTTCGGAAAAACAACTACTGAAGAAATTGATGCTAATGATGTTAAAACTACTGTAGAGGCAAGCATGAGCACTTTTAGGGTAGGTTTGTGGCCAGGGATATCTTATTTTCCACATGAAAAAATAGGAATTGAATTAAGCGTTGGATTATTAGGTTTTAATTCTATGTCAGTTGAAACCACTAATCCTAATAATGGAGATAAATTTACAGAAAGAGAGAGTAATTTTAACCTTGGACTAAATGGAGGGGATCAATTTTCTACAGGAGGTATTAATCTTTCTGTATTGTTATACTTGTAGTTGATGATAAATTCAAAATTCCTTCATTAAAAATATGAAGGAATTTTTTATAAATTCATAAGGCCTTTTTTAAGGCTTTAATTACAAATTAAAAGTTAATTTTACTATTTTCATTTTAATAATTTAGAATAATCAAAAATATGAAAAATATCTTTACCTGTTTTATTATAATGGCATTACATTTAATATCGGATGCCCAAACAACTTCTAGTAAAATTATTATTGGTGGAGGAATTGGGTACAACTTAAATTCCAGAGAAAATATAGTCTTTTTCAGAGGAAATACTCAAATAATTGATCAACAGGAAATTAATAGGTTTAATTTTAGTCCAAGGATTGGTTTTAGAATTAGTGATAATTTTGCAATTGGCTTATTAGTTAGCATTTACCAAAATAAATCTTTAAAAATTGAACCAAACTCATTTTTTAAAGAAATTACTTATACAACTTCCTTTTCTAATTTTTATCTTTTTGGGAGGTACTACCAACCACTCAATGAAAAATTTTCCCTTTTCGGTGATTTTTCTTTTGGCCCTGGTTTTGGTAAAATGATCGAAAAAAGTCTATCCATAGATAATATTACAGTTACTAGAGAAAATTCTACTAATAGTTACTCAGGAGGCATATTTCCAGGTATTTCTTATTTTCCACATGAAAAAATAGGGATTGAATTAAGTTTTGGCCTTATTTCATATAATCAATCTAAAACTGAGTATACTGACCCAGTTAGTAATATAAAATATACTTTTAAAGACAAATCATTTTCTTTAGGCTTAAACGGAGGAGATAAATATTCTATTGGAGGAATTAATTTATCTGTGTTATTATACCTTTAATTTTATAATGTTAATTTTCAGTTCTTTATAAAAATTTGTTTATTTTTGTTTTTATTTTAATTATTATATACTATTATTAATTTATTAATTTAAACTAATGATTTTATAATGGAATTTATTCTTTACTATTATTTCTACTGGAAAAATTAAGTCTTCATATATTTTTAAACAAACATGATTCTTTCACTAAAAACAAAATTAAAGTTTAATCTAGGAATAACTTTATTGACATCTCCAACAATTAAAACTTTTTCTCAAACTCCTGGGTCTTGGACTGGTGGTACAACAATCCAACCAAGTCCTACTTTAAATTCAACATTTTCTCTAAGCAATTCAATAGGCATAGGAATTTTGAGCCCAAGAGCATGGCAAGAAATAAAATATTGTAAACCTGCATCAGGACAAGTATTTCCAGGTCTTATTTTAACTTATGATAATTCTTGTAGCAATTTTTTTCCACCTTTTTCACCAGGTAATATTGATGATATTGCATTTCCTTTTGTAACTCCCGGTGGTCCTGAACCAAATCAAATTCTATATCCGTATAGTTTTTTAACAGGCCATCACACTAATATTTTGCAACCATTATATCAACCAAATAAAAGCCCTTTATTATGGGCTAGACTACAAAATTCTTCTCCAGGCAGCTTCAGTGGAATGGAAGAATATGAAACTAAATTCATTGTACAATCCGATGGTAGTGTTGGTATAAATTTAGCTGATCCAAGAGCGGCATTGGATGTTAGAGGGTCACAAGGCTATAATAGGCCAGTTGCAATATTTGGAGCAAGAACCCTAGGAACAGGTACTACGGTTGCTAATGGCCTTTTTAAATATTACACTCAGCAAATGCATTTTGTTTCAAGACTTTCAGACAATGGTTACAATAGAATTTCAATTTTAAATGATCAAGGAATGTTTTTTTCTGATGGAATGGGTCAAGAAGGCTCAAACTTAAATGGTTCATTTGTTTTGGCACCATGGGCTCAAGAATCAGAAGCAAATTTAATTGGTGGAATGAGAATGGATAAACTAGGTAATGTTGAGTTTCATGGAAGTGTAAAAGCAACGAGATTATTAGTAGAAGCAAAATGGTGGAGTGATTTTGTATTTGATAAAAATTATAAATTAATAGATCTATTAACCTTAGAAAGATTTATTCAAGAAAACAAACATTTACCAGATGTACCTTCTGAAAAAGAAGTTCTCGAAAACGGAATTGATGTAACGAATATGCAAGCAATTCAACAACAAAAAATCGAAGAATTAACTTTGTATATCATCCAGTTAAAAAAAGAGTTGGATTTATTGAAAATAGAAATTGACTCACTTAAAAATTAAATTTATGTTATTTAAAATAAAAATATTTTACCTATTAGTAATAAATTTTATTATTGTGTTTACAGGTTGCAAAAAAGATAAACATTGTAATGATCCTTCTAATCCAGAATGTATTAATTATGATCCTAATTATGGAATACCGAGTTCGGATTTTACCATGAGACAATCTTTAAGACCTTTTGGATGGGCTGAAAGAAAAGAGGAAATTCCAGAATTTTCAGACACAATTGTGGCAGCTGGTGCTGGGGTTTTATTTACTGCTAAGGAGGATAATGTAATAAGATATGAGTGGACTATAGGAGATGATAATAGATTATTTACTACCAAGGAGGTAGCATTAAATTTTAGCCAATTTTTAAATAGTCCAGATTCTAGATGGAAACCCATTCCAATTCAATTAAAGGTTGTAAAAGTGCCTAAACCACCTCATAATCCAGCAGATAGTGTTTATGTTACTAACAAAAATTTAGTTTTTGCCGACATTGTTCTTTGGAATGGAACTTTTGAGGGTTATTTTGAGCATGAACCTCAAGTAAAAAGAATTGTTTCTTATGATTTTACCAAACTTAGTCAGTTTGAGGTCCCAGAAAACACTTTTTATCCTTGTCCTGCGCCTTGTATAATGGAAGGTTTTACCTTTTATGGCTTATTACCCAAAGATACCATGAGCATTGCCGATGAATCAATTTTTTCACGTGGATTCCCTAAATTATTTAGCTATAAACAAATTAAATGGAAAGCAGATGAAAGTGCTAAAAATGGGTGGGATAACTTTATAAGTTTGAGTTCTGGTATTTCATATTTTCATGCATTTGCTGATTACGATAACAATAATAAAATAAAAGTGAGGATTGAATATACACACCAAACCCAAAAAAACGGGGTTGAAACAACTTATGTATTTCATGGAATTAAGATAAATTAACCCAAAAGTATTTTTTATTTTTCGCCAACAATAAAAAGCTTAATTTTCTGTTTAAATAGGAAATCTTATTTTTGTTGCGAATGGTAAAAAAAATCCTATTAATTATTTTAGTGGCTCTTCCGTTAAGCAATTATGCCCAAATTGGAGGTAGAGGTGTTTTTACCTTTTTAAATTTGAGTCCCAGCGCTCGTTCTACTGGGCTTGGAACTAATCAAATTGCTATTAGAGATTATGATTTGGCACTCGCCTACAGTAACCCTTCATTGCTAAATAAACAAATGGGCCAAACGGTGGTACTCAATTATATTCCTATTTTTTCAGGGATTAACATGGGTTATGCTGCTTATGGCTGGCAATCTGCTAAAGGTCCATGGCAAGCAGGATTAATGTACATTAATTATGGTAAATTTGATGGATATGATGAAACAGGAGCATCAACTGGGCAATTTAATGCTTCTGATTATGCATTTGTTGCAGGTCATTCGCGCGAAATAGGAAATAATTTTAATGTTGGGGCAAATGCTAAGTTTATTTTATCTCAATATGAAAATTTTACCTCTACTGGTATTGCATTAGATATGGGTACTACTTGGGCTGATACCAGTGGATTAACCGCAGCTAGTTTCTTAATTCGAAATATTGGTACTCAGCTTACTACTTATGATGGAGTAAGAGAAAACTTGCCTATAGAACTAATGGCAGGAATTACTCACAAACTAAGATATGCGCCATTTCGTTTAGGATTGATTATTCATAATATTCAAACTCCAGATATTTCTTATATTAATACCAATAGCAGAGAGCAAAGAATTAATATTGAAACTGGAGAACCTGAAGAGCAAAAGATAAGTGTTGGAGATAAAATTTTCAGACATGTAATTTTATCTACAGAATTGGTTTTTGGTAAAGGATTTCAAATACGTTTTGCTTATAATCACCAAAGAAGACAAGAATTAAGAATGCCAGATAGAGGAGGTTTCGCGGGTTTCTCTTGGGGATTTGGAATTCGTATTGCCAAAATTAAAGTAGATTATGCCATGGCAGGTTTTATTCCTGGAAGGAATTTAAATCAATTTACTTTAAGTATTAAACCATCTGATTTTAAAAAGAAAAAAACTAGCCCCCCAAGCCCTTAGTATTTTGAGACAAATAACCATTGCAGTAGACGGATTTAGTTCATGCGGAAAGAGCACCCTAGCTCGAGAATTAGCAAAAGCCTTAAATTATATTTTTATAGATTCAGGTGCCATGTATAGGGCGGTTGCTCTTTATTTTTTAAAGAACCAAATACCTTATAATGGTCCGGATTCAAGTTTGCAATTAATTGAAGATACTCTAGAAAAAATTAATATTGATTTTGTTTATAATCCAGAAACTGGAACCCAACAAACTTTGTTAAACGGAGAAAACGTAGAAGGGGAGATTCGAAAAATGTATGTGGCTGATCAGGCTAGTAAAATAAGCATGGTTTCTGCAGTGAGAAGGCATCTTGTTAAAAAACAACAAGACAAAGGTAAAAGTGGTGGTATTGTAATGGATGGTAGAGATATTGGAACTGTTGTTTTTCCTCATGCCGAATTAAAATTATTTATGACAGCCGACCCTAAAGTAAGAGCTCGCAGAAGGCAATTGGAGTTAGAAGCCAAAGGAATTATTCAAGATTTAGAGTCCATTCAAAAATCATTAGAAGACCGCGATTATCAAGATAGTCATAGAGAAGATTCTCCACTAAGGAAAGCAGACGATGCCATAACCATTGACAATAGCCATTTAAATAAAGAAGAACAGTTTGAATTGGTATTAAAGCTAGTTCAAGAAAAACTCCAATAACAGTTATTTAGAACAGGTTATTAATAGTAAATAGAATAATTCCGAACGAATATAAATATCATTAAACTCCATGTAAAAAGGAGTGTTAATGCCCTTTATTTGAATTAATTTTTGGGTTTTAAATTAAAAATCCCGCAAGGTAAAATTTAAAAAACTGATTATTAGCATGAAACAATAAATGAAATTAATCAATAAAAATATCTTATTTATTGATTTTGAATTAAAGAAATGTTATTTTTGCCGCCTTCCAAAGGAGGAAAACAAAACTTGACAGAACAAAATTCACAATTAGAAAATGCAAATGTAGCAGTCGAGGACAAGTCTACAAGCGGAAAAGTAAATGCACCTGGCGATTTTGACTGGAGCATGGACAATGAAGGTTTCGGTACCTATTCTGCAGCTGAGCGTAAAAACTTAGAGCAGCTTTACTCAAACACCTTAAACGAAATTAGTGAAGGTGAACTTGTAAAAGGTTCAGTTGTAGCTATGACAGACAAAGACGTGGTGTTGAACATCGGTTTTAAATCTGATGGTTTAATTGCTTTGTCAGAATTCCGCGATTTGCCCGGACTAAAAGTAGGCGATACCGTTGAAGTTTTACTTGAAAACAAAGAAGACAAAAATGGTCAATTAGTACTTTCTCGCAAAAAAGCTATGTCTGAAAGAGCTTGGGAAAGCATTAAAGAAGCTTACGAAAATGACACTATTGTTAACGGTTACGTTAAAATGCGTACTAAAGGCGGTCTAGTTGTTGACGTTTTAGGTATGGATGCGTTTTTACCAGGATCACAAATTGATATTAAACCAATTCGTGATTACGACGTTTACGTAGGTCAAACTATGCAGTTCAAAGTTGTTAAAATTAATGAGCTGTTCAAGAATGTAGTTATTTCTCACAAAGCCTTAATCGAAGATGATATCGAAGCTCAAAAATCTGATATCTTATCTAAGATGGAAAAAGGTCAGGTACTTGAAGGAGTTGTTAAAAATATGACTTCATTTGGGGTATTTGTTGACTTAGGTGGTGTTGATGGATTATTACACATTACAGATATTTCATGGGGAAGAATTAACCACCCTGAAGAGGTATTACACCTTGATCAGAAAATTAACGTGGTAGTTCTTGACTTTGATGATGATAAAAAACGTATTTCATTAGGTTTAAAACAACTTTCTTCTCATCCGTGGGAAAACTTACCAACTGATATTGAAGTTGGTTCAAGAGTTAAAGGTAAGGTTGTTACCGTTGCTGATTACGGTGCATTTATGGAAATTGCAGCAGGAATTGAAGGATTAATCCACGTTTCTGAAATGTCATGGAGCCAACACTTAAGAAATCCACAAGATTTCATGAAAGTTGGAGATGAAATTGAAGCTGTAATTTTAACTTTAGATAGAGACGAACGTAAAATGTCATTAGGAATTAAGCAATTAACTCCTGATCCATGGGTTGATATCGAAGGTAAATATGCGGTAGGAACTAAACATAAAGGTATCGTTAGAAACTTAACTAACTACGGTTTATTTGTTGAGTTAGAAGAAGGTATTGATGGTTTAGTACACGTTTCTGATTTAAGTTGGTCTAAGAAAATTAAGCACCCAGCTGAATTTGTTAAGAAAGATCAGGAATTAGACGTTATCGTTTTAGAAGTAGATAAAGATAACAGAAGATTAAGTTTAGGACATAAGCAGTTAGAAGAAAACCCATGGGATGTATTCGAAACTATTTTTGCTGTAGGTTCTGAGCATGAAGGTACTGTTATGAAAATTACTGATAAATCAGCTAGTATAGCTCTTCCTTATGGTGTTGAAGGTACTTGTAACTCTCGCCACTTAGCTAAAGAAGATAAAACTAATGCAGCTGAAGATGAAACATTAATTTTCAAAGTTCTTGAATTTAATAAAGAGAACAAACGTATAACTGTTTCTCATACCGCTACTTGGAAAGAAGAAGAAAAACCAGCTAAAAAAGAAGGCGAAGAAAAACCTAAGAAAGAAAAAGCTAAAAAAGCAGCTGCATCTTCTGATAAAGTTGAAAGATCAACTTTAGGTGAAATCGACGCTTTAGCTGAGTTAAAAGCTAAAATGGAATCTTCAGAATCAACTGAAAAGAAAGCCAAAAAAGCTAAAAAAGACAGCGAAGGCGCTGAGTAATTATTAGCTTGATTATATTTTAAAATCCCACCTCATAAAGGTGGGATTTTTTTTTGTGCGGCATAATGCATGCAAAAGCGAAGAGCTTAAATTAGTTGAGGGGTTTAAATGGTTTAAGATAATATTACAATGCGTACAAAAATTTAAGAAGCAGTTTGTGGATGCAAGGTTTAAGTGGTTCAAGATAATATTACAATATTAAGACTTCCTTAATAGTCGCTAAAGTCTCTAAATATAAAACGAGAACCTGAGTTTGTCAACATTTTGAGGTCGGGTAGCTTCGTTTATTTTGTGGCAAACTTGGTGCGACTTTGCGGTAAAAAACAGAATTTTATTTCTGTATTTAAACATTGAAAATTTGTTAGTTTTTTATTTTAACACTGAGCTCACAGAGGTCATTCATTTTTTTATCCCATTCCTAAAATAAATAATTAATATTTTGACTAACAAATTACCTAGAGGACCTCAATCTATTGATTTTGCAATAATTCTCTGAGCCCTCTGAGCCTCCTCTGAGTTCTCTGTGGTTAAAAAAACGGAATATAAATAAAAGAATAAATTTATATAAAACTGGATGATCAAAATCCAAACTCCCAGACTGAAACACCCGAATTGAAGAAGACAAAACGAGAAACTGAGTATGTCAACCTTTTAAAATCGGGTTGCTTCGTTTATTTTGCGGCAAACTTGGTGCGACTTTGCGGTAAAAAACAGAATTTTATTTCTGTATTTAAACATTGAAAATTTGTTAGTTTTTTATTTTAACACTGAG